>SAMEA3663010__coassemble_449_pt1 | contig 15855 bp, 14 predicted proteins | sample SAMEA3663010__metabat2_high_PE_006 | metagenome-assembled genome bin SAMEA3663010 (sample SAMEA3663010) | pig gut metagenome | biome: pig gut; feature: pig-associated habitat; material: faeces | place: France | collected 2012 | reverse complement strand
CGCCGGCCGGCCTCCTCAATACCCACGCCCCACTTGCGCGCCATGTCCGGCACACTCACGCGCTCCGTCACGCAGGGAATTCGCCGCTCCCGGCAAAAATTCTGCACAAAGAACACATCCCGCCGGGCGGTGTCCCGCTGGCCGTGGTCCATATGCACGGCGGCCACGGTGAAATTTTCCCTCTCCCCCAGCTTCCACAGGTAATGCAGCAGGCACATGGAGTCCCGCCCGCCGCTGACGGCGCACAGGATCCGTCCTCCGCCGGGCGGCAGCATGTGGTGCTGTTTCATAAACGGCAGCAGATCCATAGCCCGTCACTGCTCCTCGTAGCGGGTTTCCAGCGTGCTGAAGGAGGTGTAATCCGGCATCCAGCGCAGCTCCACCTTGCCGGTCTCCCCGTGGCGGTTTTTGGCCACGATACACTCGGCAATATTCCGCTTCTCGGAATCCTCATTATAATAGTCGTCCCTGTACAGGAACATGACGATGTCCGCATCCTGCTCAATGGCGCCGGACTCGCGCAGATCCGACAGCATGGGACGCTTATCCTCCCGCTTCTCGTTGGCGCGGGAAAGCTGGCTCAGGCACAGGACCGGCACCTGCAGCTCCTTGGCCATGATCTTCAGCATACGGGAAATATCCGCCACCGCCTGCTGGCGGTTTTCGCCGCTGTAGCTCTTGCCTCCGGCGGAGGTCATCAGCTGCAGATAGTCGATGACCACCAGACCCAGATTATCCAGTCTGCGGCACTTGGAGTTCATATCCGCCACGGTGAGCAGGGGATTGTCGTCAATACGGATGTCGGTCTCATTCAGTACCGAGGCCGCCCGCATGATCTTCTCCCAGTCGCTCTCCCGAAGGTTTCCGGTGGACAGCCGGGTATTTTCCACCAGTCCCTCGTTGGCCAGCAGCCGGGTCACAAGCTGTTCCTTGGACATTTCCAGGGAAAAAATAGCCACGGTCTTGCCCGAGGACTTGGCTGCGGACAGGGCCACATGCAGCGCCATACTGGTCTTGCCCATGCCCGGCCGGGCCGCCAGCAGCAAAAGATCGGACTTGTTCAGCCCGTTTATCTTGCGGTCCACAACGGAAAGGCCGGTGGAAAGTCCCGGAGGCTCCGTGCTGCCGGTGAGCTTTGCCAGCTGATTCATAACATCCGTCAGTACATTTTTCACAGGCGTCATTTCCTGGGTGCCCCGGCCCTGGCGGATGGCATAGATCTTCTGCTCCGCCGCCGATAAAAGGTCCCCGGCGCTGCCCACGCCCTCCTGCACCATGCTGCTGATGTCCCCAGCCGCCTTGGCCATGGCCCGCAGCAGAGCCTTATCCCGGATGATGGCGGCGTATTCCATCACATTGGCGGAGGTAGGCGTCACCTCCATAAGCTGCAGCAGATAAGAGCGCGTATCTTCCCTGTACACGCCGCTCTCCTCCATCTCTCGGGCCACCGTCACGCCGTCAATAGGGCGCGAGTAGATGAACATGGAATAAATGGTCTCGAAGATCTCCCGGTTCTGCTGCAGATAAAAGTCCTGGGGCTGCAGCTTGCCCATGACATCCTTGACGCAGTCTGCGTCAATGAGCATAGAACCCAGCACCGCCTGCTCCGCCTCCGGAGAATGGGGCATGGCCCGGCTCAGCAGTTCATCCATAGGGGAAACCTCCTTTCCAAAAGCTGCTTTTTCTTATTTTTCCTCGGTGACGATGACATACACCGTACCGCTGATCTCGAAGCCCAGCTTTGCCTTCACCTGGTAGCTGCCGAAGCTCTTGATGGGCTCGTCCAGCACCAGCTTCTTGCTGTCGATGTCCAAGCCGTGCTGCTCCTTGAGCGCGGCGGAAATCTCACGGCCCGTTACGGCCCCGAAGAGCTTGCCGCCCTCGCCGCCCTTGGAGGGCACTTTCACCTGCAGGCCCTTGAGCTTCTCCGCGATCTCCGTGGCGGCGGCCTTTGCCTCGGCGTCTGCCTTGGCCTTGGCTTTTTCCTGCAGCCTCATGGTGTTTATGGCGTCCGCCGTGGCCAGCGCAGCCAAGCCCTTGGGCAAGAGGAAATTCCGGGCATAGCCCTCGGCCACCTCGATCATCTGACCTTTCTTGCCTTTACCCTTCACATCTGCCTTTAAGATGACTTTCATTTATTCGTTCCTCCTTGCATGGGTTTTTCAAAATACTTATCAATGGCTTCCTTCAGCTTCTCCCGCACTTCCTCCACCGTTATATCCGGCAGCTGGCCGCCGGCGCTGGTGGAGTTTCCGCCGCCGCCCAAAGCCTCCACGATGACCTGTACATTCACCTCACCCAAAGAGCGGGCGGATATGTATACCCCGTCGTCTTTGGGATAGAACACGAAAGATGCCTGCACCCCGCTGAGGGTCAGCAGTTCATCGGCGGCCTTGGCCGCCGTTACCCGCTCGCAGGTCTCGTCAATGGCGGCAATGGCCAGATCCTCCCTGTACAGCTCCGCCTGGCGAATGATGGCATATCGTGCGATCATGGACTCCAGATCGCTCTGGAACATCCGCTGCACATCCTGGGTATCAGCCCCGGCCCGACGCAGATATGCCGCCGCCTCAAAGGTGCGGCCGCCGGTGCGATTGGTAAAGTTCTTAGTGTCCAGCACGATGCCGGCCAGCAGTGCCTCCGCCTCGGTCTTTAGCAGGTCTCCCGGCTCCAGCAGGTACTGCAGCAGCTCCGCCACCAGCTCGCTGGCAGAGGACGCGTAAGGCTCGTGGTAGTTTAGAGCCATCTTCTCGATATAACTGCTGCCCCGGCGGTGATGGTCAATAACAGCCACACGGTTGCAGCTCTCCAGCAGCGGTTCGGATTCTACACTGGCAGGGCGGTTGGTATCCACCACCACCAGGAGCGTATTTGGCTGCACCCGCAAAAAGGCGTCTCCGCCGCCGATGAACACATCCTTATATTCCGGGAGCTGCCGGAGCCTGCGCAGCATAGGACCCACGGAGTTATTCTCCATATCCATGACGATGTGGGCGTTTTTGCCCCGCTTTCGGGCAATGGCACACACACCCGCCGCCGCGCCCAGAGTGTCCATGTCGGCATACTGGTGGCCCATGACATACACATGCTCCGTGTCGTCCATGAGGTCGCCCAGGGCATTGGCCATGACCCGGGACTTTACCTTGGTGCGTTTTTCCGTGGCCTTGGCCCGGCCACCGTAGAACTCGAAGTTCATTCTATCCTTCACCACTGCCTGATCGCCGCCCCGGCTCAGGGCCATCTCCAGGGCAAGGCCCGCGTTCTTATACAGGGCGTCAAAGCTCTCGGCCTCCCGGCCCACGCCGATGGACATGGTGGCGCATACGCCTTCTGCCGCCTGCACCGTGCGCACCTCATCCAAAATGGCGAACCGTCCGGCGGCAAAGGCCTCATACTGCTCCTCGGTAAAGACCATGAGATACCGATCCCTGTCGTATTTCATCAGCAGGGTGCCGGCATCGCCCCGCCACTGATCCATCTTTTCTTCAATAGCCGCCCGCACCGCCGAACGCTTTCCCTCAGGGCAGGCGCTCATAAGATCCTCATAATTGTCGATCATCACAATGGCCACCACGGGGCGGGTCTGCTCCAGAGTGGCGCGCAGGCCCTCCAGATCCGTCACATCCATCCAGTAGGTAGTGGCCAGAACGCCCAGGTGTCCCTGCCCATCATGTCTGGACAGACAGCCGAATACCCGGTAGCGCCGGCCGTTCCATTGAAACAGGCCCGGATACTCGCTCTTTCCCTCCAGCAGCCAGTGGGTCTCAAAGCCCGGCACCACCTGGCGCACTTTGGACTCGAAAATATCCTCCCCCACCTCTGGCAGCGCAGCAAACAGGTCGTTGGCCCACAGCACATCCTCTCTGTCGGGATTAAAGACCATCATGGGCATGGGGGCAAAGAGCATATTGCTGTTTTTGGCGGTGTCCGCTCCGCCGGCAATGCGCTCCACATACTGGTGGAGCTGCTGCTGCACCATTTTATTGCGGCGGCGGCTGATGTACAGCACCAGCAGGGCCGCGCACACTTCGCAGACGGCCAGGATCGGCGACACCTGCACCGTCACCCCCGCAAACAGGAGCAGCAGCAATATATACAGCACCGTATTGGTCCGGACGAGTTTTCTGATCTTCTCGCTCATAGTCTGCCCTCCCCTGTGGTATGCGGATAGTGACCCAGTTTCATGTTGATTGTTCATTATACCATACTTAAGCAGGGCAGACAAGCGTTTCTTGCCCCCGGTAAGGCATTTTTTCCGCTGTGTCGAAAGAGGCGAAAACAAGGGGAACGGTTTGGGGTGTACAAATGGAGCAATATGTGCTATACTGTGTTATAAATACGGGTCAATCCGTAGTTTTTCAGTATCTTCCGTCGGCAGAGCAGATGCCGGCGAGGCGATAGATGGGGTATCATGCCCCGGAAAAATCAATCACGGTCACATGCAGGCGGTCACCTGCCGCGGCGCGAGGCGATACAGGGCCAAGCGCAGGCGGGGCGTCTTTGTTTTGGTGCGCATTTTCCCGCACTCACCGCTCCTGTGACCCCGTATTAAAAAAGGAGATCAAATACTATATGGCAGAAAAATTGAAAATCATTCCCCTCGGCGGTCTCAACGAGATCGGCAAGAACATGACCGCCTACGAGTACGGCGGCGAGATCATCGTAGTGGACTGCGGCATGGCGTTCCCCGGCGATGATATGTACGGCATCGACTGCGTGATCCCCGATGTGAGCTATCTCATCAAGAACCGCAGCCGGCTTAGAGGCCTGTTCATCACCCACGGTCACGAGGATCACATCGGCGCCATTCCCTATGTGCTCAAGCAGGTGAATATGCCCATTTACTGCACCCGCTTCACCGCCGGCCTTATTAAGCTCAAGCTGGCCGAGCATAGGCTGTTGGAATCCACCAAGATCATCACCGCGGAGCCGGGCAATACCGTCCGGGCCGGCAAGTTCCAGGTGGAATTCATCCATGTGAACCATTCCATTGCCGACTCCGTGGCCTTCGCCATCCGCACCCGCATGGGCACCGTGGTCCACACCGGCGACTTCAAGATCGACTCCACTCCCATTGACGGGGAGGTCATCGACCTGGCCCGCTTCGGCGCGCTGGGCCATGAGGGTGTGCTGGCTCTGCTGGCCGACTCCACCAATGTGGAGCGCCCCGGCTACACCATGAGCGAGCGGGCCGTGGGCAAAACCTTTGCCCGGCAGTTTTCCGGCTGCAAAAAGCGCATCATCGTCACCACCTTCGCCAGCAATGTCCACCGCATCCAGCAGGTCATTGACGCCGCCCACGCCTGCGGGCGCAAAGTGGCCGTCACCGGCCGCAGCATGGAAAATATCATGAAGGTCTCCACGGAGCTGGGGTACATGAAGGTGCCCAAGGGTGCCGTGGTGGACATGAACCGCATCAAGAATCTACCTCCGGAGCAGCAGGTCATCGTCACCACCGGCTCCCAGGGCGAGGAGATGAGCGCCCTGTACCGCATGGCCTTCTCCACCCACAAGCAGATCGACGTGGGCCCCACGGACAAGGTCATCATCTCCGCCTCCGCCATCCCCGGCAACGAGGTAACGGTGGGCCGGGTCATCAACGAGCTGTTCCGCAAGGGTGTGGACGTGGTGTATGACAAGGCGGATATGCTCCATGTGTCCGGCCACGCCTGCCAGGAGGAGCTGAAGATCATCCACGCTCTCACCAAGCCCCGGTTCTTCATCCCCCTCCACGGGGAGCAGCGTATGCTGCAGATCCACAAGCGGGTGGCGGAGTCCATGGGCATGAATCCGAGCAACATTATCGTGGCGGACAACGGCTCCGTCATTGAGATCACCGGCAAGCACATCAAGTGCGAGACCTCCGTTCCCGCCGGGGAGGTGTTTGTGGACGGCTCCGGCGTAGGCGAGGTAGGCGCCGTGGTGCTCAACGACCGCAAACTCCTGGCCGAGGACGGCATGGTGGTGGTGGTTCTGTCCATGTCCTCTCACGACCACCAGCTTCTGTGCCCGCCGGAGATCGTCACCCGGGGCTTCGTGTATGTGAAGGAGTCCGAGGAGCTGCTGCGCCAGCTCCGGGATGTGGCCCAAAAGACCGTGGACGCTATGCCCCAGCGCAAGCGCCGGGACGACGGCGAGGTGTCCCGGGCCGTCCGCAGCGCTGTGAGCAGCTACCTGTATAAGAACACCAAGCGCAGCCCCATGGTGATCCCCATGGTGACGAAGCTGTGAGATAAGCAAGGCTCCCCGCGCAAAAATGCGGGGAGCCTTTTTCGCGCTTCTGTATCATTGGGTTATGCAGAGAACAATCTCTCGAAAGTCCGATCCCGTACACTTCTTTTGGGCCGCACCGATGGGTCAAAGTCCTATGCCACCGCCGGGCGATAATCGCCGCCCCTTACAGCCTTCTGGCGAGGATTGCTTCCGTAGGGGCCGGCCTCCCGGACAGCCCGCCGTTTCCCGCTGCACTTCTTGTCCCTCTTTCGTAGGGTGGGGTGATCCTGCTGCGGTGCTCAAAATTTCTGCGCTGCCTTACGGCGGACGCTGGAAATTTTGACCGCTGCCACTCGCTCGCCTCGCTGCATCCGCCACTGGCGGTGCTCAGTTCGCTCCCCACATCGGCCCGCTTGCACCAGCCCGCAAGCCATTTGCAGGGCGGGGCGCCCTCACTCTGCCGCCCGATAAAAAACAGACGCAGCCTCACGGCTGCGTCTGTTTGATTCTGCATATATCTCTGCCTTATTCGGTGACGAAGGGCAGCAGGGCGATCTGACGGGCCCGCTTGATGGCCATCGTCAGCTGGCGCTGATGCATAGCGCAGGTGCCGGTGGTGCGGCGGGGCAGGATCTTGGAGCGCTCGGAGATGAAGCGGCGCAGCTTAGCGGCGTCCTTATAGTCGATGTGCTCGCACTTGTCCACGCAGAACTGGCAAACCTTGCGGCGCTTGCGGGTGTTGCCGCGGGGCGCTCTATTTTCGCGTTCCATAGCCATGGATAATTCCTCCTTTGAAAATTTGGTGTACCCCGAGGGTACGGATCAGAACGGCAGATCGCCGTCCTCGTCTTCGATCTCGGAAAAGCTGGAGGTAGTGCTGACGGGAGCGGCATAACCGCCCATAGGCGCGGCATAGTCGCCGGCAGGGGCGCCGTCCCGCTTGGAGTCGCCGAAATACACATTCTCGGCCACCACTTCAGCGCTGCGGCGGTTGTTTCCGTCCTTGTCCTTCCAGTCCCGGATCTGCAGGCGGCCCTCCACAACGGCCATGCGGCCCTTGGTGAAGTACTTGGCCACGAATTCAGCGGTGTTGCGCCAGGCGACCACATCGATGAAATCCGTGCTCTTCTCGCCGTTTTGGGACTTGAAATCCCGGTCAACCGCCAGAGTGAAGCCGGCAACGGCGGTGGAGCTGGCGGTTCTGCGCAGCTCCGGGTCTCTGGTCAGGCGACCCATGATAATGATCTTGTTCAGCATTTGTGTGCCTCCCTTACTCGTCCTTGCAAACGATCATGGAACGCATAATGCCCTCGGTAATGCCCAGGATACGATCCAGCTCCTTGGGGAACTCGGGAGCGCTGGTGAAGCTCATCAGCACATAGTAACCCTCGGTCTTGTAGTCGATGGCGTAAGCAAGACGGCGCTTGCCCCACTCGTCCACGACTACGTCGGAACCGTTCTGCTCAGCCAGAGCCCGGAACTTTGCCACGGTGGCGGCAATAGCCTCCTCACCCTGTGCAGGGTCGATGATGAACACGACCTCGTAGTTGGCAGAAATTTTAGCCATACTTTTGCACCTCCTTCTGGTCTTATGGCCCTCACTTTCTGTGAGAGCAAGGATTTGCCCACATAATGCAAGCCTTATTATTGTACTTGTTTTTTGTCAAAAGTCAAGGCTTTTTCGCCGGAACGGAGAGAAAATTTTGCAAAAAAGTCCCTCTCCACCCCTTGCGGTGCAGAGAGGGTACAGCATACAGCATCTTGTGTCAGGTTCTCGTCATCCGGTTTTTGAAAAAGCCGATCCGGGGCAGCCGCCACAAAAGCACCGCGCCCAGTCCATAGCAGGCCAGCAGCTCTCCCAGTGCCACGGACCCGGCGTTCAGGGCGAAGGCGGCAAAAAAGGCATCGGCAAAGCCCACCTGCTCCCAGGCCAGCATTCCGCCCACCAGCAGGCCGTTGCACACCACCGGTGGCAGCGGCGCCAGCCACTTTTTCCCGCACCTCGATGTTAGAAAGGCTCCCAGCAGGGTGGCCAGGGATCCCACCACAATGTCCACCAGCCCATAGGGGCTGAGGAGGTTGGTGATGAGGCAGCCTACGAACAGGCCCCACACCGTTTCCGGGAAAAAGAAGGGCAGCACGCACAGCGCCTCGGCAAAGCGGCACTGCACCGGCCCGAAGGTCACGCCGAAAACGGAGCCGAGCATGGACATGGCGGCGTAGACCGCGCCCACGGCGGCGGCGGTGGTAATGTGGCGAAGGGTAAGCTTCTTCATGGTATGTATCCTCCCATTTTTTGTTTAGAGAACGGCCGGTGGGCCGAACGAACGCCGATTCACGGCGCTTGGACAGGGTGTGGAAACCTGTCGGGAGGTAGTATAACACAAAAAGGGGAGATTGCAACTGTATATAGTGTCCAATTTTTCTCGGTCCGGCTCCGTGGGGAGCGATGCGCACATGGCCCCGCATCACCCGCGCCATGGTGCGGACGCCCACGGCGGCGAAGGCGATCCGCGGCCTCCGTCCCCAAACACCTCCTCACCTCTCCACGCAAAAACCGGACCGTCCCATGGGACGATCCGGTTTTCCATTATCGGTTCGCTTCCGATTCTCTGCATATTCCAATGTGCCGGGCATCGGAGGGCCGCAGGGCGATCACCGTCCCCATGATCTCATAGGACACGGCGCCGCCAAAGGGCGCCCTCTGCAGCGCCATCACCGTTGCGCCGGGAATGAACCCCAGCTCCATGAGCCGCCGCCTTTTCCCGCCGGAAAACCGCAGCTCCGTGATAACGCCCCGCTGCCCGCTCCCCAGACAGGAAAGATCGCTTTGCACAGGGAAAGACCTCCTCCGGACGGACTGCTCCATTCTATGTCCGTCCCTCCGGGCGGGTTACAGATATTCCGGGCCGAAGCTCTCCGGTAGGAGCTGCCTGAGGGTGTACCGCCCGGTCTCCCCCTTGCCGTTGAGACAGATGACTTCCATCTCCGGGGCAAATTCCCGCATCACCTGCCGGCAGGAGCCGCAGGGTACGCAGAATTTCTCGCTCCTGCCCGCCACCACGATGCGGCGGAAGGTGCGGTGTCCCTCGCTGACAGCCTTGAAGATCGCCGCGCGCTCGGCGCATATGGTGCAGGGAAAGGCGGCGTTTTCAATATTGCAGCCGGTATACACCGTGCCGTCGCCGCACTCCAGGGCAGCACCCACCGGAAAATGGGAGTAGGGAACATAGGCTTTGTCCAGCATCTCCACAGCGGCCTGTATCAATTCCTTTTCCGTCATGTTCGTTTCCTCCTTGCATTATTATGCCAGTTCACTCTGGCCGGTATACAGTTGATAGTATCTGCCCTTTTGCTTCAGCAGATCCTCATGGTCGCCCCGCTCGATGATCTCCCCCTGCTCCAGCACCAGAATGGCCTGAGCGTTGCGCACGGTGGAGAGCCTGTGGGCGATGACAAACACCGTCCGCCCCGCCATGAGGGAATCCATTCCCTTCTCGATGAGCTTTTCCGTCCGGGTGTCGATGGAGGAGGTGGCCTCGTCCAGGATCAGCACCGGCGGATCGGACACCGCCGCCCGGGCAATGGCCAATAGCTGCCGCTCGCCCTGACTGAGGCTGCCGCCGTCGCCGGTGATGCGGGTATTATACCCCTCCGGCAGGTGACGGATGAATGTATCCGCGTTTGCCAGCTTCGCCGCGGCAATGACCTGCTCATCGGTGGCATCGGGCCGGCCGTAGCGGATGTTGTCGGCGATGGTACCGGTAAAGAGATGGGTGTCCTGCAGCACCACGCCCAGAGAACGGCGCAGGGAATTCTTCTCCATGTTCCGCACATCAATGCCGTCGTAGGTGATCGTGCCGGCACTGATGTCGTAAAAGCGGTTGATGAGGTTTGTGACCGTGGTTTTTCCGGCGCCCGTGGAGCCGACGAAGGCGATCTTCTGTCCCGGCTTGGCATACAGGCTCACATTACGCAGCACCTGCTTTTCCGCCGTGTAGCCGAAGTCCACATGTTCAAACCGCACATCGCCCCGCAACTCCGTGAGCTCTCCGTCGGCGGATTTCCACGCCCAATGGCCGGTGCGGTGGGGCACCTCCTTTAGCTTGTCGCCGTCCTTTTCCACCCGCACCAGCACGGTCTTGCCCTCGTCCGTCTCGGGCGGTTCCTCCATGACGGCAAAGATGCGTTCCGCGCCGGCCACGGCCGCCAGTATGGTGTTCATCTGCTGGCTGATCTGGGCAATGGGCTGGGACACCTGCTTGACATACAGCAGATACGCCGCCAGAGAACCGATATCCCCCACGCCGCCGATGGCCAGCAGTCCGCCCACGCAGCAGGTGACGGCGTAATTGATGCGGGAGAGGTTGCCCATGGCGGGCATCATGGAGCTGGCATAGGCCTGGGCGGCGGTAGCCGCCTGCCGGTAGCTCTCATTGAGCGTGTCAAACTGGTCAATGGTCTTGCCCTCGTGGTTAAAGACCTTGATGACCTTCTGTCCCTCGATCATCTCCTCCACATAGCCGTTCACGCTGCCCAGAGCCGCCTGCTGCCGCTGGAAGCTCACCCGACTGCGTCCGCCGATGGCCTTCACCGTCAGCAGCATCAGCGCCAGGAACGCGAAGGTAATAAGCGTCAGCACCCAGTTCAGGTACAGCATCATCCCTATGGTGCCCAAAAAGGTCAGCGCGCAGGAAATAAGGTTGGCAAAGCTGGAGTTTATCATCTCCGAAACAGTGTCGATGTCGTTGGTAAACCGGCTCATAAGGTCGCCGGACTGGTGGGCGTCGAAATATCGCAGGGGAAGGGACTGCAGATGGTTGAACAGGTCCCGCCGTATAGCCGCCACGGTGTTCTGGGAGATATGCACCATGATCCGCGCGTAAGCGTAGGAGCAGGCCGCCGACAGAGCAAAGGCTCCCCCCAGCACGCATAGCATCCTAATAAGTCCCGGGAAATCTCCCGGCAAGATATAGTCGTTGATAATGGGCTTGAGCAGGTAGCTGGAGAAGATGGACGCACCGCTGCTCACCACCAGGCACACCGCCACCAGCACCATGGCGCCCCTGTAGTGCCCCATGTAGGAGAGGAGCTTTTTTATCGTCCCCTTCATGTCCTTGGGCTTCTGGTAGCCGTGCTTCTGCCGGCCGCCGTGTCCATGCCCGCCGATCTTTTTCATTTCAGCCATCCGCAAGACCTCCTCCCTGCTGGGACTGATACACTTCCCGGTAGATCCCGTTGGTTTTCAGCAATTCCTCGTGGCTTCCCATGCCGGAGATCTTTCCGTCGTCCAGCACCACGATCATGTCCGCGTCCTCCACGGAGGAGATCCGCTGGGCAATGATGAGCTTGGTGGTGCCGGGGAGCGTGGCGCGCAAGCCCTGCCGAATGGCGGCGTCCGTGGCGGTATCCACCGCGGAGGTAGAGTCGTCCAGGATCAGCACCTTGGGCTTTCGAAGGATCGCCCGGGCGATGCACAGCCGCTGCTTCTGCCCACCGGAAACATTGGTGCCGCCCTGCTCAATGTGTGTATCGTAGCCGTCGGGCATTTTCTCGATGAATTCCTCCGCGCAGGCGATGCGGCACGCCTCGCGCATTTCCTCGTCGGTGGCGTTTTCGTCGCCCCAGAGAAGGTTCTCCCGGATGCTGCCGGAAAACAGGGTGTTCTTCTGCAGTACCATGGCGCAGGCGTCACGCAGGTGCCGCATGGTGTACCGGCGCACATCATGTCCGCCCACACTGACGCTGCCCTCCGTCACATCATACAGCCGGGGGATCAGGCTCACCAGGGTGGTCTTCGCGCTGCCGGTGCCCCCCAGAATGCCCACGGTAGCCCCGGAGGGTATGGTCAAATTGATGTCCTCCAGATTCCAGGTCTGCCCGTCTGCATTATACCGGAAGTACACATGGTCGAAGCGGATAGACCCGTCCGCAACGGTCAGCTCCTTCTGTGCCGCCTCATCGGTGATCTGCGGTTCCTCATTGAGTACCTCCCTCACTCGCTTGCCGCAGGCGATGGAGCGGGTCAGCATCATCATCACCATGGACACCATCATCAGGGAAATGAGGATCTCCGACACATAGGTGAAAAAGGCGATGAGGTCGCCGGAGAGCAAACTGCCCTCGTACACATAGTTGCCGCCGATCCACAGCACCGCCACGATGGTGCCGCCCATGAGCAGAACGACCATAGGCATGAACATTACAACAAAGCCGAAAGCTTTTTCCGCCATGGTCTTGAGTCTCTCGTTGCGCCCGGCAAATTTATCCTTTTCCACATCCTCCCGAACAAAGGACTTCACCACCCGGATGGCGTTTAAATCCTCCTGCACCACCTGGTTCAGGTCGTCTGTGGCACCCTGCAAAGAGGTGAAGAACGGGCCCACCTTTTTCAGCACCAGCACCACCCCCAGCACCAGCAGAGGGATCACCACCAGAAATATCCGGCTCAATCTGGTGCTGATGATGAGTGCCATGACCAGAGCCGTCACCAGCATCACCGGCGCCCGCACCAGCATACGCATACCCATCATCAGTGTCATCTGCAGGCTGCTGACATCATTGGTCAGTCGGGTGATGAGGGACGCCGTGGAAAAATGCTCGATATTGGCAAAGGAGAACTTCTGCACCTGCCGGTATTCGGCGGCCCGGAGGTTCGCGCCGAAGCCCATGCTGGCCCGGGAGGCCAATATGGCCGCTCCTACACCCAACGCCAGTGCCGCCAGAGCTATCACCGCCATTTTAAGGCCCGCCATGAGAATATAGCTCCTGTCCGCGTTCCGAATGCCTATGTCCACAATATCGCTCATGATCTGGGGCAGTATCAGCTCCAGCACCGCTTCTCCCGCCGAACACAGGACCCCCAGCACAATGATGGTCCGGTATCCGGCGGTATAATCGGTCAGTTTTTTCTTCATCTGCTCGTTTCCTCCGTTTCCCGGGATAAATTCTCAGCCACCCGCACCAAAAAGCTCTGCAGCAGCTTCACCTCATCCTCTGTGAAGCCCTTCTCCGCCTGCCGGTGCACATCCTCCATGATGGCGGTGAACTCCCGGTAAAAGCACCGCCCCTCCTCTGTCAGATGCAGCAGCTTGCGCCTTCCGTCTCCGGGCGCCACACTGCGGGTCAGCAGGTGTTTTTCCTCCAGCCTCTCCACAATGCCGTTGACAGTGGAGGGTTTCACCCGCAGATACTCCTGCAATGTCTTCTGGGGCACATCCCCCGGCTGCTCGCTGAGAAAGGTGAGTGTGCGGCACTGAATGGGCGACACATCGTACCGGCGCAGCTTGCGCACCATCAGCTTGAGGATCTGATGATCACAGTATCCCAGCATGGGTCCGAAATGCTCCTGCTCCGGTCTGAATTGGTCCATGGCCCTTTCCTCCTGTTTAAAAATTTAGCACGCTAAAAATTAGCAGGCTAAATAATAGCATATTTTCATTTGTTTCGCAAGAGGTATTCTGCCCCGGTATGTAAACAAATAATGAATTCCGCACCCGGATCGCCATCCTTTTGCGCGCAGTCCGCAAGCCGATTCCGCTCAGGGGTTTTTTACTTTTATAAAAACAGACGACCGGCCCTGCACAGCGGGTCAGCCGTCTGTTCTGTTTTCAATGGTGCCCACGCCCGCCGCGCGCCATGCTTTTGCATACTCTCTGCGCCTGTCGTCGCCGGCTGTTCACGCAGCAACGCAGCCTGGGCAAAGCAGGGGAGATGCTTTCGTCTGCCGTTTCGGGGCGGTGAGGGCATCATGGCCTGCACACGAGTGCCCCCCACCGGCCCGTTATGGGCATTGCGGATCTCCACGTCCCCGGCCCTTACGCTTTCAGCTTATCCCCTATCCCTCTTATCCATCACTTCAATATCAAATCCTCCGTGCAGAGTCAGATAGGTCTGGGGCGCGGGCCGCGTCAGATTCCACAGTCCCACCCCCTGCAGGCCGTTTTCCGCCGCCAGATGAAATTTGGCGTAGCTGCTCCGTGCATCCTCGAACCACACCTCATGTTCCGTGCCGTTTCGATCGGTGTACCTGAACCACGGTGCCTGGGCCGTTTCGTCGAATCGGATCTCCGCCCCGTACCGTCGGGCCAAAGCCAGAGCCTCCTGGGGAGACAGCGACTCCCCCCGGGTCGTCCCTTGCTGATAGGGCAGCGGCCAGTCGTAACCATACACCGGCACCCCCAGAAACAGTTTCCCCGCCTCTATCTCCGTCAGGGCATAATTCAGCACCTGCCTCACCTTGTCAAGGGGCGCCACCGCCATGGGCGGCCCGGCTGTGTAGCCCCATTCGTAGGTCATCAGCAGCACGCCGTTGGCGGCTTTTCCCAGCGCGGCATAGTCGTGGGCCTCGTATAAAAGTCCCCGCTGGGCGGCGAAGGTTTTCGGCGCCAGCGCCACCAGCACCGTGTATCCCAGCGGATTCAATTCCTGCCGCAGGGCCGTTACAAAGGCGGCATAGGCTGCCCCCAGCTCCGGCCGGATATATTCAAAGTCCACATCCACGCCGCTGTAGCCCTTTTCTCTCAGGGTCTCTTTCACCTGCCGCACCAGCTCCTTCTGCCGGGCAGGATCTTTCAGTACCATCTCCGCCCGGTCCGAGGAAAACCCCCCCTCCTCCGTCAAGGACGACAGGTGCATCCACGGTACTGCGTCGTACTGTCCCGCCGCCGCCAGAATCCCCTCGTCCCGCAGGGGTATCAGACTGCCGTCCTCGGCGATGCCATAGGTAAAGGGTGTCACATAGGTCATATAGGGCAGGGTCTGGCGCAGCAGGTCGGCGTTTATAAAGGGGTAGGCATAGCCGTTGACCCCCAGCGAGCCGCCCTTGGGTGCATCCCGCAATGTGATGACCAGCTCTTCCCCGGGGGTCAGTGTCCCCTGCCCCTGCAGGAAGATATTGTTTTGATACAGCTCCCGGACGGATATGCCGTACTGCCTCGCGATGGAGTACACCGTGTCTCCCGGCCGGACGGTATGGACCTTATCCGGCAGCAGCACCACCAGGGTCTGCCCCGGCACCAATGCCCCATCCTCCGGCACTTCGTTTTGTTTTTGCAGCAGACGGGCGGACACGCCGTACTGCCTCGCGATGGAGAAAAGGGTCTCTCCCTTTTTCACCACATGAATCTTCATCTCGCTTCCTCCTCCCGGCTGCCACGCAGCACGCAGACAGTATATGCGCCGCACCCGGCAAATAGACGACACCGCCCCCCGTCCTCCCGCATACAATGGGGAAACATCTGCAGCAAGGGGGATACGGTATGAAAGAGATCACGGTGGCTCTGGCGGGCAACCCCAATGTGGGCAAATCCACGGTCTTCAACGCCCTGACGGGGCTGCACCAGCACACAGGGAACTGGCCGGGAAAAACAGTGGCCTCGGCGGAGGGCGGCTTCCGCTCCGGGGACTATGCCGTGCGCCTGGTGGACCTGCCCGGCACCTACTCTCTCAGCGCCGACTCCCCGGAAGAGGAGGTGACCCGGGACTTTCTCCTCTCCGGCACGGCAGATGTTACTCTGGCAGTGGTGGACGCCACCTGTCTGCAGCGCAATCTGAACCTGGTGCTGCAGATCCGGGAGATCACCCCTCGGCTGGTGGTGTGCGTGAACCTGCTGGACGAGGCGGAGAAGGACGGCGCGGAGG
>SAMEA3663010__coassemble_432_pt1 | contig 16256 bp, 30 predicted proteins | sample SAMEA3663010__metabat2_high_PE_006 | metagenome-assembled genome bin SAMEA3663010 (sample SAMEA3663010) | pig gut metagenome | biome: pig gut; feature: pig-associated habitat; material: faeces | place: France | collected 2012 | reverse complement strand
CACTTGCAGTCTGAGAGGTATTTTTCCCCACGCGCATGTCGCGGTGAAAAATGATCCCAATTTTTCGCGTCTGCGGACGCGAACTCTGCGAGACTTTTTGTGAATAAGCTGATGACCGGCGCGGATAAATTTCCGCGCCGGTCTTTACAGGATGGGGGGGCGAAACAACGCTATGGCTGACTATATGGAAATTTTGCGGGAGCTGCGAGAGGACAGCGACTTGACGCAGGCGCAGGTGGCGGCGGTACTGCAAACCACCCAGCAGGTCTATGCCCGGTACGAAAAGGGCATCAATGAGCTGCCGGTGCGGCATTTGCGCTCCCTTTGCGCGTTTTATAAGGTCAGTGCCGACTATATTTTGCAGCTTCCGGAAGGCCTTGGACGTCCGCGCTAAAGATTTTTAGCGGCCCTCACAAAAATTGCAAAAAAAATTAGAAATAATAGAGAAATCCCCTTGACAAATGGGGATTTCTCTATTATTATAAGCAGGTACGCGTGCCCGAAGTGCAACACACCCGGGAGCGTTTACAAATGCGATGAACCGGGAGATTGCTCCGCAAGGAGGTAACTTTCGGGGAGTATGTCCGATAATCGGGCGGCTGAGAAGAACCTCTACGCCAGCGTAGATCGCTGTGCCAGAGTGACACCGGCCGGAGTTCGTGCCGGTGTTTCTTATGAGCCGGAATGATACGCACGGATAAGCGTATAAAATTTCTTCTCGCCGTACGGAAAGCGGTACTCGCAGAACAAAAACCGTACGAAAAAATGGAGGAACAAACCAAATGGCAAAAGAAATGATTCGCATTCGCCTGAAGGCCTATGACCACCAGGTCATCGACCAGTCCGCAGAGAAGATCGTGGAGTCCGCCAAGCGCAACGGCGCCACCGTGTCCGGCCCCATCCCTCTGCCCACCAAGAAGGAGATCGTCACCATCCTGCGCGCCACTCATAAGTATAAGGACAGCCGTGAGCAGTTCGAGCGCCGCACCCACAAGAGACTGATCGACATCACCAATTCCAACCCCAAGACCGTGGAGGCCCTGATGGCTCTGGACCTGCCGGCCGGTGTGGAAATCGAGATCAAGCTGTAATTATACATTATAATATAGCGCATCTCAAATTGACCCCTGCGCCGGAGTGCGCAAAACCATTTATCATTGCTTGCAAGCCCATCGTCCGTCGACTTGCGTGAGACGGGCGGGGTTAAGTCGGCAGAGCAAGCGGCCTGTACCCAATGCAGACTGAACTATGCCGACCAATAACCTTTAAGGAGGATCATACATGAAAGCAATCATCGGCAAGAAAGTTGGCATGTCTCAGATCTTCGACGAAAACGGCAAGGTCATTCCCGTCACCGTCATTGAGGCGGGTCCCTGCACCGTCGTTCAGAAGAAGACTTCCGAGAAGGAAGGCTATGAGTCTGTCCAGCTGGGCTTTGAGGATGTTCCCGAGCGGAAGCTGACCAAGCCCGAACTGGGCCACCTGAACAAGGCTGGCGTGGCCCCCAAGAAGTATCTGCGCGAATTCAACCTGGAAAACGCCGCCGAGCTGAACATCGGCGACATCGTCAAGGCCGACACCTTCAAAGAGGGCGACTTTGTGGACGTCACCGGCACCAGCAAGGGCCACGGCTACCAGGGCCCCATTAAGCGCCACGGCGCACAGCGCACCCCCATGAGCCACGGCGGCGGCCCCGTCCATCGTCATGCCGGCTCCATGGGCTCCACCACCGATCCCAGCCGCATCTTCAAGGGCCACATCGGCGCCGGCCAGATGGGCTGCGATACCGTCACCATCCAGAACCTGGATGTGGTGAAGGTGGACGCTGAACTGAACCTCATCGCTGTCCGCGGCGCCGTTCCCGGCCCCAAGGGCGGTCTGGTTCTCATCAAGAGCACTGTCAAGACCCACCGCGTCAAGAATGTCGAGTCCGGCATCAGCAACAACCCGCAGAAGGCATCCGGCCGCAATCCCCAGAAGGCATCTGCGCGTAATAAGTAAGGAAAGGAGTGCTTGAACAATGTCTACTATCAAAGTTTTGAACATGGCCGGCGCAGAAGTCGGTACCGTGGAGCTGAAGGACAGCATCTTTGGCATTGATCCCAACGAGAGCGTCGTTCACGAAGTGGTGAAAAATCACCTGGCAAACTGCAGACAGGGTACGCAGAGCGCTCTGACCCGTGCTGAAGTTTCCGGCGGCGGCAAGAAGCCCTGGCGTCAGAAGGGCACCGGTCACGCCCGTCAGGGCAGCACCCGTGCGCCCCAGTGGACCCACGGCGGCATCGTGTTTGCCCCCAAGCCCCGCAGCTATTCTTATGTCCTGAATAAGAAGGTCAAGAGACTGGCTATGAAGTCTGCCCTGTCCGCCAAGGCAGCCGCAGGCGAGATCATCGTGGTGGATTCCATCAAGATGGACGCTATCAAGACCAAGGACTTCCGCACCTTCCTGGGCGCCGTTAAGGCGGAGGGCAAGTCTCTGGTGATCACTCCCGCCAAGGATGAGATCATCATCAAGTCCGCCCGCAACATCCCCGGCGTGGAGACCTCCATGGCCAACCTGATCAATGTCTATGACATTCTCAAGGCCAAGAACCTGGTCATCGACAAGGAAGCCCTCGCAGTAATCGAGGAGGTGTTCGCATAATGGCTAACGTATACGACATCATTATTCGCCCCATCATCACCGAGCGCTCCATGGCTGCTACCGGCGAGAAGAAATATGTCTTCGAGGTAGCTCCCACCGCCGGCAAGATCGAGATCAAGAACGCCGTGGAGCAGATCTTCGGCGTAAAGGTGGCAAAGGTCAACACCATCAACTATGATGGCAAGGCCAAGCGCCTGGGTGCCGGTCGTCCCGGCAAGCGCAAGAGCTGGAAGAAAGCCTATGTCCAGCTGACTAAGGATTCCAAGACCATCGAGTTCTTCGAAGGTATGGTCTGATAACGGAAGGAGTGTAAAGAATGTCTATTAAAACTTTTAAGCCGACCACACCCTCCCGCAGACACATGACTGTCAACGGTTTTGACGGCATCAACAAGCACGCCAAGCCCGAGGCAAGCCTCACCGAAGTGCTGAAGAAGAATGCTGGTCGCAACAGCTATGGCCGCATCACCGTCCGTCATCGCGGCGGCGGCGAGAAGCGCAAGTACCGTATCATCGACTTCAAGCGCGACAAGATGGATATGGAAGCCACTGTCCTGCAGCTGGAGTACGATCCCAACCGCAGCGCCAACATCGCTCTGGTGCAGTATGAGGATGGCGAGAAGCGTTATATCATCGCTCCCGTGGGCCTGAACGCAGGCGACAAGATCCTCTCCTCCGCCGCTGCCGACATCAAGCCCGGCAACTGCCTGCCCATTGCCAACATCCCCGTTGGTACTGTGATCCACAATATCGAGATGCATCCCGGCCGCGGCGCCCAGTTGGTTCGCTCTGCCGGTGCCTACGCCCAGCTCATGGCTAAGGAAGGCAACAACGCCCAGATCCGTATGCCCTCCGGCGAGGTCCGCATTATCCGCACCAACTGCATGGCCTGCATCGGCCAGGTTGGTAACCTGGAGCATGAGAATGTCCAGATCGGTAAGGCCGGCCGCAAGCGCCACATGGGTTGGCGTCCCACCGTCCGCGGCAGCGTCATGAACCCCTGCGATCACCCCCACGGCGGTGGTGAAGGTAAGTCCCCCGTGGGTCGTCCCGGCCCTGTCACTCCTTGGGGCAAGCCTGCTATGGGTTACAAGACCCGCAAGAAGAAGAACCCCACCGACAAGTTCATTGTCAAGCGTCGTAATGTGAAGTAAGGGAGGCAAGAGAATATGAGCAGATCTGTTAAAAAAGGCCCGTATGTTGCCCCGGAGCTTCTCAAGCGGGTCGAAGAGATGAACGCAAAGGGCGAGAAGAATGTGCTGAAGACCTGGAGCCGCAGCTCCACCATCTTCCCCGCGTTCGTGGGTCACACCATCGCCGTGCATGACGGCCGCCGCCATGTGCCCGTATATATCCAGGAGGATATGGTGGGTCACAAGCTGGGTGAGTTCGCTCCCACCCGCACCTTCCGCGGCCACGCGAAGTCTAAGTAAGAAGGAGGATGCAGAATACAATGGAAGCTAAAGCTTATTTGAGATATGTCCGCATCTCTCCCCGCAAGGTCCAGATCGTCTGCGACCTGATCCGCGGCAAGGATGCCAAGACGGCCATGGCCATTCTGATGCAGACCCCCAAGGCGGCCTCCGAGCCCCTGGTGAAGCTGCTCAAGAGCGCCTGCGCCAACGCAGAGAACAACTTCAACATGGATCCCGAAAAGCTGGTGGTCACGCAGGTGTTCGCCACTCCCGGCCCCATTCTCAAGAGAATGATGCCCCGGGCGCAGGGCCGTGCTTACCGCATCAACAAGAGAACCTCTCATGTGACGCTGGCCGTCGCTGAGAAAGAGTAAGGGAGGGAGACAGTTTTATGGGACAGAAAATTAATCCCCACGGCTTCCGCGTGGGCGTCATCAAAGACTGGGATTCCCGTTGGTATGCCAGCAATGAGAAGGTGGGCGACCTTCTGGTAGAGGATCACAAGATCCGTGAGTACCTGAAGAAGCTCCTGTTTGCTGCCGGTGTCTCCAAGATCGAGATCGAGCGCAGCAGCGAGGTCGTCACCATTTATATGCATGTTGCCCGTCCCGGTGTGGTCATCGGCAAGGGCGGCACCCAGATCGAGGAGTATCGCCAGAGCGTTGAGAAGCTCATCGGCAAGACCGTGAAGCTGAACATCGTTGAGGTCCGCAATCCCGATATGGACGCGCAGCTTGTGGCTGAGAACATCGCTGCCCAGCTGGAGAAGCGTATTTCCCACCGCCGCGCTATGAAGAACGCCATGGGCCGCGCCATGCGTGCCGGCGCCAAGGGCATCAAGTGCAACTGCTCCGGCCGTCTGGGTGGTCGTGAGATCGCCGGCTCCGAGCACTACCATGAGGGTACCATCCCCCTGCAGACCCTGCGTGCCGACATCGACTACGGCTTCGCTGAGGCTGCCACCACCTTCGGCCGCATCGGCGTGAAGGTTTGGATCTACAAGGGTGAGGTGCTGAGCCAGGCTCTGCGCACCACCCCCCGCACGCTGGATACCAGCAAGCCCTATCAGGAGCGTCGTGAGCGCCGCGGCCGTCGTGACGGCGAGCGTCGTGGCGGCTTCCGTCGTGACGGTCAGGCCGGCGGTTTCAACCGTGACCGCAACGGTGCCCGTCCCCAGGGCGGTTTTCGCAAACCCGCAGAAAAGAAAGAAGGAGGCGCTCAGTAATGCTTCTGCCCAAGAGAGTTAAGTACCGCAGAGTACACCGTGGCCGCCTCACCGGTAAGGCCATGAGAGGCAACAAGATCACCTACGGTGAGTTTGGCCTCGTTGCGCTGGAACCCGCATGGATCACCAGCAACCAGATCGAAGCCGCCCGTATCGCCATGACCCGTTATACCAAGCGTGGCGGTCAGGTGTGGATCAAGATCTTCCCCGACAAGCCCGTGACCGAGAAGCCCGCCGAGACCCGTATGGGTTCCGGTAAAGGTTCTCCCGAGTATTGGGTAGCCGTTGTTAAGCCCGGCCGTGTCATGTTTGAGATCGCCGGCGTTTCCGAAGATGTCGCCCGTGAGGCCCTGCGTCTGGCCAGCCACAAGCTGCCCATCAAGACCAAGATCGCCAAGCGGGAGGATGTCGCCGCCCAGGAAGTAGGTGAATGAGATGAAGGCAACTGAAGTACGTGCAATGAGCGTTGAGCAGCTCAATGAAAAGCTCGACTCCCTGAAGAAGGATCTGTTCTTCCTGCGTATGCAGCACGCAACCAATCAGCTGGACAATCCTCTCAAGATCGCTGAAACCAAGCGTGATATTGCCCGGGTGAAGACCGTTATCCGTGAAAAGGAGGAGAAGTAATATGGAAGAGAAAAGAGTTTCCTCCCGCAAGGTCAGAGTTGGCAAGGTTATCTCCGACAAGATGGACAAGACCGTGGTCGTGGCCATCGAGGATCGTGTCGCTCACCCTCTGTATAAGAAGATCGTCGGCCGCACCTACAAGCTGAAGGCCCACGACGAGGAGAATACCTGCGGTGTAGGCGATATTGTTAAGGTGATGGAGACCCGCCCCCTGTCCAAGGACAAGCGTTGGCGCGTGGTTGAGATCGTTGAGAAGGCTAAGTAAGGAGGTAACCGAGAATGATTCAGCAAGAGTCTTATCTGAAGGTTGCCGATAATACCGGCGCCAAGGAGATCAAGTGCATCCGCGTTCTGGGCGGCTCTAAGGTGAAGTACGGCAACATCGGTGATGTGATCGTTGCTTCCGTCCGCAAGAGCACCCCCGGCGGTCAGGTGAAGAAGGGCGAGGTCGTCAAGGCTGTCATCGTTCGCAGCGCTAAGGGCGTGCGCCGTGCAGACGGCACCTATGTCCGCTTTGATGACAACGCTGCCGTCCTCATCAAGGACGACAAAAACCCCAGAGGTACCCGTATCTTTGGGCCCGTTGCCCGTGAGCTGCGCGACAAGGATTACATGAAGATCCTGTCCCTGGCTCCCGAAGTAGTTTAAGGAGGGGCCGAAGAATGAATAGTCTTAAAATCAAGAAGAACGACAAGGTCGTCGTCCTGTCCGGCAAGGACAGAGGCAAGACCGGCAAGGTCCTGGGCACCGTTCCCAGCGAGGCCAAGGTTGTCGTGGAAGGCATCAACATGGTCACCTGCCACATCAAGCCCCGCAAGCAGGGCGAAGAGGGCGGCATCGTGAAGCGTGAGGCTGCCATCTATGCCAGCAAGGTGCAGGTTGTCTGCCCCAAGTGCGACAAGGGCACCCGTGTGGCATTCAAGATCGCTGACGGCAAGAAGACCCGCGTGTGCAAGCACTGCGGCGCTGAGCTGTAAGAAAGGAGAGCGTAGAAAATGGCACGACTGAAAGTAAAGTATACTGAAGAAGTAGCTCCCGCTCTCTTCAAGAAGTTCGGCTACAAGTCCACCATGCAGATCCCCCGGATCGACAAGGTGGTCGTGAACGTCGGCTGCGGCGAAGCCCGCGAGAACCCCAAGGTTCTGGAAGCGGTGTGCAAGGATCTGGGCGAGATCACCGGCCAGAAGGCCATTGTGACCATCGCCAAGAAGTCCGTTGCAAACTTCAAGCTGCGCGAAGGCATGCCTGTGGGTGCAAAGGTCACTCTGCGCGGCGACAAGATGTGGGAGTTCCTGGATCGTCTGTTCAACGTGGCTCTGCCCCGTGTCCGTGACTTCCGTGGCATCAGCACCAACGCCTTCGACGGCCGCGGCAACTATGCCCTGGGTGTCAAGGAGCAGCTGATCTTCCCCGAGATCGAGTACGATAAGATCGACAAGATCCGTGGCATGGACATCGTCATCTGCACCACCGCGCAGACCGATGAAGAGGCCCGCGAGCTGCTGACTCTGGTCGGCGCTCCCTTTGAACGCTGATTAGGAGGAGAAAAAAATGGCAAAGAAGTCTATGATCCTGAAGCAGCAGGCTCCCGCTAAGTTCTCCACCCGTAAGTACAACCGCTGCAAGCTGTGCGGCCGTCCCCACGCCTACCTGCGTGACTACGGCGTGTGCCGTGTCTGCTTCCGCACCCTGGCTTACAAGGGCGAGATCCCCGGTGTCCGCAAAGCTTCCTGGTAAATTTTTTCCGCCATACTTCGTTGGCGCGGCTCGGCGTACACAAAGTACGCCTTCGCCTTGCCGCCTCGTCTGACGAAAAAAATTTCAACTCCGATACTGCTCGTTATAATAGGAGAGCAGCGTCCTGCGTGAGAATGTTCTCCGCAAAACCGTGTCCAAGAGCGTAGGTGACGCTCTGGCAATAAAAGGATGGCGAAAGGTCACTGTTAATTAAACATCGGCTTGCCGGTGCGCTAAATTAGCAGTGATACCTCGCTGCCTGAACAGGGAATTTCCCTGTAACTCTAAATTAGGAGGATAATTTACTATGCACATCACTGATCCTGTTGCCGATATGCTCACCCGTATTCGCAACGCAAACAACGCCAAGCACGAGACCGTGGATGTCCCCGCTTCCAACATGAAGAAGAGCATTGCTCAGATCCTGCTGGACGAGGGCTACATCAAGGCATTCCAGATCATTGACGACGGCACCCAGGGCACCATTCACATTACCCTGAAGTACAACGCCGGCAAGGAGAAGGCCATCACCGGTCTGCGTCGTGTATCCAAGCCCGGCCTGCGTGTGTATGTGGGCACCGATGAGCTGCCCCGGGTTCTGCGCGGTCTCGGCATCGCAATCGTATCCACTTCCAAGGGCGTCATGACCGACAAGGCTGCTCGCGCGGCTCACGTCGGCGGCGAAGTCCTGGCATTTGTTTGGTAAGGAGGTATTTGAACAATGTCTAGAATTGGTAGAATGCCCATTACCGTACCCGCCGGTGTGGAGGTTTCCATCGCTGCGGGCAATGTTGTCACCGTCAAGGGCCCCAAGGGCACTCTGGTGCAGAATCTGCATCCCGAGATGATCCTGGAGCAGGAAGGCAACATCATCAACGTTAAGCGTCCCTCCGACGACAAGACCCACTGCGCACTGCACGGCATGACCCGCGCTCTGCTGCACAACATGGTCGTTGGCGTCAGCGAAGGCTTCAAGAAGGAGCTGGAGATCAACGGCGTGGGTTACCGCGCCGAGAAGAAGGGCAACGAGCTGGTCATGAACCTGGGCTATTCCCATCAGGTCATCGTGCCCGAGATCGAGGGTATCACCATCGAGGTTCCCGCTCAGAACAAGGTCGTCATCCTGGGTGCAGACAAGCAGAAGGTCGGTCAGTTCGCTGCCGAAGTCCGCGAGAAGCGTCCTCCCGAGCCTTATAAGGGCAAGGGCATTAAGTATGTCGATGAAGTCATCCGCCGCAAGGTCGGTAAGACCGGCGCCAAGAAGTAAGGAGGTGTGCCGATATGATTAAAAGACCCAATACCAACGCTCAGCGTCTCAAGCGCCACAAGAGAGTGCGCGCCAAGGTTTTCGGCACCGCCGAGAGACCCCGTCTGAATGTTTTCCGCAGCGAGAAGAACATCTATGCCCAGGTGATCGACGATGTGGCCGGCAACACGCTGGTTTCCGCGTCCTCTCTGGATAAGGCCATCGAAGGCAACGGCGGCAACAAGACCGCAGCCCGTGCTGTGGGCAAGCTGGTTGCCGAGCGCTGCAAGGCAAAGGGTATCGATTCCGTCGTGTTTGACCGTGGCGGCTATCTGTATCACGGCCGTGTGGCCGAGCTGGCCGAGGGTGCCCGCGAGGGCGGCCTGGAATTCTAAGAGAGGAGGATAACTGACAATGGCAAGATTTGAAAGAGAACAGAGCGAATATATCGAAAAAGTAATTGCTACCAACCGTGTATCCAAAACGGTTAAGGGCGGTCGTGTCATGAAGTTCTCCGCTCTTATGGTCGTGGGCGACGGCAAGGGCAAGGTCGGTTTCGGCCTGGGCAAGGCCGCCGAGGTTCCCGAGGCCATTCGCAAGGGCATTGAGGATGCTAAGAAGAACATGATCCAGGTTTCTCTGTCCGGCAGCACCATTCCTCACGAGGTCATCGGTGAGGCAGGCGCGGGCCGTGTGCTGATGAAGCCCGCCGCACCCGGTACCGGCGTCATCGCCGGCGGTCCCGTGCGTATCATTATGGAAGCAGCCGGGGTGAAGGATATTCGTACCAAGTGCCTGCGTTCCAACACCGCAGTCAATGTTGTCGCCGCCACCTTCGAGGGCCTGAAGGCTCTGCGCACCCCCGAGCAGGTTGCCAGAACCCGCGGCAAGAGCGTGGACGAGATCGTGGGCTAAGGAGGAGTTTGAAAATGGCTAATCTGAATATCAAGCTCGTCAAGAGCCTCAACGGCCGCCTGGAAAAGCACATTGCAACCGCTCATTCCATGGGCCTGCGCAAGATCGGTGATACCACCGTTCAGCCCGACAACGCTCAGACCAAGGGTAAGATCGCCAAGATCGGCTATCTGCTCCAGGTCACCGAAGTAGAATAAGGAGGTGCGAGAGAATGAAACTGAATGAACTGTCTCCCGCAGTTGGCTCCACTAAGGAAGCCTATCGCAAGGGCCGCGGCGCCGGCTCCGGTAACGGCAAGACTGCCGGCCGTGGCCACAAGGGTCAGAAGGCCCGCTCCGGCGGCGGCACCCGCATCGGCTTTGAAGGCGGTCAGATGCCTCTGGCCCGCCGCATCCCCAAGCGTGGTTTCAACAACATTTTCGCTAAGCCCCTGGAGATCATCAACCTGTCCGCTCTGAACAAGTTCGAGGACGGCGAGACTGTGAACGCAGAAGCTCTGCTGGCCAAGGGCATCCTGAGCAAGTGCGAGTATGGCTTCAAGGTTCTTGGTAACGGCACTGTTACCAAGAAGGTGAATGTTCAGGCCGCTGCTTTCTCTCAGGCTGCTAAGGACGCGATCGAAGCAGCAGGAGGAAAGGCAGAGGTGATCTAAGGTGATTCAGACGATCCGCAAGGCATGGGCCATCCCCGAACTGCGCAAGAAAATCATCTTCACCGCACTGATCCTTCTGATCTTCCGCATTGGCAATGCCATTCCGGTCCCCTATGTGGACACCAAGCTGCTGGCTGATTATATCAATCAGCTCAGCACCACCGTCCTGGGCCTGTACAACGTCATGTCCGGCGGCGCCTTTGCCGAAGCAACCGTCTTTGCACTGGGCGTGCAGCCCTACATCAACAGCTCCATTATTATCCAGCTGTTGACCATCGCCATTCCGGCCCTGGAGCGTCTGGCCCGTGATGGCGGCGAGGAGGGCAAGAAGAAGATCCAGTCCATCACCCGCTATGCCACCGTGGCCATCGCCATCCTGCAGGGTTGGGGCTACTATATGCTGATGAAGAATTACGGCATCCTTGGCGAACATACCGGCGTCTGGCCTGCTCTGGTCATCATCGCATCCTTCATTGCAGGCTCCTCCTTCGTCATGTGGATGGGCGAGCAGATCACCGAGTTTGGTATCGGCAACGGTATCTCCATCATCCTGTTTGCGGGCATTCTGTCCCGTGTGCCCAGCATGGTTTCTTCCATGATCTCCGGTCTGCAGGCCGGATCTCTGGCTTGGTGGGCAGCGGTGCTGGTGGTTATCGGTATCCTGGCTCTGGTGGTACTCATCACCTGGGTCAACGGCGCCGAGCGCCGCATCCCGGTGCAGTATGCCAAGCGTCAGGTGGGGCGTAAGATGTACGGCGGCCAGGCATCCACCCTCCCCATGAAGGTGAATATGTCCGGCGTTCTGCCCATCATATTTGCCCAGTCCATCGCCATGATCCCCTCCACCATTGCGGCTTTCTGCCCGCAGCCTGAAGAGGGAACTTTCTGGTATGGCTTCCTGAACGCCATCGACACCAAGTCGGTGCTGTATATGATCTTCTATTTCCTGATGATCATTGGTTTCAGCTATTTCTATTCCACCATTCAGTTCAATCCCATTGAGATCTCCAACAATCTGAAGAAGAACGGCGGCTTCATTCCCGGCTTCCGTCCGGGCAAGCCCACCGCGGACTTCATCAAGAAGGTGCTCAATAAGGTCACTCTGTTTGGCGCCATCTATCTGGGTGTTGTGGCCATCCTGCCTCTCATCATCGGCAAGGCTGTCAACAATCCCTCCCTGTCCATCGGCGGTACCTCCGTTATCATCGTTGTGGGTGTTGCGTTGGAGACCGTTCAGGCGCTGGAGTCCCAGATGCTGATGCGTCAGTATAAGGGCTTCTTAGAGTAAGAGGTGTTTATATGAAACTGATCCTTTTAGGTGCCCCGGGTGCGGGTAAGGGAACGCAGGCTGACATTCTCAAGGTCAAGCTGAATATCCCCACCATCTCCACGGGTAACATTCTGCGTGCAGCTGTGAAAAACGGCACTCCTACCGGCCTCAAGGCCAAAGAGTACATGGACGCGGGCAAGCTGGTGCCGGATGAAGTCATCATCGGCATCATCAATGAGCGCCTGCAGGAACCGGATTGCGCCAATGGGTTCATTCTGGACGGCGTGCCCCGCACCATCGCCCAGGCCGAGGCCATGGAGCGCTCCGGCATCAGCTTCGACGCTGTGGTTGCCATCGAGGTTTCCGATGACACCATCGTCGCCCGCATGGGCGGCAGACGTGTCTGCGAGAGCTGCGGCGCCAGCTATCATATCGTGAATGTTCCCCCCAAGAAAGAGGGCGTTTGCGATGTGTGCGGCGGCAAGCTCGTGCAGCGCAGGGATGATAATCCCGAGACGGTCCGTGACCGTCTGGCGGTTTATCATAAAGAAACAGAACCTCTCAAGGGTTTCTACGAGGCCCGTGGGATTCTGAAAACTGTGGAGGACCAGTCCACCGTGGCCGGTACGACACAGGCGATCCTGGCGGCTTTGGGGAGATAAGCTATGATCACCCTGAAATCTGCCCACGAGATCGAAGCGATGCGCCTGGCGGGAAAAATTACCGCGGCTGCCCGGGCCTTGGCTCGGGAAATGGTAAAGCCCGGCGTAACAACCCAACAAATTGACAAGGCAGTGTTTCATTTCATCCGGGAGCAAGGGGCGACCCCTTCCTTCCTGCACTACAATGGTTATCCGGCCAGTGTATGCGTCAGCGTCAACGATGAGATCATCCACGGCATCCCCGGCAAACGGGTGCTGCAGGAGGGTGACATTGTCAGCGTGGATGTGGGCGCATACATCGGCGGCTACCATGGTGACTGTGCCGGCACCTACCCCTGCGGCCGGGTGTCGGAGGAGGCCATGCGGCTCATCCGCGTGACTCAGGACTCCTTCTTTGAGGGCCTGAAGTTCGCCCGGGAGGGCTATCGCCTGTCGGATATCTCTGCGGCAGTGCAAACTTATGTGGAGGCAAACGGCTTTTCCGTGGTCCGGGAATATGTGGGCCACGGCATCGGCCGGAATATGCACGAAGCGCCTGAGGTGCCCAATTACGGCAAGCCCGGCCACGGCCCGCGTCTTCTGCGGGGCATGACCCTCGCCGTAGAACCCATGGTCAACGCAGGCACCGCCGCCATCCGGCAAATGAGCGATGGATGGACGGTGAAAACCGCTGATGGCAAATATGCCGCCCACTATGAGAACACCATCTTGATCACCGCCGGCGATCCGGAGCTTCTGACGGATCCCGAGAAGTCGTTGGTGTAAGCTATGGACATTGTCAAATCCAACATCGTAAAATCAACTGCCGGCCGGGACGAGGGAGATTTCTTCTTCGTGCTGGACACCCAGGGGGAATTCCTCCTGCTGGCAGACGGCAAGAGCCGCCGTGTGGAGAAGCCTAAGAAGAAAAAGCGCAAGCATGTATCTTTTGCGGGGGAGAGCCACAGCGTGGTTGCCGACAAGATCAGGAGCAGCGAAAAAATCACAAATAGTGAGCTTCGTAAAGCCTTAGCTGCCTATACAGGCAGCGGTAATCAAGACCAGGAGGGATTATAGCTTGGCAAAATCCGATATGATCGAAGTGGAAGGCGTAGTGGTTGAATCCCTGCCCAACACCACATTCCAGGTAGACATTGGAAATGGACACACCATATTAGCGCATATTTCCGGAAAGCTCAGAATGAATTTCATCAGGATTCTGCCCGGTGACAAGGTGACAGTGGAGATGTCGCCCTATGATCTGACCCGGGGCCGGATTACCTGGCGTAGTAAGTAGGAGGTTTATCAAAATGAAAGTAAGACCGTCCGTGAAGCCCATGTGCGAGAAGTGCAAAGTGATCCGTCGCAAAGGCCGTGTCATGGTCATTTGCGAGAATCCGAAGCATAAGCAGAGACAGGGCTAAGAAGAAATTGGAGGTGCTTTAAAAGTATGGCACGTATTGCCGGTATTGACCTGCCCAAGGATAAGCGAATCGAAATCGGTTTGACCTATATCTATGGTATTGGCAGAAAGAGCGCGCAGGACATCCTGGCGCAAACAGGCATCAACCCCGACACCCGCGTGAAGGATCTGACGGAGGCTGACGAGGCCAAGCTCCGTGAGGTCATTGACCAGAGCTACACCGTGGAAGGCGATCTGCGCCGTCAGGTAGCCTTGGACATCAAGCGTTTGACCGAGATCGGCTGCTATCGTGGTATGCGCCATCGTCGCGGCCTGCCCGTCCGCGGTCAGCGCAGCAAGACCAACGCCCGCACCCGCAAGGGTCCCAAGAAGACCATTGCCAACAAGAAGAAGTAAGGAGGGAAGATAGAATATGGCTAATGCTAAGACCGGCAAGAAGGTTATCCGCCGTCGCCGTGAAAAGAAGAACATCGAAAAGGGCCAGGTCCATATCCGTTCTTCCTTCAACAACACTATGGTAACCGTTACCGACGCGCAGGGCAACGCCCTGTCCTGGGCCTCCTCCGGTGGTCTGGGTTTCCGCGGCAGCAAGAAGTCCACGCCCTTCGCCGCCCAGAGTGCAGCAGAGACTGCTGCCAAGGCCGCCATGGAGCATGGTCTGAAGACCGTTGAGGTCTTTGTCAAGGGCCCCGGCCAGGGCCGTGAGGCTGCCATCCGCGCGCTGCAGGCCGTGGGTCTGGAAGTGACCATGATCAAGGATGTCACCCCCATCCCCCACAATGGCTGCCGCCCCCCCAAGCGTCGTCGTGTGTAATCGGAACAAGGAGGATAAATAGACTATGGCTAAGAATATGCAGCCTATCGCCAAGCGTTGCAAGGCGCTGGGTATCTCTCCTGCTGTCATGGGTTACGCCAAGAAGGAGACCAAGCGCAACCCCGGCGGCCAGATGAGAAAGAAGAAGAGCGAGTATGCCATCCAGCTCAATGAGAAGCAGAAGGTCAAGTTCGTCTATGGCATTCTGGAGAAGCAGTTCCGTATGTACTACGAGAAGGCTTCCGCCATGTCCGGCAAGACCGGCGAGAATCTTCTGACCCTGGTTGAGCGCCGTCTGGACAATGTGGTTTATCGTCTGGGCTTTGCCATGACCCGCCGTGAAGCCCGTCAGCTGGTAAGCCACGCCCACTTCACCGTCAACGGCAAGAAGGTAAACATTCCTTCCTATCTGGTGCGTGTGGGCGATGTGATCGAGGTCAAGGAGAGCAGCCGCTCCTCCGTGGCCTTCAAGCGTTTCACTGCAGAGGATGCTCCTCTGGTCACCGTTCCCACCTGGCTGGAGCGTGACAAGAACGCGCTGAAAGGCACCGTAACCAGAATGCCCGCTCGTGATGACATTGATATGCCCATCGAGGAACACCTCATCGTCGAGCTGTACTCCAAGTAATAGGGTCGAGACCCTCAAACTGAACTGGAATCGAATACGGTGCGGAACGTTGTTTCGCCCAACTGAAATGAAGGAGGGTACTGCATGATCGAAATTGAGAAGCCCCAGATCGAGTGTATCGAAACACCTGGCGATGCTTCCTATGGAAAGTATGTGATCGAACCCCTGGAGCGTGGCTATGGAACGACTTTGGGCAATGCCCTGCGCCGCATCCTGCTCTCTTCTCTGCCCGGCACGGCAGCCACCAGCATCAAGATCGCCGGCGTCCAGCACGAATTTTCCACCGTCCCCGGTGTGAAGGAGGACGTCACGGAGATCGTTCTGAACATGAAAAACCTGCTGACCAAGCTGCACTGCGAAGGCACGAAGACCGTCTTCATCGAGGCCGCCGGCCCCTGTGAAGTCACCGCCGGCGACATCAAGGCCGACGGCGAGGTGGAGATCCTGAATCCCGATATGCACATCGCCACCCTGGACAACGGTGCGACCCTGAACATGGAGATCACCCTGTCTCACGGCCGGGGCTATGTGCCCGCTGACCGCAACAAGCCCCAGCAGAACGTCATCGGCACCATTGCTGTGGACTCCATCTACACGCCTGTGTACAAGGTGAACTACACCGTGGAGCCTACCCGCGTGGGCGCTTCCAGCGACTTCGACAAGCTGACGCTGGAAGTATGGACTGACGGCACCATCTCCGCCCGGGACGCCGTGTCCCTGGGCGCCAAGATCCTGTGTGACCACTTCACCCTTTTCACCGATCTCAGCGAGAACGTGGGCAGTAAGCCCACCGTGGTGGAGAAGGCTGAGGCCCAGCGGGACAAGGTGCTGGAGATGACCATCGAGGAGCTGGATCTCTCCGTCCGCAGCTTCAACTGCCTCAAGCGCGCCAACATCAACACCGTCGAGGACTTGATCTCCAAGACCGAGGACGAGATGATGAAGGTTCGCAACCTGGGCCGCAAGTCCCTGGAAGAGGTCATCAACAAGCTGGCTATGATGGGCCTGCACCTGGCTGAC
>SAMEA3663010__coassemble_427_pt1 | contig 16338 bp, 13 predicted proteins | sample SAMEA3663010__metabat2_high_PE_006 | metagenome-assembled genome bin SAMEA3663010 (sample SAMEA3663010) | pig gut metagenome | biome: pig gut; feature: pig-associated habitat; material: faeces | place: France | collected 2012 | reverse complement strand
GGTCAGCCGTCCATTTTCCGGCAACAGCGTCCTTGCTGCCGCAGGCAACCATAGTCAGAGCCATGGCCAGCGCGAGAATCAGTGTCATAAACTTTTTCATACTGTTTTGCTCCTTTACACTTTTGTTGTTTGTATAAAAAGAGGCCGCCCTGTCCGAATACAGAGCGGCCTTTTCTTAACGAGATGAAAAGAACGAGAACTCTATCGCAATACGGACGGCTTTAAGTTTTTGCTGCAGCAAAAATAACCCGCAAAATAGCGAGCCATAAAGCCGTAATAGTAGCCCCGACGGGAGATAATGGAGTTGGAAGAAACAGAGGTACGCATATCGGGGCTCCTTTCTGCCGACGGACGGCTGTAATTTCTTTCGATGGGGATAATATAGAACTTTAAACCCCTAAAGTCAACGGTCATATTGTACAATAATGCAGCGTTTAATTTGAATATTTGCATGCAATATTCCGTTTATGTGGAGGCTCCGGACTGTATTCTCCCATATTTTCAAGAGAAAAGCGGAGGCTGCTGCCTCCGCTCTCCTATCAATTTCTCAAAAACAGTTCCTCATACTGCTGCTGCCCGTATGCCTGGAGCCTGCGGCACAACTCGTCATACCTCTGCAGGAGCTTTTCACCCTCCTCCGTCAGTACGGCGCCGCCGCCGCCCTTTCCGCCGGTGGAGGTGTGCAGCAGCTTAAAGCCCAGATGCTCCTCGGCGGCGCGCAGCACCGTCCAGGCTTTGGAGTAGGCCATATTCATGGACAAGGCAGCCGCCCGCAGGGAATGAAATTCCCGGACCCGGTGCAGAAGCTGCGCGATCCCCGGCCCGAATATCTTATTGTCCTCCGCATAGAGGCGGACGGTCATTTTGAAAATCATATCATTCATGCCTTTATTGTATCAGCAATCCCGCAAATGTCAATGGAGCAGAAAGGAAATCCGCACATTGTAATGCAAATTTTATCTCTGTTATCCAATAAACATACTTTTTGTTAGGATAGCTAAAATTTTTTGCAATTTTAGTGGAGTTGACCAATGGATTATTTGATTTTACTGTGGTATAATGCAGATAATAAAATAATGGGAGTATGTTTATTCCAAACGATTCCCGTATTAAATTATACGAAAAGGAGCAATTATTATGGCCATTGATCTGAGCAAATACGGCATCTCCGGTACTACCGAGATCGTCCACAATCCCTCTTATGAGGCTCTGTTCGCAGAAGAGACCAAGGCTGGGCTGACTGGCTACGAGGTGGGTCAGGTCACGGAGCTGGGCGCCGTGAATGTGATGACCGGCATCTATACCGGTCGTTCCCCCAAGGACAAGTACATTGTCATGGACGAGAACTCCAAGGACACCGTTTGGTGGACCAGCGAGGGATATAAGAATGACAACCATCCCATGAGCGAGGATGTCTGGGCGCAGGTGAAGAAGCTGGCCGTCAGCGAGCTGTGCAACAAGCGGTTGTTCGTAGTGGACGCATTTTGCGGCGCAAATAAGGATACCCGCATGGCTGTCCGCTTCATTGTTGAGGTGGCATGGCAGGCTCACTTTATTAAAAATATGTTCATCCAGCCCTCCGAGGAGGAGCTGAAGAGCTTCGAGCCTGACTTCGTGGTATACAACGCATCCAAGGCTAAGGTGGAGAATTACAAGGAGCTGGGCCTCAACTCCGAGACCTGCGTGGCCTTCAACATCACCTCCCGCGAGCAGGTCATCATCAACACCTGGTACGGCGGCGAGATGAAGAAGGGTATGTTCTCCATGATGAACTACTACCTGCCCCTCAAGGGCATCGCCTCCATGCACTGCTCCGCCAACACCGACATGAACGGCGAGAACACCGCCATCTTCTTCGGCCTGTCCGGCACCGGCAAGACCACTCTGTCCACCGATCCCAAGCGCCTGCTCATCGGTGATGACGAGCACGGCTGGGACGATAACGGCGTGTTCAACTTCGAGGGCGGCTGCTATGCCAAGGTCATCAATCTGGACAAGGATTCCGAGCCTGACATCTACAACGCCATTCGCCGTGATGCCCTGCTGGAGAACGTCACTGTGGACGCGAACGGCAAGATCGATTTCGATGACAAGTCCGTCACCGAGAATACCCGTGTTTCCTATCCCATCAACCACATCAGCAACATCGTGCGTCCTGTTTCCGCCGCACCTGCCGCAAAGAATGTGATCTTCCTGTCCGCCGACGCCTTCGGCGTGCTGCCTCCTGTGTCCATTCTGACCCCGGAGCAGACCCAGTATTACTTCCTCTCCGGCTTTACCGCCAAGCTGGCCGGCACCGAGCGCGGCATTACCGAGCCTACCCCCACTTTCTCCGCCTGTTTCGGCCAGGCGTTCCTGGAGCTGCATCCCACCAAGTACGCCGAGGAGCTGGTGAAGAGAATGGAGATGAGCGGCGCCAAGGCTTACCTGGTGAACACCGGCTGGAACGGCACCGGCAAGCGCATCTCCATCAAGGACACCCGCGGCATCATTGACGCCATCCTCAGCGGAGCCATCAACGAGGCCCCCACCAAGACCATTCCTCATTTCAACTTTGAGGTGCCCACGGCTCTGCCCGGTGTGGATCCCGCTATTCTGGATCCTCGTGACACCTATGCCGACGCTTCCCAGTGGGAGGAGAAGGCTAAGGATCTGGCCGGCCGCTTCGTGAAGAACTTCGCCAAGTACGAGTCCAACGAACACGGCAAGGCCCTGGTAGCCGCCGGTCCCAAGGCATAAAGAAAGCTGATTGTACACGATAGACAGGAGCCGGATTTCCGGCTCCTGTTTTTTTGACCGACGGGTGCGAGTGACCCGCCGCGGGAAGAACCCTATAAAAAAAGAACGAATGAATATGTAAAAATTGCGTAAAATATTCAAAACCCGATTTATGCAGTATATATTTCCTTAAAATAAAATTATTTTAGCCACTCATTTTTTTTGAAAGGCTAAAAAATTTTAAGAAAAAACGGCTAAAAAGGGTTGACTATTATTATTTTTTGTGTTATTGTTATGGCAACTTATGGAATACACAAAATGTTTTTATGCAAATTGCACAAATTTCCGGTGGTTCCGAAAAAAGAGAAAAAGGACGGAAAGAAAAATGAACTTGCTGGTTTTACTGGTCATTTTTGCCGCTGTATTGGCCCTGGCTTTTGCCCTGTTCAACTTCCTGGGTGTGAAGAAAATGCCTGAGGGAACGGAAAAAATGAGTGAAATTGCATCGGCTATCCGTGTGGGTGCCAGTGCTTTTATACGATATGAGTACAAGGTGCTTTTCGTCGTGGTGGCCATCGTAGCGGTGATTATGGCCGTTGTCACCACCTGGCACGCCGCCATCGCTCTGGTCATCGGCGCCGGAATGTCGGCCTGCGCCGGCTTCGTGGGCATGAAGATCGCCACCTACGCCAATGTGCGCGTGTCCAACCGAGCCCGTGAGACCCGGGACATCGGCAAGACCGTGAAGGTAGCCTTCAAGGGCGGCAGCGTCATGGGCCTGTGTGTGGGCGGATTTGCTCTGCTGGGCCTGTTCATCGTGTATATGATCTTCGGCTTTGGTCTGTCCCAGCTGCAGGAGACCTCGGCCAGCTATGTGAATTTGCTGGGCCTGCATTTCATTCCCTTCACCATGACCCTCTCGGGCTATGCCCTGGGCTGCTCCATAGTGGCCATGTTCAACCGTGTGGGCGGCGGCATCTATACCAAGGCCGCTGACATGGGCGCTGACCTGGTGGGCAAGACCGAGGCACATATCCCCGAGGATGATCCCCGCAATCCCGCTACCATTGCCGACAATGTCGGCGATAATGTGGGCGATGTGGCCGGCCTTGGCTCCGACCTGCTGGAGAGCTATGTGGGTGCCATTTCCTCCGGTATCATTTTGGCTTATCATATGTTCCTCCAGTCCCAGGCGCTGCATCTGGGCATGACCACTGATCTGCTGCAAAAGTGCATTCTCTTCCCTCTGGTTTTTGCCGCGGTGGGCCTCATTGCCTGCTGCGTAGGGATTGCTTCCCTGCTCTTTAAGTCCGCGATGTCCCGGGATCCTCATAAGGATCTCAACGGCGCCACCTATGTTTCTGCCGGTACTACCATGGTACTGGGCCTGGGCGCGGCCTACCTTATTTTCGGCGGTATGGATAGGGCTGTCCTGTCCTCCGCTCTGGGATTCTCCGCCGGTATGTTCTCTCCCTGGATCGCCGCCACCATCGGTATCGCCGCCGGTGTCATCATCGGCGCCTTTGCCGAGTTCTACACCTCTACTGACTATAACCCCACCAAGCGTCTGGCCCGTGCCTCCCTGGAGGGCTCCGCTCTGACCATCACCCAAGGCCTGGCTCTGGGTATGAAGTCCTGCATGGCTCCCTGTATTATCTTGGGCGGCGGCATTATCTTGGCCTATAACATCGCCGGTATGTACGGTGTTTCCATGGCTGCCATGGGCATGCTGTCCTTCGTCACCGCTACCGTTTCCGTGGATACCTACGGCCCCATCTCCGATAATGCCGGCGGCATTGCCGAGATGTCCGAGCTGGACGCAGAGGTCCGCGAGATCACCGATACGCTGGACTCCGTGGGCAACACCACCGCTGCCATCGGCAAGGGCTTTGCCATAGGCTCCGGCGCTCTGGCCGCACTGGCTCTGATGATCTCCTATCTGTACTCCTATAACGAGGCCGGTACGGATCTGATCCTTAACCTCATTGATCCCATGACACTGGCCGGCGCCATTGTGGGCGGTGCTCTGCCCTTCCTGTTCTCCGGTATGCTCATCGAGGCCGTGGCCAAGGCTGCCCGCAAGATGGTGGATGAGGTTCGCCGTCAGTTCAAGGAGATCCCCGGCATTCTGGACGGCACGGCAAAGCCCGACTACAAGACGTGCATTGAGATTTCTTCCAAGGGTGCCATCGGTGAGATGAAGGTTCCCTCTCTGCTGGCTATCATCGTGCCCGTGGCCTGCGGATTTATCTTCGGCGCGGAGTTTGTGGGCGGCCTGCTCATTGGCTCCACCGTCTGCTCCATCATGCTGGCCATCTTCACTGGCAACGCCGGCGGCGCATGGGATAACGGAAAGAAGTACATTGAGACCGGCGCCATCGAGGGCCACGGCAAGGGTTCCCCCGCGCATGACGCTGCTGTCGTGGGCGATACCGTGGGTGATCCGCTGAAGGATACCGTTGGCCCCTGCCTGGACATCTTCATCAAGATCATGTCCACGGTTTCCCTGGTTGCGGTTTACGTGTTCCATCACTACAATCTGGTGGACCTCATCGGCAAGCTCATCGGCTGAAAAAACATGAAAACGCATCCCTGCCGCAAGGCGGGGATGCGTTTTTTGTTGACCAAAACCCAAAGAACAGGTATACTGCGAAGAAGAGAGGAGAGGGATGTATGATCGAGCTGAAGATCCTTGTGGATGATCTGGACTATGATTCCGTGGCGGAGTTTCTGGTGCCGGCTCTGGTTGAGAGTATGGCAAAGGATCAAAAGAGCGGTTTGCTGGGCGGCGTGCTGTCCGGCAATTCCGATATGCTCACCTCCGTTGCACGCACGCTGCTGCACACCATGAGCCAGGACAAGCGGGACGAGCTGCTGGTGCAGCTTATCAACAAAAACCGGGATAAGCTGCTGGAAAAAGGCATGCATGCCGCCCATGAAAAGGGGATCCGCGTGCAGCTGTGCGATGTCACCGCCAAGAAATTCTGAACAAAAAATCCTTTGGCTGTACAGCCAAAGGATTTTTATATGAAATTATTACTTTTTCAGGTTCTCCACGGCCTTGCGCAGGGCATCCACATTTTCCTGGGTGGTGGCCCAACTGGAGGCGAAGCGGATGGCGGAGTGAGTCTCATCCATGCGGTCCCAGTACTCGTAGCCGAAATTCTGTCCCAGAACGGCAAGCTCCGCGTCACTCATAATGGGATATTGCTGATTGGTGGGAGAGTCAAAGAGGAAGGAATAGCCGTTATCGGCGAAGATTGCATGGACCTTCTTGGCCATTTCGTTGGCGTGGCGGGCGATCCTGAAATACAGCCCGTCGGTAAAAAGGGTGTCGAACTGCAGTCCCAGGAGACGGCCCTTGGCCAGCATACCGCCCCGCTGCTTCATCATGAAGCGGAAATCTCGCTTCAGCTCCGGATTCATCACGACCACGGCTTCACCGAACAGGGCGCCTACCTTGGTGCCGCCGATGTAGAAAATGTCGCACAGGCGCGCCAGCTCCGGCAGTGTCAGGTCGCAGGCATCGCAGGTGAGGCCGTAGCCCAGACGGGCGCCGTCAATGAACAGCGGCAGACCGCATTTTTTGCACACATCGTACAGCTCCGTCAGCTCCGCTTTTGTATACAGTGTGCCGCCCTCGGTGGGGAAGGAGATATACACCATCCCCGGCATGACCATGTGCTCATAGTCGGGATTGAAGTGGTGCCAGTTGTAGTAATCCTGCACCTGCTTTGCGGTGATTTTGCCGTTGTCCGTGGGCAGGGTCAGCACCTTGTGGCCCGTGGACTCAATGGCGCCTGTCTCGTGGCAGTTCACATGGCCGCTTGTGGGGGAAAGAACGCCCTGATATGGCCGAAGAATGGAGGCGATCACCGTGGTGTTGGTCTGGGTACCGCCCACCAGGAAATGCACATCGGCCTCCGGGGCCTGGCAGGCCTCTTTGATCTTTTCCCGGGCGGCGACGCAGTATTCATCCTCCCCGTAGCCCACAGTTTGCTCCATGTTTGTCTTTGACAAACGCTCCATAATAGCGGGGTGCGCCCCCTCCAGATAATCGCTGTTAAAGTAGATCATTGGTAATCGCTCCTTTCTAAACCATATTTGTATTCTATCGCAAAAGAACTCCGCTGTAAAGACTATTCGACATTTTTATGGCATCTTGCCAAGCGGCAGAAAATCGTATATACTTATCCCAAAGGGGGTATGCGCGATGAAAAAGAAAACCCTGAAAAGAGCTTTGTATTATGCGGTTTTGTTTGTTTTGCTGATCGTTTTTCTGTTTTCCGCCTATAAGATCTACAGCTACTATGCGGAAAAGAAGGAGAGCACAGATCTCAACGAGGATATTGCTTATGAGTACACCATCCGCAAGACGGGAGAGCGAAAAGAGTACTTTGCTGTGGATTTTGAGAAGCTCAAGCAGCAAAACGCGGATGCTGTAGCATGGATCTATCTGCCGGACACGGTTATCAACTATCCCGTGCTGCAGCATGGGGACAATGAATATTATCTGGATCACCAGATAGACGGCTCGGTGAATGCCAACGGCAGCATTTTCATGGATTACCGCAACGCTCCGGACTTTTCGGACCGCAACACGCTGATCCACGGCCATCATATGCGCAGCGGCAATATGTTCGCAGGACTGATGAACTATAAAAAGGGCGGATATTATGAAAAGCACGACCACATGTACATCATGACGCCCCAGGGCACCTATCGGATGGATCTGCTCTGCGGCAGCGTGGTGGAGGCGTTTGACGACATCTATTCCGCCGAACCCACGCAGGAAGCCATCGCTGCCTGTATGAGAAAATCCAGATTCCAGAGCAGCTTGGGACTGCCTGAGGAGGACGCGAAGATCGTGACCCTTTCCACCTGCAGCTACGAGTTTGACGACGCCCGCTTTGTGGTGCTGGGCGTGCTGTCCCCGGTGGAGGAGGCTGCGGCCAACTGAATCAAGCTGAGAAATGGCGGGTCGATGCGCTGCATCGGCCCGCTTAACTTTTCCGTCGTTTTTTGTCATGTTCGGCCTCTGCGAATAGGGTGGCTCCCGCCGGGAAATACTGTCTTCATCGAGGGATGGAGGCGGTTGAGGATGCGGGGAAGAGTCGAGATCTGCGGGATCAACACGGCAAAGCTGCCGGTTTTGAAGCATGAGGAAAATATGGCCCTGCTGCGCCGTGTGAAGCAGGGAGATGAACAGGCCCGGCAGGAGCTGATCTGCGGCAATCTGCGGCTGGTACTGGCGGCGGTGAAACGCTTTGCGGGCCGCAGCGAGAATGTGGACGACCTGTTTCAGGTGGGCTGCATTGGCCTGATGAAATCCATCGACGCGTTTGACCTGTCTTACGATGTGCGTTTGAGCAGCTATTCGCTGCCCATGATCATCGGGGAGATCCGCCGCTATCTCCGGGACAACAGCCCCATTCGGGTCAGCCGCAGCGTCCGGGATACGGCCTACCGGGTACTGCAGGCCCGGGAGAAGCTGCTGGGCCAGGAGCAGCGGGAGCCCACGGTAGAGCAGATCGCGCGGGAATTGGGTATTCGCAGGGAAGAGGTGGTCTTCGCCATGGACGCCATGGCCGATCCGGTTTCCCTCTATGAACCCCTTTATGACAGCGGCGGCGACGCCCTGCGGATCATGGATCAGATCGGGGATGAAAACAGCACCGATGCCTGCTGGCTGCAGCAGCTTGCCCTGAAGGACGCTATCTCACGACTGACGCCTCGCCAGAGGGATATTCTGGCACTGCGGTACAGCGAGGGCAAGACCCAGATGGAGGTCTCCCGGGAGATCGGCATTTCTCAGGCTCAGGTGAGCCGCCTGGAAAAGGGCGCCATCAGTGAGATCAAGAAGAATATCTGACCCATAGGGGCGGACAGCTATGCCCGGCCCTTCCCTTGACGGCGTGAATTATTGATAAACAGAATAATTATACCCGCCCAACGAAAAAACCGCCTTTACTTGCCACCCCGTGTTTGCTATACTCTTTCCAGAGAATAACGATACAGGGAGATGGGAGCCATGATCTATCTGGATAACGCTGCAACCACGCTGCACAAGCCGCCTCAGGTAATGGAGGCGGTGCTGCACGCCATGATCACCATGGGCAACGCTGCCCGGGGCGCCCACGGCGGCGCGCTGGAGGCATCCCGAACGGTGTTCGGCACCCGGGAAAAGCTGGCGAGACTTTTCTCCTGCCGGCGGGCGGATCATGTGGTGTTTACCGCCAATTCAACAGAGGCTCTGAACATTGCCATCAACGGCACCATCCATCGCGGAGACCATGTGATCTCCACGGATTGCGAGCATAATTCCGTTCTGCGTCCCCTGTACCGTCTGGAGGAGGAGCGGGGCGTGGAGTTGGATTTTGTCCCGGCGGACAGGCAGGGCCAGGGGGATTATTCGGACTTTGAGCGGCTTATGCGCCCCAATACCCGGGCAGTGGTCTGCACACACTGCTCCAACCTCACGGGCAACATCATGGACCTCGAGCGCATTTCGGATATTGCCCATCGCCACGGGGCGCTCCTCCTCGTGGATGCCTCTCAGACGGCCGGTACCGTGCCCATCCATATGGAGGCGCTGGGTGTGGATGTGCTGTGCTTTACAGGCCACAAGGGCCTGATGGGACCGCAGGGTACCGGAGGATTATGCATTCGTCCCGGCGTGGAGATCGCCCCCTGGAAGGTGGGCGGCTCCGGGGTCCACTCCTATGACCGCCATCATCCCATGGAGTACCCCACCCGCCTGGAGGCCGGTACCCTAAACAGCCACGGCATTGCGGGCCTGTCTGCAGCGCTGGATGTTATTTTAGAGCGGGGCGTGGAGGATATTCAGCGCGCAGAACACGCCCTTATGCAGCGGTTTTATGAGGGCGTCCGGGACATCCCCGGCGTCACCGTTTACGGAGATTTTTCCGTGCCGGAGCGTTGCGCCATCGTGGCTTTGAACATCCGGGATTATGATTCCTCTGCCGTGTCCGATGAACTCACCGTTACCTACGGCATCGCCACGCGCCCCGGCGCGCACTGCGCTCCACGGATGCACAAGGCTTTGGGCACCACGGAGCAGGGAGCCGTGCGTTTCAGTTTTTCCTTTTACAATACGGAGCAGGAGGTCGACGCCGCCATTGCCGCTGTCCGGGCCATTGCGGAATAATAAAAGAAGCGAGGTACTGAGGTGCCTCGCTTCTTTTTTCAAAAGGGCGAAATATGAAAAATTCAATCGGCAAATCCGGAAAGGATTTGCTGATACCGGTCGGATCATTCTCCGGTACCATGGGAAAAAGGCGCCTTTCCGATCACGATTCGCAGTCTGTAAGGATGCACACGAGCCGATTATTGACCGGGATAGGATAGAAAGGTCGCTCGGTGGCCCGGCAGCTCCTGCATGGTTTATAATATGACTCTCAATATAAACCAATCGTCCTTCACCGAGAACTGGCAGTTGCCGTTCAGCTTTTCTGTGACATAGCGGATGCTCTGCGTACCAAATCCGTGGCCAGCTTTGCTGCTATGCGGTATACCGTCCGTCATGACCGGCTTCTCTGCAAAGGTGTTTTTGAGGGAAATCAGCAGCTTGCCGTCGTCCATTCGTAAATTAAGTACAATATGCCGCTTTTCCGCTTCCAGCGGCAGCACGGCATGAATCGCATTTTCCAGGGCGTTGGACAGGATAGAGGTCAGATCGACATCCGAAACAGGAAGGCGCTCCGGGATGCAAATGGATGGCTTAAAATCAATCCTGTTTTCTTCCATCACATTTTCGTAGGATGAAAGGATCATATTCACGATCTCATTTTTGCAGAATTTATGCATGGAGGTTCTGTCCACATAGGAAACAATCCCACTGATATACTCCTTTGCCTGATCGTATTCACCGCTGTCAATATAAGCGGAAATAGTGGTGAGAAAATGACGCATATCATGGCGCAGAAGTGAGACGGTATAGGCAGAACGCCTTTGGGCTTCAATTTCTTTTTGCGTTTGTTCCTGCTGCATTTTCAGGATCCGGCTTCGCTGCTCCGCTTCACGCTTTTCCTCATATTGTCTGAAATATACCAGTAAAAACAAAAGATAAACGAAACTGAGAACAAAGCCGAGAAATTCTGCCACCACTTCTCTGCCGGAATAGATCAGCGTGGTGTAAACACCCGTTACATAATCAAAAAGATAATAGGTAAACGGCAGAATCGAAAAAATGAGCAATGCCTTGGGCGGCTTCTGCATCAACTGTGTAGCTGCATTGGATACAAACCGGATCAGCACGGAAAAAATAACAACAGTGGTAACAATCCTAAAGCTGTAATACACCCATTCCAGCTCTGTGATATCCAACATGGCAAGCCCGATCCACTTGCTGATCTGGCAGCACAGATAGGCAGTCAGCACCGAAAGGACGGAACGAAGTGCCGTGTACTTATAGTACAATGTCAGAAAAAGGATCAGCGGCAGGTGAATGATCAGCGGATATACCTGCGTGGTGAAGACATCTCCGAAAAATATAAAACTGAGGGCGCAAACCACACCTAAAGCGGAGGAAAACCCGAACAGGATAACGATATTTTTGCGGCTCATCCGTATGCCGAGAAAGGCGGCGGATAGATACACGCCGAACAACAGCGTGACCGCGTGATGCAGAATGGTTAAAACACTGGTCAACATACGGGTCCCCTTTCTTAATCTCTGAAGACAAATGCAAAGTACGCTTCTTTGAAGGCCTTTCCATAACCTCTGGCAATCGGGATGCTGCGCCCGGACTTTGTAATGATCTCCGTCATACTGAAATGATCCACATTGGGCAGATAGACAAGATAGCTGCGGTGACATTTGAAAAATCCGTCATTCAGGCAGAGTCTGTCTTCCAGAGAATGAAGCGACTCTGCCGATTCAACTGTTTTCCCTGTCCGCAGATAAAAAACGACTCTTTTGTTTTGCGCTTCGGCATATTCCATATCGTGAAAATACAGTTTTTGATACCCAAAAGCGGTTTTTAAAACGATATTTTTCGGTTCTTCCTCAAAAGTATGACTGCATTCAGTCAGCGTTTCCTTTACTTTTTCATAGGTGACGGGCTTGAGCAGATAGCCCTGTGCTTTCACCTCATAGGAATCCAGAGCGAATTCCGGGGAGGAAGTCAGGAAAATGATTTTCACGGCTTTGTCACTCTGCCGCAGCTCTTTTGCGGTATCTATTCCGCTTTGCAGCGGCATGATAATATCCAAAAAGATAATGTCCATATGGGTGACGGCATTTTTTGCCAGCAACGCGTCACCATTATCAAAACGGTATATTTCAGCCGGGACTCCGCTTTCCTCCGACCATCTTTCAACCATATTGACAGCCTGCTGCAAAAATTCCGGGCTGTCATCACACACAGCAATCCGTATCATGGAATCCCCCCTTGTGCATTCGTGTTCAATTATATACTACTTTTTTTTTATGCCTTTTTCAACCGTGCGAGCTGCATTTCACGCCCCAAAAACGACATTTCACGCCAAAGACGTTTTTTCACCCTCAGAGAGAGTAAAATGAAGGCAGTAATAATCCGGCAAAGGAAAGGAGGGTATATATGACGGTTGCACTTTGTTGTGATGATCCAAAAAGCGGCGAATCCATTACAAGACAGTTATCAAAGCTTTGCCATGTTACGACAGAATCCTTTTACAATATTTCCGATTTTATTGCAAAGGTAAGCGGCTGCCCTGATACGGTTATGCTGATCGCACAAACAGGAGCGCTCAGCACCGAAACCGCGATGGCGGCAAAAGAACATAACCCGCAAGGGAAGCTGATCTGGTTTTCCGATCTGGATTTCGCGCTTTTGTCTTTCCGGCTGAAGGCAACCTATTTCGGACTGCTGCCCGTTGAAGAGGACAAGCTGAAGACGGCACTGAGTTATTGCAATATACCTCTGATAGGCGAAAATAGTTAACCGGCTTTTTGAAAATATCCATCCGCGGCAGGATGAAGTCGCGCAAATCGCGGGCCGGGCAATTTACCGGGATCTGCGCGGCGGTGTTTTTTACGCTTGGCAGAACGATGCCATAGAGGCCGATATTTTTTCATATTCGGAGTCTGGGCTGTGTGTATGGGTAAACGGCGAAACGACCGTAAGCATCTATGAATAAAGCGAAGGAGAAATACATGAAAAGGAAACTATTGTCCCTGTTTTTAGCATTGGCTGCAATCTTATCACTTGCAGCCTGTCATGCAAAACCTGACAGTGATGACGGAAGTTGGGCGGTGTACTGGTATCTCTGCGGCAGTGATTTGGAGACCAACGGCGGCTTTGCCAGCACTGACCTCAGTGAGATGATGGAGGTGCAGCTCCCCGAAAATGTCAATGTAGTCATTCAGACCGGCGGCGCTGCTGCTTGGCAAAACGAAAATATGGATCCCACCAAGCTGCAGCGCTGGCTGTATAACAGTGAGGGTTTGCAGCTGCTTGAGGAGCAGGAAACCGCCAATATGGGCGATGCCGGCACATTAAGCGATTTTCTGTCCTTTGCCAATTCCAACTATCCTGCCGATAAGATAGCGGTTACCTTTTGGAACCACGGCGGCGGCTCTGTTTCCGGTGCGGCCTTTGACGAACTTCATAATCTGGATTCTCTGGATCTGGCTGAAATGTATCAGGCCTTTGATGCAGTCTGGCCCGCGAACAAGGAAAACCCCGCATTGGAGCTGGTCGGCTTTGATACCTGCCTGATGGCCACGGTGGATGTAGCGGCACTCTTCCAGAATTTCTCCAAGTACCTGGTTGCATCTGAGGAAGTGGAGCCTGGAAACGGCTGGCTTTATTCCGGCTGGCTCGGTGAACTGGCAAAAAATCCGGCCATGGGAGGCGAGGAGCTTGGCATTGCTATCTGCAATACATATTATCAGGGCTGTGAAGCTGTGGGCACGCAGGATCAAACGACCCTGTCTTTGACCGACCTCACAAAGCTGACTCCGCTGCTGGAGGCATATGAATCTTTCGGCCAGGAAGCGTTTGCCGCCGCTGCAAAAGACCCCGGCTTCTTTGCTCAACTCGGCCGCGCGGCTTCCCATAGCGAGAATTACGGCGGCAATACCAAGGAGCAGGGCTATACCAATATGGTCGATATGGGACATCTTGCCCGGCAGACTGCCTGGATGCTTCCTTCTGCCCAGAGAGTTTGTGATGCGCTGGATGTATGCGTGATATATAAGGTGAGCGGTATTTATCGTGCCGAATCCACGGGCCTGAGCTGCTACTACTCCTACAACGGCGATCTCGATGACCTCAACGGATATATCAACATGGGCACGGGTATTGCGTTCAAGCATCTGTATGCCTACGGCCTCACCGGCAAAATGGCTGAGGGCGGTGATGCCTATCTGGCATCGCTTAACATTCAGCAGCTTCCTGTAATCACTACATTGGCTGATATGAACTGGGACGGAGCGCCGCTGGATCTGAACGATGAGGGGTCCTCTATCTTAACGCTTGGTCCCGAGGCCAAGGACATTCTGGCAGGCATCGGCTTCTCCCTGTACTATGTGGATGAAACCAATGACCGGATGCTGCTGCTGGGTACCGACAACGATTTAACAGCCGACTGGGAAAATGGCGTTTTCTACGACAACTTCCGGGGTGTCTGGGGTGCCATCAACGGTCATCTGGTTTATATGGAGCTTTCCTTTGAGGGCGAGGACTACAATCTCTATTCTGTGCCCATTCTGCTCAACGGCGAAGCCTACAATCTGCAGGTAGCATACGACTTCACCGCGGAGAAATGGAGTATCCTCGGCGCATCCCAGGAACTGGACGAGTCCGGCATGGCCAGCAAGGAATTACGCCTGCTGAAGGAAGGCGATGTGATTACCACAATCTGGAAACTCGCATCCTATAGCGGAGATGACGATTTTGCGATGCACGCCGCGGAGGAAGTCACCGTGACCGCCGATACGGCATTCGGTGAAGCTCCCTTGTTTGACGGAAAATACTCCATGATTTTTGAAATGTGGGATGCCGCGGGCAACTATGCCTATTCCGATGCCGTCACTTTTGATTGCTCGGGCGGCGAGATCATTACAACGGTATATGAGGATTAGCAGGAGGGAAATAGTATGAAAAACAGATTTTAAGTATTTTTCTATGCTGTTGCTTGATAGCCGCATTATTCCCGGCAACGGTTTCCGCCGATAGTACGGATTCCATTACCGTAGACGGGGTAACGCTGGACGCCGGCGCGCCCTATTTAGCAAACGGCGCAAGCACTGCCTGTGCGGATCGTCCCGATTCCGGAGGGTATGCTTCCTATGACGCTGCCACCGGCACGCTGACGCTGCATAATGCAGTCATAAGCGGAGCGGCAACCGAAAGCGGCAGCAAGCATGAGGAATGCACGATCTGCGGGTTTAAGAAGGCTTGTGTTGAAATCTTGCCGGTCGGACCGTCCGCGCCGCAAACCGGGGACAACAATCGTGTGGAGAGTTCCCTTGCCGTGATGCTCTTGGCTTTGGGAGGTATCGCGGCAGCGATCACGATCGGCAGGAAAAAAAGCCGTATGGCAAAATAGGACCGGGCATTAGCTCAGGCAGACCAAACTCTCACCATGTGGACACAGGTGATTTGGGAGGGCATTGACATTCGCAAAACGGATGGAAGCCCTGTCAATCCCTTTTGAATAAAGGGTAAAATGACATGAGATCTGTGATTGCATCCAAAAATATCCAAACCAAAAAAGAATGCGATTTATCGCATTCTTTTTTGGTTTGTGCGCCGATCCCTCTTGCACAAGTAAATAATTGGATCTGCTTATAAAAGAATACTATCTGCTAATGTGTCAAGAGGTAACAAAAAAGCGCCGTATTTCTACGACGCTTTTGTCTTGCTCGGGAGTTATTGATTTTAAGTTTTCACTATGCTTTTTGTTTTTGCCTGCGATAGATTTTTAACCATAGGGCATGGCGGCGTTGTCCTCTCCGCATAGATGCCGCCGACATACGGCTTCATTTGACATCACATCTACCGCCTCCCTGTGTATTTTCACACCGTTTGGTTTCGGGGGTGCGTTTCCCTTCATTTTACTGCCCTGTACCACTCATTTTGACGGCGTCGTAACTTTGCTTTCCAGATCGCAATGTGTTACATCATTCCAATGACGGCGGATGACAATATCAGCAGAAAGGTCAGTGTTGTTATATGAAATTGACCATTGTGTGTTGCTTGTGATGGCGTCGGGGTCGGGATCCTGTGCCGCCGATTTCATTGCGTTCCATACGGTATCGCTGGTGTAATTGCCTTTTTCATCCTCAAACACCTTCAACACAGCATCATAACGCTCTCTGCCGTGACCGTAGATGCCGTTTTTCTGATTCGGAAGCACCTTATCCTTATGACGAATGAAGAAATTAGTAATCGCCTCTGAAGGAGTATCTATAAGCTCTCTCGGTTCTCCGTTAATGTCATACTCTATTACTCTGCCATCGCCTGACGCATCGGTTATGTAGAAATGGTAATCTCTACCGGATGATGCGAACATATCATAGCTGCGTAAAAGCTCCACTGCTTCCTCTGTGGTCGCCGCCCTGTCAAGAACAAGGCGTATTGCAAGCGTAGTTGAAATGACAGGCTTGCCTGTG
>SAMEA3663010__coassemble_424_pt1 | contig 16427 bp, 14 predicted proteins | sample SAMEA3663010__metabat2_high_PE_006 | metagenome-assembled genome bin SAMEA3663010 (sample SAMEA3663010) | pig gut metagenome | biome: pig gut; feature: pig-associated habitat; material: faeces | place: France | collected 2012 | reverse complement strand
CTGCCACAGTTTTGGGGACAGATCCACATAGTAGCTGTGGGGATTGTCGAACCGCTTCACCTCGTCCCAGAGGGTATCGGTCTCCTGGCGGCAGTACTCCCGGATCTGCTCCAGAGAGGGCCGATCATAGACGCACTTGCCACCGATAAAGATAGGCACCTGCAGCTCCCGGGCGGTGTAATTATACACCGTTTTGGTCTTCCAGGTGGCGGTGGGATCAAACAGCTCCAGATCATGCTCATCGTCCACCTTCTCGTCATATACGGTCATGTAGTCTGCAATGGCCTTGCCGGTGTCACGGCCATAGAAACGGTACACCTTCTTGAAGTGGGGCACCGTGATCTTCTCCACATTCTCGCTGACCTTGATCTTGGGAATGATATTCCCGTCCTTATCCTCCACAGCGGCCAGCTTATACACGCCTCCGAATACAGGCTCACTCTTGGCGGTGATCATCCGCTCGCCCACGCCGAACATATCGATCCGGGCGCCCTGTAGCAGCAGATCCTGAATGAGGTACTCGTCCAGAGAATTGGAAACGGAGATCTTGCAGTCCGTCCAACCGGCGTCATCCAGCATCTTCCGGGCCTGACGGCTGAGATAGGCCATATCGCCGGAGTCCAGACGGATGCCGCATTTAGTAATGCCAAGAGGCTTTAACACCTCATTAAAGGCTCGAATGGCGTTGGGCACACCGGATTTCAGGGTATCATAGGTGTCTACCAGCAAAGTAGCGTTGGTAGGATAGATTTCACAATAGGTCTTGAAGGCGTCCAGCTCCGTGTCAAACATCTGCACCCAGGCGTGGGCCATGGTACCGCCGGCGGGCACGCCGTACAGTTCATCGGAAATGGTGCAGGCGGTGCCGTGGCAACCGCCGATATAGGCCGCCCTCGCACCCACGATGGCCGCATCCGCCCCCTGGGCCCGGCGAGAGCCAAACTCCAGCACCGTGCGTCCTCTGGCGGCACGGACAATGCGGTTGGCCTTGGTGGCGATGAGGCTCTGGTGGTTCACCGTGAGCAGAGTAAAGGTCTCGATGAGCTGGGCCTCGATAGCCGGAGCCCGGACGGTTATCAGCGGCTCACGGGGAAACACCGGCGTACCCTCGGGAATGGCATAGATGTCGCCGGTAAATCGAAAATTCTCCAGATAGGTCAGAAACTCCTCGTCAAAGAGATTCCGGCCCCGGAGATAGTCGATGTCCTCCTTGGTGAAATGGAGGTTTTCAATATAGTCGATGAGCTGATCCAGGCCCGCAGCGATGGCGAAGCCGCCGCCGTCCGGCACTCTGCGGAAAAACACATCGAAATAGGTGATGCGATCCTTGTAGCCGTTTTTGAAATATCCATTACCCATGGTCAGCTCATAAAAATCACAGAGCATGGTCATGTTCAGCTTTTCCTGCGTTTTCATCCTCATACCTCAAAGTTTCTTATGTATTTGCCGTTAGTTCTTATAGTATACCTCTTTTGCACATTTTTGGCAACACAAAAAGAGCGCGTAGTAAAACTACGCACTCTTTTCCGTCAATATTTTACCTTGGCCAGACAGATGCGGATCCACTCGTGGTCATAGAATGTCAGGGTGTCCCCCGGCAGACCGCCGAAAGTCTCCGCCTTGTTGAGGATGTCCTCCCCGGGATAGGCAATAGGATCGGAAGCCATTTCCTCGTCCATCAGCTCCATGGCGGTGACGGAGGGGCTGGAATAGCCCGTTTCCTCGCAGTTGCGCAGGACGATGTCATCCCGGCACATAAAGTTGATGAAGGCCAACGCGTCCTCATAGTTCTTAGAGCAGGTGGGGATGCACATGGCGTCCACGAAAAGATTGCTCCCCTCCTCCGGCTGTACGAAGGCCAGATCCGGATTTTCCTCCACCATGGTCAGATAATCTCCGGCGTAGTAGGTGCCTATGGCGGCCTCGTTGTTGATCATCTTGTCAAAGATCTGGTCCATGACATAGGCCTGCACGATGCCGTCCTCCTTCTGCCGGATCAGAAGGTCCGCGGCCTCAGCGATCTCGTCCTTATTTGTGGTATTGAAAGAATAGCCCAAGGCTTTCAGCGCAAGGCCGATGCAGTCCCGGGGATTATCGAAGATCAGTACCTGTCCCTTGAGGTCGGTGGTGAACAGATCCATCCACGAGGTAGGGGCCTTGTCCACCATGGTGGTGTTATAGATGATGCCGGTGGTGCCCCACATATAGGGCAGGCTGTACTTCTGCTCCGTGTCATAGGCGGGATTCAGGTAGCGGGGATCGATGTTCTCCGCGTTGGGGATTTTGCTGTAATCCAGCTCCCGCAGCATCCCCTCCTCCTGCATCCGGGCCACCATGTAGTCCGATGGGAAGATGACATCGTAGTTGTTGCCGCCGCCCTTGATGGCGGAGTAGAGCATTTCGTTGGAGGCAAAGGTCTTGTAATTGACATGAATACCGGTCTCTTCTTCAAATTCTTCCAGTATGGATTCATCAATATACTCGCCCCAGTTGTATACATTGATGGTACGCTCTGTCTCCTCCGCCCGGCAGCCTGCCAGCGGCAGAGCCAGGAATAAGGCAAGGAGCAAAACCGTGATCTTCTTCATCACAGGCTCCCCCCTTTCATGCCGTCCCGCTGCAGGGCCTTTTTCCGTTTCTCCTCCAGCTTACTCTGGCGCATTTCACGCAGATTCACGATCAGCAAAAGGCCCAGCACCGTCACGAACAGAATGGTGGACAGGGCATTGATCTCGGGACTGATGCGCTTGCGGGTCATGGCGTAGATCTGCATGGCCAGAGTGGACACCTCGGAACCCGCGGTAAAATAGGAGATAACAAAGTCGTCAATAGACAAGGTGAAGGCAATCAGCATGCCGTTGAGAATGCCGGGCCGCAGCTCCGGCATCAGCACCTTCCAAAAGGCCTGCCAGGGCGTAGCGCCCAGGTCCATGGCCGCCTCCCCCAGGTTGGGGTTCAGCTGCCGCAGCTTAGGCAGCACCGCCAAAACCACATACGGAATGTTAAAGGTGATGTGGGCCACCAGTAGCGTGCCGAAGCCCAAAGAGAAGCCCAGCAGGTTCCCTGTGAACACAAACAGCAGCATCAGGCTCACGCCGGTGATGATGTCGGCATTGGTCATAGGGATGTTATTGATGGTCATGAGCAGATGGCGGGGCTTGCGCCTCATGGAGTGGAAGCCAATGGCCGCCGCCGTGCCCAGCACGGTGGCGATAACCGCCGCCAGCACGGACACGGTCAATGTGGTGCTGAAGGCAGAGAGGATCTCCTCGTCCTGAAACAGCTCCTCGTACCAATGCAGGGAAAAGCCCGACCAGACCGTGCGGCTCTTGGAGTCGTTAAAGGAGAAGACGATCAGCACAGCGATGGGCAGGTATAAAAACGCGAACACCAGCACGTTGAGCACCTTGGAAATGACAGGATTTTTATTCTGCATTACATCATCACCGCCCCTTCTTCTCCGTCGCCGAAGCGATTCATCACAACCATGGCGATGATCACCAGCAGCAGCATCATCAGCGAGATGGCACTGCCCAGATGGGGGTTATAGGCCGAGCCCAGGAACTGCATCTCAATGAGATCGCCCAGCAAAAAGCTCATGCCGCCGCCCAGCAGCTTGGAAATGGCAAAAGTGGAGATGGACGGGATGAACACCATCATCACGCCGCTGATGACCCCCGGCACAGACAGGGGAAAAATCACCCGCCGGAACACCTGCAGCCTCCCGGCGCCCAGATCCTGAGCCGCCTCGATATACCTCCGGTCCAGCTTCTCGATCACCGAAAAAATGGGCAGGATCATAAAGGGCAGGAAGTTATACACCATGCCCAGAATCACCGCCGCGTCGGTGTTGATGATGTGGAGGGGGCCAAGGCCCACCAGGGCCAAAAGCTGATTGAGAAAGCCGTGGTTTTCCAGAATGGACATCCAGGCATAGGTCCGCAGGAGAAAGTTCATCCACATGGGCAGCATGATAAAGAGCATAGCCACCTTCCGCGTAGCCGGCCCTGTCTGAGCCAGAAAATAGGCGAAGGGATAGGCGATGATCAGGCAGACCACCGTAGCCAGCGCCGCCAGATACAGAGAGTTGCCGCACACCTGCAGAAAAACATCCATATTCGCAAAGTTTTCCAGGGTAAAGCGACCGTCGTAGTTGGTGAACGCATACACCACGATGAGCACCAGCGGCACCACCACGAACAGAGCCATCCAGATCACATAGGGGACAGCGGGCGTCTTAGTCTTCATTGTCAGCGCCCTCCTCATCCTCCTCGGCAAAGTCCGGATCATTGATCTCGTCATACTCTGCCGAATAGGAGCTGTAGTCGCCGAACAGGCCCGAATACTCACTCTTCTTCATAATGTGGATGTCGTCTGGGTTGAGGATGATGCCGATGACCTCTCCCACCTCATGGTAGTCCGTGGTCTGGATCAGCCACTTGTAGCCTTTGAAATCCACGATGGTATCATAGTGCACGCCCTTGAAGGTCACGGAGGTCACCGTGCCCACCAGGCGGCCCTTGTCCGCCGGAACGATCTCGATGTCCTCCGGCCGGATGACCACATCTACCGGCTCCATGGGGGCAAAGCCCTTGTCCAGGCACTTAAACTTGCGGTTAAAGAACTCCACCACATAGTCCTCGTGCATGACGCCGTCGAGGATGTTGCTCTCGCCGATGAAATCCGCCACGAAGGCGTTCTTCGGCTCGTTGTAAATATCTTCCGGAGTGCCGATCTGCTGGATGCGGCCCTTGTCCATGACCACCACGGTGTCGGACATGGTGAGGGCCTCCTCCTGATCGTGGGTAACATATATAAAGGTAATGCCCATCTGCTGCTGGATACGCTTCAGCTCGTTCTGCATATCCTTGCGCAGACGCAGATCCAGTGCGCCCAGAGGCTCATCTAAAAGCAGGACCTTGGGCCGGTTCACCAGTGCTCTGGCGATGGCCACACGCTGCTGCTGGCCGCCGGAAAGCTGGTCTACCCGCCGCTTTTCAAAGCCCTTCAGGCTCACGACGCCCAGCATTTCCGTGACACGCTCACGGATCTCCGCTTCCGGCACCTTGGAAATACGCAGGCCGAAAGCAATGTTTTCAAACACATCCAGATGCGGGAACAGCGCATACTTCTGGAACACTGTGTTGATCTGCCGCTTATGAGGCGGGACATCATTGATCCTGACGCCGTCAAAGATCACATCGCCGCTGGTGGGGGTGGTGAAGCCGCCGATAATGCGCAGCGTGGTGGTCTTGCCGCAGCCGCTGGGGCCTAAAAGCGTCAGAAACTCCGAATCATTAAAATACAAGTTGATGTTATCGAGAACCTGCTCGTCGTCAAACGCCATGCAGATATTCCGCAGGCGAATCAACTCTTTGGACATTTATCCTCCTCCGTTCACAAAAAAAGTGCGTCTCCCCCCTCCGAAAAACGGCTTGTGTTCCTTTTCCCCGTAAATCGTCAGGATTAGACAGATACAATATAGTAAGAATACCCCTAAATGTCAACAGATTTTTTCTTATTTTATCCTGCATTTTTTCTGCTGAAAACACAACTGAAAAAATGCCGCAGCTATGTGAAAAAGAGACCACCCAAAAAGGCGGTCTCTCTGATTCTTATTCCAGGGAACAATCCCTCAGTTCTCCATATTCGCGGCGGAATCCAGCGCATCCTGGGGCACGGTGATGGCGCTGATGTCGTTGAAGCCCTCCACCTCCATGGACATCATAACTTTGTCCACGCTCACGCCGGCGTCCCGGTTGTCCTCGGCGGTGTTTTTGATGAGCTCCGCCACCATGCTTGTCATATCGAACACATACTTCACCGGCAGGCCCGCGTCACTGATCCAGATGGTAATGGGAATTCCGCCCATCTTAGCCAGCGCATTGCTGTAGTCCTCGCCGAGCAGAGAACTGATATTGTCCAGGTTGCCGCTTTTCTCCAGAGTTTCTTCCAGCACATCGGAGCTGATTACACCCTCGTAACGGGTAGCGGACACGCCCTGGACGGTCTCCTTACCGGCAGCCTTAAAGTCTGAGCCGTTCTTCATATACAGCTCAAAGGAATCCACGGCATTATACTGCTCCGTGGAGATCGTTGCATCTTCGGCCAGAGTCTTGTACCACTGGTTCTGGCCGGCGCCCTCCATATCCATGCCCACATAGGTCACCATCCGGCCATTCTCAGGCACCATATAGATCTGGATATTTTCCAGTGCCATGCCCAGCATATCCATGTTCATGGTCATCTTGACGGCAGTGGGGTCCATGGTCATCTCGGCGCTGCCGTTCACAGTCATCTCCACCGACTCGCCCTCGGCGCTGATAGCCATTTCCATGGCGTAGGTATAACGCATACTGCTGACCTTCTCCATCTCCTGCCGGGCGTTGCGCATGGCGGCAACGGCATCCCCGCCGGAGGGCTGGTCCTTTTTGGCGCAGGCAGCCAGGCTGAACACCATGGCCAGAGCCAAGGCTCCCGCCGCGATCTTTTTCCACAAGTTTTTCATAGGTTTTTTCCCTTTCTGTCCATCTTCTCTCGATTTTTCTTATTTTCCCCGACCCGTCATCCGAATTGCGAGGCTTATGCGCGCTTTTTGTGCGTTTTGCGCATTTATATAGCTACTATATCATGCGCATTAAACTCTGTCAATGTTCCGCCCAAAATGCGCTCCCCCAAAATACTTCTCCCGGAAGGGCACCTGTTCCACCTGAAAAGTCCGGCCCCGGAGATAATTCAAGATCCCGGCATCCGTGGGCAGATCAAAGGTAAGCTGATAGGAATACAGGGCCTGCCTCGTCTCTCCGTAGCGGCGGTTCACATCGCCGTTTCCGTACTTTCCGTCCCCCAGCAGCGGACAACCCAGATCTGCCATGGTGGCCCGGATCTGGTGGGTGCGGCCGGTAAGCAGCTCCACCTCCAGCAGAGTTAGCTCCCCCCGGCTTTCCAGGGTCTTATACCGGGTCACGGCGCTCTTTGCACCGGGAACAGGCTTGCGGAATACAAAGACCTGCTTTTTCTTCTCGTCCTTACGCAGAAAGTTCTCCACCTGCCCCCGGGACGGCTTAGGTGCTCCCACAGTGACGCACAGATACCGCTTGGTCAGCTCATGATCACGAATCTTGTCGTTGATGATGCGCAGAGTCTCGGCATTCTTGGCGGCGATGACGATGCCGCCGGTGTTGCGGTCGATGCGGTTGCATAGCGCTGGGGTGAAGGCATTCTCCCACCGGGGGTTCCACTCCCGTTTCTGATAGAGATAGGCCTGAATGTGGTTGATGAGGGTGTTGACCTTTTCCGTTTCATCGGCGTGAACCACCAGACCCGGGCGCTTGTTCAGCAGCAGGAGATTCTCGTCCTCGTACACGATGTCAAGTCTGGGCTGAAACAGGGTGAGGAACATATTTTCTTCCTTTGGCTGGTCAAAAAACTCATCGTTGATATAAAGCTGCAGTACATCTCCCTGCTCCAGCCGCTGGTCCCGCTGAGCCCGCCGGCCGTTGACCTTGACGCGCTTTAAGCGGATGTATTTCTGCAGCAGCGCCGGGGGCAAAAGGGGCAGGGACTTGCCCACAAACCGGTCCAGCCGCTGGCCGGCGTCATTTTTTCCAACGGTAAGCTCCCGCATTTTCCTCCCCCTTTCCGGCAGTATATTGCTATTGTAGCCGATTTTAGAAAAAAGTCAATTTTTTAGCAGAAAATGTTTGACAATCCGTTTTTCTTCCTCTATAATACAATTCGTGTCATTGTGAGGTGTGCCATGCGTTTGAATGTAAACAGAGTTCTGCATACCCCGGATGCCAGCGAGGATTTCCACCTTGAGATGGATCTGTCCGACCTGGATTTCGGCGGAGAAAAGCCTGTTTCGCAGCCGGTTGTTGTGGACGGCCGGGTTCGGAACAAGGCCGGTATGCTGCTTTTGGAGCTTCAGGCGTCCACAACGCTTCGCTGCCGGTGCAGCCGGTGTCTGGAGGTCTTCGACCTGCCCAAAACCACAGACTATTCCTGTGTTTTGGCGGAGGAAAAGCAATTTGAAGACAGTGACGACATCATCCTGCTGGACCACGACGAGGTTGATCCGGAGGATCTTGCCCGGACGGCGTTTATCCTTGACATGGACACGGTTGTCTTATGCTCTCCCGATTGCAAGGGGCTGTGCCCCGGCTGCGGCGCAAACCTCAACCGAGAGACTTGCCGCTGCAAAAAACAGGTGGACCCCCGCCTGGCGGCTCTGGCCAAGCTCCTGCCTCAGGAGGAAGCGTAAACTCTTCTATAAATTCACTGCTCAGGCAGTATAAGACCAAGGAGGTGTCAACATGGCAGTACCTAAGGGAAAAGTATCCAAGCAAAGACGCAACAAGAGACGCAGCTCCGTGTGGAAGCTGGCGACTCCCGGTCTGGTGGCATGCCCCAAGTGCGGTGCGCTGCATCTGCCTCACAGAATGTGCCCGGAGTGCGGTACCTACAATGGCCGCGAGGTCAAGGTCGTCAAGTCCGTGGCTGCGGACAAGTAATTTCTCTTGTGTCCTTGCAGGAGGGAAGCATGGCTTCCCTCCTGTTTTTTTCGGCAGGAGAGTTTCAGCCTGCAGCGGCAAAGTCAACGAGTCCTTTTCGGACGCGTGCATTAAACCTTTTCATAGAAATCATAAAAATCATTCGTTTTACTTTTGTACCCATACAAATTATACTATATTTGTAAAATTGCTTGCGGATAACTTGAAAAATGGGTATAATAGGTAAGTTATTATGTGGTATTATGCCGTTTTTTGAGAGAGGACGCAGCTATGAGCACCATCATTACCTCCATAGATCCCGGCAGCCCCGCCATGCGGGCAGGTCTCCGGCCCGGACAGCAGCTTCTGTCCATCAACGGCCACGATGTGGTGGATGTGCTGGACTACCGATTTTATGGGTATGATCCCGTCAGCCACTTAATGCTGAAGAATGAGGACGGATCTACCCAGAGCCTCACCGTTCACAAGGCTGAGGGAGAGGACCTGGGGTTGAATTTCGACACCTACCTCATGGACGAGATGCGCTCATGCGCCAATCACTGCATTTTCTGCTTCGTGGATCAGATGCCGCCGGGCATGCGCCAGACCCTGTATTTTAAGGACGACGACGCCCGTCTCAGCTTCCTTCAGGGCAACTACATTACCCTCACCAATCTGACGGAGCGGGAGGCTCAGCGCATCATCGACCTGCGCATCAGTCCCATCAATGTCTCCGTCCACACCACAGACCCTCAGCTCCACTGCACCATGCTGGGCAACAAGGACGCCGCCCGGAGTCTGGATTACATCCGTGCTTTCTGCCGGGCGGGCATCGTGATGAACGGACAGATCGTGGTGTGTCCCGGCTGGAACGACGGCGACCAGCTTCGCCGCACATTGCGGGACCTGACGGAGATGGAGTTCTCCTCCTGCTCTCTGGTGCCCGTGGGCATCACCAAGTACCGCAAGGGCCTGGCAAGGCTCAAACCGGTGGACGCCCAATGCGCCGCCGAGATTCTGGACATTGCCGAGGAATTCGGGCAGGAGAATCTCCGCCGCTTCGGCACACGGCGCTTTTTCTGCGCCGACGAGCTGTTCCTCCGGGCCGGCCGTGCGCTGCCGGGAGAGGACTACTACGAGGGCTACCGGCAGCTTGAAAACGGCGTGGGTATGCTCCGCTCTTTAGAGAGCGACCTGCTGCGGGCCATGGAACTTCTGGACACTCCGCCCATTCCCTCACCCTTCACCATCGCCACCGGTCGGGCCGCCGAGGGATTCATGAGGCATCTGTTGAACTTGGTGCGGCAGCGCTGCCCACAGGTGCAGGGCAAGGTAGTAGGTATAGACAACGATTTTTTTGGCCACACCATTGATGTAGCCGGTCTGCTGACAGGGCAGGACCTGGCAGCCCAGCTCAAGGCTCACAAGCCTCTGGGCCGGGTGCTGATTCCGCTGCATATGCTCCGCCATGGAGAGGATGTGTTCCTGGATGACTGGACCGTACCGCAGCTTTCCCAGGCCCTGGGTGCTCCGGTGCAGGTGGTAGGCATTGACGGCTATGACCTGTGCGATGCCGTTTTCGGATTGTAAGGAGGTACGCGAATGGCAAAACCTATGATCGCTATCGTGGGCCGGCCCAATGTGGGCAAGTCCATGCTGTTTAATAAGCTCATCGGCCGGCGTCTGTCCATTGTGGAGGATACCCCCGGCGTCACCCGTGACCGCATTTACGGCGAGTCTGACTGGTGCGGCCGCAAGTTTACTCTGGTGGATACCGGCGGCATCGAGCCGAACACCGACAATGAGATCCTCACCTTCATGCGTGAGCAGGCCCAGATCGCCATCGACAACGCCACCGTTATTGTACTGGTGGTGGACATCAAGACCGGCATGACCGCCGCCGATCAGGAGGTGGCCGGGATGCTGCAGCGCTCCAAGAAGCCCATTGTACTGGCGGTGAATAAAATGGATTCCACCGGCACGGTGGATCCGGAATTTTACGAGTTTTATAATCTGGGTCTGGGCGATCCCATCGCCGTTTCCGCCGTCCACGGCCACGGCACCGGTGACCTGCTGGATGCCTGTATGAAATATTTCCCCCCGGAGGACGATTCCGAGGAGGACGAGGATGTCATTCAGGTAGCCATCATCGGCAAGCCCAATGTGGGAAAGTCCAGCCTCACCAATCGTATCCTGGGGCAAGAGCGGGTCATCGTCAGCAATGTGGCGGGCACCACTCGGGATGCCATTGACTCCTATTTCGAGAATGAGACCGGCAAGTACAACTTCATCGACACCGCCGGAATGCGCAAAAAGTCCAAGGTGGACGACGCCATTGAGAAGTACAGCGTACTCCGGGCCACCATGGCCATCGAGCGCAGCGATGTGTGCCTGATTTTGCTGGACGCCAACGAGGGCGTCACGGAGCAGGACACTAAGATCGCGGGTCTGGCCCACGAGGCGGGCAAAGCCTGCATCATCGTGGTGAACAAGTGGGACGCTGTGGAAAAGGACGACAAGACCATGGACCGTATGCGTGAGGAGATCCGCCGGGACCTGAGCTACATGACCTACGCCCCCATTCTCTTTATCTCCGCTCTCACCGGTCAGCGGGTCACCCGGCTCTTTGAGCTGATCAACTATGTGCACAACCAGGCCTCCACCCGCATCACCACGGGTATGCTCAATTCCGTGCTGGCAGACGCACAGACCCGGGTGCAGCCCCCCACGGACAAGGGCCGTCGGCTGAAGATCTACTATATGACCCAGGTAGGTATCAAGCCTCCCCACTTCGTTATTTTCTGCAATGACAAAAAGCTCTTCCACTTTTCCTATCAGCGGTATCTGGAAAACCAGATCCGCAGCGTATTCGGTTTGGAGGGCACTCCTGTGATCCTGTCCATCCGGCAGAAAGGAGACGATGATAATTAAGCTGTCCATCTATTTTGTCATCGGCCTGACACTGCTGGTTTCGTACCTGCTGGGATGCTTCAACGGCGCCGTGGTCACCTCCCATTTCATCATTCGGGACGATGTGCGCAAGCACGGCAGCGGCAACGCCGGCCTTACCAATTTCTACCGCACTTATGGCGCCAAGTACGCCCTCATCGTTATTGCCTGCGACATGGGCAAGACTCTGCTGTCCTGTCTCATCGGCGGCTATCTCATGCTCTGCACCAATGGGAACTGGACTTTTGGCGTGCTGCTGGGCGGCATCGGGTGCGAACTGGGGCATATTTTCCCTGCGTACTACGGTTTAAAGGGCGGCAAAGGTATCCTCTCCGGCGGCGTGCTGGTCTGTATGCTGGACTGGCGCATAGCTCTCATAGCCTGGGGTCTGTTCATCCTGCTGTGGCTTTTGACCCGGTATGTGTCTCTGGGCTCTATTGTCGGCTCCGCCAGTATGCCCTTCACCGCTTTCTTTGTGTTTGACCATGACCCGTTGCTGACCGTCCTGTGCGCCTTTGTGTCCGTTTTGGTCATCTGGTGCCACCGGGAAAACATCCGCCGCCTGCTCAATGGCACGGAAAACAAATTCAAGTGGCATATCAACCCTCTGAATACAGACGAAAACAAATAGCCCCCCGATAGAAAGGAGATCCGTATGAAGCACAATCAGGTCCGCCAAGTGGTTTTTCCCATTCTCACCGCTTTGATTTGGGGCACATCATTTGTTGCCCAGAGCACCAGTACCGAGCATGTGGGCGCTTTCACCTTCAATGCCGCCCGCTCTCTTGTGGGTGCGCTGGCCCTGTTGGTGGTCATCCAGATCTTCAAGGCGGCGAATAAGCGAAAAGAAGCCCCTGCCGCCCAGCCGGAGGAGCAATCCGCCCCCACCGGCAGCCGCAATACCCTCATTATCGGCGGCATCTGCTGCGGCGTGGCTCTGTCCATTGCCTGCAACCTGCAGCAAATGGGTATTGCAGGCACCTCCGCCGGCAAGACCAGCTTCATCACCACCTTGTATGTAGTGCTGGTCCCTATATGCGGCCTGTTTCTAAAAAAGAAGGTCTCCCCGGTTATCTGGATCAGTGTGATGCTGGCGGTGGCTGGCCTGTACTGTCTGTGTATTAAAGAGGATTTCTCCATCGCCCCCAGCGATTTTCTGGTGCTGCTGTGCGCCTTCGGCTATACCTTACATATCCTGGTCATCGACTATTTCACCCAGAAAGTTGACGGCGTGAAGATGAGCTGCATCCAGTTCTTTACCTGCGCCGTGATCTCCGGCATCCTGATGTTCATCTTTGAGACCCCCAGCTGGGCGGATCTCTCCGGCTGCATCGGATCGGTGCTGTATGTGGGCATTTTCTCCAGCGGCGTGGCCTACACCCTGCAGATCCTGGCTCAAAAGGATTCCAATCCCACGGTGGTTTCCCTGCTGTTGAGCCTGGAAAGCGTGTTCGGCGCCGTGTCCGGAGCTATTTTCCTGCACGAGACCATGTCCGGCAAGGAGCTGATCGGCTGCGTTCTGATGCTCATCGCCGTGGTGCTGGCCCAGATCGACTTCCCCATAAAGAAAAAAAGCAAGACCGCCTGATGCTTCCCATAAAAAAACTCCTGTCTGCCGCAGCAGACAGGAGTTTTTTTAATTTTGCTCAATGTCTGCCCACGAAGCTCCAGTCGTCCTCACCGTCATGGAGCAGGTACAGATCATCTTTGTAGTCTGAATCCAGGGGATTTGCCTTAGGCGCATTGCTCTTGTACTGTTCCAGAACCCGGCGGGATTTCTCCGGCGGCTGGATCGTGCCCGCCCCGGCAATACAGCCGCCCGGGCAAGCCATGCCCTCCAGCAGGTAGCCGTCATACTTCCCGGTCCGGGCAATTTTCAGCATCTTGCGGCACTCCCGCAGACCCTCAGCATACACCGTCTTTACTTCCCGTTCAGGATCCAGCCGATGGATCACATCCTCCACCGCCTTGGCCACGCCGCCGGAGGCCGCAAAGCCCACACCGGGGGCCGACGCCTCATAATTTGCGGGCACATCCGGGATCTGGCTGAAGTCGATATTCTTTGCCTCCAGCATACCCCGCAGTTCCTCAAAGGTCAGCACAAAATCCACATCACTGCGAACGGTACGGCGGCAGGCCTCCAGTTTCTTGGCCGCACAGGGGCCGATAAAGGCAATTCTGCAGTCCGGATGCCGCTTTTTCTGCAGCCGTGCCGTCAGCACCATGGGGGTCATGGTCATGGAAATATAGGGCGCAGCGCCGGGGAACTCCTTCTTGGCCATCACCGACCACGCCGGGCAGCAGGAAGTAGCCATATAGGGCTGCATCTTGGGCACATGGGACATAAACTCCTCTGCCTCCTCAATGGCGCACAGATCCGCTCCGATGGCCACCTCCTCCACAGACTGGAAGCCCAATATCTTCATAGCCGTAACGATCTGTCCGGGAGTCACATTTTCGCCGAATTGCCCCCAAAAAGCCGGAGCAATGACGGCAATCACCTTGTCACCGCTGCGGATGGAGTGGATAAGCTGGAACAGTTGTCCCTTATCCACAATAGCGCCGAAGGGGCAGTTCACCAGACACATACCGCAGCTGACGCACTTGTCCTGGTTGATCTCCGCCCGGCCGTACTCATCCTTGCCGATGGCGTCCATGCCGCAGGCCTCCTGACAGGGCCGCTCAAAGCGGATGATGGCCTGATAGGAGCAGGCCGCCTTGCACTTTCCGCATTTGATGCACTTGCTCTGATCGATCTCCGCCCGACCATGGTGAAAGCTGATAGCTTCCCTGGGGCAGGCATTGGAGCAGTGGTGGGCCAGACAGCTCTGGCAGGCGTTGGTCACCTCATAATGGGTGTCCGGACAGGCGTGACAGGCATATTTAATAATGTTGATCAGGGGTGGTTCGTAATACCGTTCCCGAATTGCCGTCTTATCCGCGGCATCGGATAAAGGCTCCTGCTGTGAGGTAGAACGCAGGCTGTGTCCCATAGCCAGACGGATACGCTCGGCAACAATGGCCCGCTCCAGAAAGATGGTGTCTCGCTCGTTTCCCGGATCGCCCGGCAGAATCTTATGGGGCAGCTTATCTATGCGGTGATAGTCACCGCCTTCGTAGGCCAGCTTCGCCACCTCCGCGAAAACCCGCTTGCGAATATCCGCAATGCCGCAGTAAATGTTTCTCATGGGCATACCTCTCTTGTCAACCGTGTGTTTTCACAATGAATTATACCATTGTCACCCACTTCTTGCAAGAGAAATCGTGCGAATACCTTTATCATCTTTATAAAAAATTATTACAAATTATTTGAACCTTCTGTCAGTGCCTCTTCCAGCTTATGCAAGGCCCTTTTTTCAATGCGCGATACATAACTGCGGCTGATGCCGAACACCGCCGCCACCTGCCGCTGCGTCTGGGGCAGATTCCCATCCAGGCCGTATCGGCGGCGGATTATTTCCGTCTCCCGCTCCGTCAGACAGCTATCCACCAGCTCCCGAATGCGCACCCGCTCCTCTCGGTCCGCCATATCCGAAAGCATGGTGTCGTCACTGCCCACCACATCCAGCAGGCACAGTGCATTCCCAACAGCGTCGCTCTCGATGGAGTCGGATAAAGACACCTCGCCCTGCAGCTTTTTGCGGCTGCGGAAGTACATCAGCACCTCGTTTTCCACACACCGGGAGGCATAGGTGGCCAAACGGATCTTTCGATCCGGGCGAAATGTGTCCACTGCCTTAATCAGACCGATGGTGCCAATGGATATGAGGTCCTCCTGCTCCGACGCTTGCGTATAGTATTTCTTGCACGGTTGAAGCTGGCGGAGGGCAGAATCGCCTCAAATATTGCCCCCAATTTGAGGGTAATGTCGAGATGGATCTCCTCTTTGGTGCTTTCTTTCTTAACCACGATCTTCTCCAGGATGGTTGCCACCAGGTTGGAGTTGATACCGTCGGTAAAGCACAGTTCGGCTTCCAGGGCATCCCGGATTTTATCCATATCCAGGGTAGCATCTTTCTGCCGCTGTTCTTCCATGCAGATGGTGGTAAGCTGGGATTCCAGGGTTCGGAGTTGCTCGTTAAAAGCCTCGTTGCGGGTTTTGAATTCCGCCACCGTTAACGCACCGGCGATACTCAATTCCAGCAGATGGTCTTTTTTGCCGTTTAGGGATGCCATCTCATCCTCCACCCGCCGCTTGGCTGCGGTGTAGTCCACCTGTTGGGGGACACTTTGCAGGATGGTCAGCAGGGATTCGATAATGGTGTTTTTGTCCTTCATCATTTGGGTGAAGATGTCTGCCATGATTTTGTCCAGTTCTTCACTTCGCACCTGGGGTGCAGTACAGCCCGCCCTGCCTTTGGCCCGGTAGACCTTGCACTGCCAGACCTCCTGTTCCCCCTTTTTATTCTTCAGCACTTGCCGGTGGTAGGTGGTGCCGTGTTCCTCGCAGTAGATTTTGCCGCTGTATGGGTAGCGGTTGTGATAGCTTGCGCCGTTTGCGTGTTCTTTCATTTGATGACTTCTCTCCTTGTACAGGGCGTTGGCCCGGTCCCACAGCTCCTCGGATACGATGGCCGGAATGGTGGGATCGGGATACATGACCCATTCACTTTCATCCAGAAAGGCTTTCTTCTTGGTGCGGTAGTCCAGACTTTGGGTTTTGTTGCCGCAGTACCAGCCTTTGTATTTTGGGTTTTCCAGTATGTGGCGAATGGTAAGCTGATTGAACGCATTCCCCTCCCGGCTGGTATAGCCCATCTCGTAGAGCCTTTGAGAAATCTTACGGATGCCAAGACCGTGGTTGGCGTACAGATCAAAAACCGTTCGGATAATTTCTGCTTCTCCTTCGTTGACGGTCATGACGCAGTCCTTCTTGCCGTAGCCGTAGAGCTTGTCATTGCCCAGCACCCGGCCGTTTTTGATGGACTGGCGAAAGCCGAACTTGATCCGCTCAGATAATTTTCTGATCTCATCCTGGGCCACGCC
>SAMEA3663010__coassemble_420_pt1 | contig 16495 bp, 15 predicted proteins | sample SAMEA3663010__metabat2_high_PE_006 | metagenome-assembled genome bin SAMEA3663010 (sample SAMEA3663010) | pig gut metagenome | biome: pig gut; feature: pig-associated habitat; material: faeces | place: France | collected 2012 | reverse complement strand
AGTACTCCGCCCATTCCGCCATCCACGCTTCCATGGCCAGCCTTGTGCGGCTCTTGGTGCGAAACAGGGCCTTGTTCACGCCGGCCACGGCGATGCCGGTGTCCATCAGCTCCGCCGCCACCCGATGTGTGTGGGCGGAGGTGTTGGAATACACGAAGCAGCCCGTGTCTGTGGAGATGGCCACATACAGGGGCAGGGCGATGTCCGGGGTTACCGGCGTCAGCAGCTTCACAAGCCCATAGATGATCTCCCCGCAGGCGGCCATTTCCGGCAGCACGCAGCAGTGGGGGGCAAAGCCCTCGTTAGAGGGGTGGTGGTCAATGGCAAGGTAGATGGAGTCGGCGTATTTTTTCGCGTTCTCCGGCAGCAGGCTCAGAGAGGCGATGTCCACGGATACCACGTAGTCGGGCTGAAAATCCTCCTCCGCCCAGTACTTCTCGGCGTAGGGGAGATAGGTTTCTGTGGTGCCTTCATTGGGCAGGAGGCAGGCGGCTTTGCCCATGTCCCGCAGGGCGCGGCACAGGGCGGCGGCGGAGCCGATGGTGTCTCCGTCGGGGCGCACATGGGTCAGCAGCAGCACCCGGTCCATGGTTTGCAGCATGGCTGCCGTTTCCTGAATGGTCATTTGATGTCCTCCGGCAGTACAATGTTTTCGTTTTCGGGGTTGGCGGGCTTCACATGGCTGAGCATATCCAGAATGTGCGCGCCGTAGGCGATGGAGTCGTCCGCGATGAACAGGAGCTCCGGGGTGTAGCGCAGATCGATGCGGCTGCCCAACTCACGGCGCAGGAAGCCGGCGGCGGACTTGAGGCCCTTCATCATTTCCTTTTCGTTTTTACAGTTCAAGGCGCTGACATAGACCCGGCTCTGGCGCAGGTCGGGGGTCGTGTCCACATGGGTGATGGTGAGCATGGCCTCCGCCACCCGGGGATCCTTTACCGTCCGCAGCAGGGCGGACAGCTCCTTGCGGATCTCTTCGTTGATGCGTCCGATGCGATTGGATGCCATTGTACGCACTCTCCTTTCGTGAAAGGAGGGGCGGGCGAAACGCCCGCCCCTCGGCTGATTTCTTCCGTTACTGAGGAATCTCCTCCATGGTAAAGGCTTCAATAATGTCGCCTGCCCCATGAAACCCGTTTCATGGGGGCCCCGGATTTGATTGTCTTTGGCAGAAATAAATTCCGCCAAAGCAAGGTTTTGCTCCGCAAAACGCTTGGACGCACTTGCGTGCGGGCGCAGACAAGCTGCGCAAGAAGGCGATAGAGCCCGTTTTCGTCTTAAAAATCTACGCCTTACTGAGGGATTTCCTCCATGGTAAAGGCTTCAATAATGTCGCCTTCCTTGATGTCGTTGAATTTCTCGATGGTCATGCCGCACTCGTAGCCGGAGGCGACCTCCTTCACCTGATCCTTAAACCGCTGCAGGGAGGCCAGAACGCCCTCGTGGATTACAATGCCGTCCCGCACCAGGCGAACCTGGCAGTCCTTGCGCTGGATCTTGCCGTCCTGGACATAGCAGCCGGCCACGGTGCCCACGCCGGAGACCTTGTAGGTCTGGCGCACCTCGGCATGGCCCAGCAGAGCCTCCCGGTATTTGGGGGCCAGCATGCCCTTCATGGCGGCCTCGATCTCGTTGATGGCGTCGTAGATGACACGATACATCCGCATATCCACATTGGCCCGGGCGGCGCTGTCCCGGGCGGCCGCGTCGGGACGCACGTTAAAGCCCACGATGATGGCCTGAGAAGTGGAGGCAAGCATCACATCGGATTCGTTGATGGCGCCCACACCACCGTGGATGACACGCACCCGCACCTCGTCGTTGGAGAGCTTCTCCAGAGATGCCTTCACGGCCTCCACGCTGCCCTGCACATCGGCCTTGACGATGAGGTTCAGATTCTTCATCTCGCCTGCCTGGATCTGGTTGAACAGATCCTCCAGGGACACCTTGCTCACAGGGGCGTTGGCTCTGGCCTTTTCCTCTGCCTTGCGCTGCTCCACCAGCTCACGGGCCAGCTTTTCGTCGGCCACGGCGTTGAAGGTGGCGCCGGCGGAGGGAGCCTCAGAAAGACCCGTAATCTCCACGGGCACGGAGGGACCGGCGGAGGTGATCTTCTGGCCCTTGTCGCTGACCATGGCCCGGACACGGCCTACGGAGGTGCCGGCGATGATGATGTCGCCCTGCTTCAGCGTGCCGTTCTGCACCAGCAGCGTTGCCACGGGGCCGCGGCCCTTGTCCAGCCGCGCCTCGATGACCGTGCCCTGGGCGGCGCGGTTGGGGTTGGCCTTCAGCTCGCCTACCTCAGCAGTGAGGGTCAGCATTTCCAGCAGATTTTCCACACCCATACCGGTCTTGGCAGAGATGGGACACACAATGGTCTCGCCGCCCCACTCTTCGCACACCAGGCCGTACTCGGTGAGCTGCTGCTTAATGCGCTCGGGATTGGCCTCGGGCTTATCCATCTTGTTGATGGCCACGATGATGGGGATTTCGGCGGCCTTGGCGTGGTTGATGGATTCAATGGTCTGGGGCATGATGCCGTCCTCAGCGGCCACCACCAGAATGGCGATATCCGTCACCATGGCGCCGCGGGCACGCATGGAGGTAAAGGCCTCGTGGCCCGGGGTATCCAGGAAGGTGATGGGCTTTCCGTTTACCATCACCTGGTACGCGCCGATATGCTGGGTGATGCCGCCGGCTTCGCCGCTGGCCACATGGGCGTTGCGGATATAGTCCAGCAAACTGGTCTTGCCGTGGTCCACATGGCCCATGACCACCACAACGGGGGCACGGGGCACCAGATCCTCGGCCTTGTCCTCGTGGTCGTCGATGAGCTTTTCCTCGATGGTGACCACCACTTCCTTTTCCACCTTGCAGCCCATTTCCTCGGCGATGATGGCGGCGGTATCATAATCGATCATCTGGCTCAGGGAGGCCATGACGCCGTTTTTCATCAGGCACTTGACCACCTCTGCGCCGGTTTTCTTCATGCGGCTTGCCAGCTCACCCACGCTGATCTCGTCGGGAATCTGCACGGTAACGGGGGTCTTCTTGATGACCTCCAGCTGCAGGCGGCGCAGACGGTCTGCCTCCTCCTGCTTGCGCTTGTTGCTGACGAAATTGTTGTCCCGCCGCTGCTTGCTGTTGCGGAACTTCTCCCTGCCCTGGGTATGCTGCTGGTCCCGGCGCCCACCCGTACGGCTGTCGGCCATGTCCTGCAGCTTCTCGTCGTACTTGGCGAGATTGATGTTGGTAGCCTTGCTGGTATCCACCACCTTGGTCTTGGGCACCCGGCTCACCGGCTGGGAGGGCTGCTGATGGGCAGGCTTCGCCTCCGGCTTTTTCTGGGCAGGCTCCGCCTTGGGGGCGGCAGAGACCCTGGGGGCCTCCTTCTTCGGTTCAGCCTTCTTTTCCGTGACAGGCTCCGGCTTCTTGTCGGCGGCGGGCTTCATGCCCTCCGCAAAGATCACCTGAATGCCGGACACCGGGTTGTGCTGGGTCAGATACTCGAATATCAGCGACAGCTCGCCATCCTCCAGCACCTGCATATGATTTTTTGGGGTTTGCGCATACTGGGTCAGGATCTCCGTGATCTGCTTGGTGGGCAGGCCGAAGTCCTTTGCCACCTCATGCACCCTGTATTTGTTCCCGATATTAGCCAAATAAAGCCACCTCCATCATTGTGATACGAATGCACTTGCGTGCAGCGATTTACCGATCCTTGCGCCCGGAGCCTTTTCCCTTTTTCACGGGGCGGCTGCCCGCAAACCGGGCACGGGCCTGGGATTTCTGCCGCTGCCTGGCGGCGGCACTGCGCTCCTTGGGGCCGGGTCTTGTATTTTTTTTCTGTCCCGGCGCAGGAGCTTTTTCCTCCTCCGCCTGTCTCTTTTTGTCAGGCGGTGCGGGTTTTTCCGCTTTTTTCTTTCCCGTGCGCAGGTTCTTTTCGTGGTTGAGCTGCTCCTGCCTGCGCTCCCGGGCTCGCTGCGCCTTGATGGCAATGCGTCCCGCGGCGCTTTCAAACCGCTCCGGATCCAGGGCCGCCAGCTTCCTGGCGATGGCATCGGCAAAACCGACATCCGTCACGGCGGCCATGGCGCAGCTCGTGCGGCCAAGGGCCCGCCCCAACTCGTCCTTTTGCGCCGGGATCACCAGGCACAGGCAGCTTCCGGTATTTGCAAAGGACATAGCCCGCCGCACGGAGCCGGCGGCGGCGTCAGAGGCCACCAGGATCACGCGGGCCTTCTTGGCACGGGCCGAGGAGCCAACCGGCTCCTCGCCGATCTCCACACGGCCCGCCTTGTGGGCCAAGCCCAGCATGGACAGGATCCGCTCCATATTCATCCCCCGATCTGCGCCTGCAGCGCCGCGTAAATCTCCTCGCCTATGGCGGTCTCAAAGGCCCGCTCCAATGCTCTGGACTTCATAGCCCTCTGCAGGCAGGAGGCATCGGGACAGATGTAGGCCCCCCGGCCGGATTTTTTGCCGGTGGAATCTATGCAGATCTCTCCTTCAGGGGTCTTTACGATGCGCACCAGCGCCTTTTTATCCTTCATGGTGCGGCATCCCACACATTGCCGCTGGGGGATCTTGCGCTGCTTCTGCATGGTGCGCCCTCCTTACCCGCGTTTTTACGCCTCCTCGTGATAGGAAGCGGGCTTAATGTCGATTTTGTAGCCGGTGAGCCGCGCGGCCAGACGGGCATTTTGCCCCTCCTTGCCGATGGCCAGGCTCAGCTGATCGTCCGGCACAATGGCCCGGCAGGCCTTGCCCTCCTCGGCCAGCTGCACGCTGATCACATCAGCCGGAGCCAGAGCGGCAGCCACAAACTCCGCCGGGTCTTCGCTGTAGGGAACGATGTCGATCTTCTCGCCCCGCAGCTCCTCCACAATGGCGTTCACCCGCTGGCCCCTGGGGCCGACACAGGCGCCGATGGGATCCACATTCTCATCGGAGGAATACACGGCCATCTTGGTGCGGCTGCCGGCTTCCCGGGCAATGGAACGGATCTCCACCGTGCCGTCGAAGATCTCCGGCACCTCCAGCTCAAACAGCCGCTTCACCAGACCGGGATGCGTCCGGGAGATGAGCATCTGCGGACCTCTGCTGCCCCGGCGCACCTCTACCAGATACACCTTCAGTATTTGCCCCTCGTAATATTCCTCGCCGTTCACCTGCTCACCCAGCGTCAGCACGGCGTCGGTGGCGTCGGTGCCGGAGCCCAGACGCACGGTGGCGTTCCCTGTGCGGGGGTCGACACGCAGAACGGTGGCGGTGAGGATCTCGTGCTGCTTGGAATTGAACTCGTCATAGATCATACCGTGTTCGGCCTCCCGCAGGCCCTGGATAATGACCTGCTTGCCATTGCCGGCGGCAATGCGGCCGAAGTCCACATTTTTCACCGGAAAGCGCACGGTGTCACCCACATGGTACTTGGCGGAAATGGCTTTTGCCTCCTCGGCGGATATTTCGGCGGCGGGGTTTTCCACTTCCTCCACCACGGTTTTTTCCACGAACATCTTCAGGTCATGCTTCTCCTCGTTGACGTCCACCACCACGTTCTCCACGTCCTCATGATCCCGCTTATAGGCGGTGACAAGAGCCTGCACGATCTTCTCCAGCATAAAATCCTGGGGGATGCCGCGTTCTTTTTCCAGCAGTGCCAGTGCGGCAAAGATTTCTTCACATTTCATAGCTGAATCTCCTGTTCTGTATTAGAAAAATCAATTAAAATTCGATGCGCAGCCGCACCATGGCGACCTCGCTTTTGTTAAAACGCAGCTCCTGTGTGCCCATCTGCAGCAAAATGTCTCCGTCCTCGTAGCCCTTGAGCACCCCGGGAAATTCCTTGCGCCCGTCCCGGTTCTGATAGGTCTTCACCAGCACGGGACTGCCGATAAATCTCTCAAAGTCCGACGGCCGCTTCAACTGCCGCTCGGCCCCGGCAGAGGACACCTCGAACACATAGCTGCCCTCGATGGGATCCACCTCGTCCAGCAGGTCGCTGACCTTCCGGCTCACATTTTCGCAGTCCAGAATGTCCACCCCGCCGACCTTATCCAGATAAAGCCGCAAAAACCACTGCCCGGCCTCCCGGACATATTCGGTGTCCCACAGCTCGCAGCCGAACTCCGCCGCCACGGGTGCGGCCAGTTCCGCCACAATCTCCGTCACTTTTTTCATCGAAAATCCTCGCATTTCCGCAATTTTAAGGAACGCAAATTAGCCAACAAAAAGAGCGGACCGGGAAGTCCACTCTGAGAAAACATACCTTACTGCTTATACTATATCATATAACAGTATCCAATGCAAGCATTTTTTCAAAAGTAAAAGCGAAGCGGCCCAAACCGCTTCGCTTTTGGTGTGGTTTATTCGCCGAAGTTGCTGTTGATCAGCTCTGCCAGAGCTTCCACAGCCTCTTTCTCGTCGGAGCCGTCGGCAATGAGGGTAATGGTGGTGCCGCCTACGATGCCCAGACTCAGCACACCCAGCAGACTCTTGGCGTTGACGCGGCGCTCATCCTTTTCCACCCAGATGCCGCACTTGAACTCATTGGCTTTCTGAATAAAATAGGTGGCGGGTCTGGCGTGCAGCCCGACTTCGTTTTTCACAGTGACTTCCTGTGTATACATACTCCTCTACTCCTTTGCGCACAGCAAGCTGTTCGTAATCTTTTCCATTATAACTATCTCTAATTATACGGATAGAGTCGGGAAATGCAATGGCTAAAACCACGAAAAAAGCGAAAAACCCCGACGAAACGCAGGTAAAATTCTACTTTTCCCACAAAACAGGCCCTTTTCGGTTCCGCCACCGTCACCCCGGCCGCAATCTATAAAAAAGCCTCGCAGATTTTACCGTCCGCAGGCGGCGGGGGACCCGAATCATATTTGCCGGCAACATATGTGCGGGGAAATACTCATCGGACTGCAAGTGCGGAATTTGCGCGCCGGGGCAGACTGCCATCTGTGTGTCGAAAAACCAAGGGAGTTTCGGCGGTTCTATCTCAGCTCCACCACCGTCACCCCGGCCTCGCCCTCGCCGTATCGTCCCAGACGGAAGCTTTTCACAGCCTTGCTGCGCTTGAGGATCTCGTGTACCGCCTTGCGCAGGGCGCCGGTGCCCTTGCCGTGGATAATGGTCACCGTCTCCAGCTTGGCCATAACGGCGGCGTCCAGATAGTTCTCCACCACGCTCTCGGCCTCCAGGGTCTCGTAGCCCCGGATGTCCAGCTCCGAGGACGCCCGCCGCTCCAGACGAAGCTGCGGCGCCGGCGTGGTGCGGGGGGCAGGCTGCTGCTTTTTCTTTTGCTGCGTCTGCTCTTCCGGCAGGCGCACCTGCTCAGGCCTTGCGGTCAGTTTCATCTTCCCGGCCTGCAGCACAAGGCTGCCGTCCCCATTTACCTGCAGCACTGTGGCGGCGGTGCGCACGCCCGGCAGCTCCACCAGATCCCCTGCCACGATGGGGCGGGTGGGAGCCATCTCCGGCTCCGCCGTCTCCTCCCGCAGATGCAGGGCGTCTTCAGCGGCGTGGAGGTGCTTTTTGGCGGAGACCTTGGCGTCGTTGATGGCCTGATGATCTGCCTGCTGCTGCATCTTTTTGCGCAGGGCGTCCAGCTCGGCAAATATCTCGTCCACCTGCTGCTGCGCCTGCCGCACAATGCGCCGGGCCTCGTTTTCGCCCTTGCTCCGGGCGTTTTCCTTGGCCTTTTCCATCTGCTCCCGGAAAACCCGGGCTTTTCGGGCATCCTCCTGGCGCTGCTGCCACAGGCGGTCGGCCTCGTTCTGGGCCTTTTCCAGCCGCTGCCGTTTCTCCTCCAGTTGCGTCAGCACATCCTCAAAGCGGATGGATTCGCTGTCCATCTGCTCTTTGGCGGCGGCAATGACCGCCTCGTCCAGCCCCAGACGCCGGGAGATGGCAAAGGCGTTGGATTTGCCCGGAATGCCGATGAGCAGGCGGTAGGTAGGGCGCAATGTGGCCACATCGAACTCACAGCTTGCGTTTTCCACACCGGCGGTGGTCATGGCGAAGGTCTTCATCTCGGCGTAATGTGTGGTGGCGGCGATAAGCGATCCCTTGCTGCGGCCGCTCTGGATGATGGCAATGGCCAGAGCCGCCCCCTCCACCGGGTCGGTGCCCGCTCCCAGCTCGTCAAAAAGCAGGAGACTGTTCTCATCCGCCTGACGCAGAATTTCCACGGTGTTGGACATATGGGCGGAAAAGGTGGACAGGCTCTGCTCGATGCTCTGCTCGTCCCCCACATCTGCCAGCACCCGGTCAAACACCCGGAGATGGCAGCCGTCTTCGGCGGGAATCTGAAGGCCACACTGGGCCATAAGGGTCAGCAGGCCGATGGTTTTCAATGTCACGGTCTTGCCGCCGGTGTTGGGGCCGGTGATGACCAGCGTGTCATATTGATTCCCCAGCTCCAGAGAAATGGGCACCGCCTTGGCACTGTCCAGCAGGGGGTGCCGTGCCCGCCGCAGAACGATGCCTCCCTTGCGCTGCAATATGGGCATGGAGGCGTTCATCCGGTAGCTTAATTGCGCCCGGGCGAAGATCACATCCAAATGCACCAGAATATCGTAGTCATAGAGAATGTTCATCATCTGGGCGGCGCACTCGCCGGAGAGGATCCGCAGGATCCGGTCAATTTCCTTTTCCTCCCGGGCCTGCAGCTCCTTCAGCTCGTTGTTGGCCTGCACTACGCCCATAGGCTCCACAAACAGCGTCGCGCCGGAGGAGGAAATGTCGTGGACAAGGCCGGGAATGCTGCCCTTGCACTCGGCCTTTACCGGCACCACGAACCGCCCGTCCCGCTGGGTGATAAGAGCCTCCTGCAGGACCTTGGCGTAGGAGGGGGAGGAGATGATCCGCTGCAGGATCTGCCGGCCCTTGCTGGAGGCCAGACGCATTTTGCGGCGAATGTCCTGCAGCTCCGGACTGGCGGTATCGGCGATGGTCTCCTCGTCTAAGATGGCGCCGTGTATTTTGTCCTCCAAAAATTTGTTGGTATGCAGGGCGGAGAACAGGTGGTCCAGCACGGTCTTCTCCTCCTGCTTTTCCCGGTCGTATTCCGACACCCGTCGGGAGGCCGTCAGCAGATCCGCCACATCCAGCAGCTCCCTTGTGTTCAGCACGCCTCCGTGGTCGGCACGGCTTAAAGCCCGGGACACGTCCTTCACGCCGGAAAAGCTGGGACTGCCGTAAAGGCCCAGCCGATCCCTTGCGCTCTGGGTCTCTGCCTGCAAATGCAGGGCTTCCTCCAATTCGCACACCGGGGTGAGATTCCGGCACTTCTCCTTGGCCGCGTCGCTGACGGCCAGAGCCGCCAGCATCTCCAAAACTGCCGGCAGCTCCAGTGTGCGTATGGATTTTTCAAATAATGTATTCATAAGTATTCCTCTCGGGGCAATATGGATTTATAGTATGCCAGCGTCCGAAAGCTCCGCTCCAGCTGCGCCGCGGCGAAGGCCTCTGCTGCCCGGTCCAGCAGCCGCAGGTCATTTTTTTGCAGAGAGAAGGAGTAGAGCTTCTTGTCCGGCCCGTGGAGAATGTGCCGCAGCGCCGCCAGACACGGCTGGGACAGAGGGAGATCCTCCCCGCCGGCACCGCATTTGCGGCAATGCACCATGCCCTGCACCACATCCAGCACCGGCGCATCCGCTGTCTCCGCCCCGCAAACGGCGCAGCCCTCGGTCATAGGCTCGAAGCCCGCCAGCGCCAGCAGCCGGAAGGTAAAGGCCGGCTTCACCAGAGAAGGAGCCTTTCCCAGATACGCCAGGGCGTACAGCCCGTTGAGCAGCAGGCGCAACAGAGACTGCGCCGGAGTGTCCTCTCCGGCCACGAACTCTGTCAGCTCGCACAGATACGCCGCCAGGGAAAAATTTACCAGATCCGTCTGCAAGCCCCCGAACAGCTCCACCGGCTCGGCGGCATCCAAATAGTACCAGTTTCCCCGCTTGTATAAGGTCATCTCGGACCAGACGAAGAGCTGACACGCCGCCGCCAGACGGCTGTTCTTCCGCCGCGCCCCCCGGGCGATGACGGAGATTTTTCCCTCCTGCGCCGTCAGCACCGTGAGGATCTTGTCCGATTCCTTGGTTTCCGTCTCCCGCAGGACAAGTCCGTGCGTCACGGTTTTCACTTGTTCTGCCATGTTTCATCCTCCCGGCAGGAGCGGTAGAGCATATAAAACTCCGGCGCCCCCGTCTCCAAAAACAAACTCCAATAGTCGCTCACGGTACCCACCTCCATCCGTTAGCTTGCGGAACGGAAAGGCGGCTCATGCGTGGAAACTTCTGCCGTCAGCCCTCGTCGTAGCCCTGGCTGCGGATGAAGTTCGCGTTATCTCTCCAATTTTCTTTTACTTTTACCCATGTTTCCATGTAGACCTTGGTGCCCATAAATTTCTCTATGTCCTGCCGGGCCAGAGAGCTGATGCGCTTGATCATCTCCCCGTGCTTCCCGATGATGATACCTTTGTGGCTGGCCTTTTCGCAGTAGATAGTCACATCCAGGTCAATAATGCCGTTATCCCGCTCAGAAAACCGGGTTACCTCCACCGCCGTGCCGTGGGGAATCTCCTTGTCCAGACACAGAAGCATCTTCTCCCGCACGGTCTCGGCGCACACCTGGCTGTCCGGCTGGTCGGTGGTCATGCCGTCGGGGAAGAGCTGCGGTCCTTCCTGGGCATAGCCCGAGAGCAGGCCCATCAGCTCTTCCAGCCCGTCCCCGGTGCGGGCGGAGATGGGGACGATGGCGGCGAAATCGGGATACGCCTCACTGTAGGCGGCGATGACCGCCAGCAGGTCGTCCTTTTTCGCCACAGTGTCAATTTTGTTGATGCACAGAATGCAGGGGAGGTTCTCCTCCCGGATGCGCTGGAGCAGGATCTTTTCCGGCTCCCCTACATGGGCGATGGGCTCCACCAGCAGCAATGCGCACTCCACCTCCGCCAGGCTCTCCCGCACCACTTTTACCATATAGTCACCCAAGCGGCTCCGGGGCTTGTGCAGACCCGGGGTGTCCAGCAGGACGAACTGGGTGTCCCCCCGGTTCACCACGCCGTAGATGCGGTTGCGGGTGGTCTGGGGCTTGCTGGACACAATGGCGATCTTCTCCCCCACCAGAGCATTGGTGAGGCTGGATTTGCCCACATTGGGCCGTCCGCATACGGTGATCATAGCGGTTTTCGTAATGTTACTCACAGGTGATCCTCAACTTTCTTTTGAGCTTTTTGATTTATGTGTTTGTGCGTGGGGGAGGACATCCGTCCTTACCGCTCCAACTTCAGCAGCTTCATGATGGCTTCTTCCCGGGAGCGCATCTGCTTTTTCATGGGCCCCTCGTCCAGGTGGTCATACCCCAGCAGGTGCAGCACCGAGTGGGTCACCAAATACGCCGTCTCCCGGCTGCGGCTGTGGCCGAACTCGCGGGCCTGGGCGGCAATGCGCTCCATGGAAAGCACCATGTCTCCCAACGGGATCAGCCCCGTGCCGGGGTCAGCGTCCTCAATGGTGGGCAGCTCTCCCGGTTTCAGTGCAAACTCCGGAAAGCTCAGCACATCCGTTGGCTTGTCCACCTGCCGCATTTCCCGGTTTATTTCGTGGATGCCCGCGTCATCCGTCAAAAGCACATCAATTTCGCAGGGGAGAGTCATTCCCTCCGCCGCCAGAGCCGTGCGGATGGTTCTGCGGATGAGGGCGCAGGTGCGCTGGGACGCAGCCCCCTCCATGTCGGCGGTGACGGGGATATAGTGTGTCGTTCTCATTTTTTCTTTTTCTCCTCGAACCTGGCATAGGCCTCGATGATCCGCTGCACCATGATGTGCCGCACCACATCGTTCTGCGTCAGGCGGCAGATGCCCACGCCCTCTACGCCGTCCAAGACCTTCATGGCCTCCTTTAAGCCGCTGGGCTTGTCGCTGGGCAGGTCGATCTGGGTCACATCCCCGGTGATGACCACCTTGGAGCCGAAGCCCATGCGGGTCAGGAACATTTTCATCTGCTCCCGGCTGGTATTCTGGGCTTCGTCCAGAATGATGAAGCTGTCGTCCAGGGTCCGGCCCCGCATATAGGCAAGGGGCGCCACCTCGATGCTGCCCTTTTCCAGGTACTTCTGATAGGTCTCCGGCCCCAGCATATCAAACAGCGCATCGTACAGCGGCCGAAGGTAGGGGTCCACCTTGCTCTGCAGGTCGCCGGGCAGAAAACCCAGGCGCTCTCCGGCCTCCACCGCCGGGCGGGTGAGGATGATACGGCTGACCTCCTTCTCCCGGAAGGCCGCCACCGCCGCCGCCACGGCCAGATAGGTCTTGCCCGTGCCCGCGGGACCCACACCGATGGTCACAGGCTTTGCCTGAATGGTCTTTATGTAGTCCTTTTGCCCGATGGTCTTGGGCTTGATGGGACGGCCCTTGGCACTGATGCACACCACATCCTTTGTCAGCTCGTCGATGCGGTCGAGCTGTCCGCTGCGGCACAGGCCGACAACATAGCGCACATGCTGCTCCCCCACGATCTCTCCCCGGGAGATGAGACGCAGCAGGGCCTCGATGGCTTTCCCCGCCAGCATAGTGTCCTCCGGCTCACCGCTGATGATGAGCTGCTCCTCCCGGTTCACCACGGATACGTGGAATTCATTCTCCAGCAGTCTGATATTTTCATCAAAAGAGCCGAAAAGGCTCACCGCCTCCTCCATACGCTCCAAACTGATGCGCTGCTCCATGCGCTCCCTCCTTAGCACTATTCCTCCGCCTGCACCTGCACCGGCCGGCCGATCTGCTCCAGACACTCTGCCTGCAGCACCACCACCAGGCTATCGCCCTCCACGGCGGCGGAGAATCTGGTCTCCGTCACGACTGCGTCCTCGTCCAATTGCGTCTTGAGCTGCTGCAGAAGGAGGGCTTCCCCCTCCTTCTGTGCCTGCTCCCGGCTGCGGCGCACGGTTTGGCCCTCGTAGACCGTCACCGTTTCCCGTACCAGCGTCACGGGCAGCCGCAGCCCGCCCGGCAGAGACAGCGGATGATAATATGTTATTTTATCACAGTTTGCGCCGCATATGCTACCCCTGCCCCACAATTTTATTCTTTTTTTGCCAAAGTCCACGGAAACAGCCGTCTTAACCCGCTTTTCCCCGCTTTTTTCGGCGATCTCCAGGGGCACGGATACGGACAGCTCATACCATGTCCGGGCTTCCACCGTGCCCAAACTGTGGGTCATGTAGGTGCGTTCGTTTCGTGTCTCATATACTCCGGTCACCAGAAGCTGCCCCTCCGTCACGGTGCTGCCGGCGGCCACCAGTGCTTTGCCGTCCAGAGCACGCACCTGCGTCACCAGTCCATCCCGCTTGGCTACAATGTTCCACACGCCCTCTTTTTCGGCAATTTCCGGCGGCCTTTGCCGCTCCACTACCTGCACATAGGCCACGCAGCCCTTTACATTCACCGTCAGCCACGACACATCCGAAAGCTCCAGCAGCACATGGTTGCGCATATCCTCCTGGTCGATCTCAAGACCCGGCGACCCAATGGTGATGCCGTAGTTTTCCAGGGCTCGGAGCACTGTCTCCGTGGGCACGGTGCTGTTGCCGCTGACCCGAAACTCCCAGATAAAGAGATTCCCGCCGAACAGCAGCAGCCAGAAGGCCGCAAGGCCTGCCAGCAGCACATATCTTCGCTTGAATCTCCCCCACAGCACCGGTACGCCCCGCCGCCGCAGCACGGTGACCTCTGCTCCGGTCTGTTCGGCCACCTTGCGCAGCAGGTCCTCCTGCCGCAGCAGTATCCGCAGTCGCAGGCAGATCTCCGATTCCCATGTGAGGTCCCAGAATACGATGCCCTTTGCCCCCAGCAGATTCAGTACCCGCTCCGGACAGGCGCACTGGATCTCCGCCCATCCGCTGCCCTGCAAAAAATGAACCGCTCGCTTATACATATTACTCTATCAGCTCCACCTGTTTGATGAATCCCGTCAGACGCAGCTCGCTGTCCGTCATAGCCGCCAACTGCAGATCCTTACCGGTTACGCGCACCGTCAGGCTGCCGCCGGCTATGGCGACATCCTCCGTGCTGTAGGAGATCACTCCCCTGTGGCCGGAGATATAGATCTGCCGGTTGCCGTACAGCTCCAGCTGCGGCACACCTGCCGCCACCTCCGGCGGCAGATTCAGCCGTTCCACCGCTTCCCACCCCACCTGTGATAGTTTTCGTTTTTGCATGGCGCACCTCCACGGGAAAATCGTATGCCCGCAAAAAGAAAAACTTGCCTGTCCCGCCAAAAGCAGGCAAGCCCCGCTCCCCGGGCGCATACAGTGATGCCGTAGGGGGGCGAGGCTTTGAGAAAGCGAATGTGGCAGGGAATTATTCTGCCCGGGAGCATGGTGCTGCTGCTGGTATGCAGCGCCGCTGCCGCCGAAGCGGTGCGGCAGGGGCTTTTGCTCTGCGCCCGTTCGGTGGTCCCGGCGCTGTTCCCGTATTTTGTGGTGTCGGGACTTTTTACATCCTTAGGCTTTGCCGAGAGTGCGGGGCGCCGCCTTGCACCGGTGACGGAACGGCTGCTGGGCGTGGGAGGGGCGGGAGCCTCCGCGTTTTTTTTGGGGCTTTTGGGCGGCTACCCTGTGGGGGGACGCACCGTGGGCCAGCTTTACCGGACGGGTCGGATAGAAAAGGACGAGGCGGAGCATCTGCTCTCCTTCTGCAACAACGCGGGGCCGTCCTTCATTCTGGGTGTGGTGGGCCTGGGCTGCTTTCAGAGTATCCGGGTGGGGGCGATATTATATACCATCCACGCTCTGTCTGCCGGGCTGGTGGGAATGCTGCTGCGGGGGAGCTGCCACTCCCGCCGAGGAGGGTTTCACCCTCAACCGCCTCCGGAAAAAATTCTCCCGGCCTTCATCCGCTCCGTCCAGGAATCCGCAGCCGCCATGCTTCGCGTTTGTGGCTTCGTGGTGTTTGCGCTGGTGGCGCAGACGCTTCTGACGGACTTGACGGGGCTGACGCATCCGGCCTTTTTGGGCTTCATTGAGCTCACGGTTGGCGTGACGCGGCTGGGCAGTGGAAAAAGGGATTTTGTCTGGGCGGCGGCCATGCTGGGGTGGGGCGGATTGTCCGTCCACGGACAGACGGCTGCGGTGCTCAGCGGCACCGAACTGAAAATGGGGCGGTATTTTCTGGGCAAGGCTTTGCAGGCTGTGCTGTCCGCTGCGCTGGCATATGTCATAGGAAATGGAATAGCGCGTTGAGCAAACAGCACAGGAGAATGCCCATGCAAAGAGGCAGCAGCATCCCCACCAGCGTCCATTTTTTACTGCCGGTTTCCTTCAGCAGGGTCAGGCAGGTGGTGCCGCAGGGCAGATGCAAAAGACACAGGACCGTGGCGCAGACGGCGGTCTGCCACGACCAGCCGTGGGCGGTCAAAACCTGACCCAACCGGTCGGCCTCCACCTCCAGCATGGTGGAGGTGGAGAGGTAGCCCATGGCCAGCACCGGCAGCATGATCTCGTTGGCGGGAAAGGCCAGGAGAAATGCCAGCAGCACCATGCCGTCCAGACCCATGATTCCGCCTAAGGGCTGCAGAAAATCGGATAAAACCATCAGCAGCGGCTGCCCGGAAACGGTGAGATTGGCCAGAATCCAGATCAATGCCCCGGCGGGCGCTGCCACCGTCACCGCCCGCCCCAAAACGAACAGGGTGCGGTCCAAAAGCGACCGCACCAGCACCCGGCCGATCTGGGGCGGACGGTAAGGCGGCAGTTCCAAGGAGAAGGAGGACACCTGTCCCCGCAGCAGGGTGACGGACAGGAGCTTGGAGCACAGCAGCGTCATCCCCACGGAAAAGAGGATGATCCCCAAAAACACCGCCGCCGCCAGCAGCCGCCGCCCCGGTCCGGCGGTATTTCCCAGGAAAAACAGGGAGATGAACACCACCAGGGTGGGAAAGCGTCCGTTGCAGGGAACAATGGAATTGGTGAGCTGAGCCGTGAGCCGCTCCCGGGGGGAGTCGATGATGCGGCAGCCGGTGACACCGCAGGCGTTGCAGCCAAAGCCCATGCACATGGTCAGGCTCTGCCGCCCGTGTCCCCCGCAGCGGCACATGAGCCCATCTAAGTTGAAGGCCACCCGGGGCAGATACCCGGCGTCCTCCAGCAGGGTGAACAGGGGGAAGAAAATGGCCATGGGCGGCAGCATCACCGCCACCACCCAGGCCGTGGTGCGGTACAGGCCGTCGGCTATCAGTCCCTGCAGCCATTCCGGCGCGCCCAGAGAAGCCAGCCCGTTTTTCAGCGGCTCCAGCAGGGAAAACAAGGTGGTCTGCAGAAGCTCCGAGGGGGCGTTGGCGCCCCAGATGGTGAGATAGAACACCGCTCCCAGCAAAAGGAGCATCGCAGGGATGCCCACAAGCCGTCCTGTCAGCAGCTTATCCAGCTGCCGGTCCCGGCGGTGGGGCGTTTTTTTGCGGCGCAGACACGCCGCGCCCATCTGCTCCGCCTGCCGCAC
>SAMEA3663010__coassemble_405_pt1 | contig 16865 bp, 15 predicted proteins | sample SAMEA3663010__metabat2_high_PE_006 | metagenome-assembled genome bin SAMEA3663010 (sample SAMEA3663010) | pig gut metagenome | biome: pig gut; feature: pig-associated habitat; material: faeces | place: France | collected 2012 | reverse complement strand
GCGCCGGAGTATGCCGGCCACGGCTATGGCCGGGAGGCCTTCGCGGCGGCGGCGGAGTGGGCCCTGTACGGCCTGGGACTTGCCCGGGTGGTGGCCAAGTGCTTCAAGGAGAACGCGGCTTCCTGCAAAATGCTGGATTTTTCCATGAGGAAAACCGGCGAGGACGAGAACTATTTCTATTTTGAAAAGACCATATAAGCGGATGAAAAATGGGTCGGGCGTATGCCCGGCCCGTTTTTGGCGCATACTCTCCGTGAAGTATGAAAAAACGGAGGGGCTTTATGAATCGACCCTTTGACACGAAATGCGCGCAGTTGGATGACCTGCTGGGCGTGGGCCGCAGCTTTGATATGGTGAGCCGGGAGCTGTATGTGGGGGGATGCCGGGCCAAGATGTGGGTGGTGAACGGCTACGCCAAGGACCTGCTTCTGGAGCGTACCATGGAAAAGCTGCAGGCGATCGGGACCCTGGACGGCATAAGGGATGTGGACGAGCTGCTGCGGCGGTATATCACCGTCTGCGATGCCGAAACCTGCCGGGACCGGATGCAGGCGGTGACAGGTGTCTTTTCCGGCAAGACGCTGTTGGTGGTGGAAGGGTTTGACGGCGGCATTTTACTGGACGCCAAGACCTTTCCCACCCGTTCGGTACAGGAGCCGGATGCCGGCAAGGTGCTGCGGGGCAGCCATGACGGTTTTGTGGAGAATATCATGGAAAACGCGGCCCTTTTGCGACGCCGGATCCGTGACCCGGCCCTGACACTGGAGAGGGTTCGGGTCAGCGGCCGCTCCAAGTGTGATGTGGCCCTGTGCTACATGGAGGGACAGGCGGATGCCAAGACCGTCTCCCGGCTCCGGGAAAAGCTGCGCCAGGCCCCGGTCCGGTCCGTGGCCATGAGTCAGGAGACCATCGCCGAGGCCATTTCCCCCAAGCAGTGGTATAACCCCTTTCCCAAGGTGCGCTATACCGAGCGCCCGGATGTGGCCACCGCCTCTGTCATGGAGGGGAGCATTCTGGTACTGGTAGACAACACCCCGGTGGTGATGGTGCTGCCGGTGTCCCTGCTGCGGTTCAACGAGGAAATAAACGACTACTATTTCCCGCCTCTGGTGGGCACCTATCTGCGGGTGATCCGCTTTTTTGTCATGCTGCTCAATGTGATCATCACGCCTCTGTGGTACCTGCTGGCAACGGAGCCGGGAGGCCTGCGGGAGCCGTGGGATTTCCTGCTGGTGGAGGGGGACTACGCGGTGCCGCTCATCGGTCAGCTGCTGCTGGTGGAGCTGATCATTGATGTATTAAAGCTGGCGTCCTTGAACACACCCGATGTGCTGGGAAATTCCTTCAGTATGCTGGGCGCGCTGATCTTGGGCGATTTCGCGGTGCAGTCCCGCTGGCTGGTGCCGGAGGTGCTGGTTTATATGGCCTTCGTGGCGGTGAGCAATTTCGCTCAGCACAGCTTTGAAATGGGCTACGCCTGCAAGCTTTGCCGCATGGCCCTGGTGCTGCTGGCCTTTGCGTTTCGGTGGTGGGGCTTCGGTATCGGCCTTGCGGGCGTGCTGGTGCTCATAGCCACCACCAAGCCGGCGGTGGGTCGGGGATACCTCTACCCCCTCATACCCTGGAATGGAAAAGCGCTGCGCGCGTTGCTGCTGCGCCGTCCCGCCGGAAAAAACAACACATAAAATATGTGGACACAAGGCCGTTTTGCTTGCTTGCGAAGCGGCTTTGTGCTATGATAGGGTAAATTGCAAGGCGGCGGAGGGATGGCATGGCAAGTCTGCGGGAAAAACGCCTGTTTCTGCTGGATATGGACGGCACCATCTACCTGGACGACCGGCTCTTCGACGGGGTGCTCCCGTTTTTGGAGTATATCCGGTCCGTGGGCGGACGGTATCTGTTTCTCACCAACAACTCCTCCCGGGGTGTGGAGGGCTATATGGAAAAAATGCGCCGTCTGGGCATAGACACCTGCCCGTCGGACTATCTCACCTCCGTGGATGTGACCATCGACGCCTTACGGCGGGAAAGACCGGGTAAGAAGTGCTATGTCTTCGGCACCCGTTCCTTTTTCGGTCAGTTGGAAAGAGCGGGCATTCCGGTGACGGACAGGATCGGGGAAGATGTGGATATTCTCCTGTGCGGCTTTGACCGGGAGCTGACCTTTCAGAAGCTGGAGGACGCCTGCATCCTCTTAAACCGCGGGGCGGAGTTCTGGGCCACCAACCCGGATTGGGTGTGCCCCACCTGGTACGGCTCCGTGCCGGACTGCGGCAGTGTGTGCCAAATGCTTACCACCGCCACCGGACGCACGCCTCGTTTCCTGGGCAAGCCCCGGCCGGACATGGTGTATCTTGCCATGGAGCGCACGGGTTTTGCCCCGGGGCAAACGGTGCTGCTGGGGGACAGGATTTACACGGATATTGCCTGCGGCGTGAATGCCGGCATCGACACGGTGTTCGTCCTTTCCGGAGAGGGGACCCGGGCGGATATAGAAAAATTCGGCGTGGAGCCCACCTGGGTGCGCCGTGATATCGCAGCACTGCTGCGGGAATTGGAGGAACAGGTATGAAACTCAACTACAAGCGGACGATTCTGGTGGGCTTTGCATTTTTCCTGATCTGCGCATTCTGGCAGGCGTATGACAATACCATCCCCCTGATCCTGACCAACAAGTTCGGTATGTCCCAGACCTGGTCCGGCGTCATCATGGCGCTGGACAATGTGCTGGCGCTGTTCTTACTGCCCCTTTTCGGCGCCATTTCCGACCGCAGCCACAGCAAAAAGGGCCGCCGCACCCCGTTTATCGTGGTGGGCACCCTCATTGCCGCCGTGGCGCTGGTGGGGCTGAGCTTTGTGGATCTGGCTCAGCTCAATAATATCAAGGATGTGTCCGCCATTGACGATCCTAAGGCTCTGGTGACCATCTACGAGAAGGAAAAGGACGCCGCACTCATCACCCCCGACGGTGTGAAATTCACCCTGGCGGAGAAGTTCTCTCAGGAGGAGTTTGCCGCCATTCGCAGCCAGACGCAGGAGGGAGAGAAGACCCTCACCAATCCGGATTATACCAACTATGTGGTGCCTGCCCGGCAGGCCTATGCCTGGCAGGCAACAGCGGAAAGCCCCGTTACGCTGGTGTTCTTCATTGCGCTGCTGCTGGTGGTGCTGGTCAGTATGGCCACCTTCCGATCTCCGGCTGTGGCGCTGATGCCGGATGTGACGGTGAAGCCCCTGCGCAGTAAGGCCAATGCCGTCATCAACCTCATGGGCTCTGCCGGCGGTATACTGGTGCTGGTGCTGGGCATGGTGTTTGCCACGGCGTCGGTGCGCAATTCTCTTATGAGCTACACGGGATACTTTGCCGTCATTGCCGCCATTATGCTGCTGGCCCTGGTGGTCTTCTTACTTACCGTCCGTGAGCCGGAGTGGGCGGCCCAGATGGTGGAGGATTCCATCCACTACGGCTTGGAGGACAAGCTCGCCGAGCCGGCAGACGGTGCGCAGACAGAGGAACCGGAGACGCTGCCCGCGGCGAAGAGTGGCCTTTCTCCGGAGGAGAAGAAGTCCATGATCTTCATTCTGCTGTCCATCGTGCTGTGGTTCTTCGGCTATAACGCCGTTACCAGCAAGTACTCCGTCTACGCCAGCAATATTCTCCACAAGGACTATAACCTGACCCTCATCATCGCCCAGGCGGCGGCCATCCTCTCCTACCTGCCGGTGGGTATGATCGCCTCCAAGGTGGGCCGGAAAAAGACCATCCGCGTCGGCGTCATCATGCTGGCGGTGTCCTTCGGCGTGGCGGCGTTCCTGCGGGATAACAGTCCGGCCATGCTCATGAACGCCATGTTTGCCCTGGCGGGCATTGCCTGGGCCACCATCAATGTCAACTCCTTCCCCATGGTGGTGGAGATGTGCTCGGAGAGCGATGTGGGCCGGTATACAGGCCTTTACTACACCGCGTCCATGGCGGCCCAGGTGGCAACACCCATGCTCTCGGGCCTGCTGATGGATAAGCTGGGTATGACGGTGCTGTTCCCCTATGCGGCGGTGTTCTCCGCTCTGGCACTGGTGACCATGCACTTCGTAAAGCACGGCGACAGCCGCCCGGAGGCCAAGAAGGGCCTGGACGCTCTGGAGGATCTGGACAACTGATATGATCTATTTATTCATTGCGCTGGTCCTGCTGGTTTTGGCGGAAGTATTTGCTCTGCTGACGGTATGCCGCCGGGGCCATTCCTACTGGAAGCTGCTGCGGCAGTACCGCTATGCCCACCGGGGCTACCACGGCAAGGATTTAGCCCCGGAAAACTCCCTCCTTGCCTATAAGGAGGCCATCCGCCGGGGCTTCGGCGTGGAGCTGGATGTCCATTTGATGAAGGACGGAAACCTGGCGGTGATCCACGATGCCAGCCTCCTGCGCACCGCGGGCGCGGATGTGCTGGTGGAGGATCTCACGGCGGAGGAACTGAAACAATACCGGCTGGAGGGCACGGAGGAGGAGATCCCTCTGCTGGAGGAGGTGCTGCCGCTGTTTGAGGAGAGCGGCCTGCCGCTGGTGGTGGAATTGAAGGCGGAGCGGGGCAACCATAACGCTCTGGCGGCTGCCGCCTGTGAAGTGCTGGACCGGTTCCGGGTGCTCTACTGCATCGAATCCTTTGATCCCCGGTGCATTCGCTGGCTGAAGAAGAACCGCCCGGAGATCGTCCGGGGCCAGCTCAGCGAGAATTTCCTGCGCCACGGCGACGGCGGCAATATGCCCAAGGTACTGCTGTGGGCGCTGGGAAATCTGCTGACCAACTGTCTGGCAAAACCCGATTTCATCGCCTATCGCTTCTCCGACCGGAACAATTTCTGTCTGCGCTGGTGCAGGCTCGTCTACCGGGTGCAGGAGATCAACTGGACCATCATCACAAAAGAGGAGATGCGGGAAGCGGAGTCCGCCGGAAATTTAGTGATCTTTCAGGACTTCGACCCCCGCCTGTAATGCTATGAGAGTCATCACTGGGTCTGCCCGGGGCAGACGGCTAAAGGAACTGGAGGGTCTGGAGACCCGGCCCACCACCGGCAAGGTGAAGGAGGCCCTGTTTTCCGTCATCCAGTTCGATATTGAGGGCAGGCGTGTGCTGGACCTGTTCGCCGGCACCGGCCAGTTGGGCATTGAGGCGTTGAGCCGTGGTGCCGAGTGCGCTGTGTTTGTGGAGCGGCGCAGGGATGCTCTGCAGGTCATCCGGGAGAATCTGGAGGCCTGCGGCATGACCGATAAGGCCCGGGTAGTCAATGGCGATGCCATGAGCTATCTCAAGTCCGGGGAGAAGTTTGACCTGATCTTTTTGGACCCTCCCTATGCCTCCGGTCTTCTGGAACAGGCTTTGGAGGAGATCGTAAGGTTTGACATTTGCCGCAGACATGGTATAATTGTGGCGGAAAGTGCGGCGGACAAGACCCTGCCGGCTCTTGCCGGGCCGTATGCACTGTATAGAGAATACCGATACGGCAAGATCAAGCTCACTGTTTACCACAGGGACGGAAACGAGGACTGACCCCTATGAAAATTGCGATTTATCCCGGCAGCTTTGACCCCATTACGCTGGGACATCTGGATATTATCCGCCGGGCGGCACGGTGCTTTGACAAGGTGTTCGTGTGCGTGCTGTATAACTGCGACAAGAAGGCACCCATGTTCTCACCGGAGAAGCGGCTGGAGATGATCCGCCATGCGGTGGCGGAGCTGCCCAACGTGGAGGCGGAGCTGTTCAGCGGCCTGCTGGCGGACTACGCAAGGGAAAAGAAGGCAAGCATTCTGGTCAAGGGTGTGCGCAACGCCACGGATTTTGACCTGGAGTACCAGATGGCCGCCATCAACCGGGGGATCTGGGAGGAACTGGAAACGGTGTTCCTGCCGGCCTGCGGCGCGTACCAGCATTTCAGCTCGACCATGGTGCGTGAAATGATCCGCTACGGTCAGCCGCTGGATAAATATGTGCCGTTGGCCGTGGTGGAGGAACTCGAACGACAGAAAAAAGCTGATGAAGACGGGAGGATATAGCATGGAAGAGAAGAATCTGCAGCGACTGCTGGATATGCTCTACAACATGATCGACGAAGCGAAGAGTGCGCCCTTCAGCGCAGAGAAATGCACCATCAACCGTGACGAGGCCCTGGATATTCTCACGGAGATCCGCAGCCGTATGCCCTTGGAGATCAAGAAGGCCCAGGAGTTGATCCGGGCCAGGGAGGAATACATCGCCTCCGCCAAGAAAGAGGTGGAGAAGATGCTGCGTCAGGCGGAGCTGGATGCCAAGACCATTGTGTCCGAGAGCGAGACACTGCAGCGTGCCCGGATGAAATCGGCAGAGATCATCCGCCGGGCTGAGGAACGCACGGGCGAGCTTTACCGCGTGGCCAATTCCTACACCGAGGATGCCCTGCGCCGCACCGAAGAGGCCATCCAGATGGCTCTGGACGAGGTGCGCCAGTCCCGGACCCGTTTCCGCGCCGCTTCCAACGAGCAGATGCAGCAGATCCGCAGCGGTGCCGCTGCTGCTCTGACTGAGGAGTCGGCAGAAAACGGAGAAAAATGACAAAATAAGTCGATAAAATTCGTATAATTGCACAAAACGATTTTGCCACCGGTAGGGATTGCTCCCTATAAAACCATATATAGTATTTCTGCAAGCCGCGCCTACTACATGTAGTAGGCGCGGCTTTTTTGTGTTCTCAAAAATAAAAACAGATGTTCTAATTACATGAAAAATTAAGAAAATCAGCCGCTTTTTACAGGAAATACGTTCCATTTTAGGAAAAAAATATTCTTGCATTTTAACGGATGATTGACTATACTGTAAACATGAAGTGGGGGAATGTGGGGGTAGTGCCCACATTTGTGGAGGTAAATCCCACGATTTCCCATAAAAACCATGGAAGGAGGCGACAGCCGTGACCGGACAATACGCACACAATATTGACGCCAAGGGACGGCTGTTCATCCCGGCCCGCCTGCGGGAGGAGCTGGGGCAGACCTTCCATGTGACCGTGGGCATGGATCACTGCCTGTCGGTATATTCCGACGAGAGCTGGGCCGCTTTCACGGACAAGCTCCGGGATTTGCCTTACAGCAAGGCCAAGGCCCTGCGCCCCTTGTTTGCCAATGCCATCGACTGTGAGCCGGACGGACAGGGACGCATCCTCATTCCTGCCAAGCTCCGGGAATACGCCAACCTGCAAAAGGAAGTGGTGGTAATCGGCAGCTTTGACCGGGTGGAGATCTGGAACGCCGAGCGCTGGGCCAGAGAGGAAGCAATGGCCTTTGAGAGCGGCTCTTTGGAGCAGGCTATGGAAGAGATGGGACTGTAAGCCATGGGATTTGACCGCAACGCGGAGTCGGATGTGGCCTTCGGCCACAAACCGGTGCTGCTGGACGAGTGCCTGAACGCCTTGGCCATCAAGCCCGACGGCATCTATGTGGACGGCACACTGGGCCGGGCGGGCCACTCCCTTGAGATCGCGAAAAAACTTACTGCCGGCGGCCGGCTCATCTGCCTGGACCGGGATGAAACGGCTATTGAAGCCGCAAAGCTCCGTCTGGCGGACTATATGGACCGGGTGACCCTGGTGCACAGCAACTTCAGCCGTATAGACAAGGTGCTGCGGGAGCTGGACATTGCCGGAGCGGACGGCATGTTATTTGACCTGGGTGTTTCGTCCCCTCAATTGGACGAGGCGCAGAGAGGCTTTTCCTATATGCACGACGCACCTCTGGATATGCGTATGGACCGAACGGCGACCCTGACGGCCCGGGATGTGGTGAACGACTGGAGCTGCGAGGAGCTGCGCAGGATCCTGTTTGCATACGGTGAGGAGCGGTACGCTCCGGCCATCGCCAAGGCCATCGTGAAGCGTCGGCAGGAAAAGACCATTGAAACCACCGGTGAGCTGGTGGAGATCATCCGCCAGGCTATGCCTCCTGCGGCCCTGCGGGAAAAGCAGCACCCGGCCAAGCGCAGCTTTCAGGCCATCCGTATTGCCGTGAACGATGAGCTGGGGGAGCTGCCCCCGATGCTGCAGGCGGCGTCGGAGCTGCTACAAAAGGGCGGACGGCTGGCTGTGATCAGCTTTCACTCTCTGGAAGACAGGATCATTAAAAAAACCTTGCAGGATCTGGCCACCGGTTGCACCTGCCCACCGAATTTTCCGGTGTGCGTGTGCGGCAGAAAACCGAAAATGAGGCTCGTGAGCCGCAAGCCCATTGTGGCGGGTGAGGCGGAGCTTGTATATAACCCCCGTGCCCGCAGCGCAAAGCTGCGTGTGGCGGAGAAACTCTGAAGAAAGGATGAGGGGAAGCATGGCGCAGAAATATGATCGTCGCAGATACGGATATATGGACGGGTCGCTGGCATATGATCTGGATGCCCTTGCCCGGGAACGGGCACTGGACGATGCCGGGCGCATGGAAGAAGAGCGCCGGGAAAGCGTTGCGGCGCCCAGACGGCAGCCTGCCGCGCGGCCTGTGGCAAAGCCCTCCCCTCTGATTTTGGCCTGCGCCGCGGTGTTGGTGGGCCTTGTGGTCGTGCTGCTCATGGGCTATGTGCGCCTGACGGAGGTTTCCGCGGACATTACGCAGCTTAAGGAAGAAATGGGCCAGTTGGAAGAGCGCCATGTGACGCTGCTGACCCAGTATGAAAAGACCTTTGATCTGGCCACGGTGAAGCGTGTGGCTGAGGAGGAAGGCATGAGAAAACCCACAGCCGGTCAGGTGGAGTATCTGGAGCTGCCTGCTGCCGACAGCGTGGTGGTATACCGCAGCGATGCGGGGACGGCCCTGGAAAAAATAGTGGCCGCTATTGGGGACGCGGCCAAAACCGCGGTGGAATATTTCCGGTAAGCTACCCCATATAGTAGGGATACACAAGGAGTAAGAAGGTGACTTCTTGCTCCTTACTTTGGTATAATAGACAAGAAAAACGGAAGGGAAAGGAGCGGAGAAATGGAAGCAAACGGCGGCGAAATGAATCGGAAAAGTGAAAAAGTACGCCGTGCCAACCGGGTTATTCAGAACCGCACCATGATCCTCATGGTGGTTTTGGGCGTGCTGGCATTTGCGGCCCTGCTCGTCAAGCTCTTTTCCCTGCAGATCCTCCGGCACGACGAGCTGGAGGCCAAGGCTATGAATCAGCAGACCCGCAGTACGGAGGTCACCGCTACCCGCGGCACGATTTATGACCGCAACGGCAATATCATGGCGATTTCCGCTACGGCGGAAACGGTATTTCTCTCTCCGCTGGAGATCAACAACGCCTTGAATGACAAGGAAAAGCCCGTATCCTGGACCAAGGACAGCGTGGCGCAGAAACTCTCGGAGATCCTGGAGATCAACAAGGAGGGTATTCTGAAAAAGATGGAGCGGACCAACTCCCAGTACGAGGTGCTGAAGCTGCGTGTGGAGGAGGATGTGGCCAATAAGGTCCGCAGTTTTATAAATGAAGAGGGCGTGCGGGGTGTGTATATGGTCACCGATGCCAAGCGCTATTACCCCTACGCCACCCTTGCCGCCCAGATCATCGGTTTTGTGGGTACGGATAATTACGGCCTGTACGGTTTGGAAGCCCGATATAACAGCGTTCTGGACGGCCAGACAGGATTGGTGGTATCTACCAAGGATCCCGCCGGAAACGATATGCTTTATGGTTATGAGCAGTACTATAAAGCGGAAAACGGCAGCGATCTGGTGTTGACGCTGGATGCCACGGTGCAGTACTATGTGGAAAAGGCCTTGGCGGAGATGGTAAGCGCCACCCGGGCTGCCAACGGCGCCACCGGCATTGTGATGGATGTGGATACCGGCGCGATTTTAGCCATGGCCTCCAACCCTACCTATGACCTCAACGATCCATCGACCGTTTATGATGCTGCCGCGGCGGAACTGGTAAAGAACGGCGGGCTGGATCTGGCGGCCGCACAGCTTCGCCAGTGGCGCAACAAGGCCATCAACGACACCTATGAGCCGGGCTCTACCTTCAAGGTGCTGACCCTCGCGGCGGCGCTGGAGGAGGGAGCCATTGACGAAAACACCACCTTCAGCTGCAATGGGTATATCCATGTGCTGGACGCTACCATCCACTGCAGCAGCCGGAGAGGTCACGGACATCAGACGCTGGAGGAAACGGCGGGCAACTCCTGCAACCCCGCCTTTATCACCTACGGACTGCGGCTGGGCACGGAGAAGTTCTACCGCTATATGAAAGACTTCGGTCTGGTGAATGGCTGCGGCATTGATCTCGACGGCGAGGCCACGGGTATTTTTGCCCCTCAGGAAACGGCCTCGGAGCTGGATCTGGCCTGCTACGCCTTCGGCCAGAACTTCAATACCACCCCTGTGGCTCTCATTGCCGCGCAGGCAGCGTGCATCAACGGCGGCTATCTGCACACACCCTATGTGGTGGAGCGTGTGGTGGACAGCGACGGTAATGTACTGGCCAGCCATGACTCCACTCCCGTGCGGCAGGTGGTCAGCGAGGAGACCTCCGCCATCGTGCGGCGGTGCCTGGAGTATGTGGTGGCATCCGGTACAGGCCGCAACGGTCAGGTCAGCGGCTACCGCATCGGCGGCAAGACCGGTACGGCGGATAAGGGCAAAACCGGCGATGTGGTGGTGTCCTTCCTGTGCTTTGCTCCGGCGGACCATCCCAAATACATCATGCTCCTTACCCTGGACACCCCCGAGGGTACGGCATCCGGCGGCGGAACCGTGGCGCCCTACGCCAGTCAGATCATGTCGGAGATCCTGCCCTATCTCGGTGTGGAGCCGTCCTACTCGGCAGAGGAGCTGTTGGGCTCCGACACCACCGTGAATTATGTGATAGGTACGACTGTGGCGGAGGCTGAGGCGAAGCTGAAGGCCAAGGGATTTTCCGTCAAGGTCATCGGCGACGGCGATACAGTTACCGCCCAGACTCCGGAGGGCGGGACGGTGATCCCCGGTAAGTCCCGGGTGATCCTATATGCCGGTTCTGAAAAACCGGATACTCTATGCACGGTGCCCTCTCTGGTCGGCTTGTCCCCGGGTGAGGCCAATGTTGCGGTGAGCAGTGCGGGACTCCTTCTGCGCTTCACCGGAACCACAGACAGCGGCTCGGACAGCGTTCGGGTCATCAATCAATCGGAGGCCGCGGGAACGAAGGTGGAAGCGGGGACGGTGATCTCCGTCCAGCTCAGCGACAGCGGCGTAACGGATTAGCCTTGTGGTTTGCGGTGGAAAGGAGAGGACCGGATGCGATTGAGGGAGCTGCTGGAGGGAATGGAGGTCATTTCACAGACGATCTCGCCGGATACGGAGATCACCCATGTGTGCGTGGATTCCCGGGCAACGCAAAAGGGCAGCCTGTTCGTGGCGGTGCCGGGGAACCGGTGCGATGGCGGGCATTATGCAAGGCAGGCAGTAGATAGAGGCGCCGTGTGCGTGGTGTGCCAAAGCGAGCTTCCGCCGGATTTGCCCTGGGTAAAAGTTCGGGACGCCCGCTTGGCCCTGAGCCAGCTTGCGTGCAGGTGGTATGGTCACCCGTCCCGGCAGCTGACGATGCTGGGTGTCACCGGCACCAATGGGAAAACCACCGTGACCTATCTCCTGCGCCATATCCTGCAGAGGACCGGAATGAAAACAGGGCTCATAGGCACTGTGCAGAACATTGTGGGGGAGCAGACGCTTCCCGCGCAGCGCACCACCCCCGACGCCCTGCAGATCCAGCAGCTTTTATCTGCAATGACGAAAAACGGATGTTCCCACGCAGTGATGGAGGTCTCCTCCCACGCTTTGGACCAGCATCGGGCGGAGGGCATTGACTTCGCCGTGGGCATCTTCACCAATCTCACGGAGGATCACCTGGACTATCATGGCACCATGGGCTGCTACTGCGACGCCAAGGCAAAGCTGTTTCAGATGAGCCGCATGGGAGTCTGCAACGCCGACGATCCCTGGACAGAGAGACTGCTGGCAGGCGCATCCTGCCCATCCGTTTACTATGGCATCCATAATCCGGCCGAGGTGTGGGCGGAGGATATATTCCTGCATTCCCGAAGCGTGGACTTCACGGTTTGTACGGCGCGGACACGCACGCCGGTGCACCTGGGTGTGCCGGGCCGGTTTTCGGTGTATAATGCACTGGGGGCCATAGCCACCTGCGGAGAGCTGGGCATCCCACCGGAGGAGTGCGCGGCAGCTCTCGCCACCTTTCCCGGTGTGGCGGGGCGCATGGAGGTGGTACCCACACCGGGCAAGCCTTACACCCTGCTTATAGATTATGCCCACACGCCGGACGCGCTGGAAAATGTGCTGAAAACCGTCCGCGGTTTTGCGCAAAACCGGGTTATCGCCGTCTTCGGCTGCGGCGGCGACAGAGAAAGGGAGAAGAGACCCCTTATGGGCCACATTGCCGGAAAACTGGCGGACCTTACCATCATCACAAGCGACAACCCCCGCACCGAGGAGCCTATGGCCATCATCCGGGATATTCTGCCGGGTATTGCCGGGGCGGAGGATAAATATATAGTAGAGCCGGACCGCCGGGGCGCCATTGCCCTGGCCATGGGCCGGGCCGCAGCGGGCGATGTCATCGTCCTGTGCGGCAAAGGCCACGAAACTTATCAGGAGATCGGCGATAAAACGATTCCCATGGACGAGCGGGAGATCGTGCGGTCCCTCCTGTGATAACACAACGAAAAAAGCCCCTGACGGGGCGGAAAGAGGAAAGAAAAGTATGATCCTTCCAGTCATTTTGTCCTGCGTTATTTGTTTTGTCATAACGGCTGTTGCCGGTAAACTGCTGATCCCGGAGCTGATCAAGCTCAAGGCCGGACAGAGCATCAAGGAGATCGGCCCCACCTGGCACATGACCAAGCAGGGCACCCCCACCATGGGCGGACTCATGTTCATCATCGGCATCGGCATCACCGTGGTGATCCTGGGCTGGGAGGGCATGGTAAACGGAGACTTTACCCACATTTATGTGTATCTTTTTGCCCTCGTATTCGGTGTCATCGGATACATTGACGACTACCAAAAGGTGAGGCATCACCGCAACACCGGCCTCACCGCCATCCAGAAGTTCCTGCTGCAGCTTGCGGCGGCGGTGGCGTTTTTGTGCCTGCTGCGCTATGAGGGACATTTAAGCCCCAACCTGTATATCCCCTTCTTCAATACCTACATCGTGCTCAACTGGGTGGTTTATATGATCCTGGCCGCCTTCATCATCGTGGGCACGGTGAACGCCGTGAACATCACCGACGGCCTGGACGGACTTTCTACCAGCGTCACTGTGCCGGTGGCTGTGTTCTTCACCGTTATGGGTGTTGTGTGGAAGGACTTCCCCCAGCTCGGCATCTTCGGCGGCGCCATGGTGGGGGGACTACTGGCGTTTTTGCTGTATAATCACTATCCCGCCAAGGTTTTCATGGGCGATACCGGCTCCCTGTTTTTGGGCGGCGCCGTGGCGGCTCTGGCCTTTGCCTATGATATGCCTTTGGTGCTGATCCTCGTGGGCATTGTGTATATCTGCGAGACCATGTCAGACATCCTGCAGGTGGGATATTTTAAGCTCACCCACGGCAAGCGTATATTCAAAATGGCGCCCCTGCACCATCACTTTGAGATGTGCGGCTGGAAGGAGACCAAGATCGTGGCGGTGTTTACCACGGTGAGCGCTATCTTCTGCGTCCTGGCCTATCTGGGCGTGATGGACCGATTCGCATACTGAGCATGACCCGAGATCAAACGGAAGGGAGGAGAGACCCGTGCCGCAGCAGGAGACAAAAAAGCGCCGCTCGATGTTTGCGCGCAAGAATACCCGCCGTCCGCCGCGGCAGGCTGCCAAAGGCAGTGACGGTGCCCCGGCAGCCACGGGCCGCATGGATCTTCCGTTTCTGATTCTGACCATTTTATTGACGGTGATGGGCCTGGTGATGCTGTTTTCCGCCAGCTTTCCCTCCGCCAACTATGAGACCGGTGACCCGGCCTATTACCTCAAGCGCCAGGGGCTTTTCGCTCTGCTGGGCCTTGCGGCCATGGTGGTCATGAGCCGCATTAACTACCAGCGGATCCGCCGCTACGCGCTGCTGCTGATGGGACTGTCGTTTTTCCTGCTGGTTCTGGTGCTGATACCCGGTCTGGGCGTTACCCAGAACGGAGCCACCCGCTGGCTGGGCAAGGTGGGCGTCATAACCTTTCAGCCCTCGGAGATCGCCAAGCTGGCGGTGATCGTGTACTTTGCCGACAGTATTTCCAAAAAGAAAACTCTCATGGAGACCTTTAAGTACGGTATTCGCCCGTATATGCTGGTTTTGGGGGTATATGCCATTTTGATGCTGCTGGAGCCGCATCTGTCCGGAACCATCCTCATTGTGGGTACCGGGGTTGTGTTGATGATCGTGGGAGGCATAAAAAAACAATGGGCCCTTGGCGGCATTGCCGCCGTTACGGCAGTGGGCTTTACCTATGTGAAACTGGTGGAGAGCGGAATCATATCCTACGGCGCCAATCGTATCCAGATGTGGAAGAATCCCTTCATCGACCCGCTGGATGACGGATATCAGATGTGCCAGAGCCTGATTGCCATTGGCTCCGGCGGACTCACCGGCGTGGGATTGGGCAAGAGCCGGCAGAAGTTTTTGTATCTGCCGGAGGAGCATAACGATTTCATTTTTGCTGTGGTGTGCGAGGAACTGGGGCTTATCGGCGCGGCACTGGTTATGCTGGTGTTTGCTCTGATGATCCTCCGTGGTTTCTGGATCGCCCTTCAGGCCAGAGATCGCTTCGGCGCGCTGCTGGTGGTGGGCATCATGACACAGATCGGCCTGCAGACATTTTTCAACATTGCCGTAGTGACGGGATTTGTACCAGCTACGGGCATTTCCCTGCCGTTTTTCAGCTATGGCGGCACGGCCCTTGCATTGCAGCTATTTGAAATGGGCATTGTACTGAGTGTGTCCCGGCAGATCCCGGCCCCCAGAGGCGGATAAGAGGAGGAGCTATGAAAGTTATTTTTACCTGCGGCGGTACGGCAGGCCATGTGAACCCGGCTCTGGCCCTGGCAGGCTATATGCAAAAAAAGGATCCCTCCGTGGAGATCCTGTTCGTGGGCACGCCCCAGGGCATGGAGCGCGGCCTTGTGGCCAAGGCCGGCTATGACTACCGGGGCATCCGGGTGGACAGCTTCGACCGCTCCGTGAGTCTGAGCAGTCTGCGGCACAATCTGAAAAGTGCCGCCGAGCTGTTGACCCTGCGGCACCGGGCCGACAAGATCCTGCGGGAATTTCCGGCGGATCTGGTGGTGGGCACCGGCGGCTATGCCAGCTTTCCCATGGTGAAGTACGCCGCCCTCCGGGGCATTCCCACGGCGGTGCACGAGGCCAATATGATCCCCGGTCTCACCACCCGAATGCTGGAAAAGCACGCCGGGCGCATTATGGTGGGCTTTGAGGAATGCCGGAACCTTTATAAGCATCCGGAGCGCATCGTGGTCACCGGTACTCCGGTGCGGGGCGACTTTTTCAACTTGACCCATGACGAAGCCAAGGCGGCTCTGGGTCTGGGAGCTGAGGAACCGCTGGTGGTGTCCTTCTGGGGCAGCCTGGGCGCCAGCACCATGAATCGGCAGATGCTGGACTTCTTTGAAAAGGAAAAGGCGGACGGCTATCCCTTCCGCCATATCCACGCCGTAGGCAGCGGCAATTGGGAGTGGATGCAGCAGGAGCTGCGGCAGCGGGATCTGACAGGGAATGCCCGTCTGGATGTGCGCCAATATATTTATGATATGGCGGTGGTGATGCGGGCGGCAGATCTGGTGATCTGCCGGGCCGGAGCCTCCACCATCAGCGAGATAACGGCTCTGGCGGTGCCTACGATCATCGTGCCGTCGCCTTATGTGGCAAACAACCATCAGGAAAAGAACGCCCGGATCCTGGCGCAGCATGGCGGCGCCTGTCTCATCCGGGAGGAGGAGAGCAGCGGCGGGAAGCTCTATCGCACTGCCCGGGATATTTTGGACAGCCCCACCCGCAGGGAATCCATGAGCCGCGGTATGGCGGAGCTGGGCATTCTGGACGCGACAGAGCGTATTTACCAAACCGTTATGGAACTGGTCAGGTAACCAATACCGTCCCCCGGGCATAGGATGGCGTACATTCTATGGAAGACGGGGGAGGAATATGAGCGTCATTTTGGTAGAGGGCGGCAAAAAACTCTCCGGTGCGTTGACGGTGCAGGGAGCGAAAAACAGCGTGCTGCCCATGCTGGCTGCCACGGTACTTTGCCCCGGCGTGTGCTGCATGAAGGGATGCCCCGAACTCAGCGATGTGGAAACGGCGGGACAGATCATTCGGCGTCTGGGCGGCGAAGTCCACCGGGAAGGGCCGGATCTGGTGGTGGATACCCGGAATATCAGCGCCTGCGAGATACCGCGGGAGCTTATGTGCCGGATGCGTTCATCGGTGATGTTTCTGGGGGCAATTTTGGCCCGATGCGGCGAGGCAGTGTGCTCTCAGCCCGGCGGATGCGACTTGGGCCCGCGCCCCATTGACCTGCATCTGCACGCCCTGCGTGCCTTGGGCGCGCAGATAAAGGAGGAGAACGGCCGGCTGCATTGCCGGTGCGGTAAGCTGCGCGGCGCGGAGATATTTTTGCAGATTCCCAGCGTGGGCGCCACGGAAAACGCCATGCTGGCGGCTTGCCAGGCGGAGGGAACCACTGTCATTTCCAATGCTGCCCGGGAACCGGAGATCGTGGAGCTGCAGGATTTCCTGCGGGCCATGGGTGCCAGTGTCCGGGGAGCCGGCAGTGCCACCGTGGTGATAGAAGGACGGAAACAACTCCA
>SAMEA3663010__coassemble_391_pt1 | contig 17437 bp, 19 predicted proteins | sample SAMEA3663010__metabat2_high_PE_006 | metagenome-assembled genome bin SAMEA3663010 (sample SAMEA3663010) | pig gut metagenome | biome: pig gut; feature: pig-associated habitat; material: faeces | place: France | collected 2012 | reverse complement strand
CCAGTAAACCGGCAGGCTCGTCCCCTCCGCTGTGAGCCGCACGGAGGCCGTCCGCTCCGTCATCCGCTTTTGCCGAAACGCCTGCTCCAGCAGGGCGGGCAGTATGGCGCGGCGCAGCGGGGTGACATCCACGGCTGTAAGTTCCAGCTGCAGGAGCTCCGGCAATCCGTCGGCCCAGACACCCTGCCGCACCCCGGCCTCCCGCAGAATTCTCCTCTCCCGACGCAGGAAAAGCCGCAGCAGCGGCGTTATTCTGCCCCCAATTTCCACCCGGCACAGGGGCATACCGTTCAAAAGCTCCACCCTGCGCCGGACCCGGGGCAGGCCGCCAGGTTCCCAGTTGATCCATGCAAGCATAAAAACACCCTCCCACCCCATTTTATGGAGTGGGAGGAGAAATATGTGTTTTTACCAGTCGTAGGGGATGTAGCCCGGGAGATAGTTCAGCGGATTAAGGGTGCCGCTTCCCTTATACATGGTGTAGTGGATGTGGGGGCCGGTGGAGTTGCCGGTGCTGCCGCACCAGCCGATGACCTGTCCCTGGCTCACCTTTTGACCAACGGATACATTCCAGTCGCACATATGACCGTACAGAGTGGTGATGCCGTCAGGGTGGGAGATCATAACACTAATGCCGTAGCCGCCGTTCCAGCCTGCCTGGATCACCGTACCATTATTGGCCGCCAGCACGCTTGTGCCATACGCTGCGCCGATGTCAACCCCGTTGTGATACTCCCAGCCGTGGTAAGGACACCAGCGATCGCCGTAAGGGCTGGTGACATAGCGGGTGGCATTGGTGGGCCAGATATACCCGGCGGACTCGCCGGAGCTGATCTGTTGCTGGCGGATCAGCTCCTGAATTCGTTTTTCATCTGATGCCGCCTGATCCAGCAGGGCCTGATGGCCCGCCTCGGTTTCCTCAAAATCTCTGATAAGCTCCGACGCCGCGTTGATCTGCGCCTGCAGCTCCTGCTGGGCACTGACCAGCTCCGCCTTCTGCTGCTCCAGAGCCGCCTTGTCCTCGGAGAGCTGTTTGCGCGTGTCCTGCAGATTCTGGATCACCTTGTGGTCATAGTCCATGACCTCGCCCACAAAATCCAGTCTGGCCAGGAGATCGGAAAAGCTGGCGGACTTGAAAATAACAGACCAATAGGAAACCGTCCCCCGCTCCTCCTCCTGCCGTACCTGCTTGCAGAACAGCTCGTACTGCTCCTTCTCCTGAGCGGTAAGCTCCTCAATGCGGGCCTGGGTCTCATCTGACTGCCGCTGGATGAGATTCACCTCTACGCGCAGCTTGTCATTGCGCTGGTCCAGCAGATCCTTCTCCTGGATGATCTTATCCTTATCGGCGCGGAGCGCCTCGATCTTATCCTCCAGATCCTTTTTCTCCTGCCGGGTCTGCTCCAACTGCTCAGAAAGGCTCTCGGCATAAACCGGGGCAGGCCGGGTCACGATCAGGATCGAAAACATCATGCATAACGCACATAAAAACGACACCGCACGCTTACGATTGGACATAGGCACCTCCTTTATACACGCAAAAACTTACGGATGGCGGTCAGGCTGCCGCCGATGCCCACCAGCACGCCGGCCAGCAAAAACACCGCGGCCACAGGCCACCATATCTTCTCAAAGCTCATCACACGCAGGATCTGCAAGGTGTCGGATCCCGCAATACCTGTCGCGATGGCGTTATACAGCAGCCACTGCAATCCGAAGCCGATGATCGCGCCGAACAGGCCGATGAGCAGTCCCTCAAACACAAAGGGCCAGCGGATGAAGCCGTTGGTGGCGCCAACCATCTTCATAATGGCGATCTCGTCACGACGGTCAAAGGTGGTGAGCTTGATGGTGTTGGAAATGATGAACACGGACACCACCAGTAAAATAGCTATGAGCGCAATGCTGATGATCCCCGCCACATTGCGGGCGGTGATGAATCCGGCGGAGATAGCCTCGTCCGCCCGGACCTTGGCAATGTGTTCCACCTGACGCAGATCCTCCACCGTTTCGGACAGGCGGTTTTGGTCCTGCAGATGGATCACGAAGCGATGGCGGAATATACTGGCGTCCAGATCCGCATACAGATCATTCTCGTCATACTGGGCCACATAGCTGTCTCTGGCCTCCTGACGGGACACGAAAGTGGCATCGGCCACATTGGCCACAGCTTCCACCTTGCTCTGCAAGGCCCGAGCGTCCTCATCGGACAGCTCCTCGTCGATAAACGCCAGCACGGCGTTCTCTTTTTGCAGACTTTTCAGATTATAGTCCGCATTAATGGCCACCAGAGAAAAGGTTCCCATGATCAGCAGGCAGGCCACGGTGATGCCAATGGCCGCAAAGGACATGAACCCGTGGGAGAACATATTCCGGCTGCCTTCCCGGAAGAAATATCGAAAATTACCTTTCATCTGGCCACCTCATACTGTCCCATGCCGTCGCCGGCCACTATGCCGTCGTTAATGGTGATGACCCGCTTATCAAAGTGGTTCACCAGGCCACGCTCGTGGGTGACCACCACCACCGTGGTGCCCAATGCGTTGATCCGCTCCAGCAGGGTCATAATTTCCAGAGAGCGATTGGGATCCAGATTGCCGGTGGGTTCGTCGGCCACAATGGTGCTGGGATTATTCACCAGGGCACGGGCTATGGCCACACGCTGCTGCTCGCCGCCGGAGAGCTGATCGGGGTAATTCTGCTCCTTCCCCTTCAGTCCCACCAGCTCCAGCACATAGGGGATGCGGTTTTTGATCTCCTTGGGACTTGCGCCCACGGCACGCATGGCAAGACTCAGGTTGTCCCAAACGGTCTTGTTCATAATGAGCCGGAAATCCTGGAAAATAACGCCGATGGTGCGGCGCATATAGGGGATCTGCCGATCCGAAATGCGGCCCATGGAGAAGCCATTGACCATGACCCTCCCGGAGGTGGGCACAATCTCGCCGGTGAGGAGCTTGATAATGGTGGACTTGCCGGACCCGGAAGGGCCAACCAGAAACGCAAACTCTCCGTCCTCTATTGCAAACGAAATGCCCTTGAGGGCCTCCGTCCCGTTATCATATACTTTTTTAACATCAATCAGACGAATCATAAATTCCTCGCAATACAAAAGGTTACAAAACGGTTACATCCCTTTTATTATAAGATTTTTCGGCAAAATTTGCAACAGGGAAAATATGAAAAAAATATTAACTATAGCTGCCCCAGACCCTTCCCGAAAAAACAGGGAGACACCGGGCCGTGGTGTCTCCCTGTCGGGGATCTCTGTAATTTTTACGCCTCTATGCCCCGGCTGGTAAGGTACTTCTTCACCATCAAGGCTACCTTGAAGGTGATGGCATCGTCAAACTCACGCAGATCCAGACCCGTGAGCTTCTTGATCTTCTCCAAGCGATACACCAGCGTGTTGCGGTGGACAAAGAGCTTGCGGGCCGTCTCGGACACATTCAGGTTGTTCTCAAAGAACTTATAGATGGTGAACAGGGTCTCCTGGTCCAGCGCGTCAATGGGGTTCTTCTTAAAAACCTCCTGCAAAAACATCTCGCACAGGGTGGTGGGAAGCTGATAGATCAGGCGTCCGATGCCCAGATTCTCGTAGTTGACAATGTAGCGCTCGGTGTCAAAGACCTTGCCCACCTCAATGGCGATCTGTGCCTCCTTATAGGACTTGGCCAGGTCACGCAGATGAGTGGCCACGGTACCTACGCCCACAAATGCGGCGCTTTCGCCGTCCACCTTCAGCGCGTCGCCGATCTGCTGAGCCACCTTGTCCAGATCGTGGCCGTCGGCATTGTCGGGCAGCTGATGGATCAAGGCCACATCGGCCTCGCCCACGCTGAGGACGAAATCATTCTGCCGGTCGGGGAACAGGCCCTGGATCACATCCATGGGCACGGTCTCCAGACGCTCGTCAATGGGGCGGATAACGAATACGCCCCGGTTGACCTCCACCGGCACATGCAGCTCCTTGGCACGCATATAAATATCGCTGATGAGGATGTTGTCGGAAATGATATTCTTAATAAAGGAACCCTTGTCATGCTTTTCTTCATAGTAAGCCTTGGCCGAGTTCAGCGCCACGCAGGCCATAGCACAGACCGTGCGGCCCACGCTGTCGTCGCCGCTGGCAAAAACGGCATAGTCAAAGTGGCTGCCCCAGCCGGGCAGAGCCTTAAAGGTCTTGCCCTCAATGGCCACGCAGTTGCCGTCGGCCAGCTCGATGGCCTCCACATACTTGGCCCACTTCTTTCCGATCCCGGTGAGCTCGCTGCAGGCAATGACGCTGCCCTCGGCGTCCATTACGCCGATGACGCGGTCCGTTGTCTCCTTGAACTGCAGCACAACATTTTGAAAAATCCGTCCCGACATGATATTCCTCCCGGACATCCTTGATAGGATGATTTTGTGCAATCTGTTTAGTCCTTTTCTGTATTATACCGTCATAATCACGATTTTGCAAGGGTTTTTTTATGTATTTAACAAAAAGTGCAAGTACTTTTTTGGCAATCTGCCGCTACAAGGCCCACCGCCTGCCGCAAATTGGTAATTTCTTCCTCGGTAAGATGACGAAACTCACCCGGTGGCAGGTCGCTTCCCAGCTCCAGCGGTCCCATGGAAAGCCGCCTGAGATATTCTACCGGTGTGCCGCAGGCGACCAGCATCCGCTTGACCTGGTGGAATTTCCCCTCCCGCAGCGTCAGCAGCACCTCATTTTCTCCACAGACCCGCAGCACCGCCGGCAGGCAGTGCAGGCCGTCCTCCAGTGTGATTCCCTCCGCGAATCGGGCTGCATCCTCCGCCGTGGGGGTACCTTGGGTGCGGGCGTAGTACACCTTGTCCACATGGCTCCTCGGGGAGAGCAGGCGGTGGGCAAGATCTCCGTCATTGGTCAGCAGCAGCAGGCCCTCCGTATCCTTATCCAATCGCCCCACCGGAGACAGCCCCTGCCGTTTAAGCTCCTGCGGCAGCAGGTCCATCACCGTTGTGTGTCTGCTGTCCTCCACCGCCGAGAGGACGCCCGCGGGCTTGTGCAGCAGGACATAGGTATAGCGCCGATACGCAACGGGCACGCCGTCCACCTGTATGACCGCCGTGTTCGGGTCGATCTTTCGCTCCGGCGAATCGGCCGGCAAGCCGTCCAGCAGCACCCGGCGCTGGCGAATCAGCTCCTTCACCTCCCGCCGGGACCAGCGTCCGGTGCCGGCCAGTATCTTGTCCAATCGTTCCATTTCTCTCTCCCATGAATATTTGTCCCCCGGTGGGCATAGGCTTTTCCGAGGTGATGGTATGCAAGTGATCCGTCTTTCCCGGCGAAGACTGTTGCCGGCACTGTTCCTACTGTTGGCCGCTGTGACGGCAGTGCTGTTTTTCACTTTAAAAAAACAGGATAGCCCCGGCAGTTTCCACGCCAATGGCAGCGCCGGGTGCGTTGCCTATCTGGAAAAGCTGGGCTGGCAGGTGGATCCTGATCCCATCGAGACTTTACACCTGCGATTACCGGAGGATCTGTCCGGCGATTACGGCGGCTACATCGCCCTGCAAAAAGAGCAGGGCCTGCCCCTTGCCGACTTCGGCGGCCAGACCGTTTGCCGCTACACCTTTCGCCTGACCAATTATCCGGGTGGCCGCGCGGACGCCCAGGCCAACCTCCTGCTGTGCGGCAACACCGTCATCGCCGGCGATGTGATGCTGCTGGGTGAAGACGGCGGGCAGTTCCCCCTGGCCTATCCCCGGCAGAAATAGTCATATTTCCTCGCCTATCTCCGCCATGATCTGCTTGAGAATGTCCACAAACCGCGCCCCATGCTCGGACAGGGGGATGCCCCGGAGCTTCACATAGCCCAGACGCATATCCCCCACCTGCTCGGACAGGGGAATGGCAACCAGCCTCTCGTCCCCGTAGCCCTTAGGCAGCACGCCGCTGCCGGTGGATACGCAGTCCGTGTGGGCAATGACATTGTAGGCCGTGGCGCGGTCATTGATATATACCACTTGGTTAAAGTCCGCCCCGGTACCCACCACCGCCTCCTCCGCGTAGTTGAGGTTGCTCTCCCGCTGGGTGAAGACCACACTGGGAAAAGCGCGAAGCTCCTCCGGCGTGATGGAGTCACAGTCGGCCAACGGATGTCCCCTGCGCAAAAAAACATGGGGGCGGAGGCGTGCAAGACCGAAAAATTCCAGATTGCGGCTGTCCAGGATACGGCGAATAAAGCTCTCCGTCAGGTCCGACACGAACAGCACGCCCAGATCACTTTGCTGAGCGGCCACCTCCTCGATGACGCTGCTCATATCCGTTTCCTTCAGGCTCACCTCGATGCGGGGCTCATTGAGCAGGTGGAGAAACTCCACGAAGGCCTTGGCGCAGAAGGGATAACGCTGGGTGCTGATGGAGAGCCGGGCGCGGTTTTCCACCCGGCGCTCGCTGTAATAATTCTGGATCTTTCGGGTGCGCTCCACCAGAGGTGTCACCTGCGCCAGCAGCTCCCGGCCGTCCTCCGTCAGCGCGATGCCCCGGTTGCTGCGGTGGAAAATTCGGATCCCCAGCTCCTCTTCCAGTTCCCGGATGGCTGCGGACACGGCGGATTGGGACACAAAGAGATTCTGCGCAGCCTTGTTCATGGAGCCGCAGCGGTAGATCTCCACCAGATAGTTCATTTGCAGCAGGGTCATGCTTTCCCTCCTCGCTTCGTTTAAAAAGGCGGCGCAGTGCGCCGCCCTTTTTTGTTTTTGGAATATTACTCCTTCGGCTCGCCCATGGGGGCGCCGCACTCGGGACAGAACTTGCTGTCAAAGGTAAACCCGCACACGGGACACACACGTGCCGCAGGCTTTTCCTCCGCGGCAGGCTCATCCTTCTGGGGTTTGGAGGCCTCCAGCTCGGCGATCCTGGACTTGGACGCGTTCACCGCCTCCACAACGTCCTTCACCGCATCAGGAATCTCCTGGGCGTACTCTGCCACAAACCACTCGCCGATGGCCTTATAGTTCTTGTCCAGCTCACGCTGCTCCATCATAATGGCCACACTGATCTTGGCGGACTCCGCAGCCGCCTTTGCCTTCTCGCCGGCCGCCTCCGCCAAATCCTTTGCCTTATCTACGGCCACACCGGCGTAAGCCTGTGCCTTCTTACCAAATTCATCCAAAAATGCCATTGTACTAAACTCCTTTCTTTTACTTGCGGTTTTTCCCATTATACAAAATCTTATGATGTTTTGCAAGGTAAAAGTCAAAAAGCCACGCGCAGCTCGCATCCGCAGACGCGAAAAGTTGAAATCATTTTTGTCCGTGCGCGGCCAAAACTACTCCTCCGGCTGCCGATGTGGAATTTACACGGCAGGCCGCAAATCCCTCGGCAGGAAAATCCAAGGTTTTTTTGCCGGGTTATTTAATGCTCGATCCAGTCCGCCGCCCGGCTCACGGCCCGCTTCCACAGACGGTACTCCTCATCGCACTCGCTCTGCACACGCCGGGGGAGGAATACCCTGTCGCTGCGCCGCAGCTCCTGCAGCTCCTCCCGGCTTTTCCACATACCGCAGGCAAGCCCCGCCAGAGCCGCCGCGCCGAAGGCCGTGGTCTCCACCATGGCGGGGCGATCCACGGGAATGCGCAGGCTGTCCGCTTGCATCTGCAGGAGCAGGTCACTGACGCTGGCGCCGCCGTCCACCCGCAGGCAGGCAATGTCGCACCCGGCGTCCTGCCGCATGGCCAGCATGAGATCCGTCACCTGATAGGCAATGCACTCCAGCACCGCCCGGGCGATGTGTGCCCGGCCCGTGCCCCGGGTTATGCCCAGGATGGCGCCCCGGGCGTACATATCCCAGTACGGTGCACCCAATCCCGTGAAAGCCGGCACCACCACCACGCCGCCGGAGGAGGGCACCGTGGCAGCCAGATCGTTGATCTCCGGCGCGGAGGAGATGATCCCCAGTTCGTCCCGGAGCCACTGGATGGTGCTGCCGCCGTTAAACACACTGCCCTCCAGCGCATAGCTGGTTTCGCCGTTTACCTGCCAGGCAACAGAGGTCACCAGCCCCGCCCTGCTGCGCACAGGATTGCCGCCCACATTCATCAGAGTGAAACAGCCGGTGCCGTATGTATTCTTGGCCTCGCCGGGGGCGAAGCACCCCTGGCCGAAGAGGGCCGCCTGCTGGTCGCCGGCGGCGCCGCAAACCGGCACCCCCGCCACCTTTTCAAAGCCGGGGATCCCCGGCCGCACCGTGCCGTATACCTCGCTGTTGGAAACAGGCCGGGGCAAAATAGACATAGGGATCTGCAGCAAGTCGCACAGCTCCTCGTCCCACTGCAGCTTATGTATATCGAAAAGCATGGTGCGGGAGGCATTGGAGCAGTCCGTCACATGGCTGCCCGTGAGCTTCCAGATGAGATAGGTCTCCACCGTACCGAAGAGGATCTCCCCCCGCTCCGCCTTTTCCCGGACGCCGGGAACATTGTCCAGGATCCAGCGGATCTTGGTGGCGGAGAAGTACGCGTCCAGCAGCAGACCCGTGGTGGACTGGATCCGTTCCGTAAGCCCCCGCTTCTTCAGCTCCTCGCACAGCTGTGCCGTGCGGCGGCACTGCCAGACGATGGCGTTATACACCGGCCGGCCGGTCGATTTCTCCCAGAGGAGGGTGGTCTCCCGCTGGTTGGTAACACCGATGCCCAGCACCTGTCCCGGCTCCACAGCGCGCAGCGCGTCCGCCGCCGCCCGGCTCTCTGAACCCCAGATATCCGCCGGATCGTGCTCTACCCAGCCGGCTTGGGGATAGATCTGGGGAAAGCCGTACTGTCCCACAGAGGCGATCTGCCCCCGGCGGTCGAATAGTATGGCCCGGGAGCTGGTGGTACCCTGATCCAGGGCAAGAATGTACTTCTCCATCGGTCTCTCCTCTTTTCTTTTTCGCATCGGCGTGGTATACTGCCGATAACAGATTATAATTCAGTATACCACGGAAGGAGCGCAGATTCTATGACAAATTGTGAACATTTCCGTTTCATTTCCTCCGACGGGAAGACCAATCTCCACGCCTGCCTCTGGATCCCGGAGACGAAGATCCGCTTCCGGGGCGTAGTGCAGATCGCCCACGGAGTGTCGGAGCACATCATGCGCTACGACGGTTTTGCCCGGTATCTCAATCAGCAGGGCATCGTGGTGGCAGGCCACGACCATTTAGGGCATGGCCAGTCCCTGCAGGAGGGCGGCACCTCTGTGTATTTCGGTGAAGAGAACGGCTGGCAGCACGCCGTGGACGACATCCACAAGCTGCACACCCTTCTTGCCAAGCGCTTTTCCCGACTGCCCCAGCTCATCCTGGGCCACAGCATGGGCTCTTTCCTCACCCGATCCTATCTCATCCGTTATCCGGGGGAGAAAAAAGCCGCCGTTATTATGGGCACCGGCTGGCAGCCGGGGTATATGCTCACCGGCGGCACCCTCATTGCCAACCGATTCATCTACAAAAACGGCAGCGACACCACCAGCGATTTCGTCACTATGCTTGCTTTCGGTGGCTACAACAAGCCCTTCGCCCCCAACCGCACCGGCTTCGACTGGCTGTCCGCGGACACGGAAAATGTAGACCGCTACATTGCCGATCCCCTCTGCGGAAGGGACGCCACGGTGGGTCTGTTCCGGGATATGCTGGGGGGCATCCGTTTTAACCAGAAAGCGGCTAACCTGCGCAGAATGGACACGACCATGCCCGTCCTCTTCATCTCCGGGCAGGATGACCCGGTGGGGGCCATGGGCAAGGGCGTGGAGCGTTCCTGTCAGGCATTCCGCAAGGCGGGAATGCAGGATGTGACCTTGAAGCTCTACCCCGGTCTGCGCCACGAGATCCTTAATGAAAAGGCCATGGAGCAGACGGTTTATGATGACATCCACCAGTGGCTCAGTCGCTACATCTGATGCAGCTCCCGCCAGAGATTCCTGATCCCCAGCAGGTCGATGTTCCTGCTGCGCCGCAGCAGACGCGCGGAGAAGAAGCCGTCCACCGTCAGCAGCAGTATGGCGGTCAGGGTGACCCACGGCGGCACGGCCTCGATAACGGGCACAAGCAGCGGCTGCACATACCGCACCGCCAGCGCCGATAAAATGCCCCAGGCTATGCCGAAGGGGAAGCAGACCCGGCGGTTTAAGTCCAGATGGGTGTTGCTGTAGTCCCAGAACAGCACTCCCAGGCATTTTTCATACAGGAAGTGCACAACATACTCCACCGCCGTACACAGAATGCCGCCGTACAGGGCCAACTGCCAGAAGTCCTCCGTGTCCCCCGCCAAGGCAAGCACTGCCGCCATAGCCAATCCATACACCGGGCACAGGGGCAGCAGCAAAAAGCACTTGCGCACCTGATGGCGGGAGCGGGTGACAAAGGCATAAGCTTTTTCCAGCCCATACCCTGCCAAACTGTAAAAAAAGAAGATCCAAAACCAATCCATATCCCTTCACCTCACCTGTCAGTGTTTCACCGGCGGGGTCGGGTTATGCCCGGATGATGAAAAAAATCGGGAGGAATTCCTATGACGCCTTGGGAAGAATTGCAAAGCGAATGCCTGCAGTGCCGTGCCTGCTCTCTGGCAAACACACGGAAAAATGTGGTGTTCGGCATGGGGGCCATTGACGCCGAGGTGCTGTTCATCGGGGAAGGGCCCGGCGCCAGCGAGGATGAGCAGGGTCTGCCCTTTGTGGGCGCTGCCGGGAAGCTGCTGGACGATATGTTGGAGATGATCGGGCTTAAGCGGGAGGCGGTATATATCACCAACATCGTCAAGTGCCGCCCGCCCCAGAACCGGGATCCGCTGAACACAGAGCAGGATGCCTGCATAGGCTATCTGCGCCGGCAGGTGGTCCTGATGCACCCGAAGATCATCGTGTGTCTGGGCCGCATCGCGGCCATGGAGCTGATAAAGCCCGACTTCAGGATCACCCAGGAGCACGGGCAGTTCTTTGAGAAGAGCGGTGTGCTGATGACGGCGCTGTATCACCCCGCCGCTCTGCTGCGGGACGGCAGCAAAAAGCCGGAGACCTTCATGGATCTCAAGGCGCTGCAAAAGAAGATCCGGCAGGTCTGCCAGCGCACACCTCTTATATATCCGTAAAAAAAGAGACCCCTCAGGGGTCTCCTTTTTTGATTTACTTTCGTTTTCTGCCGGCGGCGCTGCGCTGGAAGAGCTTCACCAGCTCCACCACCGGGATCACCAGCACGGCCAGAGCCAGCGCCGTGCCGTATTCCATCCAGCCCACGGGGGTGAAGCCGAAGGCTCTCGCCACAGGCTCCACCTCCAGCACCAAAGTGGTGATGAGGAGACTGCCCAGCATGGCCGCCCACAGGACCTTGTTGTGGCTGCGGGTACTGAAAATGCTGCGGCGCTGGAAGCGCATATTGAAGCTGTGGAACACCTCGCACATACTCATGGTCAAAAAGGCCATGGTCATACCGTGGGGCGATACGCCCCTGGGCATCTCAAAATATCCTACCTCCACGCAGTGGCCGATGATATAGGACGCCAGGGTGATGATGGTGATAAGGACGCCCTGATACATCACATCCAAAGCCAAACCGCCGGCAAAGATGCCGTCGTGACTGTCCCGGGGCGGCCGGTCCATAACATCCGGCTCCCCGCGCTCCAGACCCAGTGCCAGGGCCGGGAAGCAGTCGGTGATGAGGTTGATGAACAGCAGATGCACCGGCCCCAGCAGGGTAAAGCCCAGCAGCGTGGCGGTGAACACCCCCAGCACCTCGCTCATATTGGAGGCCAGCAGGAACTGGATGGTCTTGCGGATGTTGTCGTAGATGCGGCGGCCCTCGCCCACGGCGCCTACGATGGTGGCAAAGTTGTCGTCGGAGAGCACCATATCCGCCACATTCTTGGTGACATCCGTGCCGGTGATTCCCATGCCCACGCCGATGTCGGCGGTCTTGATGCTGGGGGCATCGTTGACGCCGTCACCGGTCATGGCGGTGATGGCACCCCTATTCTTCCACGCCGTAACAATGCGGACCTTGTGCTCCGGCTGGACACGGGCATAGACGCTGTATCGGGTGACGGCCTCGGTCAGGTCTTCGTCCGTCAGGCCATTGAGCTCACTGCCGGTAATAGCCTGATCGGCGCTGTCGAGAATATCCAGCTCCTTGGCGATGGCTACGGCGGTGTCCTTATGGTCACCGGTGATCATCACCGGGCGGATGCCCGCGTTGCGGCACTGGTGGATGGCGTCCCTCACCTCGGGACGCACGGGATCGATCATGCCCGCCAGGCCGATGAAGCACAGCTCCCGCTCCAGATTTTCGGGGGCAATATCCTCAGGCAGCGCATCCCCCCAGTTTCGCATGGCGGCGGCCAGCACCCGCAGGGCACGGTCGGCCATATTTTTGTTATCCCGCAGAATAGTCTGCCGCTTCTCCTCTGTCATGGGGTGTATCTCCCCGTTTTCCACATAAGCGGTGCACAGGCGCAGCACCTCGTCGGGCGCTCCCTTGGTGTATTGCAGGAAGCCGTCGTCTGTCCGGTGGACTGTGGACATCATCTTCCGGCCGGAATCAAAGGGGGCTTCCGCCACACGGGGCTGCTTCTCCTCCAAAGCAGGCTTGTTAAGGCCCGAGGCGGCTGCGAAGTTCACCAGAGCGGCCTCCGTAGGCTCCCCCTGTGCCCCCTCCTCTGTCCACGCGGCGTCATTGCACAGCGCCATAGCCGTGGCCAGCAGTTCCCCGGATCCGGTGTGCTCCACCACGGTCATCTTGTTCTGGGTGAGGGTACCGGTCTTATCGGAGCAGATGACCTGGGTACAGCCCAGAGTCTCCACTGCCGTCAGGCGGCGGATCACCGCTCCGCGCTTGCTCATATTGGTGACGCCGATGGACAGCACCACCGTTACCACCGTGGCAAGGCCCTCGGGGATGGCGGCCACAGCCAGAGACACGGCCACCATGAAGGTGTTGAGGATGGCAGTGAGGGAATAATCCCCTTCCACCAGCAAGTCGAAGATGAAGATGAACACGCAGATGCCCAGCACCAGATAGGACAGAGTTTTGCCCAACTGGTTCAGCTTGCGCTGCAGGGGCGTCTCCTCCTGCTCCGTGCGGGCCAGCACCCCGGCGATCTTGCCCATTTCGGTGTCCATGCCCGTGGCGGTAATAACGGCGCTGCCCCGGCCATAGACTACGGTTGAGCCCATGTAGCACATATTTTTCCGGTCGCCCAGAGGCACGTCGCCCTCCGCGGCGAGAGCCTCGGCGGTCTTGTTCACAGGGACGCTTTCACCGGTAAGGGCGGCCTCCTCAATTTTCAAAGACGCGGACTCCAGCAGGCGGCCATCCGCGGGCACGGCGTCGCCGGACTCCAGTATCACCACATCCCCCGGCACCAGCTCGGCGCTGGGCAGCACCACGAGCTTGCCGTCGCGCAGGACCTTGCTGGTAGCGGCGGTCATGGTCTGCAGGGCCTCAATGGCGGCCTCAGCCTTGCTCTCCTGCACCACGCCCAGCACAGCGTTCAGCAGCACCACCACCAGAATGATGAATACCTCCGTGAGGCTCTCATTGGAGAGAATGCTGGTGACGGCGGACACTGCCGCGGCGGCCAGCAGGATCAGCAGCATGGGATCCTTGAGCTGTTGCAAAAACCGCTGAAAGTTGGTGATCTTTTTGGCCTCCTGCAGGCGGTTGGGGCCGTGCTTTTCCAGCCGGGCACGGGCCTCCTGTTCCGTGAGACCCTGGCGGGTGACACCTTGGGCCGACAAAGTTTCCTCTGTTGTGAGCAAATAATCGGGTTTCATTCTGTCCTCCTTTTTCTTCCCTGTTGGCAAAACAAAAAGACTCCAACACAGGCAGATAATACCTATGTATGAGTCTCACTCTTTCAAGACAGCCCGGGCCGCAAGGGGCCGTATTGACGGGTCTGTCTCATCCTGCGCGTCAGGATGGAATTACTCCCTCAAAATGGAAATTCAATTTGTTCTATTCATACTATACGAATCATGAACCGTTGTCAATACAAATATGCTGACATGGGGGAAAATACTTGACAAAGCCCGCCGCTCCCTATAAAATATTTGGTAAGAAATTGGCAGATTCTGCCGATTCTTGTTGTCATTAGGAGAAATGAAAGGAGAATAACCATGTTTTCGCAATCTGATCTGTATTACGGCTCCTCCCTATCCGCCCTCAGCACCCTGAGTATTGTGGCTCTGGTGCTGGCAATCGTTGTCACCGTGCTGGCCTTCATCTTCATCGTACCGGAAAAGCGCCGGAAAAAGATGGGGAAGTTCGGCAAGTTCCTCCACGACACCTGCAACTTCAAGTACCTCATCGTGGAAAAGATCCTGCAGGCCCTGTATATCTTTGCCACCGCTATGGTGATTTTCATCGGCTTTTTCATGCTGTTCTGCTCTGACTGGAACGGCTGGATGGGCGGCAAGGGTATTCTGACTATGATCCTGGGCCCCATTGCCCTGCGTCTGATCTATGAGCTGCTGATGATGGCCGTGCTGGCTGTGAAGAACATCATCTCCATCAACAACAAGCTGCGCAACCAGAATGAGGGCGAGGTTAAGGCCGACATCTTTGCCGCACCTGATATGTCCGAGTTCAAGGAATCCATCCAGCAGAAGAAGGAGCAGGTGGAGCAGGCCGTGCAGGCCCGCCGGGAAAATAAAGCCCAGGACGATGCTCCCGCCGACGAAGAGAAGTAAGTCCCCACAAAGTACACAAAAAATCCTCCGACCTAAGTCGGAGGATTTTTTTGGTTTAATTACTCGGCGGGGTAAACAGAAACCTGCTTACGATCCTTGCCCAGACGCTCGAAACGGACAACACCGTCAGCCTTGGCAAAAAGGGTATCGTCGGTGCCGATGCCCACATTCTTGCCGGGGTGAATGTGCGTGCCGCGCTGACGCACCAGGATGTTGCCGGCCAGAACGAACTGACCGTCAGCACGCTTGGGGCCAAGGCGCTTGGACTCGGAATCACGGCCGTTCTTGGTGGAGCCCATACCTTTTTTATGGGCGAAGAATTGCAGACCGATATACAGCATAATTCAGTACCATCCTTTCTGTAAGATGATTGCGGGAACAGGAGGTTATTCCTCCATAACTTCGATGTTTTCGGGGTATTCGTCGTGGAGCTGGGTCAGATATACCATCAGCCCCGTCAGCAGATTCTGACAGGTGCTCTCCGCCGGGGCGGACAGTCCGCCGGGCAGACGGAAAGAGATTCTGGTCTCTTTCTCACGAACCTTTACCGAGGCGCACAGGCCCATCACGTCATTCACGGTGGATTCCACCAGGCGGATGGCGCTGGTAACGGCGGCGCAGACGATATCCTCGCCCTCCCGGCCCCAGCCGCTGTGCCCCTGCACATCAAATCCCACGATGCGGGATTGTTCCATCAGGAACGAAACAGTGGTCATACGCTCTTAGAAAGTGATCTTACCGATCTCAACCTTGGTGTAAGGCTGACGATGACCCTGGCGTTTGCGATAGCCCTTTTTGGGGGTGTACTTGAAGATACGGATCTTCTTGCCCTTGCCGTTCTTCACCACGGTGGCGTCCACCTTAGCGCCCTCCACCACGGGAGTGCCGAACTTGGTGTTCTCCCCATCGACGATGGCCAGAACCTGATCGAAAACCACGGAATCACCAGCATTGACATCCAGCTTCTCGATGAACAGAGTGTCACCCTCAGAAACGTTGTACTGCTTACCACCGGTCACGATAATTGCCTGCATTACTTGTTGCACCTACCTTTCCTTTATTACGGACTCGCTGTCGGGGGCGGTCTGCCTGACGGCAGGCGCTTGTAACCCATTCAAAGCGGCTTATATAGTTTAACAAACTTCCCATAGCCTGTCAACCGGTTTTTCCGGTTTTTTTGCCTTATTTTGCGGGATATGTGAGCTTTTCCTCCGTCCAGCGGTCAATGAGCCGGCTGTACCACGCGCAGCAGGCCCGCCCCTCCTCCACAGAGAGGTTGCGGTAATTGCCGCACTCGGCAGCGCTGCAGCCGGGCATGGGGCCGTCATACACGGCAGCCTGAGCAAAAACCGCCTGCAAAAGGGCAATGGCCTGGCCGTTTGTCAGCTTATCCCCGTCAAAAAGGAAATAAAACCCCGTCTGGCAGCCCATAGGCCCGAAGTACACCACGGCGTCCTTGCCGGCGGAGTTGCGCAGGAAGGTGGCAACAAGATGCTCCACGGAGTGCATCTGGCTGTTTGAAAGCAGGTCGCCGGTGTTGGGCTTTTTAAACCGCAGGTCGAAGGTCACCACGCTCCCGTCCCGTCGGCTGAGGTACAGCCCCGGCACCAGCACATTGTGATCCACGGTAAAGCTTGCGATTCGTTCCATATTCAGCCCTCCAGATGGTCAATAAATCCCATGGCCACGCCGTTGAGCCGGCGGATCGCCTCGGGAAAGTTGAAGAAGAAATCATGGTGCTCCAGCACGCAGTCGCTGACAGACTTCAGGGCGATAAACGGCACCCCGTTCCGATGGCACACCTGGGCCACGGCGCCCCCCTCCATCTCGCACAGCAAGGGGTGGAAGGTGTCGTAGATCCAGTGGCTGCGGGGGGTGTCGGTGGCGAACCAGTCGCCGGTGGCCACCAGCCCCGTGCGGTAAGGCAGGCCCAGCTTGTCCATGGCCAGCCGGGACTTTTCCTGCCAGGAGGTGGGGAAGGTCACCATATTCACCGTGGACACAAGGCCCACCGGGTCCCCCAGAGCGGTGGTGTCGGAGTCGTGCTGCACGAAGCCCGTTGCAAGCACCAAGGTGCCGATGGGTACATTCTCAAAACAGCCCGCCACGCCCACATTCAGCACAACATCCGGCTGATAACGGCTGATGATAAGCTGGGTGGACATGGCGGCGTTGACTTTGCCCACACCGCCGGCGCAGGCAATGACATTGTCCCGAATCTGATAAAAAGAAGCCCCCGCCACCTTTTCAATGAGGCGGGCATTCTCATTTTTCAGCAGGCTCTCGATCTCGCCGTCCATGGCGTACATCATTCCTATTTTCATGGAGGATCCTCCTCTTCCGATTCAAATTACCTGTTCATTGTACCTTTTTTTACTACCAATTGCAACACATCCGTTGCCTGCGGGGCAAAAATGGGGTAAAATCAGAACAAAGGGGGTAGAGCCATGGACGCTGTGGGCGTTGTGTGTGAATTTGATCCTATGCATCTGGGCCATGAGCGGCTGCTGCGGCAGGCGAAAGCGGATACCGGCCTGCCGGTGGTGTGCGCCATGAGCGGGAACTATATCCAGCGAGGCGGCATGGCCTGCCTGAATAAATTTGCCCGGGCGGAGATGGCCGTGCTCTGCGGCGCCGACCTGGTGGTGGAGCTTCCCACCCCCTGGGCCATGGCCACGGCGGAAAGATTTGCCGACGGCGGGGTATCCCTGCTGGCAGGGTGCGGCGTGAAGCACCTGTATTTCG
>SAMEA3663010__coassemble_388_pt1 | contig 17501 bp, 16 predicted proteins | sample SAMEA3663010__metabat2_high_PE_006 | metagenome-assembled genome bin SAMEA3663010 (sample SAMEA3663010) | pig gut metagenome | biome: pig gut; feature: pig-associated habitat; material: faeces | place: France | collected 2012 | reverse complement strand
CTACTTTTGCGGAAACCAATTATTTTCATCGCTGTACAAGCCTTTCGTTGTATAAAATTTGCAGGGCACAGAGCGCCGTGCGGACTTCCGTACCCTGCAATTACATATTAAAACTTGCCGCGCGGGGAGGCAGACAATTTCCGCTTGTGTTTTGCCAAAAAGAAGTGTATAATGCAAATAAAAACCACTATAAGAAAGGAGATATTTTATGGATCGCAATTTATTTGAAAAGCTGAATTATGGCCTGTATATCGCGGCAGTCGCGGAAGAGGGCCGCAACTATGGATGCCTCATCAGCTCCTTCTCCCAGATCACCAGCGGGAATCCCCGCAAGTGCGCGGTGATCCTCAACCGGGACAACCGCACCTGCGACGCGCTGCTGAAAACGGGCACGCTGGCCGTTTCCATGGTGGGCCAGGATGCCGACAAGGAGCTGCTGAAGACCTTCGGCTATAAATCCGGCCGCACCGTGGACAAATTCGCCGGGCTGAACTTCCGTCAGGATGCCGCCGGGAACCCCTACCTGACCGATAATATGGCCGCCTGGGTCAGCCTGAAGGTCACGGAGACCGTTCCTGTGAAGAACTATTACCTGTTCATCTGCGACGCCGTGGAGGGCGAGGTCCTCAGCGACGCGCGCCTGATGACCATGGACGAGTTCCTGCAGAAAGGCTCCTTCGCGCCGCCTCCCACCGCCACCGTATATCGCACCATGGCGGAGGACGAGGGCTGGATCTGCCCCATCTGCGGCTATCACTACACCGGCGAGGTCATTCCGGAGGGCTATATCTGCCCCCTGTGCCGCTGCCCCGGTGAGAAATTCGAAAAGAAAAAGGCCTGACCGGACGCTTTCCGCCCCACGCGGATCGGCCCATAACGGCAAAGCACGGAACAGGATCGTGCCGGCCAATGGCCGGTGTGCGTAACGCAGTGCGGTCCGTGCAGGCGTCATATGCGGCGATTGACGAAAACAAGCCCCACGGGAGTTGAACCCCGTGGGGCTTGCGGCTTTGTTTGGTTTTACGCTTCCCACTCGGACTTGTGGGTCTCCTACCATGCGGGGAAGGCGGGGTCTTTCGGGGAGAGGGTGGGGGTAATGTCACTGCTGATTATTGTGGTATCATTATATTTTTTACTAAATCGATAACCTAACCCCAAAGCACTATTACAACCTAAATATAGTAACCTGACTCTGGCAGGGGCGAAGGCGGATCATGGCTGTGTATCCTTAGCAAAGAGCAAGCACTTGTGCCGCGGAACATTCAGTACAGAGATTTCCTCAAGATTTCATTGACTTTTGTGCAGATGTGAGAAATGAGAATATACCCTTGACGCAATTGAAAAAAAAGCATACAATCTTGTTGTATTTATGCGGGAGGTGGCTGATATGGCTCATCGCGGTATTTGTGCTAATGATTCCGTGTTGAAGTGCGCCTGTTCCGCCTCCGGTAGCGCTTTTTTTGGTTTTATGTGCAGCGTGCTGTATAGTGCGCTGCACTTTTTTTCGCTTCCCTTTTTTTCAGTAAGGAAATGCCTCCGGGAGATTCGTGTTTGATCGTATGATAAAGCCGCGGCAAATGCGGCTCAAACGGTCTTCCCTGAGGGGAAGGCCGATTTTTTATTCTTGAAAGGTGTCACCATTATGAGCGAGCTGGAGCAAATCAGAGAGAGTATCAACAGCATTGACGAGCAAATGGCTCAATTATTCCAAAAACGAATGGAAATGAGCAGACAGGTAGCTGCATTCAAGAGGGAAAGAGGCCTGTCTATTCGGGATGCCGAGCGGGAGAGAGAATTGATAGAGCGAAATCGCGCCTTCGTTACGGATCCGGTTTTGGGCTCCTACTATGTGCGGTTTTTACGCAATGTCATTGGCCTGTCCTGCGCCTATCAGAGCCGGCTGCTGAACGGAATGAAGATCGCATACAGCGGCGTAGAAGGGGCCTATAGCTATCTGGCGGCCCGGCGTATGTTCCCCGAGGCAGACCTGATTTCCTACCCCGATTTTGCTGCTGCGTACAAGGCTGTTGAACAGGGCGAGGCGGACAGTGTTGTCTTGCCGCTGGAAAACAGCTATGCCGGCGAAGTTGGCGTTGTAATGGATCTGCTATTTTCCGGTGAACTGTTTATTAACCAAGTGGTGGACCTGGAGATCAGCCATAGCCTTTTGGGGGTGGACGGCTCCTGTGCAAATAGGATCAAGACGGTGGTGAGTCATCCGCAGGCCCTGCGCCAGTGTGACGATTATATCAGAGGCCATGGGTATAAAGCAGCGCCTTACCCCAACACCGCCGCGGCAGCGGAATATGTGCGTCAGGCAAACGATCCCTCTTTGGGAGCTATCGCCTCAGAAGAAGCAGCCGGGATTTTCGGCCTGCAGGTGTTGGAGCGGAATATCAACACGGTGAAAAACAACACTACCCGTTTTGCGGCCCTCTCCCATATGCAGAGCCGGCCCAAGGCCGACTGTAAGAGGGAGGATGAAAACTTTGTCCTGGTGTTCACCGTGCAGAACGATGCCGGTGCTCTGGCACAAACGCTAAATATCATTGGAGCCCACGGATATAATATGCGCACCCTGCGAAGCCGTCCTATGAAGGGCCTCTCCTGGAAATACTTCTTCTATGTGGAGGCCGAGGGCTGTATCAACAACACCAATGGCCGTGAAATGCTGCAGGAGCTGTCCGCCACCTGCGCCAAGCTCCGCCTCGTTGGCTCATATTACGCGAATAATATCTAAAAAGGGGACACAGTATGGTTATTTCTGTTTCACTGGGAGCAAAAAGCTACCCGATAACCGTCGAATCCGGCGCCTTGGCTCAAGCAAGCCGCGAGCTATCCCTTGACCGCCGTGTTCTGGTGGTAACGGACAGCGGCGTGCCGCGGGAGTATGCGGCGGCCGTGACCCGGGTATGCCGCAAATTCCATGTCTGCACCTTGCCTGCCGGTGAGAGCAGTAAAACTTTGGACAATTACCGCCTGCTTCTGCAGGAAATGCTGCGCTTGGGAATGGATCGGGGCGATTGCGTGGTAGCTGTGGGCGGCGGCATGGTGGGCGATCTGGCAGGCTTCACCGCCGCAACCTATATGCGTGGGGTGGATTTTTATAATGTGCCTACCACGCTGCTGGCACAGGTGGACTCTTCCATCGGCGGCAAAACCGCCGTTGATATGGACGGCGTGAAGAATGTGGTGGGTGCGTTCCACCAGCCCCGGGCCGTGCTGATTGATACAGACACTCTGCAGTCGCTTCCGCGGCGGCAGATCGCCGCGGGACTTGCCGAAAGCGTAAAAATGGCCATGACCTGTGACGAGGAACTGCTCTCCTTTATCGAATCCAGCGATGACTTGCAGCGCGACCTGCCATGGATCATCACCCGATCCCTTACCATCAAGGCACGGGTTGTGGAACAAGATCCTACAGAGCAGGGCTTGCGCAGAGTTTTGAACTTCGGCCATACCATCGGCCACGCCATTGAAAGCCACAGCGGTGGGAGTCTGCTCCACGGAGAATGTGTGGCGATAGGTATGCTGCCTATGTGCGCGCCCACTTTGCGTCCCAGGCTGACAGATATCCTCAGAAAATGCGGGCTGCCTACGGCGGCACAGGCTTCCGCTGTGCAGCTTCTGCCGTACTTGCTGCATGATAAAAAAGCGCAGTCCGGATCCATAACCGTTGTGGAGGTGGACACACCCGGCTCTTTCCGCATGGAAAGGCGAACGCCGGAGGAGATTCTCAGCCGAATGGAGGACACTGTATTATGAAAAATACCTTTGGCCAATCCGTTACTCTGACAATTTTCGGCGAAAGCCACGGCCCCGCCGTGGGTGTGGTGCTGGATGGGCTGACTCCCGGCCTGCCGGTGGATGAGGACTTTATCCGCCGCCAGCTTTCCCGTCGGCGCCCCGGCACAGCCATGGATACAGCTCGGCAGGAACCGGACCACTATCAAATACTCAGCGGCGTCTATTGCGGGCGCACCACCGGCACTCCAATCGCCATTGTGATCCCCAACAAGGACACCCGCAGCAGTGATTACACATACGGCCTTGCCCGCCCTTCCCACGCCGATTATGCCGCCTACTGCAAGTATCACGGCTATGAAGACTGGCGCGGCGGCGGACACTTTTCCGGACGCGTTACCGCGCCTCTTGTGGCTGCCGGCGCGATATGCCTGTCTGCCCTTTCCGCAGCGGGCATTACCGTCGGCACCCATATTCTGCGCTGCGGCGACGCATGGGACCGCCCGTTTTCGGAAAATGCCGCCGAAGACATTGCTTCGCTGCAAACGGCTGACTTCCCTGCGCTTTCCTCCGAGAGCGCCCGTGCCATCAGCGATACGATTTTGAGGGCAAAGGAAAATCGAGACAGCGTGGGAGGTATAACCCAAACCGCTGTGTGTGGTCTGCCTGCCGGTGTGGGAGAACCTTGGTTTGATACTGTGGAGAGCATCATCAGTCACGCAGTTTTTTCCGTTGGCGGCGTTAAGGGAATTGAATTTGGCAGCGGGTTCTCTGCCGCGGGACAGCACGGCTCATCGTTTAACGACCCCCTCCGCATGGAGGGAGAGCGGGTAGTAACGGCCACCAACCACAACGGCGGCATCAACGGCGGCATTACCAACGGTATGCCGGTGGTGTTTCAGTGCGTAGTCAAGCCGACGCCCTCTATCGGACAAATACAGCAAACCGTGGATTTTCTCCGGGGAGAAAACGCGCAGATCGGCGTACATGGCCGACATGACCCGGCTATTATCCGCCGGGTGTGTCCGGTACTGGACAGCATTACGGCGTTGGCGCTGTGCGACCTGCTGGCGCAGCGCTATGGAACCGACTGCTTCATGAAAGGAAAATGGACATGAAATGCGGACTGATCGGCCGAAAACTGGGCCATAGCTATTCACCTCAGATCCATAAGGTGCTGGCGGATTACGACTACCACCTGTGGGAGCTGGAGCCGGAACAATTAGAGGCGTTTCTTCACGGCCGGGATTTTGTGGGCATCAATGTGACTATTCCCTACAAACAGAGTGTGATCCCCTTTCTGGATGAAATATCTGACAGGGCGAAGGCTATCGGGGCAGTAAACACTATCGTGAACCGACAGGGCCGACTTTATGGCGACAATACAGACTTTTTCGGAATGACTGCCCTGATTGGCCGCTTGCAATTGGAGCTTTCCGGGAAAAAGGTGCTGATCCTTGGTACCGGCGGCACCTCGAGGACAGCCCGGGCAGCGGCACTGCATCTGGGCGCCGCGGAAGTCTATCGTCTGTCCCGCAGCGGCAGGGAAGGCGCCATAACCTACGAGCAGGCCGCTGCGCTTCATAAGGATGCTGCCTGTGTTATCAACACCACCCCCTGCGGTATGTATCCCGCCGTGGAGGACTGTCCCCTGGATCTTGACAGCTTCCCCTACTTGGAGGGCGTGGTGGATGCAGTGTATAATCCCCTGCGCACCAATCTGGTGCTTGCCGCCCAAAAGCGGGGCATCGCCGCAGAGGGGGGGCTTTATATGCTGGCGGCACAGGCGGCGTATGCCAGTGCTCTTTTCCGGGGCTGTGAGGCAACGGCCGCAGAGATCGACCTGGCCTATCAAACGGTGCGGTATCAGATGGAAAACATTGTTCTTATCGGTATGCCGTCTTCGGGCAAAACCACCGTTGGACGCCTTTTGGCAGAGAAAACCGGAAAAGTGTTTGTTGATACGGATGAATTGGTGGAGCAGGCTATCGGCGCAAGTATTGCGGACTATTTTGCCGCCCGGGGCGAATCTGCCTTTCGGGATCGGGAGCAGGAGGCGGTGGCAGCGGTGGCGGCTGTCGGCGGACAGGTCATTGCAACCGGCGGCGGGGCCATCCTGCGGGAAGAAAATGTGACCGCCCTGCGGCGCAGCGGACGGCTGTTTTTTTTGGACCGTTCGCCGGAAAAGCTGGTCGCAACTGCGGACCGGCCGCTCTCTGCTGATGCCGAAGCACTTCGCCGCCGATACACAGAGCGGTACGCCCTCTATTGTGCTGCCGCCGATTTTCGGGTTGATGGCAATGGCTCTGTGGAGGAAACGGCTGATCTTGTTGAAAAGGAGTGGATGAGATGAAGATCCTCGTACTGAACGGTCCCAATCTGAACATGCTGGGAACCCGGGAGCCGGCCATCTATGGCAGCGGCACCTATGATGACCTGCAGCAGATGATCCGCACTCATGCGGAGAAATGCGGCGTGGAGGTACTTTTTTACCAATCCAATCATGAGGGCGCTTTGGTGGATGCCATCCAGCAGGCATATTTTGACGGCGTGGATGGTATTGTGTTCAATCCGGGGGCCTATACCCACACCAGCGTGGCTCTGCTGGACGCATTGAAAACTGTGGGAATCCCTACCGTGGAGGTGCATATCTCCAATGTTGCCAAGCGTGAGGACTTCCGCCAAATCAGCTATGTGCGCGCGGCTTGCGTGGCTACCGTCATGGGCAAGGGCTTTGCGGGTTATACGGAAGCCTTGGATATTCTGGCGAAGGGGGCAGGACAGTGAAGGTCACCATTGCTCCCGGCACGGCCCACGGCGTGATTGCCGCGCCGCCGTCGAAAAGCTGCGGGCACCGTATGCTGCTGTGTGCCGCCTTGGCAGATGGTGAGAGCCGGATACGGGGCATATCAGGCAGTCAGGACATGGAGGCGACCATGGACTGTATCCGGGCCATGGGCGGTACATGCCTCCGTGAGGGGGACACCGTTTCCGTTATCGGCACCGGGGGGCGTGCCGCAAAACAGGCCACCTACCCCTGCCGGGAGAGTGGCAGTACCCTGCGGTTTTGCATCCCACCTGCGCTGGTGCCTGGTGGGCACAGCGTGTTTACGGGTGCGGCGCGGCTTATGGAACGGGGCGTAGGCGTTTATGAGGAAATACTGTCTGCCAAGGGTGTGATTATAGAAAAAACTTACGCGGGAATATCTTTTCGGGGCAGTCTTACACCGGGGGAGTATATCCTGCGGGGCGACATCAGCAGCCAGTTTGTGTCCGGATTGCTGCTGGCCCTGCCCTTGCTGAAAAGTGACAGCACGGTGCGTGTCCTGCCGCCGGTAGAGAGCCGTCCCTATATGGACCTCACGCTGGATGTGATGGCTTCCTTTGGCGTGCGTGTGGAAAAGTGTGAGGAAAATACCTTCTATATTCCCGGTGGCCAGAGGTATGCGTGCCGCTGCGCCGCAGTGGAAGGGGACTGGTCCAACGCCGCTTTTCTGTTGGCGTTGGGCGATGAAGTCAGGGTCACCGGACTGCACAGCGGCAGCTTGCAGGGCGATCGGGTATGCCGGGAAATGCTCCATCGGCTGGAAACGCCCGGTGCTGTGCTGGATCTGTCGGCTTGCCCTGACCTGGGACCGGTGCTGTTTGCGGCCGCAGCCCGCAGCCACGGCGCGGTATTTGTCGGGACCCGGCGCCTGCGCATCAAGGAGAGCGACCGGGTGGCGGCGATGACACAGGAGCTGGCCAAATTTGGTGTCCGTGTGCGGGAAGAGGAGAATCGGGCCACGGTGCTGTCTGGGGGTATTTTATTTCCGGAGGAAGAACTGGACGGACACAATGACCATCGCATTGTGATGGCTCTGTCGGTGCTGGCATCTTCGGTGGGCGGAACGATCCGCGGCGCGGAAGCGGTAAATAAAAGTTATCCCGGCTTCTTTGAGGACCTGCAAAGGCTGGGCCTGACGGTAGAGATATACCCCTGATGTGGGCGCGGCGCACTTGAGCAGGGGGACGATAGAAAGGAAATAGACCCATGAACATGGAATTAAAACGTAAGCTGCCTACGCCCCAGACTATAAAGGATATGTACCCGGTGTCTGAGGAGCTGGCGATGCAAAAAGAGAAGAATGACCGTCAGATCCGGGCGATTCTGACCGGCGAAGATGACCGCCTGATGCTGCTGATCGGCCCTTGCTCTGCCGACCGTGAGGACGCGGTGCTGGACTATGTGGGACGGCTGCGGGAGATCCAGGAGCGGGTGAAGGACAGATTATTGCTGGTACCCCGTGTTTACAGCAATAAACCCCGCACTACTGGTGACGGGTATAAGGGTATGCTGCATCAGCCCGATCCCAACGGACAGCCGGATCTGCTTAACGGTCTGATTGCCACCCGCAAACTGCACATGAAGGTGCTTGAACAGACAGGCTTTTCCGGAGCTGATGAGCTGCTGTATCCTGAGAACTACCTCTATCTGTCGGATATCCTCTCCTATGTGGCCATCGGTGCGCGCTCTGTGGAGGATCAGCAGCACCGACTCATTGCCAGTGGACTTGATGTACCGGTGGGCATGAAGAATCCCACCAGCGGGGATCTGACGGTGATGATGAACTCTATTATGGCTGCCCAGCATGCCCACTCGTTTCTCTTTTCCCAGTGGGAGGTGCACAGCAAGGGAAATCCGTTGGCCCATGCGATCCTGCGCGGCTCGGTAAACAAGTATGGCCGGTCGCTGCCCAACTATCATTACGAGGATCTGAGTCAGCTGTGTGAGCTGTATGCCAAGAGCGATTTGGATAATCCCGGTGTGGTTATAGACACTAACCACTCCAATTCAGGAAAAAAGTGGGACCAGCAGGCCCGCATAGCCAAGGAAGTCCTCCACAGCACTCGGCATAGCTCCGATATCTGCCGCATGGTAAAGGGGCTCATGATCGAGTCTTATCTGGTGGACGGCAATCAGAAGCCGGAGGACGGTGTTTATGGACAGTCCATCACCGATCCCTGCCTCGGCTGGGAAAAAACGGAGCAGTTAATCCTGGATTTGGCAGAGCTGCGCTGACATTTGCGCCAAAAAACCTGGACAGCAAGACTGATAGCTGTGATTGAAACCGGCAATGTGTATACAACATTGGTGCGGAACAGAAAATGTCCGATTTTATACAGGCGCATGAGTTCGCATCTAACCATCGGGAACCGTTATTAAAAGATAAGAAATGCGGATGCTTTTATTGCCTGGATATTTTTGATCCAAAAGAGATTAAGGGGTGGATTGCAGATGTGTCGGGTACCGCGGTTTGCCCATATTGCGGTATTGATTCAATTGTTGGTGAGCATAGCGGCTTTCCAATTAAAAAGGGCTTTTTGAGGAAAATGCAGCAATATTGGTTTTGAGTGTATAGACATAAATACTGATTTAATCGGGCAGTGCAAGATGAAACTGCTTTTGGCTGTTTTTGCCGCTGCGCTGTATTCTTCGGCTGTTCTTATGCTGCCTTTTCCATTTCCCCGATCTCCATCGCAGGTCTGCACTATTGCTTTTTTAAGTGTGTAGGTGGAGATATCCGGCGCAGTGGAGAGAGTGCATGGAGCTACTTCAGCAAGCCGTGTTTTTTCGGCATGCGCTTGGGTCGATAGAGAAGACGATGGGATGGCTTGTTTCCGTACGCCCTGTCCACGAAAGGGAAAGTCATCTTCATCTGGCAGGGATTGTTTTTACATATTTTACCGGGTAGGCAGCTGATTGACTTTTATGCCGAAATAGGTATAATTGATAAAGCCTTGATAAAATTTTTAGAACGTAAGAGAGAATTCTCTTTTTGCTTCTGAAGCAGAGACTGGAGATATGTTTATGAAAATCTTAAAAATGATTCCCGGAATTGCTTTGTCAGCAGGGGTAGCTTTGCTTGCTTGCTGGATTGAAAGCCTTCTTCCGATTCATTTGATCGGCTCTGCCGTGATAGCCATGTTTGTGGGCATGATCCTCAATCGCTTTCTTAAGAATACCGGCATTTTTGCGTCTGGGATCAAGTTTACCTCCAAGAAGGTGCTGAAATTTGCCATCATTTTACTCGGCTTATCACTGAACATTACAACTGTTTTGCATGTCGGCAAAATGTCACTTGTCGTTATGGTGTTCACCTTGCTTACATGCTTTGGCGGAGGATACTTTATCGGAAAAGCCTTAGGGCTAAATTGGAAATTGTCCAATCTCATATCCGCAGGAACTGGCATTTGCGGCGGCTCTGCCATTGCGGCTATTGCCCCGACTATTGACGCGGATGACAACGATGTTGCGTATGCCATGTCTGCCACCTTCCTCTTCGACATGGCGATGATCATTCTGTTTCCGATCATGGGCAGAGCCATTGGCATGACCGATGAAGCGTTTGGCATTTGGGCGGGGACTGCCGTAAATGACACATCATCCGTTGTGGCCACAGGGTATGCCTTTTCGGAGGCCGCAGGCGATTTCGCGACAATGGTTAAGCTTACAAGGACGATCACAATTATACCCACGGTCATCGTATTTGCGTTTGTGCAGCTTCACTTAAAACGGAAAGAGGCGCTGGCAAGCAGCGCAAGTTGTGGCGCGTTGAAGGCGAATTTTAGTATATCCAAGATATTCCCGTGGTTTATTCTCGGGTTTCTTGCCCTGTCCGTTGTGGCCAGTGTTTTCCAAATCCCGGTTGCTGTTGTCTCGGGAACAAAAACGGCGAGTAAGTTTTTCATGGTATGTGCTCTTGCGGCCATTGGGCTGAACACCTCTTTTTCCAGCATGAAGAAAGCCGGCATTCGCCCGATGATACACGGTTTTATTATTTCTGCTTTGGTTGTCATTGTGGCGCTGGTTGTTGAAATCGCAATAGGGATCGTATAAGCCAAGCGGAGCGAAAAGGCACTTTGTAAGAAACGCATTTTCCATGAAGCACCACACAGGGACAATGAGGGGCCGTGCCATTTGACCGGGAGGAATGATGAGATACGCAAGCACTCTGGTCGCGGTTAGGAATATGGACATAAGCAAGCGGTTTTACCGGGATGTGTCAGGGCTGCAGGTGACGGCGGATTTCGGCGCCAATGTGACCCTGGAGGGCGGTGTTATCCTGCAGACCATGGACGACAGGCAGTCGTTTACTCGGACCGGGCAGGTGTTTTTGCCTAATATCTTCGGAGAGCTTTACTTTGAGAAGGAGGACGTGGACTCCTTTCGAGGCCGGCTCAAGTCCTTTGATATACAGTATGTCCGTGAGCTGCTTGTGCACCGATGAGGCCAGCGGGTGGTTGCGCCGCTTTATCCAAGGAGAGCTGTCCCCGGAGGAAGCGGCGGAGAGAAAGGATATTCCGCTGGAGTTTGTCCTATCCGCCTTGACGGTAAGGGGGAGCGTGTCATAAACAGAAAATCGCCGTAAAAAGAAATTCGACAAGGCTATACACAGAGAAGACGGCAGGAGTTTTGCTCCTGCCGTCTTTTTTAAAGCACTTTGCTGAGGAAGTCCTGCAGCCGGGGATCCCTGGGATTGTCAAATAGTTCGGAGGGGCTGCCTTCCTCCAGGATCTTGCCCTCGGCCATGAACACCACACGGTCGGCCACCTCCCGGGCAAAGCCCATTTCATGGGTCACCACCGCCATGGTCATGCCGTCTTTGGCCAGATCACGCATCAGATCCAGAACCTCGCCCACCATTTCCGGGTCCAGAGCGGAGGTGGGTTCGTCAAAGAGCATTACCTCCGGATCCATGGCCAGTGCACGCACGATGGCGATGCGCTGCTTCTGGCCGCCGGAGAGCATATTGGGATACTCGTCGGCCTTGTCCGACAGACCGATGCGCTCCAGGAGCGACATGGCCTGGGCCTTGGCCTCCTCCGGGGACTTGAGCTTCAGCGCCAGAGGGGCCATGGTGATGTTCTGCAGCACGGTCTTGTGGGGGAAGAGGTTAAAATGCTGGAATACCATGCCCATCTTCTGCCTGTGCAGGTTGATGTCCACAGACTTATCCGCCAGGTCTACACCGTCAAAAAAGATCTGGCCGCCGGTGGGCTCCTCCAGCAGGTTCAGGGAGCGCAGCAGGGTGGACTTGCCGGACCCCGAGGGGCCGATGATGGCCACCACTTCCCCCTGTGCAATGTCCAGGCTACAGTCGTTCAGCGCCTTTACGGTGCCATGGTTGTACTCCTTCACCAGATGCTGCACGGAGATCAGCTTATTGCTTGTCGCCACGACGCATCCTCCTTTCAATGGCTTCGATGGCCTTGGAGGCCGGGTAGTTGATGCAGAAATAAATAAGAGCGGCAATGGTATAGGGAGCCAGAGTGATATATGTACCCGTGGCCACGGTCTTGGACACGAACATCAGCTCCGCCATACCCAGCATGGAGCAGATGGAGCTCTCCTTCACCATGGTCACCACCTCGTTGGCCAGGGCGGGCAGTACATTCTTGATAGCCTGGGGCAGCACCACCAGGCGCATACTCTGCCAGGAGGACAGGCCCAGGGACCGGGCGGCCTCCGTCTGCCCCTTGTCCACGGCCAGGATGCCCGCCCGGAAAATTTCAGCCACATAGGCGGAGCTGTTCAGGGCCAGGGCTACCACGCCCGGGATGAAACGACTCAGATCCACAAACCCCAAAATAGTGATCCGGGGAATGGAGATCGCAGTGAATAGGCCAAAGTAGATAATGGAAAGCTGTACCAGCAGGGGAGTGGAGCGGAATACAGCAATGTATGCGCCGGAAATGCACTGAATGACCTTTCTTTTACTCAGCCGCATTAAGGCCAGCAGCAGGGCGGGGATCACCGCCAGTGCCACGGATACTACGGCCAGCAGCAGGGTGTAAGCCATGCCCTGCAGGAAGTACCCGGTATAGGCAGGAAGGAAAGAGAAGTTGAAAAAGCTGGTGCTGCTCATATCTTTGAACAGATTCGTCCACCACATAATCGGTCAGTCCTTTCTTCAGTGGGATTCAAATACAGTACGAAAGTGCAAAGCCGTCTTGCGGCTTTGCACCACGCAGTGTTGGTTTGGATTGGGTAAAAGAGAGGGGATCACTCAGGAGGGATCGGCGGCGGTAACTTCCTGCCACACATCCTTCAGAGCATCAGCGGCACTAATGAAGCTCTCCAGCTTGTTCTCCTCGTTCATCTTGGCGATGGCTGCGTTGATGGCGGGCAGCAGACCCTTGGGGTCGCCCTTGGCCACGGCCACACAGTAGGGCTGAGCGGTACCCAGCTCGGAGGAGGCATCAGCAATGACCAGGTCCTTGTTGGTTTCGGCGTACTGCTTTGCCACAGCGCCGTCCACCACGATGGCATCTACCTTGCCGTTTACCAGCTCATTGACCATGTCGGTCACCAGGGCCAGGGGCACGGCGTTGGCGCCGGTGAGCTGATCATTGACGATGTCCAGCTTGGTGGTGCCGGTCTGAGCGGCTACAGACTTGCCGGCGAAGTCGGCCAGGGTCTTGTAGGAAGCGGCGTCGGAAGCCTTCACCAGAATGGCGGGAGGCATATCGGTGTAGTAGGGATCGGAGAAGTCAGCGCTTTTCAGTCTTTTGCCATCCGCTTCCATAGCGGCAATCACGATATCGAAGTCACCCTTGACCAGGGAGGGCAGCAGGTAGTCGAAAGCCATGTTCTCGACCTTCAGGGTCTTGCCCATGTCGGCGGCGATGTACTCAGCCACGGAGACATCGATGCCGCCGTACTGCATGGTGCCGTCCTCGCCCTTGTACATGAATTCAAAGGGGGCGTAGTCGGCGGAGGTACCCAACACCAGGGTGTTGTCTTTGCCGTTGTTGTCATCGGTCTTGGAACCGCAGGCTGCCAGGCTTGCAACCAACAGCATAGCCAGCAGCAGAGATACGAACTTTTTCATTTTCATCTTTCCTTTCGTTTTTTTTGAAATGGCTCTATATGATCCGACGCCGCCGGAATATAGATGAGGTTTGTTTGGGGGAGTTCCCCTTGACAATGCATACTATACGCTCTGAGTGTATAAATGTCAACCCCTATTTACATAAAAAAACACAAGAAATGGATAATTTAGAAAAAAACGACAGAAACATAACCTTAATAATCCGGCTATGCGTATAAAATATACAAAGTATATTCCGCATAAATGAATTTTTATGCACTTATACAGCATAAAAAGGGGACGGAGCCTGCTGTGCGGACTCCGTCCCGGGAAAAAGCGCTGTATTAGTCAGAGATAATGCGCCCCGCGCCGTAGTAGCAGCTGATCCAATAGCTGCTGTACAGTGAGGCCACGCAAACTCCGTAGTCGCTGGCGTGGATAAACTGGCCGCCGCCCACATAAACGCCCACATGGCCGATGTCGGAGTAGAAGAACACCATGTCGCCGGGCTGCAGAGCGGAGCGGGAAACAGGCTCGCACTGGTAGTACTGGGGGTTGGAGCCGTGGGACAGGGAAATGCCGTAGTAACCGTAAACCTGCATGGTCAGGCCCGAGCAGTCCGTGCCGGACCGGCTGGCGCCGCCGTACACATAAGGTACGCCCAGGAAGGAGTAAGCGTAATCCACCACAGCGTTGCGCAGGGTGCTGCCGCCGGGCACCACGCCGGTGCCAAAGCTTTTGGCCGCAGCAGCGTTGCTCCGTGCCTGGATCTCCGCCTGGGTGCGCACGGCGTCGGTGCCGTCATAGTCCTTATAGGTTACCGGTGTGCAGATGTCGGCGGAGACATAGCCGCTGCAATCACTGAAAGAGACCAGATACCACCGGCCTGTAGGGTCGATGTCCTTGAGCTTGGCCACCTTGCCGGATTCTATGGTGTCGTCTGTGGAGGTGATCCCGGCATCGGAATACACAGCTGCGCTGCTGCCGAGCTTCACACCGTCATATTGCGCCAGCAGGGCAAGGTTCCGGGCCAACTGCTCCCGAGCGGCCTGCTGAGCCAGAAGCTCCGCCGCCATCTCGTCCAGCGCCATAAACTGCAGCTGGGTAATGGATTTTTCCTGCCCGGTCTTCGGCAGATCGTGGGAATACAGCCGCTGCATACTGTCCCGACCGGAGTCGAAGCCTGTTTGCAGGCCGATCTCTGCCAAAGCAGCCACGGTTTGCCGATAATCCTGTTCTGTAGGCTTACTAACAGGTGTACTATCCGCATAAGCGATGGACGCTGCGGCGATGAGAACGGACAAAGCCAGACAAATGCAGCAGATCCTTCTGGACATATAAAAACTCCCTTCCTCCTTGCGGAATCATGGCGTATGCCGGTAAACTGAAAGTAGTATACCATATATTTATCAGAAATGCTACATAAAAATTACAAAATAATTACAAAAATTTCGGAGAAATAAAAAAGGGGGTCTCCCGCATGCTAACGCCGCATAAGGAAGTAATTTGACAAACACATCAAATAAAACTATAATCTGCTTACAAATGTCACGCCTGTAATCGCAAAAATGCGGCGGGCAGGGATAAGCCCTGCCCGCCTTGTTTTTGACTCTGTAAATTGCTTAAATGAGGTGTTTTAATCCTTGAAATTATATTACAGAGAATGTTTTTTCTTTCTTCCGTAAACCGATGTTCCGAGTACGCCTACTCCGCTGACGAACAGTAGTGCTGCCCACAGAAGCATATTGCTGTTATCGCCCGTTTGCGGTGTTTTTTCCGAACCGGAACCTCCGCCGCTTTCGTTTTGTGGTGCCTTGATCTCAAAATTCGTGCTGCACTCGCCGTCGTTATAGACAACTGTGAGTTTATGCGTGCCGACAGAGAGCGTTTGTAGGTAATCGGCTTTCAATGTGATAACAGTAGAACCGGATACCGCCGTATAATTCTTCGCGTCAATCAGTGTATCGTCAACCTTAACGCCGGTGAATTTGCTGAAATCACCGTTTGCACGGAGAGCAAGCGTTTTGTCACTGTTCTGCGTCCAAGCACTGTTTGCACCTTCAATAACCTGATAATAGGGGAGCACAACGGTCTTTATTTGATCACCGATAATGAGAGCCTCGGGAGGCAAGGGTGGGTTCATGATGATCGGGTCGCTGACAACAATATCGTTGATCTTCAGCGTTGCCTTCGCCCCGAATACATAGCCTTTCTTTCGTAATCCACCACCCGAAGCTGCGGGAAGCGATTGAAAACTTTATCCCTCCGGTGGTGGAGAAAGAATAAGATGACGCAAATGCGGCGGTAGGAGTGATACATTTCCGCCGTCGCAATTTAATTATGTAAGGGCCGATATTTACTTTACTGCGGTTGGTATGATAGATATTCCAACCGAACAGGAAATTCTTGCTATGATGGAGGAAATACGGGCAAACCCGCAGGACTTCCGCTTTGCAGCATAAAAGAAAAAGGATACGGTGTAACCCATTTTACTGAGTTACACCGTACCCCACATAAAAACATCCTTATCTGGCGTTTCCAAATAGGACACACCCTCTGCTTGTGCTGTTTCGGCGGCGTCTGCCGGCTCTGTCAGCTCATGTTTTCCAGCCGCTCCTGCAGCCAAGCCTTTAACTGCTCCACGCCGGTCTCGTCCCACGAAAAATCCCGCTCCTGCACATCCTTTGCGCACTCGTAGCAGAAATGGGTATATACGGCGGCATGTATGAGGCTGTTTTCCTTGTCGTTTGCAAACCGATAGCGGAACTCGCCGATGCTGCCGGTGTATACAAAAGCCCGCTTGAACCAGCGGGGCGTCAAAATCTCAAAATAGGGGTGCATGGTGATCCTCCCTTGTTATCTCATGGCAAAAAGTATACCACACCGCCGCCGCGGGAGCAAGAAAAAAAGATTCACAACAATTATATATTGTGCTATAATCGGAAAAACCAAGGATAATCTTCCAAAAGGAGCAATGGATATGGAAAATGCTGTAAAAAGGATCGGAGTCCTCACCAGCGGCGGCGACGCGCCGGGTATGAACGCCTGCATCCGTGCCGTAGTCCGCACGGCTATCGGCCGGGGCATCGAATGCGTGGGGATCCGCCGGGGCTGGAACGGCCTCATCAACGGCGACATTGTGCCCATGGATAATGCCAGCGTCAGCCGCATCATTAACCGGGGCGGCACCATACTTTACACCGCCCGCAGTGACGAGTTCCGCACCGAGTCGGGGCAGCAGAAGGCGGTGAACACCTGCAAGCTCCTGGGACTGGATGGCATTGTGGCCATTGGCGGCGACGGCACCTTCCGGGGTGCGCAGGCACTGAACAAGCACGGTATCGCCGTGGTGGGCATTCCCGGCACCATCGACGAGGATATCGTCTGCACAGAGTATACCATTGGCTTTGATACGGCGGCCAATACTGCCGTGGAGTGCATCGACCGCCTGCGGGACACCATGCAGTCCCATGAGCGCTGCGCCGTAGTGGAGGTCATGGGGCGCCATGCCGGGTATCTGGCCTTATATGTGGCCATGGCAGCGGGCGCCACGGCTGTGTTGGTGCCGGAGTTGCCTTATGATTTTCAGACGCAGGTGGTGGAGAAGATCCGCCGCGCTCGCCTGAACGGTAAGACAAACTTTATGATCGTGGTGGCGGAGGGCGCTGCCAGCGGTGTGACGGTGGGCGAGCAGATCCGCCAGGAGCTGGGTCTTGATCCCCGGGTGACCATTTTGGGACACATCCAGCGGGGCGGCAGCCCCACGGCACATGACCGGGTCATGGCCACCCGTATGGGTGTGGAGGCAGTGCGGGTATTGGCCCAGGGCCGCACCAGCCGGGTCATCTGCTATCGGGACGGCCGCATTACGGATCTGGACATTGACGAGGGCCTGTCCATGCA
>SAMEA3663010__coassemble_371_pt1 | contig 18258 bp, 20 predicted proteins | sample SAMEA3663010__metabat2_high_PE_006 | metagenome-assembled genome bin SAMEA3663010 (sample SAMEA3663010) | pig gut metagenome | biome: pig gut; feature: pig-associated habitat; material: faeces | place: France | collected 2012 | reverse complement strand
TTCTTATTGTCTTAATACCAATGTTCCCTCCCCATACGCCATATGGGGAGGGAAGATATCTACGGTGGACGTTAACAAAATAAATTCTCACGCCAAAAAAGTAAATCTTCTTTGGTAAAATTCTGTCTTAATGCGGAGACTTCCGCTCTGTGATCATACGCGCGGATGCCGGAACCCGAAAAATAAATCGGAGAGACATCTCTCCGTCAATATCGCCTGAAAGCTGCCGATATATATCCAGCAATTCAATTGATACGACAGATATCAGTCGGGTTCAGCGGGTATTGTTCGGAATAATTGTACAAGAGGAGAGGATCTCGTATGAAGAAAATATTTTGTCTGTTTTTTACAGCAGTATTACTTGTCTGCTTTTTATGCGGATGCTCGGTATTGCCCGGAGAAAAGACCTCATACCCGGATGAAAATCAGGTCTCCGATGGCAGCTCCCCGAAGGAACCGGATAGCACAAACGCGGAAGACCCTGCTTTGACGGCGCTGCGGCAGAAGATAAATCATCATAGCAAGGGCGCCGGCGTCGCTTTTATCGGCTATGTGGACAGCGAGAGCTCCGAGGTCGATCTGCGCGCCTATTATGCAGGCAGCGAAACGGGAAAGGCCTATCCCGACTTAGTGCGTGCACCGCTTTACATGGCTGAGGGGCAGGAGCTGTATGCGATCATCCCGCCGAATGACAAGGGAACGATAATAGTGTATCCATCCACGATGACTGATGACGGCGAGTATGCAGATGATAAGAGTAACCCGCTCTGTATAGGGGAACCCGGCGAGGCCCTTTTGCTGCGATGCAACCTCAGCGAAATATACGCCAATGTGTTGATCGCCGTTACCGATGGCGGAGGAGCCTTGGATTTCCACCCGTCGCTTTCTATGGAAAACGGTCATTTGCAGGAAATCGCAGGGGTGTATGATTTCTCAATATACGAGGAAACACTGGATGAGTGCTCTGTCCGGATCGCAACAGAGATCCTTCTTGAAGCCGATGAGGTGAAGGATGCTATCGAACACGGAATGAAGATCATGTATACCGGAAATACGCAGATGATCGAAGGTCGAACCTGTCTGCTGTTCGCTCTCGGAACCGACAGCGAGGATCAGTTTGTCAGAGAGCGCTATTACGGCGTGTGCGACAATCTCATCTATGTCTATGACGCAGTGAGCGATACATGGGCGGTTCTCGGGAGGAAGTAAGATAAAAGGAGGAAAAATGCGCAATTCAAAACGAAGCGGCAGTTTTTTTCCTTGTCTCTTCATCAATATACTAATGAATATTGAAGGACTGCTGCCGGCTGTGATTTTATTGGTTTTACATTTTTGGCTGAAAATATCGGTGTGGTGGTCGGTCGGTGCATTTATCGCATGGATTTTATATTTGATCATGTGGATGGCCTTTATCGGCTGGGCAGGTAAATGCGGCTCGGTGCGCGATTTGCCGAAAGAAAACAAAAATCCGTATTCCGTAGGGAGTATGGAAAATAAACGGTGATCTGCCGGCTTCGGTCGGGGAATATACAGATCTTTCTTACATTTGGAAAGGAGCAATTATTATGGGTCTTTTTTAAGCAGGTATCGGCGCGTTGGGAGGCACTCTTGCCGATCAATGGAAGGAATTCTTCTACTGCGAGTCTATGCCTAAGGATGTACTTGTTACCAAAGGACAAAAACGCGTCAGCGGCCGCTCCTCCAATACGAAAGGAAATGACAACATCATCTCCAATGGTTCCGGGATTGCCGTGGCTGATGGGCAGTGCATGATCATCGTTGAACAGGGTAAGATCGTGGAGGTTTGCGCCGAGCCGGGCGAATTTACATATGATACTTCAACCGAACCTTCAATTTTCTCGGGAAGCTTGGGCGATAGCATAAAGCAAACCTTTAAGACTATCGGTAAACGCTTTACCTACGGAGGAGACACCGGTAAGGATCAGCGTGTGTATTATTTCAATACCAAAGAGCTTATCGACAACAAATTCGGTACGCCGAACCCTATCCCCTTCCGTGTGGTTGATTCTAAAATCGGTCTGGATTTAGATGTATCGGTGCGCTGCTCAGGCGTTTATTCCTATAAAATCGCAGACCCGCTGCTGTTTTACACCAATGTCTGCGGCAATGTTGAGCAGGAATATTCCCGCTAGGAGCTGGACGGCCAGCTGAAAACCGAGTTTGTCAGCGCTTTACAGGCGGCGTTCGGACGGCTTTCCGAATTGGAGCTTTGCCCCAATCAAATCGTGACGCACAATACCGACCTTGAAAATGCCATGAATACGGCGCTTTCCGAAAAATGGGGAGAGCTGCGCGGTTTAAAGGTTGTCAGCATCACTCTTGGCTCGGTTACGCTGCCGGACGAGGATGCGGAGATGATCAAGCAGGCCCAGCGCACAGCCATCATGCGGGATCCCACCATGGCGGCAGCCACGCTGGTGGGCGCGCAGGCGGATGCCATGAAGACGGCGGCTGGCAACCAGGCAGGCGCTATGACCGGCTTTATGGGCATGGGGATGGCCATGAATGCCGGCGGCGGCATGAATGCACAGAACCTGTTTGCCATGGGCCAGCAGCAACAGCAGGCGCAGCAGCAGGCCCCGGCGACACCCGCAGCACCTGCGGCTGACGGTTGGAAATGCGCCTGCGGAGCTACGGTAAGTGGCAATTTCTGTCCGAACTGCGGCGGAAAAAAGCCTCAGCCACAGCCTGCGGCAGGTGCTTGGAAATGCAAATGCGGCGCCATGGCTACAGGAAAATTCTGTCCCGAGTGCGGCTCGCCTAAGCCGGCGGACACCGAGGGCTGGACCTGTACCTGCGGCACGGTGAACAAGGGGAAATTCTGCCAGAGCTGCGGCGCAAAAAAGCCCGAGGGTGCACCGCTTTACCGCTGCGATAAGTGCGGTTGGGAGCCGGAGGATCCTACCAATCCGCCCAAGTTCTGCCCTGAATGTGGCGATGTATTCGACGATAATGACAGAAAATGAGACGGCCGCTTAGCGGGAACCGTATTAACGGAAGTGTTATTTCGGTTAGGTATGAACGGCTTAAGCAAAAAAGCCGTTCATACCGCCGAAAGGTTTTTGCGCAGCAGGATAAGTTTCCCTGCCGGCGAATCGACAAATAATTTTTCGTATGATTTGTTAAGGAGCGGTTTTATATTTGCTTGCAAAAGGAGATCTTGTTATGAGTAAAAGAAAAAAAGACATTAAAATGACCATATTTATCATGGTCGCCGGCATCGGCTTGATAGTTGCGGGTGTAATCGGAATTGTTACAAGCAGAATCGACAGCAGGGAATATAAAAACTCAACCGATATACGGAAAATTTCTGCTGTCATTGTCGACTTTTCAACCCAAGACGATAAGGATGATTCCGGTGATGTTCGTTATACAACATATAAATTTAAAGTTTCATATGTTATTGACGGAAAAACCTATAAGGGAAAATATGAAGAACGCGTCTGGTCAAGTTCGAGCAGCTACACAAAAAAATATACCTATGATAAATTGAGAAAAGGCGACACAATAGATGTCGAGGTTTATAAAACCTCAAAAGGTGATTACAAGCTTGCTCCTGAGGGAAATCCCGTTGGTTTTCTGCTCTATTGTGCGGCAATCCCCGTCGGTTTGTTCTTTGTTGTTATAATGATATGCGACATTGCAAAAGACAACCGAAAAAAGAAAAGCGAAAACGAAATGATCAGCAAGAAATAAATCAGAGGTGCTTTTATGGATTTATCAGTAGCACTGATTATTGCGGCTTCCTTTGCGATATTATGTACATTCTATATCGGGAAAAGAATACTTACCATAGATTTTTCGGAATACAGTTCCAAAAACTCTAAAAAAGCCAAACTGGAAAGATTGCTTGTGAAAAAGGGCACTCCCCTTCAGAATTCAAAAATCCGAAGAGATATAAGAAAAGCCTTTGAAAGAATTCTGATACCGCTGGGGAATGCGGATCAGGACCTCCTTCCGGCAAGAATGGACCTGGCATTCCGAAATAAAATCGTCAGTCAAATCAACAGACTTAATAGGAATAAGCTTTGCCGCAGAATTTACATTACGGATGTTGTTCCCGTTCCTAAAAATGACTTTGAAACATGGAACGATGATGGTAGAGAATGGCGTGAATCGGTTTTAAAGTGCAGCACACTGGAGCGTTTTGAGTCAACCGAAGACAACAAGGTTCAGCATGAGATATACCGCAAGAATTCGTATCTCAGAATACTTCAGTCAAGACACGTCCGCAGCGCCGACCGAAAAGAAGAAAAGAAAAGCTATTATTTCGATATGTTAAGCATAACCTGCCCGTCCTGCGGTGCAGGAGTCAAGCTTGATAGTCAGCAGGTGACCTGTGAATACTGCGGCGCCGTTATTAAAAACGAGTTTTACGATTGGCAGACCGAGGCGTTTGAGATTTATGAAGCTATCAGTACAAACCTGAAAAGGTTTGTACCGCTTCTTGTGTCCGGCTCCATACTTTTCTTATGTGTCTTTCTGTGCCTATATTTAATTGAGGACACCGAGATTTCCATTGCCGCCGGCGTTGGTGCAGCGGTTCTGACTTTCGGAGGAATCATCACACCGATTATCTGCGGGAAAATCAAGCAAGAAAAGCTTGCCGGAAAAATTGTAAGATATTCCGAGAATTATCTCAGAGCCTGCTTAAACGAACACTTTTGGGAAAATGAAAACGTTGAAGACCTGCTTGACTTCAGTGTTGGTACAATTAAACTTTTAAAAGTTGCCCACACAGAAGAAACAACAACCGTTACGGCTGACATTTTCGGAACAAAAACTTTTCTTCCCGAAAATCAAAAGCCGTATACAGAAAATTTTAAAAAGAGATTGATCATGCAAAGGGCAAGATATCCCGAAAAGCGAAAAGCGGACGGCGAGTTCCTTACCGAAAAGGATTGCCCGTCCTGCGGCGCCAATTTTATGCCTGATGAAAACCACTGCTGTTCGTTCTGTGGGTTTGGCTTACAGGTCAACAATGCAAAATGGATTGTGCTGAAAAATAATTAATAAACGGAGGATCACATTATGGGATTATTTGACAAAAAATACTGCGACATCTGTGGGGAGAAAATCGGACTTCTCGGAAACCGCAAGCTGGAGGACGGAAATCTCTGCAAGGACTGCGCAAGAAAGCTCTCGCCGTTTTTCAGCGAGCGGCGGAACTCGACCGTGGAGGACATCAAGCGCCAGCTTGCTTACCGTGCGGAAAATGAAAAGAAGCTTGCCGGCTTTGCCCCGTCGATGACCTTTGACGGGAGCAAAAAGGTATACATCGATCCTATCGGAGAGCGGTTCATTGTTACCGGGGCCTCCAACTGGCGCAGCAGCAACCCCGACCTCATTGCATTTTCTCAGGTGCTGGGGGTAGACACGGATATCCGGGAGAATAAGGAGGAGATCTTTTACGAGGACTCCGAGGGAAACGAGAAGAGCTATGTACCGCCCCGCTATGCCTGCGACTATGAGTTCAATGTGACGATTCGAGTGGATTCCCCATGGTTTGACGAGATAGAGCTGGAGCTGAGCGACGGCAACCGCCCCGACAGCCCCTATACCGACCTGTACCGCCAATATGAGCAGAGAATGCACGAGCTTGCGGATATTCTGATGCGCCGGGATAACAGAAACCGGGTTTGGGACGGCGGCGGCACGATGAATCGGGTGGATAACACGGGCATCCGTCAAGAAAGACCTGCCTCCGCACCGACTGCCATGGGCGGTGAGACATGGGTATGCCCGTCCTGCGGCGCGCAAAGCAGCGGAAAATTCTGCGCAAACTGCGGCACAGCCAAGCCCGTAGTCAGCTCCGGCTGTACAAACTGCGGGTGGAGACCCTCGGCGGGACAGGGTATGCCAAAATTCTGCCCGGAGTGCGGCAGACCGCTTCAGTAAATTATGAAGCACACCGTATGTAAGGTTGTGACTGTTGTGTTTGCTCTCTTGCCGGTTTTCGGGCTTTTCGGCTGCGGCGGAGGTAAAAAATACACTTCCGATGATGTCGTCTTGATCAATACCGCTTATTACGGCACGGAAATGAACCCTGTGTATTCCTTCGCCCTGAAAAAAGAAAAAGACGGCTGGTTATTCTCTGCAGACTGTCTTGTGGGACGTCAGAAGGATCATTACACCTCGTTCGGCTCCTTCCCGATAACGGCAGAGGATGCGGAGGCTTTCCTTCACATTATCTGTGAGGACGGCGAAATAGAAAAGCTTTACAAGCATCGTGATCCGATACGGATTTTTAGAAGCTCCGATGCACCGGCGCGTAGCTCCGGAATGACCTTCTCTGACGGAAACACGATAGAGAAGGAAACAATGCTCGGTGACAGGGCGCTTAACTATCTCTATGCGCTTGCCGATAGGTATTATGAGGCGGCTGAAAGTTCAGCAGACACTTCGCCGGATACAGCAACGAGCTGAACAGCATCCTGCCAAAGCAGGAAAACTGAAAAACAAACCGACGATGTCGAAAAAAGGAGGAGAATTATGGCTAATCAATGCGCTATCTGTGGTGCGGATATCAATCTGATCCAAACTCAAAAGCTGTCGGACGGCAACTGTATTTGCCGCAAGAATTGCAGAAAAAAGGGCTTCAAGTCATATGATTATGTGCATAGCAATCTTCCGGGTGTCAAGGCGCATCTTGCACAGGTGGAGCGCGGCACCAAGCTGTGGGAACACTATTTCATTCCGCGGGAGAAAACAAAGGATAAGAGCAAAAAACTGAAGCGCTTCGGCACCTATCTCTATGTAGCGGAGGATATCGGACTGATGGCGTATATCCAGAATGATTACAAGTTTATGATGTTCGGCAAGACCACCCGGGCCTGCGTGTACCGCATTGCCGACCTGCGCAGCTATAAGTATGAGGAGCAGCTTGTTAAAAACGGCGATAAGACCGAGAAAAAGCCCGCTGCAAGACTCAGCTTTACCAATACGCAAGGCCTTTACGAGTTTGTTCTCCCCATGAATAATTTCAAGGATTTCGAAAAGCTGAAAAAACACTTTGATACGCTGTTCGGCATACAGAATACACTCGGCAATGCCTCAAATGTTTGGAAGCAGCAGATGACTGCGGTTAAGGATATAGCGTCAGGGTTTTCTGCCGCGGTAACAGGAGAAGCCGATGCCGGCGACAAGGCGGCGCAGGCCATCGACTCCCTGGATGCCGCGATATACGGCGACCGCACCGAATGGATTCAGAAAGCAGATGCGGCTCTTGCGGCATTTAATGGGTGAATTTTTTGAGAGAGGAGATCTTTTCATGCAAACCTTGCAGGAATATAAATGTCCCTGCTGCGGCGGCGCAATAGCCTTTGACAGCACACTCCAGAAGATGAAGTGCCCTTTTTGCGACACTGAATTTGAAATGGAGGCGCTGGAGGGCTACGACGCCGAGCTGCAGAGCGAAAAGTCCGACAATATGGAATGGGAAACCACGGCCGGAGGAGACTGGCAGGAGGGAGAAACCGACGGCCTGCGCTCGTATGTGTGCAAGTCCTGCGGCGGCGAGATCGTTGGCGATGCCAACACGGCGGCTACCGCCTGCCCCTTTTGCGGCAATCCCGTGGTGATGATGGGCCAGTTCTCGGGCGCTCTCAAGCCGGATCTTGTGATCCCGTTCAAGCTGGATAAAAAGGCGGCAAAGGCGGGACTGATGAAGCATCTGACCGGGAAGCGGCTGCTGCCAAAGATTTTCAAGGATCAGAACCATATCGACGAGATCAAGGGGGTCTATGTTCCCTTCTGGCTTTTCGACACCGATGTGGACGCACAGGTGCGTTATCGCGCCACAAAGGTACATACATGGAGCGACAGCGACTACGACTACACCGAAACCAGCCACTTTATGGTGCATCGGGGCGGCAGCGTCGGCTTTGAGCATGTTCCGGTGGACGGCTCCTCCAAAATGGCGGATGACCTGATGGAATCCATTGAGCCGTATAATATTTCGGATGCGGTTCATTTCCAGACGGCTTATCTTGCCGGCTATGTGGCGGATAAGTATGATGTGACCGCCGAGGAAAGCATTGACCGGGCAAACCAGCGGGTCAAGCGGTCTACGGAGGAGGTATTTGCCGAGACGGTAGAAGGGTATACCACCGTTACGCCGGAAAACACCAGTGTGCAGTTCCGCGGCGGAAAGGCCCGGTATGCGCTTTATCCGGTGTGGCTTTTGAACACCTCCTGGAACGGAAACCAGTACACCTTTGCCATGAACGGACAGACCGGAAAATTCGTCGGCGATCTGCCGGTGGATAAGGCTGCGGCCAAGCGCTGGACATTCCTGCTGGCGGCGATATTCACGGCGGCTTCCTACGGCGTGGCGTGGGCGCTGCACCTGATGGGGCTGATTTAAGGAGGGGACGGAATGAAAAAGAAAGTACTGACACTGTTATTCTCGCTTGTTCTGTGCCTTTGTATAGCGACGCCCGCTTTTGCGCAGACGGACGGATTTGCAAGTGAATACGAGCGCGTGCAGGACTTGGCGGGACTGCTTTCCGATAACGAGGAAGCGTCGCTTGTGACAAAGCTTAATGAGCTCAGCGAGCGTCAGAAAATGGACATTATCGTGCTGACCACGGACACGCTGAACGGGAAAACCCCGCGGGACTATGCCGATGATATTTATGATTACGGCAACTTCGGCTACGGCGAAAGCAGGGACGGTGCACTGCTGCTTATCAGTATCGAGGACAACGACTGGTACATATCCACCTGCGGCTACGGCATTACGGTCTTTACGGACGCGGGCATTGAGTATATCGGCAAGCAGATAAAGGGCGAGCTGTCCGACGGTGATTTTGCGGGCGCCTTTGATAAATTCGCCGATCTTTGCGATGAATTCATCACACAGGCAAGGACCGGTGAGCCCTACGATGTAAAGAATTTGCCCAAGGAGCCGCTTTCCATTATTTGGATCCCCATTGCCATCGTTGTGGGCTTTGTGCTATCCCTCATCATAGTGGGCAGGATGAAGGCGAAGCTGAAAACGGTCCGCTTCCAGGCGGCTGCAAGCAGCTACATAAAGGACGGCAGTCTGAACATTAACGAGAGCCGCGATATGTTCCTGTATAACATTGTCACACGCACTGCGAAACCGAAAGACAACGATTCAGGCGGAAGGAGCAGCACCCACACCTCTTCTTCCGGCTCAACCCATGGTGGCGGAGGAGGCAAATTCTAATGCCATCTTCGCCCGCAAGAAAAAGCAGCAACAAAAAAATATATAAAGGAGAGATTACCCGTGAGTATCTTTGATAAGCTGAAAAGCACAGCCCAGCAGGCGGTGAGCACCACCGCACGATCCATCGGCAACAAGCGAGAGACCTTCACCTTCTCGTCGCTGCCGGAAAGCCTTGCCGAAATGAAGGCGCTACCCGAGGCAAGTCTTGACACGCCGTTTAAAACGGCAGCACTTACGGTTCTTGCCCTCTGTGCATACGCGGCGGATAAGAACATCGGTACCGAGATGCTGAATTGGCTGCGGGGACCCCGTCCGCTGAACGGACAGGAAATTTCCTTCCTTAACGACCGTTTCCGCGACGGCAAAACCTATCTGCCCTTCACTTATTTCGCCGGCTCCACACCGGAAAACAACTACACCCCTACTGAGCCGTATACAATTGTCGTTGAAAGCAATCATGTGTCCGGCGAGGAGCAGGGCTATATGAAGCTGTTTATTCCCTGTGGCGGTGCGGACGATCCCCGTCCCATCAAGATGCGTCAACGCGGGTCTGACGGCAAGTGGTTTTTGTGGGAGCAGTATCTGCTGACCGGGGTGCGTACGCCGAAGTCAGCCGATCCGTGGGCTTGATGATTTGATGAGAAGGAGGAAATATATATGGATGTTCGCGGAGTTTGGAAAGTCAAGGAAGTTCATGTGCCCACACCGGACGGTGAGAAGGTTTTCACACCCGATAACCCGCCGGAGGATGAGAGATTTGAGGGCGCCGTTGAAATGATGCAGTACCGGACGGAGTTTGCCGAGGACGGTGTGCTCAACACGCTCATGTTTGTGCCGGAGGAAATGCGCGAGGAGGCCGCCAAGCACGGGGCGGTTGTCCGCGAGGACGGCTATGCCCCCATCGAAAGCACCACATGGAAGGAAGCGGACGGCAAATTCTATTACGACACGAAGATCGAGGGTGAGGTTTTCGGGGAGAAGGTTGACTCTTTCGCGGAGATTCCGATCACCGAGGACGGCTGTCTGCTGTATGAACACGGAATGATTATTCTGGAAAGAGTCTGACCCGACTTTTTACAACGGTGAAGGTGATACAATGAATGTCGATAATCCGTATAACCTCGACCTTGAATCAACAGAAGCGCAGACGATAAGCGAAAATCGAGCCGATGAATCGGTTTTGAAAGAGAGCTTCAAGGAATATTTCGGAGGATTGAACTATTTCTTTGCTGCAGAACAGGCTGATTTAACCTTTGAGGATGTGATTGCGCATATTGGTGTTGATCCTTCACAGTATTGTTATGATGCCGGGAGAGATGCGCAGATCTATTCGTGGTATGCTGCAAAAAGCAAAGCAAGAGTGCTGCATGTCTGGTTTAAGGATGGCAAGCTCTACGCTTGCGGCGCATACAATCTCGGTTTTCCGAAAATGTCATAGTCTATGCGGGAGAGGCTTGCTGCTGCAAGCTTCTTTCCGAAAGGCGCCGAATGGGATTCGGTACCTTTCGGAAAGGATGGATAAATGAAAAAGCTACTTTTACGTCTTATCTTGGTATTCATTTTTTTAATATCCGTTTCCGCTTGCGCTTCAAAGCATATGATGTCAATCGACCTGCAGGTCAGCGCCAGACTAATAACATCCACATCTACATTGCTGTGGATGAGTTTCTGGACCTCTGCAGGAAACTGGAATGCGGCGAGCTGAACTATATGCTGCAGACAAAGAAGAAAAACGGCGATACCAAGCCTCTTTATGAGTGCCTCGGCGGAACCTCTGCAGAAAAGCTGGCGAAGCAAGGTCGCTCCAGACCGGATGGCAAAAGTCTTTCCCGTGTGGCCCAACTGGTACCCGCAAACAAGGGAGATTTCCTTTTTATTGCGAGCAGCGGTCCCGGTGAGACTGATGCCAAGGGCTTGATTGTCCCGAAGTTTGGCAAGAACCCGGAGAACCACGTCATTGTAAATATGTCTTTCAAGTCGTTCAGCGAGCTCTTGCTGATGACCAAGATGCATTATCAGATGTGGCTTGCCTCATGGTACGTGCATAATCCTATCCAGCCTGCGAACAGACAGCAGGCACAGTCTACCCAGAGCAGTAACACCGGTAATCCTCCGGTGCAGATGTTCTAATACAAAGAGAAAAGCGGTGTGGTCTCAAAACCATATCGCTTTTTTCAAATTCTATTGACTTTTGAAAAGAAAAAGAATATAATAAACTCGTAAGTTGAAAACTCGCAAGTTTATATAAAGGGGGAACGATTATGTTTCATTGCAGGGATAAAGAATTGAAAGACCTGAACAAGAGATATTCAAAAGGCAACTTTGAGTGCGTTGTTGTATACGGACGCCGTCGTGTCGGTAAAACTGCGCTTATAAATGAATTTTGCAAGGGAAAACCCACGGTATTCTTCTCTGCTCTCAGTGCATCATCTCAGGAAAACCTTGAAGCTCTTTCAAAGGCAATCTATGAGAAAGAGCATTCGGGTGCAGAGACCGCTCCGGTTTATCCTACCTTTGATGCTGCATTCAACGAGATTACAAGAATGGCAGAAGAGGAAAGATTAATCTTTGTTATTGATGAATACCCGTATCTAGCAAAGGCGAATAAATCTATTTCCTCTCGCCTGCAGCATATCATTGATCATACTTGGAAAAACAGCAAGTTGTTTTTAATCCTCTGCGGTTCCTCCATGAGCTTTATGGAGTACCAGGTTTTGGGTTATGAAAGCCCTCTATACGGAAGACGCACCGGGCAATACAAGATTCAGGCGTTGACATACAAGGAAATGACCGAATTTAATCCTGATCTTACGGCGGAGCAGCAGGCGTTTATCTTCGGTGTTACCGGAGGTATTCCGCATTATATCAACAAACTTGATGTAGATGGTGATGTGGATGATGCGCTGAAAGAGAATCTATTCAATACTTCCAGCTACCTTTATGAGGAGCCGGAGAATTTACTGAAGCAGGAGCTTCGTGAACCCGCGATATATAATTCCGTCATAACTGCGGTTGCCGGTGGTGCGTCCCGTTCCAATGAGATTGCTACCAAAGTGGGAATTGAGTCTCCCATTTGTGCCAAATATTTAAAGGTGCTTTTGGAGCTTGGAATTCTTGTTAAGAAGACACCTATTACTGAAAAGGCCGGCAAGAAAACGATCTATGCCATTGGTGATAACTTCTTCCGTTTTTGGTACCGTTTTGTTCCTCAACACATTTCAGCAATCAGTGCCGGCAGAATTGATAAAATCTATGATCCGGTTATTAAAAAGCATTACCCAGACTATATGGGACTTATTTTTGAGCAGATGTGTCGTGAGTATCTGTTCCTGTATGCTGAGGACGTACCTGTTGTGCTATCTGATATCGGTTCGTGGTGGGGCACCGATTCTAAAGAAAAGAAAGAAGTCGAGATTGATATCGTTGGTACGCCTGTCGAAGGCAATGAGTATATCATCGGTTCCTGTAAATACAAGAACAGCCCTGTAGGTGTGGATGAGTTGGAACTCTTAAAGCATTATGCAGATGTGTTCGGTAAAGGAGAAAAATATCACTATTACATCTTCTCTAAAGGTGGATTTACAGAAGGTCTGCAGGAACTTGCTGATAAAGGTGAAGTTAGACTTGTAACCTTGCAGGATATGTATAAGTAATAAGCCAGTATAATAAATGAAACACAGTTATAAAGATGACGATGTTGCATAGGAGCGCAAAGGAAGGATGTAATAATTCAAAAGGTATCGTTCCCAATTTTTTATTCATTTTTTGATATCATTTTTGCATTACCCTCTTGAAGAAGTATAACAAATACAGTATAATATTAAGGAGCACTAACTTAATTTCCGAGAAGGAGGGAATATATTGCGCACTGTAAACGAAGAAGCCCGCAGGGCAAAAACAATCGATATCATGGAAAAATGCTATGACTGCTATGCGGAGAACGGATTTTCCTCTGTCGGAATAAAAGCTATTGCGGACGCCTGCGGCTGTAGCGTTCCGAACCTGTATCAGTATTTTGACAATCTCGATGACCTTATTGTTAAGTCCACCGAATACTGTATGAGTAAGGTGGAAGATGAGTTTATGGCGAAAGCCCCCACCGATGTGGAGGACTTGTGGCGGTTTATGGACGAGATACCATATTGGACGGCGAAAAAGCACGGCAAGAAATACCGCCTGATGTATCAAATCTACACTCACCCGAAATACAGAGAATACGGTCAGAAGTTCTTTAAGGGTGTAGATGAACGATATACAGAATATGCAAAGAGTTTAGAGCCAAAGCTGGGGATTCCCCACGAAAAGCTGACACCGCTGATTTTCATTCTGGTCAGAGCCTGCGTACATTACGCACTGTTTGAGGATGAATTCTATATGAAATCCCAGATAGAAACGCTGAAGGAAACCCTCGAACTCTTTGTTATGAAATACAACCCGAAAGCAAGGTCGGGTACCGGCGTTTGTGTCGGCAATCTTAGCAGTTCTAAACCGATATAAGGAGGAGAATACATACTATGAACCACCATCAAACCATGAGCAAAGAAAAAAAGCGCAAGCTGCTGATCATCCTGCTGTGTATCGGTATGGCAATCTGTATCGGCATTACGATATGGGCGCTGTTCTTCAGAGGGAACGACACAACGGACTATCCTCCGCAGGGGATTGAGTCAAACCAAACTCCGATTGATGGTGACGACAGCGGCAAGTTAGACAGTCCCGAAGGCGGCGGTGCCATCAATGTCACCTACGGCACGGCGGCAACGGTCGATCTCTCTGAAAAAACCGTCACCTTTTATTACGCCAACCCCAACGCCTCCAATCAGAATGTTTCCATACTGATTACGGTGAACGATTTGGTGGTGGTAAAATCCGACCTTATCACGCCGGGTAATCAGGTGAGCAAGCTGGAGCTTCAAAAGGATGCGGCATCCAAATTGCAGGTCGGCGGCTATAATGCCGAGCTTGTGGTTCGGGCTTATGATCCTGACAGCGGCGAAAAGGCAATGGTCGATACGAGGGGCGAACTCACATTGACTGTTACCGAGTAAAGATCAATGTTAAAAGAAAAAATACATCGGAAAGGATAAAACGATTATGAAACGATTACTATCTGTTCTGCTTGTCGCACTTATGGTGTTTTCTGTCACGGCAACGGTCTATGCGGCGGGAAACAGCGGCAGCAGCACAATCAACGTGGCGGGCGAATATTCCGCTGCCTCCACCGGTGAAGTCGTATCGGTGGATGTCGGCTGGGAGGAAATGTCCTTCAAATACACCGAGGGCGAAAAGCAATGGGATCCCGGCACGCACTCCTACATAGGCGGCGAGGACGGCGGCTGGTCGGATAATAAGCCGGGTGTTACAATGACGAACCACTCCAATGTGGATGTGGTTGCGGAGCTTAGCTTTACTCCATCTGCAAGCGCAACCGGCACATTTTACAGCAAAAGCGGCGACACCTACACGGCGCTGTCTGCCGACGAGCAGGGTGCTATTCTGAGTGCGGCAGCCGAGGGCTCGGAGCAGTCCGCAGCCGACGCAAAAACCTTTTACTTCGGCATCAGCGGCGGTGCTATCACAAAGAATACTCCCCTTGGAACGATAACCGTCAGCATTTCCTTCAAGCCTTCATTTAACGAAGCCGACCTTGCTGCCTTTACTTACACGACCGACAGCTTCGGCAGATTGAAGATCACAGGCGTTAAGGACACCTCTGTGACCGAGCTTGTGGTACCCGACTTTGTTTATGAGATTGAACTCGGTGCGCTGAAAGACTGCACGAGTCTTGTAAAGCTCACGGTTCCCTTTGCCGGCAACCGCTCCAACGGCGAATCTTACACCATCGGCTATGCCTTCGGTGCGAAGAACTATAAACAAGGCGGCGCAGTCCTGCCGGAAACGCTGAAGGATATCACCGTAACCGGCGGCTATTCCCGCAATGAAACTTTGAAAACCAATGCTTTTTATAACTGCTACCATCTTACTAACATTACTATCGACAAAGGCGTCAAAAAAATTGAAAACGGCATCTTTTTCGACTGTATTTCTCTTGAAAGTCTGACTCTGCCGTTTGTGGGGGAAAGAGAAAAGGATGCACCGACCTATCCGTTTAAGTGGCCGTTTAGCTATGCTACAAATTGTGCCGATGTAATGAGAAAGGTCGGTAGCGGCGACAAACCGACAATGCATCGGGATACATATAATTGGGATACTGGTGATAATTCCTATAATTTAATTGCCTCTATTCCAATGTCCTTAAAAACGGTTACTGTCAAGAGCGGCGAACTGGGAAATTCCTGCTTTCAAGGATGCCAGGATATTGAAAAAGTTATCCTTGAAGAAGGAGTTACTAAGATAGGCAAAGTTTGCTTCCAAGGCTGCAGTAGCTTAACTGATATTGAATTTCCAAGTACGATCGAAGAGATGTACGGATCCTTTAAAAACGATTTTTATGGTTGTCCCTATGCCAAAAATCTCATTGCAAAGGCACAGGAAGAAGGCTCAGACGGGTTTATCTATTTGAATGATACGATACTGGCTGCTTACTATGGTTCTGAAGAAACTGTGGAGATCAGAGAGGGTACCGTTACGATTGCAGATCAAGCATTTTTATATAGCTCAAATGTAAAACATATTATATGTCCGGAATCGCTCAGATATGTGGGGGTGAGGTTACATTTTGCAACCGAGGCAACATTCCCAAGTACTTTAGAAAGCATTGAGCTGAACAAAGGGCTTGAAGTGATCGGTACATACGCATTTAATGGCGCGAGCAATCTAACTGACATCACGATTCCCGATTCCGTGAAATACGTGGGATATCTGGCATTTGATAAAACAGGTTGGCTTAATGGTCAGCCGGACGGCCCCGTATATGCCGGCAAGGTGCTTTATACATACAAAGGAACGATGCCGGCGAATAGAACATTCGTGGTGAAGGACGGTACAGAGGCAATTGCTGATAATGCATTGCAGAATCAGTCAAATCTTGTGGGTATTGATATTCCCGACAGCGTTACCTCAATCGGTTACGAGGCTTTTTACAACGACGGTAATTTAGCCGATATTACTTTGCCGAAAAACCTTACCCATTTAGGCTGTCAAGCTTTTAGCTATTGTAATTCCTTAAGTGAGTTGACGATTCCAAAAACTCTTAAAATGCTACCCAGACTGGCATACAGCGAGCTTCCGAATTTGAAATTAAAGTTTGAAGAGGGTTCCCAGTTGGAAGTCATCGCTTACGGAGCGTTGGGGTGTCTTACTAATACCGTGTATCTTCCTGCCGGTGTGCGCTATGTCGAAACATTTGGACTATATACTACTGCAACTGTGGTGCTGCCTGTAGATTTTTGCAATACAACGATATGCCACAATGGATTCGGCTATACCACTTCCCCTTCCGAAAAACTCCTTTATATGGGAACCGAGGCGCAGGCCGGAGGGCTGACCGGTGTGGTATACTATAGTGAAAGTGAAACTGAATGTAAAGAAGAGAATTATCACGGTGAAACAAATTACAGCGGTCAGTATTGGCACTATGACGAAAACGGAAATCCGGTCATCTGGGGCAACGAATCATTTGATAGCGCGTATCGCCTTCTCTACGGAACTGCCGGAACCTCAGACAGTGAAGGACCCGCCAAGCTTTTCGACAGTAGTACGTCAACCAAATGGTGCCTGAACTTTAATTCGTCAACCGGCGCATATGTTGCTTTCGCGTTGGAAGAAGCTAAGGCAATCAGCGGATACACGTTTACAACCGCAAATGACACCGCCAGCAATACCGGCAGAAATCCAAAATCTTGGGTAATTTACGGCTCAAACGACACCGCCTGCGAAAGCGAGAGTTACACCGGCTGGACGGAAATCTGCAGAGTGACGGGCGATACCACCATGCAGGGCGTGAACTTTACGGATTACTCCTTTGCAGTTGACGGAAACACAACAGCGTATCAGTATTACAAAATTGTGTTTACGGCAAACGGCGGTGACGGTTGCCTCCAGCTTTCGGAGATCTCGCTGTACTAACGCAGTCACAATTTCAAAGCCTCCCCTTACACAGAGGAGCCAATAACATAAATTATTCTGAAAGGAACATACCGTTATGAAAAAATTATTTACAATACTTCTTGCAGTCGCAATGCTTGCTTCTATGTCCGTAACCGCCTTTGCGGCAGATGACACCGTAACAACAGACGGCGGCAGTAAGGATATTTCCGTCAACGCAAAGTATGTGGACGGAGTCTCCACACCCGATGTTATCAGCGCTGATATTGAATGGGGCGCTATGGAATTTACCTACTCTGTGGGCGGCACCAAGGTCTGGGATGCGCAAAACCATCAGTACACCGTGACCGACGCCACCGGCGGCTGGAGCGAGAACGGCAACAACGTGAAGGTCACCAACCACTCCAATGTGGATGTAAAAGCCACCTTTACCTATGCGCCGGAAAGCGGCAACACCTTGACCGGTGCCTTTACCTATGACAACAGCAAAACCGCTGACAGCACCGGTGCAGTTTCACTTGCAGCGGGGGTTGAAGGACAGGTAAGCGCTGCCGACTATGTCACCGCCGCTCTCAAGCTAAGCGGCACACCGAGCAGCACCATGACCGATTTTACCAAGGTGGGTACGATAACAGTTAAAATCACGAAGTAAAATCTGTTAGAAAGGATAATACGCTTATGAAGAAAATTTGCACCTTTATTCTCACAATGGTGTTGGTACTCTCTCTTTCTATGCCGGCATTTGCTATGCAAATATTTGTGAAACCAATCGACGCCGGAACTACATATACCATCGAGGTAGAACCAACCGATTCGATAGAAGCTGTTAAGGGAAAGATAGAGGAAAAAACGGGGATTCCGTCTGTTCAGCAAAGATTGGTTTTTGCAGGCAAAGAGCTTGATGACGGCGAAACGCTTTCTGCTTACAATATTCAAAAGGAAAGTACATTGCATCTTACTTTAATTCCAACACTTACCAACAGCCCATCCACAGGAAACGGAAAGGGAAAATATAATATTGAGATATCCGGCACCTA
>SAMEA3663010__coassemble_355_pt1 | contig 18969 bp, 20 predicted proteins | sample SAMEA3663010__metabat2_high_PE_006 | metagenome-assembled genome bin SAMEA3663010 (sample SAMEA3663010) | pig gut metagenome | biome: pig gut; feature: pig-associated habitat; material: faeces | place: France | collected 2012 | reverse complement strand
CCAACGATGTGGCCGGCGACGGCACCACCACCGCCACCCTGCTGGCCCAGGCCATGGTTCGGGAGGGCCTGAAGAATCTGGCCGCCGGTGCCAATCCCATCGTCATGAAGAAGGGTATGGCCAAGGCCGTGGAGGCTGCCGTGGCCTCCATCCGCAGTCAGAGCCAGAAGGTCAACGGCTCCGATGACATTGCCCGCGTGGGCACTGTCTCCTCCGGCGACGCCTTCATCGGCAAGCTCATTGCCGAGGCTATGGAGAAGGTCAGCTCCGACGGCGTCATCACCATTGAGGAGTCCAAAACCGCCGAGACCTATAGCGAGGTCGTGGAAGGCATGATGTTTGACCGGGGCTACATTACCCCCTATATGGTCACCGATACCGAGAAGATGGAGGCCGTCATTGACGATGCCTACATCCTCATCACCGACAAGAAGATCTCCGTCATCAGCGAGATCCTGCCCCTGCTGGAGCAGCTGGTGCAGGCGGGCAAGAAGCTGTTCATCATCGCCGAGGATGTGGAGGGCGAGGCTCTGAGCACCCTCATCGTCAACCGCCTGCGGGGCACGCTGAATGTGGTGTGCGTCAAGGCTCCCGGCTTCGGTGACCGCCGCAAGGAGATGCTGCAGGATATCGCCATCCTCACCGGCGGCCAGGTCATCAGCGAGGAGCTGGGCCTGACGCTGAAGGATGCGACCGTGGATATGCTGGGCCGTGCCCGCCAGGTGAAGGTCACCAAGGAGAATGCCATTATCGTGGACGGCGCCGGCGACAAGCAGGCCATTGCCGACCGCGTGGCACAGATCCGCAGCCAGATCGGCATGACCACCAGTGAGTATGACAAGGAGAAGCTGCAGGAACGCCTGGCCAAGATGGCCGGCGGTGTGGCCGTCATCAAGGTGGGCGCTGCCACCGAGACGGAGATGAAGGAGAAGAAGCTCCGCATCGAGGACGCGCTGAACGCCACCAAGGCCGCTGTGGAAGAGGGCATCGTGGCCGGCGGCGGCACCATCTATGTCAACACCATTCCCGCCGTCACCGCTCTGCTCGGTGAGGTAGAGGGCGATGAGAAGACCGGCGTGCAGATCGTGGCCAAGGCCCTGGAGGAGCCCATCCGCCAGATTGCTGCCAACGCGGGTCTGGACGGCTCCGTGATCCTGGAGAAGGTCCGCGCCTCGGGCAAGGCCGGCTACGGCTTCGACGCCTACAAGGAGGAGTACTGCGACATGATCGCCGCCGGCATCGTGGATCCCGCCAAGGTGACCCGCTCCGCTCTGGAGAACGCCGCCAGCGTATCCGGCATGGTGCTGACCACCGAATCTCTGGTGGCCGATAAGCCCCAGCCCGCTGCACCCGCTGCTCCCGCACCTGACATGGGCGGTATGGGCGGTATGTACTAATACCCACATATTTAAAGGAGTGCGCCGCACTGCGGCGCACTCCTTTTTACCTGTCATCTCCTTGCCGGATTCTTCTCCAGCCAGTCTTTTCCGTCCACAAATCTGGACACGATGAACGAGGCTACATAGTCTCCGGAGGAGTTGATCATGGTGGCCGGCGGGTCCACCAGGTTGCCGATAGCCACCAGGATGGGGAACGCCAGCTCCATCTGCGTGGGGAAGAAGATGGAGCAGATGATGTACTCTCCTATGTATCCGCCTCCCGGCACGCCGCTCATGCCCACCGACGACAGCACCGCCACCAGCACCACCGGCACCAGACTGCCCCAGCTCATCTCCTGGCCAAACACACCCCACACGAAGGCCACCTTCAGCACGCAGCTAAAGCACGAGCCGTCCATGTGCATGGTGGCTCCCAGCGGAATCACCATTTCCGACACATCCTTGCTGATGCCCGTCTGCTCTGCCACCTCCATGTTGGTGGGAATGGTGGCCACCGACGAGCAGGTGCCCAGTGACACCACGGCGGGTCTTGTGATATGCCGCAGCATGACCCCCGGGCCCCGTCTGCCCCCGCCAAACCGGGCAAACAGCGGAAACGCCGTGAATACATACACCAGACACAGTGGATAGTAGACCGCCAGCGCCCGGCCGTAGGCCCCGGCGATCTGCGGCCCATAGGTGGCCACCAGGTCGGCGAATATGGCGAAGAACGCAACCGGGGCGTAATATGTAATGATCTTCACGAACTTCAGCATGACCTCCGTCATGCTGTTCAGCCACTTGGCCACAGCGGTTTCCGCCCCTCCGGCCATGTTCACGGCAAAGCCAAACAGCGCCGAGAAAACAATGAGCGGCAGCATGGCCTTGCGGCTTAACAGACCCGCAAAGTCCCCCACGGTAAAAAAGTTCACGATCAGTTCCGACACCGAGGCGTACTCCCCCATCTCCCCCGCCGGGATCTCCTGCCACGGCACAGGCACCGGCGGCACCGCCTTCATCAGGGCGAACATGAGCACGGCCGCAATGGTGCCCGTCATCACGAACACCGCCACTGTGACTCCCATGATCCGCCCCGCCCGGCGCATACTTCTCATGTTGGCCACGGATCCGGCAATGGATGCGAACACCAGGGGCACCACCACGCAGAACATCATGTTGATGAACACCGTGCCCAGGGGCTTGATGACGGCAGACGCTTTGGGCAGCAGGAATCCGAAGGCGCAGCCCAGCAGCATGGCAAGCAGCATCACTGCCAGAAAGCCGTAGTTTTTTAGGACAGATTTCTTTTCCATAGGCTCTCCCCTTTCTATGCCCCAGCCTATGTGTCTGCCGCCGAGATGGTGTCTGTCCTGTCGATAGAGCGGTTAAAAACGCTGAAAAATCCTCGGGTTTTTAAAAAAAAGAATTGACAAGACCCCCTGAGTATGGTAACATAATTCTTGCCTGTCAGGGGCTGACTTATGGCGGCGTAGCTCAGTTGGCTAGAGCATGCGGTTCATACCCGCAGTGTCACCGGTTCAAATCCAGTCGCCGCTACCATGTTCCCCTGAGATGCTGCGCATCTCAGGGGAATCCCTTTCAGCAATGGCCCGTTGGTCAAGTGGTTAAGACACGGCCCTTTCACGGCTGTAACATGGGTTCGAGTCCCGTACGGGTCACCACACGGCAATCCGTCACGGGTTGCCGAATACGGAGGCTTAGCTCAGCTGGTTAGAGCGCCTGCTTCACACGCAGGAGGTCACTGGTTCGAGTCCAGCAGTCTCCACCAAAAAGTTCCTGATTTCGCAAGAAATCAGGAACTTTTTTATGAGCCAAAATAGTGGCGCAGTATTTTTTCATTTTTGCCCGACAGTGAATTGTCAAACTAAGTGCAACCGGAAAAGAGTTCAAAGTCCCGGAGTTCCTGATCAGAATGAAAGTGCAGCCTTTCTTCGATCCTGCGCCAGTTTGCGAACTCAGGCCCACAGTCGCAGGTAATTGTCCACAGCCCCTTTTCGATCTATATTTAACGCAAACACTGCGGATAGGAAAACCCTTTTTGGATCCTATCCGCAGTGTGTTTTTTTGATTCTATTTTGCAGCGCGCCCTTATAGATAACTTAGTCAATAGCGAAGTCGCACCGGACGGTGACGCGGCTCCTGCCGCCATAGGTACAGGTAAACAGGGTCAGCGGATAGTCACCGGAGATCATATCCTCCACCGCACTCGAGTCAAGCACCTGAACCTCGGCCACCGCATAACGAGTAACTGTGCCGTCCAGACTTGTGAACAGGGCGGTCTCCCCGGTCTTTAACTCTTTCAGACGGCCAAAGTGCTGCGCATAGTTGTGGGCGCAGATCACCATATCACCGCCCCTCACCGAGCCGTAGTACCGGCACGGCGAAAGCTTCAGTTTCGCTTCGCTCCAATCCTCCATGACGGGCAGCTCCAACCCTAAAGTGGGCAAACTGATGAACCCCACATATTCGTGGCCGTCCACCGGAATGGCGGCCATCTTGGGTGAGAGCGGATCGATTGCGATATCCTTCCGTTCTCGGATCTCCTCCACCAGCAGCGGAAGTACCTCACCAGATACCTTGCCCGCTGTGTTGCTCTCTCTCCAGTTCCGGGCCAACAGGGCCACTGCGGCCAGTATCATGGCGAGTCCCGCGCAGATCAGGAGCGTTCCCAGCTTTTTACTGCGCATACTTTGATTTCCTCCTCAGCGCTGCACCGCTTACGATCAGCACCAGGCCCAGCGTCAGCAGTACCGGCACGGGCCAGTTCACCTGTCCCGTCTGGGGCAGCGTGGGGCCGGGTTTATCCGGGGTGTCCGGTGTGGAAGGCGTTTTCTTCAGCTCGAATTTCTCCGAAACGCTGATCTCATACAGATAGTGGTCCTTATCCCACAGGGGAACGGATACCAGAAACGGCGTGATCTTCTCGAAACCGGAAATGGTCTTCGTCTGAATGATAAGATACAAGCCCAGTTTCAAACCGTCAAAGGTCACAACGCCGTTTTCGAAAGAGGACGGCTTAATCCCATCGGGTGCCTGGACCATACCGGCCAGCTCCTTTGCCAGGTCCGGCGTTAGGTTCTCTTCGGACAGATCTTTATCCTTGTAGGCGGACAAGGGGGCAAAGCTGAAGTCGCCGTCAATATCCTGCAGCGTGCCGATCTGAAAGGCGCGAAGCGCTCCGTCCGGCAATGCTTTGTCCTGAAATTTCCATTGAATGGTAATCGTCCCCCCTTTCCCGAGATCCGGCGCTTCATGACCGAAGACCGCTGTCACGCAAAGGCTCAGCAGCAGTATAATGCTCAGGAAAAAGGCTGTGACATGTTTCATCCTTCATCACCCTTTCCTTTTGTTCGATGGGGTATCAGTACTACGACCAGCATCACCACCAGAATGGGCGCTGCCACAAGCGGCGCAACCTGCAGCGGTTCGATCTGCATGGCGTCCGCCGTCACGCGGATAGTGGATGCGCCGGCATGATTTTCTACCCGATGTCCCCGCACCAGCAGACGGTGGCTGTTGATCCCGTAAGGCGTGCAGGTGACAAGCGTGCAATAATCCTCACCTTCCACGATGGCCAGATCGCCCAACTCATTGGGCAGCACGGTGCGGATCTGATCTACTTCGTAGGTCAAGGTTTCGTCCAGCACACGCAGCATAAATACATCGCCCGTCTCCAATTCATCCAGATTGGTAAACAGCTTGGCGCTGGGCAGGCCGCGGTGGCCGGAGAGAACGCAGTGGGTACTCTCTCCGCCAACCGGCAGTGAAGATCCCGGGACATGGCCGATGGCGACCTGCAGGACCGCTTCATCGGTGCCGTGGTAGATAGGAAGATTGCACCTTACCTTAGGGATCTCAATGTAGCCCATAACACCGTTGTCCGCGATATTCAGCAGGGCAGAATAGGCTTTCTTCTGTTCCTCACCCATGACAAAGCGGTTCATCCTGTCGCCCAGTGTTTTGTTGTAAATCCTTGCGTCCTCCCATAGCCGGTCATAAGCATTCTCATCCAAATCCGCTACCTGTTCGGCATAGCTGGCGATGGCGCGGGACTGGTGGAACGAGTTCCAGAAATCACTGATGGTCGGATATAACAGGAGCAGCGCTCCAATAAAAAATGCGGCGATAAGGATCGCAGTCACAAAACTGCTTTTCTTTTTCATCAGGGGCCTCCTTACCGCCGCAGGGAGACGGCGCACCGTCTTCCTGCGGCGGCAGTTTCCGGGTATAGGAATTCAGAGAATCGCAGTAATTACTTGTTGTTCATGCGCTTGCGGATGACCAGAAACACAGCGGCGCCCACCATCAGCGTACCGCCGATGATGTAGAACAGCGTGGTGCCGATGCCGCCGGTCTCAGGCAGTGTCGCGCCGGCGTTGTTCTGGACGGTGGTGGTTACGGTGCCGCCGGCCATATTGCCGTCCTCAGCTGCGCCGCTACCGACCTTGATGGTCAGAGCGGTCAGGGCGGGAGTATTCTCCCCCTTATCCAGCGTGGCAGCGATGACAATTGTGATGGGATCCTTCACCCGGTTGTAGCCGACGGGAGCTTTAGTCTCGTACAGTTCATATGTACCGGCATCCAAACCCGCGACCCAGGCCAGACCATCGGTACCGGTGGTCAAAGCGGTCCCCTTATCCTGAGTATCCACCCAACCGGTGACCTTATTGTCGGCGACAGTGACCCACTTGCCATTCCAAGTCGCCTCAGTTTCTGCCTTAACGCACTTCAGCTTGAATTCAGCTCCGGACAGATGCTTCGTAGTATCAGCGCCGTCCACCTTGTTGACATTCAACTGATAGGTGAACACCAGAACGGTATCCTCAGGGGTATGGCTGGTGGGAGGTGTACCGGTACCGGAGAAGTTGGGGTTGCTGGCATACTCCAGATAGACCTCGTTGGGGTTGCCGGGCTGGCCGATTACGGCGGTGTTGATCAGCTTGGCGGTGTACTTCACGACGATCTCACTGTCGGAAGTGACGCTCGCAACCGTTTTCAGATTGTCAAAGGTAATGGTCAAGCTGCCGCCGCCAGCGGTAGCAGCCGCATTGGGGGTCACAGTGTAACCGGTGGTCAGCTCCGTGTCAACAGAGCCATTGCGCACATATAGTTCTGCGCCGCCGTCAGTTCTTCGTCCTCCAGCGCCTGGTCCCGCAGCGCGTTGGCACTCTCGTCCTCTACCTCCGTGGCGGCCAGCGTCAACTCCTCCACCGGGCAGGGAAAGGACGTCGTCTTACCGAATACGGTCACGACGATGCCGCTTTCCGTTGCGGGTGCAGACAGTGTAAAAATTTCTTCCTTTGCAGGCAGATAGGCATGCAGCGCCGTCAGCCTATCAGTATTGAGCTGGGCCCTCTGCTCGTCGGTCAGGGTCTCATAGGCCGCGCCGGCCCGCTCCACTTGCCGGGCCAGTTCCGCACAATAGGCGTCATAACCCTCGGTGTCCTCTGCCGCCAGCAGCTCCGCCATTCTGGCTTCCGCTTCCTCCGGGCTGGGCAGTGCGTCGATCAGCGCCGCCACTTCCTCTGTCCGGATATGCCGGGCTGCATCATTGGCATAACACTCCTCGTTATGGGTATGCTCCAATAGCTCGCAGATCAGTTCCCACTCCGTTTCAGTGTCCTCATCAGCAGGGAGATAGCAGTCCTCAGTGTGGGCATGGTTCTTCATCTCCATAAGACCGCAAGTCTGTATGTGCTCCGTTGTATAGCAGCTATCCTCGTGCCGATGCGTCTCACTCTCCGGTTCCGTACAGGTCAGCACGCTTTCCTCGCTGTAACATTCATCGCTGTGAACGTGTCCCGTCTCGCCCTCCTCCCAGCCGCAGATGGGCAGAGCCGCCTCTGCCGCTACCTGCCGATAGCAGCCCTGCTCAACGGAGTGTTTGTGTTCCTCCATGCCGCAGATCAGCTCACGCTCCAGCGTCTCGGCGGGCCGCATCAGTACGTAGGTAGTGCCAATCATCACCAGACAGCCTAATACGCCCGCCAGTCGCTTCCACTTCTGTCTGCGACGCTTATTTTCCAGAACACCGTCTGCGTTTGACAGCATCCCGCTCTTCATTTCATTTCCCCCTTTGTCCGGTTACCCGACGCGTCCCATCCGTTCCATGGGCCAGACGCACAACACGATTTTTCCAACAATTTGTCCCTCTGCCACGCAGCCCACCAGCGTGTTGCGGGAGTCTACAGAGGTGGAGCGGTGGTCGTCCATGACAAACACCCGTCCGTCCGGCACCTGATAGGGCAGCTTCAGGTCGCAGTCGCCAAGGGCTTTTTCTGTTATGTACGGCTCGTCGATCTCGACGTTGTTCACATAGACGGTACCGTCCTCGTTGATGTTCACCCACTGTCCGGAGGACGCAATGACACGCTTTACAAGCATTTTGTTGTTATAGTAAAACGCAATCACATCGCCTGTGCGGACGGTGGAGCCTTTCACCGCTACCACGATCTCCCCCTCCTTAAGTGTGGGGGTCATGGAGCTTCCGTAGATTTGCAGAATGGGTAGCCACAGCGTGGCAATCAGCACTGCCGCAGCAGCCACAATGACCAGTGCGCAGATGGTGCTGCGTAGCACCCTGCCTAAGCGGGCGCGATAGCTGACGCGGGCCACCTCTTTTTCCAGTTGGGCCGTAGTGGGCAGTGTAGTGTTCCCTTTCATGAGTTCGCCGCCTCTTTGCTGATGGTATTCAGCAAATCCTTCAGAGCGCTGTGCTGGTCAATTACCTGCTGTATTTTTTCCTGCGCCTGCTGCCATGCCTGGTTGGCGTTTTCCTCCGCCTCACGGGTCATGGCTTCACACTTGGCGCGAGTCTCGGCCTCCATGGCTTGGCACCGAGTCTGCATCTCCGACAGCAGTGCGTCAGCCTTCTGTTGGCTCTCCGTTTCCAGTTTTCGGCAAACCATCGTCTGCCGTTCGCTAAAGGTCTGCACGTTCTCCAGATACTGCTCCGCCGCCGACTGCGCCGCCTCGAATACTCGGTTCAGCTGCAAAGACGCCTCTGCAATGGATCCAGCTTTGTTCAGCAGCAGCTGCCGGCTGGTCAATTGCGCCTGCGCCTGCTGCAATTGCTCCCGCAGACTGTCAATCTGGCGGCTTTGGTCCAGCAGCAATTCCAGCAGCTCTTTTCGGTTCAACTTATGTAACTCTTGATCTGTCAACTGTTTTGTCCTCCTATCTCGCCTGAAATGTGCAAAAAAATTTGCAAAATCAACATAATACGCATTATGTTTTTCTCATAAGTCCTCATAATGCGCATTATGCGTTATTTGCATATATTTACCATAAATTCGCAGATGTCCATGCATCAAAAAAATGTTAAATTTTAATAAGATTTCTTTTTTGTCAACCCTTTTTACTATATAATAATAGTTTTTTGTTGAAATATTCATGCGAGCATATACTTAGCAGCAGAGCCACAGAAATTGTTAATACCGACCCGACCTGCAGTTAACGAATGCGGTGACAGAGAAACTGTTTTTTGCTTATTCACCGATTCAGCACCCATGTGCTCAGATTCAGATAGGCGGCAAAGGCTACCCACAGCAGGTACGGCACCTGCAGCCATGCCGCCGCTTTGTCAACCAGCCGGAAGGACAGGATCATCAGAAGGATTAGCCCCCACAGAATGACCAGCCAGAAAAATGCAAAACCGTAGGCCCGGAAATTAAAGAAAAAGATACTCCAGAAGAAGTTAAATATAAGCTGCGCCCCGAAGAGCAGCAGGCTCCGGGTTCGCTGCCGGGAGGGCGGCGCCATATACACCCGGGCAGTGCCGATTCCCATGAGCAGGAACAATATGCCCCAAACAATCGGAAATACGGCAGCAGGCGGCGACAGCAACGGCTTTATGGCCTCCTCGTTATAGAGCTTTGTGCCGCTTCTGGTCAGCAACCCGGCCAGCGCCCCCACCAGCTCCGTCAGCGCGATCCAAAAAGCATATATCTTCCACTTTGCTTTTTTCATACTTTATCACCCAGCCATAGGATATGCATCCCACAAGCGGGTCTATTCCCGCAAGTGCAGGTAAATTTTGCCTGCAAAAAATCTCCGCCTTGTTTTCCGTTCCCGGCAGGGGTATAATGAACGGTAGAATTCGGTGTAAAGAAGGCTTTCGGGATGCAAGGACCGCAGGACAAAACTTACCTGTTTGAGCAGATGCCGGTTTCCCGGGCGGTGCTGCGGCAGATCCTGCCCTCCATCGCCAGTCAAATGGTTCTGCTGGCGTATAATCTGGCAGATACCTATTTTGTAGGTCTCCTGAACGATCCCGGTCAGACGGCGGCGGTGTCCGTGGCCGGCACCGTCACGGTACTGATGACCGCCGTCGCCAATCTTTTCGCCGTGGGCGGCGCCAGCTCCATGGCGCAGGCTTTGGGACGCCATGACGGCCGCAGAGCCGGGGAGATTGCCTCCATTTCCTTTTGGTGGTGCCTGCTGTGCGCCGTGCTTTTTTCTGTCCTGTTCCGTATGCTCTCCTCGCCGCTGCTGCATCTGTGCGGTGCCACGGCGGACACGTACACCGCCGCCGCCTCCTATGCCGGGTGGGTGGTTGTTTTCGGCGGTCCCTGCGCCATTATGAACATTCTTCTATCCAACCTTCTCCGTTCCCGCGGCAGTGCGTTGGCCGCCTCCGCAGGCGTGTCTCTGGGCGGCATTATCAACATCGTTCTGGACCCGTTTTTTGTCCTCCCGCGGTTTCTGGGTCTCGGCGCAGAGGGCGCGGGCCTTGCCACCGCTGTTTCCGGCGGCGTAGGTACGGTTTTTTTACTGCTGTGTGTGCTGCTGCGCCCCGGTGTCCTTTCCCTGCACCCCCGCCATCTGCGCGCCACCCGCACCCAGATAGGCAACATCTTAAAGATCGGTTTTCCCTCCTGCGCCCAGTATCTGCTGACCATGGTGGCAGTGGGGGCGCTGATGAAATTCATGTCCGCTTACGATACCCGCGCCGTGGCGGCTCTGGGCATTGTGAAGAAGCTGGATATGCTCCCGCTGTATGTTTCCATCGGTGTGTCCGGCGGCATATTGCCTCTCCTTGCCTACAACTACGCCTCCGGTGACCAGCAGCGGCGGCACAATATTTTTCTCCGGGGCTGCCGCATCAGTGTGGTTTTTTCTCTGGTCTGCGTGGGGGTCTATGAGATCTTCGCCCCCACCCTCACGGGTCTCTTCATTGACGATCCCTCCACCATTGCCTACGGCGCCTCCTTCTTGCGTATCATGGTGCTGGCCATGCCCATGATGGCGGTGTGCTACCCCATGATCACGCAGTTTCAGGCCATGGGCCGGGCCAAGGAATCCCTTATTTGCTCGGTTCTCCGCAAAGGTGTTCTGGACATTCCTCTGCTGTTCCTGCTGGACGGGCTGATCCCCATATACGGCTGCACCATGGTCCAGCCGGTGGTGGACTGCATCTCCATGGTGGTGGCCTTGCTGCTGTACCGCCGGGTACAGCGGCAGTTGCACACCACTTGACATTCCCGGCATTTTATCCTACAATAAAGCCAAGCTCCTGACGCCGAAAGTGATTCTTGAGGTGGAAGATGCGCCAAAGAGAGAATCGCCCGCCTCCGGCGGGTCTTGTGGCCGTGTCGCAGAAGCGATGCGGCTTTTTTGCCGCGCAAAAAACAAACAGGAGGTCAGTTTTATGGAAACCCGAGTCGCTCTCGTCGGCATCATCGTGGAAAACGAGGCGTCCGTTGCAAAGCTGAATGAGCTGCTGCACCGGTATGGCTCTTACATCATCGGCCGCATGGGTCTGCCCTACCGGGAAAAGGGTGTGAACATTATCTCGGTCGTGCTGGATGCGCCACAGGACATTATTTCCGCCCTCAGCGGCCAGATCGGCCGGCTGGACGGGGTCAGCTCCAAAACCCAGTATTCCCATATCATCACCCCCTCGGAAGAATAACTCTCAGAAAGGAACACGGCTATGAAAAAGATCATTTCCCTGCTGCTGGCCTTTGTGCTGGCACTGAGCCTTGCCGCCTGCGGCGCGCAGAAAGAAGAACCCTATGCATCCGTGAACATTCGCTTAGGCGGTCTGAAGGGCCCCACCTCCATGGGCATGGCCAAGCTGCTGGACGATGCCGAAAAGGGCCTCACCGCCAACACATATGACTTCACCATGGCGCCCTCCGCCGGAGAGCTGACCCCCCAGTTGATTAAAGGTGATCTGGACATTCTGGCTCTGCCGGTAAATGTGGCCGCCATCCTCTACAACCAGACCCAGGGCGCTGTGGAGCTGCTGGCCGCCAGCACTCTGGGCGTGTTGTATATCACCGAAAAGGGCGGCAATACCGTGACAGATGTGAAGTCTCTGGCAGGCAAGACCCTCTACGCCACCGGAAAGGGCGCCACCCCCGAGTATGCTCTGACCTATCTGCTGGCGCAAAGCGGTCTGACTCTGGGCAAGGATGTCACCGTGGAATGGAAGAGCGAACCGTCGGAGATCGTGGCCCTCATGGCCCAGGAGGAGCACTCCATTGCCATGCTGCCCCAGCCCTTTGTCACCGTGGCCCAGGGCAAACTGGAAGGGCTGTGTGTAGCGCTGGATCTCTCTGCCGAATGGGATAAGCTGGGTCTGGACAGCCGTCTCATCACGGCGGGGCTGCTGGTGCGCAGGGCCTTTGCCGAGGAGCATCCCGAAGCCGTGGCAAAATTTCTGGAGGAATACGCCGCCAGCACCGACTATGCCAACACCCACGCTGCCGAGACCGCCGTACTGGTGGAAAAACTGGACATTGTGAAGGCTGCCGTGGCGGAAAAAGCCCTTCCCGGCTGCAATCTGGTCTGCATCACCGGCGACGCCATGAAAGCCGCCGTCAGCGGCTATCTCCAGACCCTCTATGACCTGAAGCCCGAGGCTGTAGGCGGCGCCATGCCCACAGACGGCTTCTACCGGACGGACAAATGAAAACTGATCGCATCCAGCGGCTTTTAGCCGCGGCATTGGCCGTGGCCGTTTGGCAGATCGCGTCCATGGCCGTGGGTTCCCGGCTTTTGCTGGCTTCCCCGGTGCAAGTGGTGGTACGTCTGGCGGCCCTGGTTCCCACGGCCGCTTTCTGGCAGACAGTGCTATTCAGCCTCCTGCGCATCGCCGGCGGATTTCTGCTGGCCCTGCTGTCTGCCACGGTGCTGGCCCTTGCCGCCGGGCGGCTGCGGATCATTGAGATCCTCCTGCAGCCCTATGTGTTGGCCATCAAGTCCGTGCCGGTGGCCTCGTTCATCATTCTGGCCCTCATCTGGCTGAAAACGGCGCAGCTCTCCCTGTTCATTTCGTTTCTCATGGTATTTCCCCTGCTCTACACCAACATTCTGGCGGGCATTAAAAGTGCCGACGGAGCGCTGCTGGAGATGGCGCAGGTCTTTTGTGTGCCGTGGAAACGGCGGCTGCGTATGATCTATCTGCCGGCCGTGGAGCCCTTTCTTCTGGCGGGCAGCACCGCCGCGTTGGGCATGAGCTGGAAGGCAGGGGTAGCAGCAGAGGTCATCGGCGTAGTGAGCGGCTCTATCGGAGAGCGGCTGTATGAAGCCAAGATCTATCTGCAGACTGCCGATCTGCTGGCGTGGACAGTGGTCATTGTGGCCTTGAGCGCTGGGTTTGAATGGTTGGCGCTGCGCCTGCTGCGGCATGGATTTCGAATGGTGGGAGGTGTCGGACGCTTATGAATATCTCCCGTCTTTGCAAGTCCTTTGGCCAAAAACCCGTGCTGGAGGATGTATCCCTCACCCTTGTCCCGGGGCAGATCGCCTGCCTCATGGCCCCATCCGGCCGGGGCAAAACCACCCTTTTGCGGTGCATTGCCGGGTTGGAGACCCCTGACAGCGGCTCCATCACCAGCCGTCCGGAGCGCATCGGCTATGTGTTTCAGGAGGATCGCCTGTGCGACGGTTTTTCCGCCGTGGCCAATGTGCAGCTTGCGGTGGGAAGCGCTCTTTCCGAAGAGGAGATTTGTTGTCATCTTGAAGAATTGGACCTCGCCGGCAGCCTCCGCCAGCCGGTTCGTGAGCTGTCCGGCGGAATGCGGCGGCGGGTGGCCATCTGCCGGGCGGTTTGTTTTGGCGGCGGACTTCTGCTGCTGGATGAGCCGTTTAAGGGGTTGGACGGCGCGCTGCGGCAGCAGACAGCGGATTATATCCTCTGCCACCGTGGCGGCGCAGCCATTCTCTGCGTCACCCACGACCGGGAGGACGCCCAAGCCTTGCAGGCCGCCCGCATCCTCACCTTATAATGTCTGCCCTTTCTGCAAACAGGGAGGCACGGCAATTGCCGTGCCTCCCTGTTTGCATTGTAATCAGTCCACACGCTCGCCCAGAGCCTCCAGCTGTTCCACAATCTCGTCGGCCAAATCTTCCAGTTCCTCGTGCCGCTCGGCCCAATCCACAAATTCCTCGCCGGTCTCATCCTCCGGCTCTTCTTCGTCCATGGTCTCCAGCTCGCAGCGAACGTCCTCCAGATACGCCCGCAGCTCCTCCGGCTCCATGGTCTTCGGATCTCTGCACAGATCCATCCTTCGCACCTCCCGCGTATGTTTTTCTCGATTGTGCCATATCCGTGCCGGAATTGCAAGCTAATTCCGTCTTTGCCCGGCCATTTATCATTTTTCAAAAAACAAGGCCCCCACTGTGGGAGCCTCGTTTCCATTCATTTTTTCAGCCGCTTGTCGCAGTGGATGGCCAGCTTTGTGCCAATGGTCTGCAGGATCTGCACCAGCAGTACCAGCAGCACCACTGCCGCCAGCATCACCAGGTACTTGTAGCGGTAGTAGCCGTAATCAATGGCGATCTTGCCCAGACCGCCGCCGCCGATGATGCCGCTCATGGCAGAGTAGCCCAAAATGGTGGTCAATGCGATGGTCACATTCTGCAGAAGGCTGGGCACACTCTCCGGGATCATCACCCGGCAAATGATCTGCCCGGGCGTTGCCCCCATGCTCTGGGCCGCCTCGATGATGTTGGGATCCACCTCCCGGAGGCTCCCCTCCACCAGTCGGGCTATGAAGGGGAACGCCGCCACCACCAAGGGGACGATGGTAGCCGCCGTGCCCACTGCCGTTCCGATGATGAACCGCGACAGGGGAAACACCATGATCATCAGGATCAGAAACGGCACCGAGCGCAAGAGGTTAATAATGACATTCAGCACCTGCAGCACGCCCTTGGGCAGGGGCAGCACGCCGCCCTTCTCTCCCGCTACCAGCAGCACGCCCAGGGGCAGACCGATAACCGTTGCCAGCAGGGTGGAAAGCAGGGTCACATACAGAGTCTCACAGATGGCATAGGGAAGCTGGGGCAGCACGGCCTGCAGCTCCGCCAGAGACTCCGGAGAGAACAAATCACTGTACATGGTGCTCCACCTCCTCTGCCTGAATGTTGGGATAAGACCGGATGAGATCCAAAGCCCGCCGGAACTGCCCGTTGGGGATGCCCAGCAGCAGGCTTCCGTAGACCTCCTGTGACAGTTTCTGGGTGCTGGCGGAAATGACATTGCAGTAAATGCCCTCCTCCGCCGCCAACCGGGCAACCAGCGGGATACCTGTAGTCTGGCTGTCCCGGAAGATCAGCCGCACCCGCCGCTCCGTCAGCGGATCGGACACCAACGCATCCGCTCCGCCGGGGAACACCAGCCTCCGTCCGGCGGTGGACTTGGGGGCGGCAAACACCGCCGATACCAGTCCCTCCTCTGCCACCTCGCCGCCGTCCAGAATGGCCACTTTGTCGCAGATCTCCTTCACCACGCTCATCTGGTGGGTGATGATGACCACCGTGATGCCCAGCTCCCGGTTCAGTTCCCGGATAAGCTGCAGGATCTGGTGGGTGGTATTGGGATCCAGGGCGCTGGTGGCCTCGTCGCACAGCAGCACCTTCGGCTCGGTCGCAAGCGCCCGGGCAATGGCGACCCGCTGCTGCTGGCCGCCGGAGAGCTGGGCGGGGTAGGCATTGGCTTTATCCGGCAGGCCCACCAGCTCCAAAAGCTCTCTGGCCCGCTTTTCCGCGTCAGCCCGTCTCATGCCCCCCAGCTCCATAGGGAAACACACATTGCGCAGGCAAGTGCGCTGCATCAGGAGATTAAAGTGCTGGAAGATCATGGTGATCTCCCTGCGGGCCTGCCGCAGCTCACGGGCGGACATTTTATCCAGTTCTTTTCCGTTCACCCATATTTCGCCTGAGGTGGGGCGCTCCAGCAGATTCATGCACCGCACCAGGGTGCTCTTGCCGGCGCCGCTCATACCGATGATCCCGTATATCTCGCCTTTTTCGATCGTGAGGGAAACATTCTTCAGCGCTTCCACTTCTCCCCCACCGGAGTCAAATGTTTTGCATATATGCTTGAGCTCGATCATATCTGTTCCCCTCGTTTCCGTGTATCATGCTTACTTGGTCAGGGTGTCCAGAGATGTCTGCTTGCCGCCGTAGAGGCCCATGGGCTCCACATGGATGGTGGCGATGGACACGATGTGGGTACCCTGTTCTTTATTGAAGTCCTCCAGGTAGGGCAGGTGCTGGAAGTAGTTGGCGTCCACGGTGCCGTCCTCGACCACGGTGTTGGGCACAACATAGTCATTGTAGCTCTGGATATCCAGGGTGATGCCCTTGGCAGCCAGGATGGTCTTGGCAACCTCCAGGATCTCGGCGTGGGGCGTGGGGGAAGCGGCAATGGTGATGGTGGTGCCGTTCAGTGCAGCGTAGTCAAGGGAGGAATCATAGCCGTCGGTGGGGTTGGTAACGGTGCTGACCACGGAGCCGGCATACTTCTCGGTGATGAAGTCAGCCACCTGCTTGCTCTCCAGAGCAGCCTTCAGAGCCAGGATTTTGGGCTGCTTCTCGTTGCCTTCCTTCACGCAGAGGATGTTGCCGTAGGCGGAGGAGGAGCCCTCGATGGCCAGAGCATCCTTCAGGGGATTGAGGCCGGCGTTGATGGCGTAGTTGGAGTTGATAACGGCGTAGTCCACATCCTGCTTCACATTGGGCAGCTGAGCGGCCTCGGCTTCCACGATCTCCACATTGTGGGGATTTTCCACGATGTCATTCTTGGTGGCGGTGATGCCGGCGCCGTCCTTGAGCTTGATGATGCCCTTCTCCTCCAGCAGCAGCAGAGCACGGGCCTCGTTGGTGGTGTCGTTGGGAACGGCGATCTTAATGACAGCGGCATCCTTCTTGCCGCAGCCGGTGAGGGCCAGGGTCAGGGTCAGGACCAGAGCCAGAATCAGAGCAGCGAACTTATTTGTCTTTTTCATAATGATACTCTCCTTTGCGATCAGTTGTATTTTTTATAGTCTTTGTGTCGTGTCACGCGTCGGCAAATGTAAGTGTTCCTTTTGTGTCCAAAGGACACATTCGCCTGCCGGCGTGAAACAGATCAAATATTTTTTTCATGGAATTGTCCTCCTGTGGTTAAAAATAAAAACAGCGGAAAGCCAACCGGCTTCCCGCTGTAAAAAGCTAACCTGCGGTCTTTATTCCGCAGAAGGAGCATGGGAAAGCAGATGGCTGTTTTGGGCGCAGGAAAACATGCACATGCACATGGGCATGCACATCATCATCATGCTGCGGCCAAACTGTTTCATGCTGCTTTCTCCTTTCCGATGTTTTGGGTTGTGGGCATAGTACACCCAAGTCCCGGATCTGTCAACCGCCCTTGGCGATTTTTGTTGTTTTCTCCAAAAAGGTAAATTGTCTTATCTGTTTTTTTATGAATTGAATAATCATTTTTCCGTTTTTTTGCAGGCCATTTGAAAAAAACAATGGAAATGCCCCCTCGTCTATGCTATAATGAATTTATATGTGAAGGGTCGAGGTAAAGCCATGGATAGGAAGTATCCCCGTCTTGTGATTCGGCGGGACAAGCTGCGCAACAATTTCACCCAGATCATCACCCGCTGCGCCGCCAGCGGAGTCTCTGTGGCCGGCGTGGTCAAGGGAGCCGGCGGCCTGCCGGAAATAGCCCGACTCTATAAGGAATGTGGTGCCGAACAGCTCGCCACCAGCCGCTTAGAGCAGATCGAACGCTGGCGCGGCGCCGGGATCGAGGGGCCCTTTATGCTCCTTCGTGTGCCGGGCATGTCTGAGCTGGCGGAGCTGCCCCGTCTGGCTGACTACTCCCTGCAGAGCGATGCCACCACCCTGGATGCGCTGAACAGCGTCTGCGCCGAGCAGGGCGTCACCCATCGAGTGATCGTTATGGCTGATCTGGGGGATCTGCGGGAAGGCTTTTGGGACAAGACGGAGATGGTGGAGGTCTGCTGCCATGTGGAGCAGGGGCTTGACCACCTGCACCTGGCCGGCGTGGGGGTAAATCTGGGCTGCTACGGCGCGGTAAAGCCTACGCCGGAGAATATGGGGCAGCTGGTGGACATTGCACGAGCCGTGGAGGCACGGATCGGCCGACGGCTGGAGATCGTCTCCGGCGGTGCCACCAGCAGCTTTCCTTTGGTGCATAGCGGCGCCATGCCGGAGGGCATTAACCACCTGCGTATCGGCGAGACGGCCTTACTGGCCAAGGACCTGCAGGTGGATTGGGGCATCAGCGACATGGATTACCTGCTCCGGGACACCATGCGCCTGGAGGCGGAGATCATCGAGCTGCGGAAAAAACCCTCCCATCCTGTGGGAGAGACGGTCATAGACGCCTTTGGCAACCGCCCCACCTTTGTGGATCGGGGTATGCGACTGCGAGCCCTGGCAGCCTTTGGCCGAGCGGATGTGGGGCAGGTGGAGACCCTTTTGTGCCGGGAGCCGGGCATGACAGTCATAGGCGGCTCCTCGGACCACTGCATTTTGGATGTGGAGGACTGCCCCCGGGCCCTGCGGGTGGGGGATGTGGTATCCTTTGACCTGAGCTACAGCCATATGCTCTATGCCACCGGCCGGACGGACATGGCGGTGGTTTTTACCGGCGCATGACAGCATCACCCTTTCGCAAATATATTGTTTGCAAAATTTTATTAGGAGGATAGTCCATTGAACGAAAGTAGTATTTCCATTTTTATCGTGCAGGCGGCCCTGGCCCTGTTCACCTTCTTTGTGGCAGCACCCTGTGTGCTGAATGCCATCTCCACCTTTACCGTGCAGGCTCGGCTGGCCAAGACCATGGTGGAGGAGGGTGTCATCACGGAGGCGGATCGGCGTCTGCTCCAGCCGAAAAAGCAGATCGCAGGCGTGGTCATTTCGGTAATCTTGGTTGGCGCGTTGGTGGCCGTGGCCGCTCGGACCGCACCCTATGGGTTCTTTAGCTGCGGCATTGCCGCCATCGCCGGCGTGCTGAAATATCGGCGCATTTTGGAGTTCAACAGTCTCACCGTCTCCCGCTTTAAGAACACCTACCAAAGCGTTATGAACAACAACAAGTACGACCAATATGTGAAAAAGATGTTCTGAGTTGAAACGGACGAGGGCGGTATGCGAAAGCGTACCGCTTTTTTCGTTGGTGCAGCGGGGATGCGAATTATTGTCACAGCCAGTGTGCGCACTGGCTGTGGCAATGACAGGGTTACACAGGAAGTGCGGTGGGGCGGGCGGACAGAGGCGTACGCCCCTACGAAAATGTGTTGTAGGGGCGGGGTTC
>SAMEA3663010__coassemble_352_pt1 | contig 19095 bp, 10 predicted proteins | sample SAMEA3663010__metabat2_high_PE_006 | metagenome-assembled genome bin SAMEA3663010 (sample SAMEA3663010) | pig gut metagenome | biome: pig gut; feature: pig-associated habitat; material: faeces | place: France | collected 2012 | reverse complement strand
AATGGTCGGAGCGGTGAAGGTGACACTTGTGCCGTTATCTGCCGACACAGTGCCGCCCTCTGCCGACCACGCCACGCTCTTGATATCGGCGTTTGCCAGAGATGCCGTCAGGTTGGTGGTGCTACCACTGTCCACGCTGGTCTTGCCGCCCACGATCTCGCCGGTCACCAGCGCCAGAGCCTGATCAGCCGTTCTGCTGGTCAGTCTGGTGTAGTTGGCCTCGTCGCTGGAGAAGTAGGTGTGGTTGGCGTCAGGCTTGTAGATGTGGTTGCCATTCAGAACCTTGTAGATGCTGGTAGTGGCATCATAGAAGCCGTTGGCGTCCTTAGCCTCGCCGTAGTCAACCTTCAGATTATTCAGAGCGGTGTTTCTCATGGGCTGGAGCTCCACGCTGCTGCTGAACTGCAGGTTCATGCTGCCGGTGATGCTCTGGGCAGCGTTGGCCACGTCGCCGTTGTCCACGGTGTCGCCATCCAGCCACACCACCACGGACAGCCTCTGCGCCTGATTCTGGTTCAGCTTAGCCAGCGTAATGCTGTCATTATACTCTGTGCTGTCTGCGTTAGCCACCGGCACAAAATTGCCGTCGACATAATTACCCAGCTTCAGATCGGCCTTGATGCCGTCTGCGGTAGCCTTGGCGGTGCTCATGTCCAGAACGGCCAGCTGGGAGCTGTTTCCGTCGGGATCCAGGAAGGTCACACGGATGGACTTCATCAGGTTCTTGACAGCATCGTCCGTCAGCAGGGAGTTGCCCTGTGCATTGGTAACGGCCTTGAAGGTCATGGAGGAGCCGGCGCCCTGCGTGGCAGCACTCTCGCTGTCGCTGTAAACGCGCTGCTTGCCCTCAGTCTGGAGCTGCAGATAGCTGTTCACCGCATTGGTGCGGAAAGCCAGGTCGATCATGTAGCCATAGGTGTCGGACAGAGTGGTGGTAGCACCGGCGGAGGTGCCTGCAGCCTGCACAGCCTGCAGGACATTGCCCATAGTGGGATCCACAGTGGCTGTGGTGATCATAGTAGAAGGCATGTTGGTAACAGTCAGCCCCTTGAAGCTGATGGAGATCTCGCTGGCGGCGGAATAATTGCCCACCACGGTGGCGATGTAAGCGAACACGCCGCTGCCATCGGGCATTTCCACTCTCACGCCGCCGTCCTTGGTCATCTTGCCCATGAAGGTGGGGTTGATCTCTTTGCTCCCTCCTTCACCCACCATCAGGTCGGTGGCCGGATCGCCGGTAGCCTTGGCGTTGTAGCCGTTGACGGTGACCTTCTCGGTGTTGATCAGGGCAGTCAGCTTGGCCTTGTAGTCGGCGTTGTTCTTAGCGGTGGCCACGGTGGTCTTCTGCGCTTCCAGATTGTTCACTGCGGTTTCAATCTGCGCAGGAATCGTGATGCCGCTATCCTGGGCAGCAGTCAGTGCAGCGTTGGCAGAGGCAGCGCCGTTGACGGCGGCCACAGCGGCCTTGTAGCCGGCGTCCGTGTCAATGGTAGTGGCCGCTGCCAGGATAGCCTGCTTGTAGGCCTCGTCGATGAGCTTCAGAGAATTCTCGGTGGCGGTGATCATGTTGTTGATAGCCGCTTCGTTCTCTGCGGTGATGGGCGCGTCGGAGCTGCTCATAGCCAGCTGGGTCACGGCGTTGGCAAGACCCTGGGCATTGTTGGACAGGGCCTGCCGAATGGTGCTCTGCGCCTCGCTGATCTTGCTGTTGTATGCAGCCTTGGCGGACATCAGGCCGGACTGCTGAGCAGTCAGGTTGTCGTTGGCGCCGATGGCACGCACGCCCACGGGCATGGGGTTAACATTCTCCCATGTGTTGTTGTCGGCGTTGTACTTGCCGCTGGCCTGCGTGTCGTTTTTCAGATCCTTCACACGGCCGTCAGCGCCGTACACGGGGATGCTCAGCAGGTTGCCGGTGGCCCAGCTGCCGGCATTATTGAACCGGGCGGGCTTCAGGCTGATGCTCTGCAGACCGTAGGAATCATCGGACAGATCCACCAGGTTACCCCAAGTGAGGTTGGCTACCGTGTCCTTGACGATCGCCATGGAGCTGCCGACGCCGCCCTCTTGTGTGGTCGTTGCATCAACGTTGCCGCTCAGCAGCGCCATTTCCAGGTTGCCGTTGGCGCCCACGCTGGTGGTGATGCCGGTGATTTCAGGAGCTGTAGACAGGGTGAACCATGCGTAGGTGGCAGAGATCATCATGATGGATGCCACCAGCAGCATGCACACAGCGCCCATGAGCTTCTTCTTCATGTTGCCGAAGGACTTTTTTGTCTTGTTCATGCGCTTCATTTCTCCCTTTCGCATTATTTTCGCGTTCTCTCCCGCCGGAGGAGTTCTGCTACCGGATTCGCTCTTTCATCCGTCAAAGGCGGCTGAAGTGTCGCTGCCCATTCTTCCACAGCAGAGAACGGGCCTACCCGCACCGCAGGGTTTTGGCACCGGCAGTCCCGCATTCTGAACGGGCACGCCCGTTCTCTTTAGCAACACTACCTACCGCCGCCCTTCTTTTTGAGGAAGCAAAAACCACCGATCTCAGAAACATCTTGCGTGTTTCATCTCCCGCCGGAGATATGTAAATAGCAGAGATGGCTGCCATTTCATACGATCAATTCGGAACTTACTTGTCCCACCAGATGAGGTTGCCCAGGAACCGATCCAGCCAGGATTCCTTTTCCTCGCCGGTTTCATCCCGCATCCTCATGTTCATCTCCACGCCCATGTGCCCGCCGATAAGCTCATCGGTGCACTCCGGATCGTCTCCCTCCAGCCACATGACCACCGTATACTTGTGGACATCGCCGAGCTCCATACCCGCCCGCGAGCCTTTTGCAATGGTGTTGGCGCTTTCAAAGGTATAGGGCTCCACGCGGTAATAGGACACGCTGCCCACCGTGCGGATGAGCTGGAGCTGGTCGGGATCCGCCAGATTTTTTCGGAAAAACGGCTCCGGATAACCATGTCGGTCGTCCCCCACTTTGGGCAGCATCTCCGCCCCGCCGTCGGCAGAGGCTTTGGCGAAAATGCTCAATTTCCCGTCTTCAAACACCATAAGCCACGCAGCCACGCTGATGGACTGGCTCTCGGAATTCAATTTGATGGTCCAGTCGTAGGTGACGCTCTCATCGCCTTCGTAGCGCAGATAAAAAGTGTAGGCAAAATAGTCTTCGTTATGTGACCCGTCCACCTCGTCCACATCCTGTGCAATGTCGGTGATGGACACGCAGGGGACGTCCTCCGCCGGTTTGCTGAACAGGTGCGTCGTGGGATTGGTAAAATCCCTTGTTTCGCTCATAAGGAAGCCGGACTTAAACATGTTCTCAGACATGTTAATTGTAAAATGGCCCCGCAGCTGGCTCACATAAGCCAGCGTCACCATGGCAAAAAACAGGAGAAACAGTGCCCCCAGCAGTGCCCACAGTCCCTTGCCGTGCAGAAACCACTTCAGAAATGCAAGGGGGTTGCGCTTGTCGAAATACAGCCCCATGCTGGAGGCCAACAACTCAAACTCACGCTTGGAATAGATCTTTCGCTGCTTCATCTCCTTGCGAAGCTTTTTGCGGCCGATCCGGATCTCCTTGACCTCCTCACGGGTCAGCAACACGCCGGCTTTGGTACGCCGAAAAATGGACTTCCCCTTCTTGTCCTTTTTGCGGTCGCCTTTTTCCGGTGCTTTTCCTTCAGGAGGATCTATCGTTGGCACCGCCGTCTTTTTCGAGGTATCTGCAGCGGCTTCTCTTTTTATTTCATCGGGGATGTGATCATAGGGTGAAGCCAAGGGAGTGTCCTCCGTTTCTCTGAAATCGGCGTGTACCATGTCTGCTTTTGTTTGTCATGGCTAAATGCTGAAAAATCCTGCCTATAACATTAAAAATGAGCGCAATAATGTCTTTGACATATCTATACAGATTTATTGTACACCAACGCCCCGCTTTTGTCTATCAGAAATTTGGATAAATTGCTAATTTGTATTTTAATTTCCTCCGAAAAAGAAAAACAGCCGAAACGTCTTAGTTTCGACTGTTTTTATTATTTGGTGGTGCGATCATTTGCGCTCCTGCAGCAGGCTGTCCCGGATCAGTTCATCCTCTTCCACGATAATGCCGGTGATCGGTCCACTCATGGCCGCGACTCCGCAGGCCGTGAGCCAGCGCTGCACATTTGTATCCTCCACACCGCCGCCCAGCAGCGTGAAGCCCAGCCCCCGCAGAGAGGTCATGGTGTTTGCAGTGCTCTCCTGCATATAAAGCGAGTGGTCAAAGCGAATATGCGTAAAGCCGATCTCCTGGATCTCCTCCAAGCTCAGCTTTGCCGGGTCATATCCGTCCAGCACCAGCGTAATGCCGCTGCGGATATAGCGGTTGAGCAGCGTGCGCATACCTTTGCCGCCGCCAACGACTTCCGCCGCCGGAACCGTCAGCATTAGTAACTTCCGGTCAATGGGCTGGTCGTCAAAGAGCTGCATAAAACGCTGTATATGGTTTTCCCGGGTAAAGAAACGCGGCAGGGTCTGCACCAAAACGCCCATGGTGTCCAGCTTGCAGTTCTGCATGCGCAGAACCGTGTCCGCCGCCTCATAGAGCAGGTAGAATGTCACATCCGTTGTCAGCTCCGTGCGGGCAAACATTTCGGCCAGCTCTTCCGCTCCCTCCGTTTCACCGGGGCGGCCGGCAATACCTCCGAACCACGGAATCGCCTCATAAGCCACCACCGTGCCATCATTGTCGCCCACCATAGGCCGATATTTAAGGCCCATGGGTCGCTCCTTCCGCTTGTTCACCAGCGGAATGGTTTTGGGAAGTGTGAGAGTGTAGTGCACATACTTATTATATATATTACGGCATTTACCGCGGCAGTTTTGCAGCACCGTAACGAGCTGCGCCGACCACAGTATATCCTTACCCTCCAAAATGACATCAAAGGCTTCCTTAAACGGGTCTTCGGATTTTGTTTCGGAAGCAAGGCGATCCAGCTCTTTGGCAACGCCCACAATCTGAGCAATGGGGCTGATGTCATCGCCCCGCCGCCCTTCCGGGTAGCCGCTGCCGTTGTAGCGCTCCATGTGCTGCAGGCAGCTCTCCCGCTGCATCTGCCACGGGATATTGTCGGTATCAGTATAATCCGGAGTGCCGGTACGTTTCTCCTTTGCCCGCAGCCCGCTCTCTTGAAGGGAGGCGATGAGCGTGCGGCCGTCAGTGGTGTACTTCCGGTAAACGGCGGCTTCTTCCTCGGTAAAATCGTCGCTCCAGATTTGGTATTCGGGCGGGACAAGCGCCTTGCCAAGCTGATGGTACATGCCGCACTTGTAAGCAAGATCGGTGTACTTGCTGTTGATCTGCTGGCGTCCCTTTTCTGTGTCCGCCGCAAAACCGTCCTCACAAGCTTGGGTGAAAATCACCTGCGTATAGGCAGCAACCCGAACTGACTGCTGGCGGATCACCGGAGCAAGACCCCGAAATGCTTCATCCCACGACTCATATTCCTTTCGTTTCCAATCCTGCTCAAGCACTGTTCTCTTCTCCTTTTTGTCCATTGCAAGCCTAAACCCGGCAGGCAGCATGGTCCGCCGGGTTTAGGAATGCTATTGGTGTGATTACTCGTCGTCGTTAATGTCGTAATCTACAAGAGGTGTGTTGTCCACTTGATTCTTTTTCTTGGTGCTCTTCTTGCTGACAAGGATCACCACCAGCACTACGTTAGCGGCCAGGCTGATGAAGAACAGGATAGGCCACACCTTGTGGATGGCAATGCCGCAGGACTTGCTGTCGGAGTTCAACAGCTTCTCGATCAGCTCATTGATCTGCTTGGCAGCAGCATCCACCTGCGCCTGATCGCCGCTGGAGAGCAGTCTGTCACCATTGGACAGAGCATCCAGCAGGGCGAGCCATAGGCTGTTGACCTCGTTGTCCTTACCCATAGCCTTGGCCTTTTCAATAGCCGCCTGCAGCTGCGAATAGTCCATCTTCACCAAAGCGGCAATGGCATTTTGCAAATTCTTTGCTGCGGTGTCAATGTCCTCCTGCTTTGTGCTGGACAGAGCTGCCTGCGCTTTGGTCAGGGCGTCCAGCAGGTTATTCCAGCTGTCATCGGTATAGCCGTCTTTCTTCAGATTAGAGGCCTTGTCGATAAGCTCCTGCAACTTACTCAAATCTACCTTAGTGGTGGGGGTAGAGGGGGTAGACGGAGTACTGGGGTTAGACGGCGTGCTGGGACTGCCGCCGCTGACAACCTGCACGGTGTAGGAAACGGTGTTATGCTTCTCCACCATTTCGCCGTTGGGGTAGTCGTAGGAGTAATAGTCAAAGGTAACTGTATACACATCTCCAACAGATGCGCCGCTGGGTGCCTGTACCGTCGCCGTGACGGTCTTCGTACCTTCGGCATACAGATAGAATGTGCCGCTGGAGTTCACGCCGCCGGACTCACTGGCACTATAGCTTACCGAAGCCCCACCAGAGCAGGTTGCCGTACCGTCGATGCCCTCCGCATTCACGGTCAATGTCACATTGACACTGCCGCCGGGTTTCACCGTGTAATCAGCAGCACTCGCAGCAACAATCGACAGGGCCACAACCAAAACTGCCGCAATTAAGGTCGCCAAGAGTTTTCTTCCAAACTTCATTTCTTTACACCTCTCATATTCTACACATTTCCGAATAGCTTCTCTTTCCCGCGCTCCGCCCTTTCACAGACAGAGCGCGTTTTTTATACATCTTGGGTTTAGTCGACCTTGTTTTCATAGCTCGACTTATAGCCGTTCCAATCCTTACTCATGAACTTGAGTCTGTTCTTGGATGCATCGCCGGAGTCGATTCTCCCGTTTTTGTTCACATCTGCAGCCTTCAGTGCCGCACCAGTCAGTTTCTCGATATTCATGAAGTGCCGCCGCATCAGTACCGCGTCACCAGAGTCGGTTCTGCCGTTGCAGTTGGTATCACCCACAATGATGATGGTATATCTACACAGATCACTGCCGGAGGCTACCTTCACAGTGGCGCCGTTTCTCACCAAGCCCTTATCAGTCAGGCCGCCAGCCTCCACCGTAACCGTTGCATCGGATTTATTCAGAATCTTGCGTAGAGCTGTTTGCAGTTGTGCTGCGTTAATGCCTTCGTGGCGAACATCTAGATACAAATCCCCCTTGTCCACGCACTGCTCAACTACCGTGTAAGTATATGTGTTATTGGCAACCGTCTCCTTGATCTTATACCCAGCCCGATCCGTCTCAGCCTTAACAGCCGCATCGGACACCAGCTTGGAATCCTTGTTCTTCAGCACGAAGGAGAATCCTCCCTGCTCGATATTGGCAGCGCCTGTGACAGTCATAGTGGCGGTCACGGCAATGTTATCGGTCATGCTGACATTCGTAAGCACGTTCAGCGTGCCGGAGCCATTCAACTTGGTAACGGCCTCCGCCAATGTCTTGCAATACTCTCCATTGGCCTTTGCCGCATACTGCAGCAGGGACGCCGTATTGCCGCTCACTGTCACATACAAAGCAGGGTCATTGCTCTCGACCATTTCAGCAGTTATGCCGGTCATGGTCACGGCTGCTTCCTTATTCATGAGGATGAAGCGATAGCTGCCCATCGTCAACGTCTTCCCTGTAACGGTCAGCGGAACATTAACCTTCACATTGTCGGTCAAGCTCTGTGCCTTGTTCAGAACCAGAGTTACGCCGGCAGCATCTTCATTAATGTGAGCCAGTGCATCTGTCAGATCATTGCCGTTGTAGATATATCTACCATCGTGACCCTTTACAACGATGTCCTCTGCTTCGGTGAACACATCCGCATCCAGAACAATGTTGGCCACAGCGTTTACCGTTCCGGTGATCATGCGTACGCTTCTGGAGGGATGGAACTCCTTGTTCTCATACTTGAGCTGATAGGAGCCGTAGTTCTCCGTTTTCAGCCCCGCTATAGTTCCCGAGTTTCCATTGATATTGGCAAGATCGGCTGCACGCCCGATCATGTAGAGAATGTCGCCGTAGGCGCTCATCTTCCCTGCTTCAACTGCATCAATGGTTACATTCAAGCCAAGCTGCTTAGCCTGCGCCGCAAAAATAGGCTTGCCGTTCAAAGCTTTCAGCGCGGCAACAAGCTGCCGGCTGCTCACTCTTTCCACCGCGGCCTTCAGGGCATCTTTACCCTCCTTGTCAAGGTATGCTTTAATGCCGTTCACCAGCTCGGCCTTCAGCGCATCGCCGCTGGGCAGGCTGTTGGCAACTATCATTGCCGGCAGGATCACATAATTTATGTCATCCCGCACATCGAGCTTTGCTTTCAAATTGACATCCACATCGGCGTTGAACCGGACATCGTCCCCTGTGCCGGCCACGGCAATATCACGGATATTAACAGCCGTGCTGTCATCCACCGTCACCGTTTCCTTCAGCACACCCAAAATGCCCTGCAAACGGTCGATAGCATCGCTGTACTGCTCGCCCTTTACCACGCGGATGCTGACACTGGCCGTATCCTTCGTTCCGTCTTTCGTGCTGATATTTAGATAGTCACCCTCAGCAACCGATGCCTCGATACCAAAGCCCGTGGCAGTAACGGTGTAGGAGATAATATCCGTTCCGTCCTCAACGGCCTTGCTGACTGCCTCAAAATCGGTGAGCTTGCGGATCATGTCATTGGCCAAAGCGTTAATGCCATCCAAATTCAGGCAATCCAGCAGAATATTGCCGGTTTCGGCCACGGAAGCGGTTTCCACCATGGTTGCAATATCGGTCAGCGCCAAATCGTAAAGAACATAGTCCTGGCCGTCAATATTCACAGACACTTTCTTTGTGGCGTTGCCATAGTTCATGGCCATTTCAGCGGCGATCTCAGCGGCCACGGCCAGCACATTTCTGCGGGTCTTGACCAGATCCTTCCATGCGTCCACGGAGGGGATCAGGGAAATCACGATATTCTCGCCGTTTGCAGAAGCTGCTCTGTCAACAGTGTAGAGCTTCTTAGCCAGTGCTGCGCCGTCGGTTGCGTTTCCGGCATCTGCCAGAACGCCCTTGGACAGTACGCTGTTGACCACGATCACGCGGTCAGCTTCATCGCTGATCACCTTGTCAACACTGTGGCCGTTTAGATCAATGACCACATTGCTGCAGCCGGGCTTCACAGTGATCTTCTTGCAGGTGTCCGCCAGCAGAACCACCACCGTGTTGCCGGTGGTCACGGTAAAGGAACTGTTTGCGGCGGCAGGAATAAACTTGAAGCCGGCATTGCCCTTCTGGGCGCTGGCGAGAACAGCCGCATACTCCTCGGAGTGCGTAATCCCGATCTTCAGGCTGCCGCTGACATCCGTGCTTCTAAGCTTATTGGTCACGATGTCACGCAGTCCCTCGTTGCTGATCCCATCCAAAAGTTCCTTCATGGAGTACTTCATGTCCACGCCGAAAGAAGTATCCGTGCCGGATTCATTGGTAAATTCGCTGTTTTTCAGGACTGCTTTGACCAGCTTGAAAGCGTTTTGATATTTGGTGACATCCACAGAGTCCACGCCGAACTTATCCAGCGTATTCTGAATGGTGGTAGTGGTGCTGGTTTCAGATTCAAAAATAGGCTTCAGGATGCTCTCATACAGATCGGGGATGATGTTCTTCAGGTTCCAGTCGGAATCATCCAGATTTCTAACATCCGCCTGATTCAGTAGCAGGGCAGCGCCCATGAGGACCTTGTAGGCATTGTTGGAGGAGGCATTGACATTCACGCTGCCGTTTTCAAGGGAAACGGAAATGCCCTTGTCCGCCACAGTCTTGGCCGCATCTCTTACCTTCTTCAGGTCGTCGGGCGTGCGATCAAAGTCCTCCAGCGTAACAGCCAGAGAGATCTTCATCCCATCAAGCTCCATATCGCTTTGCAGGAGCTGCAGGCCGATCTTATCCAGTTCATTCACATAACCGCCCGCAACCGCATAGCCATTGGATGCATCAACCGTCCACATCACATCGCCGGGAACTGCACTTTCAACTATGTCACCGGTTTCGGTGATGCCGTTAATAATTGTATTCAAGCTCAAACCGCTGCTCAGAAGCACATCCGCCACAGGCTGCAGGTCGATCTTATTGTCGCCCAGGAATGTCTGCCCGTTGCTCCCCATGAGAATGCTGTCATACTTGAGCAGTTCTGTTGCAATATCACCCAGGGAAGACTCCGGCTTCATGCTGGGGGAAGGAGCCACACGCACTACAAGCGTGATCTCGCCGTTCTTCTCGTAGGGGATAAAGGCCACACGCAGGCAGTTTGCCTTGCCGCCTACGGGAACCGTCATTCCCTCGCCGGAGGCGACAGCCTTATTCATGCCATCCACCATGGCCATAAACTTCTCCCGTGCAATATCCACCGCCGTGCGGGTAATGATGCAGGAGCCGTTTGCAAACAGTGTGTCAAAGGCCATTGCGCCGGTGGCACCGGTGTTAAAGGTATAGGTTCCGCTTGTTGTTGCAAGAACCGTTCCGCCGATGGAGTAATCAAAGCGGATCTTGCTATCGGGGGAGGCCGGCAGGGAGATGACCGGGTTGTCGTAGTAGAAGCTCTGCTCGTCACCCACGCTCTCGCCCTGCTTATCCTCGAATTTCACGGTATACTGCTTAGGCTCATAGATCACAGTCACCTTGGTGGAGGCAGCTGTCAGCTTATCGCCGGCTGCGGGGATCTCCCCGGACTCACTCGCTTTATTATAATGTACTCTATCCACAGCAGCGGCGGTTTCTGCGCTCGCAAGTGCAGCCTCCAGCTTGGCAATGTCCTCTGCATTCAGCTGCACGCCTTCGTCGTCGGTATTGTTGAAGACTACGCTGACCGACTGGGTCTCCTTCACTGTTCCGTTGCTGTTCTTGACGATCACCTGAACGGTAACGTTTTTCCTGCCGATGCCGGCAACACTCAACACCTCGCTCAGCATGGGCGGCTGCTCCACGCCTTCGGCGGTGTATTGCTTCACTTTCTCCTGGTTTGCAAGGAGGGTTTCAGCCAGCACCTTCAGATCGCCGGGTCTTGCATCGGCGCTGATGCTTTCATTGAAGGAACCCAGCAGCTCCACGGTTTCCTTCATCGTATTCTTCACATCGTTGATTCTGTCGACATAGTCGCCGTAACCGGCACTATTCAGCACACGCTCCAGCGCAGGATCCTCGCTGATGGGAAGCAGGTTTTCATACAGATAATCCAACTGCTTCTTAAAGATGCTCTGATTCTGATAGTAGTAAGTCAGCTTTCCGGCATCATTAAGATCCTTATAGCTCCCCACATAAGTATAAATGAAGAGATTTCCCGTCGCGCTGTCACGGCAGTTGTTGCTGCAAATAAAGTTAATGGCGTCCACAGACTCCTGCGTCATTCCCTGCTCAGGGTCTGTGATCACGCTCCTGATCATGGAGAGATTACTGTTGACCTCACCCAGTCTTGCGTACTGTCCGGCCAGCTTATTCAGCCCCTCCAGCTGGTTTTTTGCCTCCTGAACCAGATCATAGGGCAGGTTCAGCATCTCAACCGCCGCTTCCCTAGTCAGCCCCATAGCCTCCCAAGAGAGTTGCAGCTTATAATTCACCTTTACGGTGTCAAATTCATTGCTGATCTGTGCCGTATATTGGCCGTCAGCCACAGGCTCACCAAACGGGACAGGATCGCCCGTCGTTTCTCCGGTCACAGGCGTTGCGGTCGTCGGAATCCAATACAGTGCTGCGCCATCGGCCAGATAGCTCTTGGCGGTCACTGTGTATCCGCTGCCCTCGTTTGCCTCAACAGTCAGCAGTTTGTCTGTTTCTTCCGGCGTACGCAGGCGCACCGAGTCAATATTCAGTGCATTCAGCTTCAAAATAGCCGCCGCCGCCACATCATCAGGCGCATAATTGTTGGCTATGATCACGCCCTTGTTATGGATCTCCCACGCCTTACCCTCGGCGCGGGAAATAACTGTATCACCCGTGATGCGAACAGTCTTGCCCTGATCCATGGCATTGCCGTTCACAGTATAGTCCCAGACCTTACCCTCGCCGGGCATAGCCGGCAGCGTCAGAGTGAAGCCATAGGGCAGCTTTCCGTCCTTCAACTGGCTGAGAATATCCTCGCAGCCCACAGCCGAAACGGAATACATCTTAGGAGTATATGTAATGGTGTAGGTGTACTTCTGGCCGTTTACCAAACCCACATTTGCATCGATCTCGGGAGAAACGGTCACATTCACATCATAATAGTCGGCTCCCACATTGCAGGCTGCCCAGTTGTCCAGCTTCAGCACATCGGCCGCATAGCCCTTGTCTTCAACCAGCTTTTCAATGTCACCCTTCTTGGCTCCGGCCGCCAGCCGAACCGTTGCGGCATCTTCTGCCAGATAGTCTGCGGCGAAAGCGCCGTCCTTGTATACCTCTGCCTTCACCACCACGTCCACGGTGGCCTGTGCCACGTTAGCCGTAACATAAGTGGTATCCGCCAGCAGTGCCGTCTTGTCGGCAGTCGTTTTGCTGGTTGCCGTCACGTTGTCCACCAGCTTTTCCAGCGTCGCCGCATTGGCAGTGCTCTTCACCAGGCCGTTCAGCGCCGACCAGGAGAAGCTCACGCCGGCCTGAATATTGCTGATAATGCTGTTCATCGTGCTCTCCACAGCGGTGCCCAGTCTGTTCCCTGTGGAGTTGTTCACCGCCGTTACTTCCACATTCATAGAGGCTGCCTGTGCCAAAGTCGTTTCCAACTGCGCCTTGACATCCGCATAGTACTTGGTCAGAGCAAGAACATTTGCAGCCTTGCCGCCGGCTGTCCACATATCCATGACATCCAGTCGGCCATCTTCGGCATCGGTCGTCAGGTCATTCACTCTGACCCAATCCTCTTCGGTGCCGGATGTCCACTTAACGCGAGAATTGGGGAACTGCTCGCTGCCGTTTTCATCAATATGTAAGGGAAGACCGTTTCCGCCCTTCTGGTTAAAGGTATACAGCACCTTCCACACAGGCGTCTGAACAAGGTTGGTTCCGCTGTTGATGTCGGTCAAATCTTTACCGAAATCGATCTTCAGCTGCAGGCTTGAATCCAGCGTGTCTACGCCATCCTTGGCTTTCAGGGATGCATTTTTGGCTTCGGCAAGCATGGCAGCAGCGCCCAGCAGCTTGTTCTGCGCATCTTCAGCCACTTCGATCTTCATTTCGTAGGCTACGGTAATGCCATAGGTTTCCCCCGTATAGGTAAATTGACCCACATAGGTGTCGTTTTCGCCCTTAGCCAGCGCAATGGTTTCCTGGCTGACTTCGCCCACCTTGAGCTGTGCCGACACAGGCAGCCATTTGAAGCTGCCATAGGTATATGTCTTTGCCGTCACGGTCTTGGTGTCGGCGTTGATCTCCACCAAGCTGTCGCCGTTATCGGCATCCGGTGCCTTGAAGTTATAGGCAGCCTCGTTCAGCAGTCCGGACTCCAGCAAATCCTTTTCTCCCTGCTTCAGCCCGTCATAGTTCTTCACCAACAGCTCGCCCAGAGTGATCGTCGGCTCCTCTGCAGCCGGCTCTGCCCAGGAAAAATTGACCATTGACAAAGTCATGACTGCCGCCAGCAGCATCGCCATACCTCGTTTCAGTGTCTTTTTCATCTCCGAACCATCCCCTTTAATAGTATGAAAGCTCGCGTCAGCAAGTAGTTATGCCGTTTATATATAGCTTGATTGTTTTTTTGACACAAACGCCATTTCCGCATAATACTCACATGATACTTATGTAATGAATTATACAATACCGTCCTGTATATTTCAAGTCTTTTTTATTCTTTCTTCCAAAATAAATACGCCTATCTGCCTATTGTTTCGGTATGGCCGCACCCGCAGAGTCCGTCGGCGGTTTTTTCGCGGTATACCTCCGATTTTTGCCTCCCATGCGCAGTTTTTCTCCATCCGCGAATTTCTCTTCATTTTCGCAAAAAAGCGGGCACAAATGTGCCCGCTTTTTTGCGTTCTCCGTCGTATGTCTTTTTCATTCCATCTCCGCATACCCCAGGATCCTCGCATCGTCCAGCTTTCTGGCTCGATAGTCCACCGCTCCTCCGTAGTCCTCCGGAAAGCAGCCCGTAGGGTCAACGGTGTTTCCGTCTATGCTTAGCACATAGCCGTCCTTGGTTTCCGCCACGATGCCGACGTGCCCGATCCTCCCGTCACTCCGCGGTGACAGAAAGATCAGGTCGTTGCGACGGGGCGTATATCCCCGCCCCCGCCAGCGCCCTCTGCGCTTCATGCGCCCGGCCAGCTTCGTGGCGCTTGCCGTGGGTCTGCCCAGCAGGCGGCGCATCTTTTTTGCCCCCAGCGCCTCGGCAAATATGCTGAACACAAAGATCACGCACCACGGAAGCCCCATGAAATTCGCTCCCGTCCTCCGCAGCAGCATTCGGGCGAACACCGTGGCATTTCCCCCGCCGACATTGGCCTGATACACGCCCAGCATTTTCTCGTCGGCATGCTCCAAGTATCCCACCCATTTTCTCGCCTCTTTAACGATCATATATCAAATGTAAACGTCACTGTCTTGTTGCTGCCGGTGTCTGCTACCGTGGCGGAGGCATCGATGATGGGTCGTTTTACAAGGAAAATGCTTGCCTCTCCGATCAGCTCCAGATCGTATTCCACCGGGCAGCTTTCGATGTCGAAAACATCCAGCTCTACCGGCGTACTGCCTTCCATCCGTCCCTTGTACCAGCCCGGCTGAAAGGTCTTGCCCATAAACGTGGTCTGCGCCAGCACGCAGGTGATGTACTGCCACCGGTCGCCGAATCGGGCATATCCCTTGCGGGACATGGACATGGGCAGCGTGATGGTGTCCGGCGCAATGAGATTGTAGTTGATGAATCGGTTTTCCCCCTCAGTATGGAGGCGGAAATACAGACCCGGCGAGAATGACACGAACTCCGTGGGAACGACCGGCTCCGTCAGGCGAAACACACGGTCATTCCCCGTGCCGACGATTTGAAACATCTCTCGGAAAGAGGGGCCGAAAGCCGTCAGGTCATTGGCAAAGAAATCCGTCAGAGCGATCTCAATGGGATTCACCGTCAGGTTGAAAGGCATCAGCGCAAAGGTGGCGCTATTGCCCGCATACCAGCCCGCAGGGACGGTTTGACCTATGGAGGCCGCTGTGGTGGCCTCGTATACATAGCCGATGAAGTTGAAGCCAGTGCTTGCATACGCCGAATCCGCCCCGTAATTTGCCTCAAAGGTGGGGCAAAGCGCCGTGTCTATGGCCAAAACGGGGTGATCCAAAAAGCCGCCGAAGTCCGTATATCGGATGCCGAAGTTGCTTTCGGCGCCGTGCTTTCTGCCCAGGAAGACCTGCGGCTCGTCCCAAAAGCCCCACGAGTAGGTGGAATCTATGACGGGCTGCGCGTTCAGCCGCCGCACCGTCACCGGGTTCTGCTTTAGCGTCACAGGGATCACAAATTTTGTCTGCTCCGCATCCCAAAAAGCGGAGGCGGGCAGCGAGGCCGAAGTGCCGAGCAGCGTCACGATCCATCGGGCAAAGCCGCTGAAATCGCTGAATCCGGTGCTTTGCGGTATGGGGTACTCCACGCCGTTTACCTCTGCCACGTCGAACTGTGTTGCCATCAGATTTACAAAATCCGCCCGCTCCACGCCCAGCCAGTGGGCGAAGTCATCCCATTCGCTCAGCGGGTTTTCATCCAGCGCGGCCGCTATGGATTCCAGCGCACCCGCCAGCGTCATAGCCGAAAGGGACTCCGCGTTGAACCGCCCCGACGGCGCCTGAAAGATCACGTTGCTGAAGGCCGCGTCCGCCGTCACGGTGCCGTTTGTATTGGCCGCAGTCAACGACCGCAGCCCCGCCTTGCGCAGCACGGCTCTGGCCGCTGCTTTTCTGATCCACGACTGCGACCACCGTCGGGACGGCCCCTCCTTGGCCACAAGCTCCAGCTTGCTTACGGGATGCTCCACGCCTCCGGCTCTGAATTTCACGTTGGAGAGATTGCTCAGGTCATACTCGTTGCTTGCCCTGCTGAAGGAAAACACGCTCTCCCCGTCCGAGAGAATGTGCTTGAATACGTCCAGATAGGTTCTGGTAGATTTTTCGCTCATTTCTCTTCCCTCCTCAGTCCGTCAGCGGCGGTGTCTGCACAATGGTCAGAGTGTCCGTGTCGGGGTCATACTCATAGGCGATGGTGGCGTCGGCAGCCTCGGTGCTGGCCGTCTGAGGCGTTTGGTAGGTGCCTGCCGCCACCGTGCCGTCCGGCAGCATAATCTCTTTGCCCGCCAGCACATCGGCGGCGGTTGCCGCATCGGTAAGAGATTCGGCGTCATAGCCCTCATAGGTGCCTGTAACGCCGAATATGGTCACACCTTTTTTGATGTTCTCCGCCAGCAGATTGCTGTCGCCCAGCACCGACACGGAGGCAAGGCCGTAGTACCCGGCAGCCGGCGCCACGAAGATGGCATCTTTTGCCGGCGAGATGGTTCGGTTTCCCTGCAAGGGCGGCTGCACATTCACCGTCACCGTGGCCTTTTCAATGCCCGCGTACCCCTCGTCCGGAACGATCTCCTGTGTGCCGTTGGCCGTAACGGTCACAGTCCTGGCACTCTGGATGTTCCCGCCGGTCTGTATTCCGGCGATCTTCTCCGGCATCTGCTCCAGCTTCATGGTGCCGCTCTCTCCGGTCTTTGCACGGATCGCGTCGGCAATGGCAGACAGTACGCTCCTCACACTCATTACCATTCACCTCCCAAAATGGCGTCCTCCACATAGCCTTGAATAGCCGCAATATCCTCCGTCGTCCAGTAATCCGTGCCCCGAACAGGCGTGTATCCGTTTGTCCCGTCAGCACCCGTCGGGCCGGCGGCCCCGTTTTCGCCCTTGGGACCCCGTTCTCCCGCATCGCCCTTTTCGCCTTTTTCCCCCTTTAGGCCAGCCAGCTGCTCCGGTGTAAACATATCATAGGTGAATGCCGCCCCCGTATCGCCCTTGGCTCCCTGCTCTCCTTTAGGTCCGGTGCTTCCCGTGTCGCCCTTTTCGCCTTTCAGGGCAGCAAGCTGCTCTTCCGTAAAATCCTCATAGGTAAACGCTGCTCCGGTGTCGCCCTTCTCCCCTTTGATCTTCCCGCTCTCCAGCAGCGCCATGAGCTGGTCGTATACATCATCTTTCGGCGCCGCAGGGGTGCCGCCGTCATCGGAAATGCACTTTTCACATTTCAGCTCCGCCGGTGTGCTGGTGCGGATGTTTCCGGCATACAGCCCCACGAACACCCTTTCCCGATTGCGGAGCACCGGCAGCGCCGCCACCTCTCCGCTGAATACCACATCCGTATAAGTTCCATCGGTATATCCCACCCGCATAGTCTTGGCCTGATGCTCGGCCCATTCTTCGTCCAGGTCAAATCGCACCAAATAGTCGCTGTTTCCGCATACGACCCGCTCGTCCCCTCCTTTTGCAATTTTGTTCCTCACCTTGATTTTCAGCTCCATCGCTTTCATTCCTTTCTGCTTTTTAGGTTTTTCGGCTTTTCGCCCCTCACTTTCTCTCGGCTTTTCCTCTTTGTTGCCTGTTTTGTTGCCTCTTTCCGTGCAACATTTTATTGTTTCCGCAAACCCTATTGACCCGAGAGATCAGATGTGTTAAACATACGGCAGTTAGATGAATCTAACTGCATGAAATTTCCGAGTATAGGCCAACCGGATCGGCGCAAACTGACCATAGAAAGGGGAAGATCGTATGTCCGATGAACTGATCGTCCGTCAGTGCGCGCCCACCTTGGCCGGCATCAAGACCGGCAGCCTGTTCCCCTGCCGCTACGAGTCCCGTTCGCAGCTCATGGACGATGTCCGCAGCCTGAACCGGCGGCTGGTGCCCAAGGGTCTGTGCGTGCTCCCCATGCGCTGCGAAAACGGCAGCGCCCTGCTGTATGTTTATCGCCCCCGCCGGCTGAAAAGGGATCTGTCCGGCGAGCTGGCACAGAAGCTCCTGCAGGACGCGGGCTACCCCTGCGGCGGCAGCGCCATCTGCGTGTCGCGCCTGGTGCAGCGGCTGCGGCGGCAGGAGGAGTTTCCCCACGAAGTCGGGCTGTTCCTCAGCTATCCACCGGAGGATGTGGCAGGCTTCATCGCCAATAACGCCCGCCGCTGCAAGTGTTCCGGCCTGTGGAAGGTCTACGGCGACGAGGCGCGCGCCAAGCGGATGTTTCGTGCCTTCAAAACCTGCACGGCAGACTACTGCCGCCATCTGCGCTCCGGCAAGACGTTGGAGGAGCTTGTGGTGGCCGTCTGAATCAAATTCTCAGAAAGGAGTATTTCTCATGCTGCATTGGCTCTCTTCCAATCTTTCCACCATTGTCATTTCCCTTCTCTTACTTGCTGTTATCTTTCTCATCATTCGTTACTTGATCCGCCAGCACAAGCAGGGGAAGCACTCCTGCGGTGGCAACTGCGGTGCCTGCGGCGCCTGCAAAAACTGCCACAGCAAATTGTGAAAGCAGAGGACTGCGGGGTATTCGACTCCGCAGTCCTCTGTTTTTTGCGCTCCGGATATATTTTTAGCGCTCGCACATGCAGAGTGCTAAAATTCATAATTCGTTCATGAAAATAGCAGGATTTGTTCACACCTCCGGCATACACTTATACTTGTTCCAAGGGGAACAGAAAATGTAATTCCAAACGGTTTAAATAGGAGGTCTTTATCATGTTGAATCGTAATCATGCACTGAGCGTCTTTGATCCTTTCCGCGAAATGGAAAAGATCGAAAAGCATTTCTTCGATGATCCGTGGGGCAATTTTGGCCGGACCTTTACCGACTCCTTCCGCACCGACGTCACCGACGAGGGTGACCACTTCAAGATCACGGCAGACCTGCCGGGCTTTGAAAAGGAGAACATCCACCTGGATCTGTATGACGATGCTCTGACCATCTCCGCCGAGCGCCACTCCGAACATGAGAACAAGGATAAGCGCGACAAGTACCTGTGCTGCGAGCGCAGCTACGGCTCTTACAGCCGCACCTTCAACGTCACCGGCATCGACACCGCCGCCATCAAGGCCAAGTACGACAAGGGCGTGCTGGAGCTGATCCTGCCCAAGGCCGCCAAGGAGGAGAAGTCCGCCAAACGTCTGGAGAT
>SAMEA3663010__coassemble_290_pt1 | contig 22001 bp, 22 predicted proteins | sample SAMEA3663010__metabat2_high_PE_006 | metagenome-assembled genome bin SAMEA3663010 (sample SAMEA3663010) | pig gut metagenome | biome: pig gut; feature: pig-associated habitat; material: faeces | place: France | collected 2012 | reverse complement strand
TTGTCAACCCCCATTTTTACTTTTTTTTATTTCTCTCATTGGCTGTACTTATGGGAACCTCCTCCGGTCTTCCATTTTAGGGGGAAGCGTGCTATGATAGTGGGAATAATACATATTTAATGCATACGATACGAGGTTTGTTATGGCTGCATTTTTCACTAATTTAATGGATGACGCCCTGCCCACTGCTCTGTGTGTGGGACGAGTCCTGCTGTTTCTGGCGGCTGTATGGGTGCTGGTGCGGTGCGGTATCTCTCTCTTTACGCGAGAAAAAAAGCCGGAGGTGTGGGGTTTTCTGAGTCTGTCCAACGGTGCCAGATACGATCTGACCCACTGGGAGAATATGATCGGACGGATGCGCAGCGCCGATGTGCGGGTGAATTTCCCCTCTGTTTCCCGTTGCCACGCCGCCATATGCCGGGATGACCGGGGACGGTGGGCAGTGTACCCGGTGAGCCATAGCAGTCCCGTGCTGCTCAACGGAAATCGTACCACGGAAAAAGCCGCGCTGCAGGCCGGGGACTGCATCGCCGTAGGCGGCGTGGAGATGTATTTCTTCCCCTCCACGGAATCCGACGAAGCCAAGGTAGCCCGTCGCCGGGTGCAGGAGCAGCAGCAACGGCGCATCTCCCCGGTGGTGACACTATTGCTGGTGAATGTCTGCCAGCTCCTCCTGTTTTTACAGGTATTTCTTACCGCTCAGGCCGGGGATCGGATGGCCATTGCGGTCGCTTTCAGCGGCATCGCACTGCTGGCGTGGACGCTGTACTGGATCTACCGGCTGGCACACCGCACCGCCTACGAGCTGGAGTCACTGGTTTTTCTGCTCATCAGCGTAGGAACAGCCGTGACGGCGGCTTATGATCCCGGTTCTCTCTATAAACAGCTTATCACCGTGGTCATAGGCATGGCGCTGTTTCTCCTTATGAGCGGCGTGCTGCGGGGTTTGGGCCTGTCCATCCGGGCACGGTGGCCGGTCGCCATTGCCGCTGCAGGACTTCTGGCCTTTAATGTAGTATTGGGCGAGCGAATCTTCGGTGCGAAAAACTGGATCTCCATCGGCCCCCTCTCTTTCCAGCCCTCAGAGCTGGTGAAGATCGCCTTCGTTTTGGTAGGCGCAGCCACGCTGGACCGGCTGTTTGCCAAGCGGAATCTCATCTTCACCATTCTATTTTCCGCCTACTGCGTGGGCTGTCTGGCTTTGATGAGCGACTTCGGTACGGCTCTGATCTTCTTTGTGGCTTTTCTTTGCATTGCTTTTCTCCGCACCGGCGACCTGCCCTCCATCGCCATGCTGGTGGCGGCTGCGGCCTTCGGCTGCGGCATCATCCTGCGCTTCAAGCCTTACATCGCCGACCGCTTTGCCGCTTGGATGCATGTGTGGGACTATGCCCAGGACATGGGTTACCAGCAGACCCGCACCATGAGCGCCATGGCCTCCGGTGGTCTGTTCGGTGCAGGGCCGGATAAGGGATGGCTCAAATATGTAGGTGCCGCCAATACGGATCTGGTATTCGGCGTGGTGGGCGAGGAATTCGGCTTTCTGCTGGCTCTGTGCTGTGTGACGGCGTTGCTGATCCCCATTATATATGCTCTGCGGTGCGCCGCCACAGCTCGTTCCTCCTTTTACACCATACTCTCCTGCGCCACCGCCGCCATGCTTGTATGCCAGACAGCGCTGAATGTGCTGGGAGCGGTGGATCTGCTGCCCTTGACCGGCGTTACCTTTCCCTTCGTATCCATGGGCGGCTCCAGCATGATCTCCTGCTGGGGTCTGATGGCCTATCTCAAGGCCGCCGACACCCGGCAGAACGCCAGCTTCGCCCTGCGGCTATCCAAGCTGGCCCCGGAGAAAAAGCCCAGAGCCAAGAAGAAGCAGGAGGGCTTCTTTGCCGACCGGCCGGACATCCCTGTGGACGAGATATTCAGGAAGGAGGACCACCAGTGAAACAGGTCAAGCAACGCACACTCCTTATTTATATATTGCTGGCTCTTTTTTTGGCGGGGCTGGCCGTATACTGCATCCGCTATATGGCCCTGGGCAGCCGCTGGGCGGCCTTCCCCGGAAATTTAAGCGCATACAACGGCGGCTCCCCGGCTCTGGGCCAGATCCTGGACCGCAACGGATCCGTATTATACGACGCGGCGAGCGGCGCATACATTGACGACAGCGAACTTCGGCAGGCCACCCTCCACGCCGTAGGCGACGAAGCCGGAAACATCTCCACCTCCGCATTGCAGGTCTTTCAAAAGCAGCTCATTGGCTACGATCTTCTCTTTGGCACCACGCGTGGAGGCGGGCGGGTATATCTGACTTTGGACAGTCGGCTGCAGACGGCAGCTTACGAGGCTATGGGCAGCCACAAGGGTGCCATCGGGGTATACAACTACAAAACAGGGGAGCTGCTTTGCATGGTGTCCACTCCCACCTTTGACCCCGCCGATCCACCTGCCATCCAAGACGGCGACGAGCGGTACGACGGTGTGTATATCAACCGCTTCCTCTCCTCTGTCTTTACTCCGGGCTCGGTGTTTAAGGTAGTCACGGCCGCCGCCGCTCTGGATAAGCTGGAGGGGGTGACAGAGCGCACCTTCCGCTGCACCGGCAGCACCGTCATCGGCGGGGATACCATCACCTGCCCCTATGCCCACGGAACCATGGATTTTTTTGACGCTCTGGCAAGATCCTGCAACTGCGTATTCGCGGAGCTGGCTGTTGAGCTGGGCAGCGGCACACTGGAACAATATGCGCAAAAGGCGGGATTGCTGTCCGGTCACAGCGTCAGCGGCATTAAAACCGCCCCCGGAGCCTATGCTGCCAGCAGCACAGACAGCGAAGTCGGCTGGTCCGGCGTAGGGCAGCAGGAGGACCTGGCCAACCCCTGCTCCATCATGACCATGATGGGCGCCATCGGCGGCCGGGGCAGCGCACCGGAGCCGTACCTGCTGGACAAAGTCACATCCATGACAGGCTCCGCGGCCCGCAGCTCCGGTTCCTCCGGAACCATGCGTCTATGGAGTGCCGACACCTGCGGCACTCTGGCTGAAATGCTGCGCAACAACGTGCAGGAAACCTACGGTCAGAGCCGATTCGGCGATCTGCCGGTGTGCGCCAAGTCCGGTACCGCCGAGGTAGGGCAAGGCAAAGCGCCCCATAGCTGGTTTGCAGGCTTTGTGGACAGTGACACACTGCCCCTTGCCTTTGTGGTCCTGTCCGAGAACAGCGGCGGTGGTGCCGAAATAGCCGGACAGATGGCAGCTGAGGTGCTGCTGACGGCAGCGGAAATTTTCTAACCTAATGTAAAGTGCCGGAGCAAACGCTCCGGCACTTTTGTTATCTGCAAGATTCAGTTACTGCATTTTCTCCACAGCAAAGGTGTATGCACTGCCGGGGACGATATCCGTCATGTCCACGCCGGTAGGAGCATACTGCCCGTCGATGTAAAACGCCCAATAGGTGCCGTCCTTTTCATAGTCCGCCGTGATCCCCAGGACCTGCTTGATATACAGGCCGTATTGCCCCTGCTCACCGGCAATGAGGTTCAGCTTCAGCAGGGCTGCGCCCACGGTCTTTTCGTCGGTTTTCACGGTGAATTCGGTGGCATTGCCCTGCGCGTCCCTGACCTCCACCGCGAAGGATGTGGCACCCTGCCCCACGGTGTCGCCGTTTTTCACAGCAGCGGGGTCGGTGTTCTCCGGAGCAGTCTGCTTTGCGCAAGCGCAAAGTGCCAGGGCCAACAGCACGGACAGAGTAAGCGCGATGATTTTTTTGCAAGTATTCATGGATACACCTCCTTTTCCTACAGTGCAGTATAACACGGCAAGTCCATGTTGACAACCCCTCAAAAATATGTTATATTAGCTGCACAATCCAAGGGGTGCTGGCGCAAGCCGGCTGAGATGGGCGTATGGCCGCCCGATCCCTCGAACCTGATCCGGGTAATGCCGGCGTAGGAATGCGAACATATCGTGCAACTGATTTCCGCATTGCGACGCCTGCATGGCTCGCCATGCGGGATTATTTTTATGTAAAAGGAGAAATGAAAATGAATCATCTGAAACTGCGTGCCCTGTGCGAGGGCGCCATCATGGTGGCTCTGGCCACGGCTTTGAGCTATGTGAAGTTCTTTGAACTGCCCCAGGGCGGCAGCGTGTGCATCGGTATGCTGCCCATCCTGTTCTACTGCACCCGTTGGGGCCTGAAGGACGGCCTCATCGCCTCCTTTGCCTACGGTCTGCTGCAGCTCATCTTCGATGGCGCCTACGCCTGGGGCTGGACCAGTATGCTGCTGGACTATCTGGTGGCTTTCTCTGTGCTGGGCTTTGCAGGCCTGTTCGCTCATAAAAAGGGCGGTGTGTTCATCGGCACCGTGGTGGGCTGCGTACTGCGTTTCATTGTCCACTTCATCAGCGGCATCACCATCTACCGCATCTATGAGCCCACAGAGCTGTTTAACACCACCTTCCTAAACCCCTATCTGTACTCCGCCGCCTACAACGGCAGCTATGTGGCCATCGACATGGTGCTGTGCCTGGTGATCTTCGCCGTGCTGTATAAGCCCCTGAAGAAGTACTTCACCGCTGCCGATCTGCGCCCCGCCCAGGCTGCACAGGGCGCGCAGGAATAAAACTCTATCCCGAAGAAAAAAACTGTTGACAAACCTCCCAAATCCTGTATAATAGTTTTTGTTCTTCGGGACATAGCGGGATTGTGTAAAGGTAGCACAGCGGACTCTGACTCCGTATGTGAGGGTTCGAATCCTTCTCCCGCTGCCATGAAAAAAGTCACTTTTGTCTACCGACAAAGGTGACTTTTTTCAATAATATCCGTTCCTTGTGGAACGGATGATATATCTTCGATATGATATCGCACTGTCGTGCGATGATATATGCCTGCGGCATATGAGTAACGGATATTATATCATGATTGCGAAGCAAGTATATCATACGGCTTGCCGTATATCATATCGCGTCAGCGATATATCATTGAAATACACAACAAATTGTGATATAATAATGGCGAAAGAGGGTGCATTTATGTCAGAAAACAAATTACTTGACTTATCCTTTGAATTTGCTGTTGCTATCGTAAATCTTGTTGACGGTGTAACTGCACCGAAAAGTTCTTATATGACCGATCAGCTTGCAAGAGCGGGTACATCGGTCGGTGCCAATATTCACGAAGCACAGTACGCGCAGAGCAAGAAAGACTTTGTAGCAAAATTGGAAATTGCATTGAAAGAATCTAACGAAACTAGTTATTGGTTGAAATTGATGTATGAAACTAAAAGAATAGATATTGCCACATATCAATATACCGAGAAACTTTGTGGTAACATTCGCAGATTATTAATCGCTTCCTGCCGCACAGCAAAGGAGAGCACGAAATGACATACGGCGTAATTGATAGAAAAAACCAAAAATTTTACACTTATTTGAGTAAAGTGTTCCACGGGATCAACAATGCTCAAAAGCAATATAATTGGCTGATTACCGACTGCGAATGCTATCCGAAAAATAAAGAAATTGAAGAATTGTTTGATCAAAAGTATTGCTGGTTATCTGGCGAAGAACTAACCGATATTGTTGTAAAAGAGGATTTTCAATGGATATGGGGTTGCCTTTGCGGCTTCCAAAAAGATATCTCGCTTGAAGAAGTGTTAATGCATTCGTTGCCGTCGTCACAAGACTATAACAGATATTATCAAAACCCGGTATATCTTCAACACCCGCTTTCCTCAGTCGAAATTGTTCCTTCTGATAGTTCGTGGACTCTAATCATAAGTAAAGATAACACCATAATCGACAGTTACATAAAAATGTATCCAAAGTCCGAAGATTTATCGGCATTCAATCAAAGATAAGATTTACACCTAAACAAGAGCGGTAAAAGGTATACTTTTGCTTACTTTTACCTCAATTCTGCTCCGTTTGGTTACTCTTTCGCATAAAAGCTCTCGGCAATAGCCGGGAGCTTTTGTTTTTTCCGCAAAAGGAAGTCCGGAATCAATAGATTCCGGACTTCCTTTCCTATTTCAGCTCCACAGAGAGCACACCAGGTCCGTATACCCCGAGGGGTCGGCAATGGGCAGGCCCGCGATGAGCAGTGCCTGATTATACAGCACCTCCGCGTACTTCCCGGCAAGCTCCGGATCGGTGGTGCGGACGCTCTCCAGCTTCAAAAACGCCGGGTGCGCCACATTTACTTCCAGGATCCGCTTGGCCTTCATGTTCAGCTCCGGCTGTATTGCCTTAAAATACTTCTCCATCTCGAAGGTCAGGCCCTCGCCGCTGGTCATGCACACAGGATGGGTCTTGAGCTTACCGGAGGCTTTCACCTCGTCCACCCGGTCACCCAAGGTCTCCTTGATAAAGGCCAGACACTCCTTGTCGCTGTCGCTCTCCTGGGTCTTGGGCGCGTCCTCCAGACCCAGATCGCCGTCCACGGCGGAGCGGAATTCCTTGCCGCAGTAGGTGCGCAGACTGTCTGCCAGGAACTCGTCCGCCCGGTCAGTGCAGTAGAGGATCTCCATGCTGCGGTCCTTCAAAAGCTCCGTCTGGGGCAGGCTGTCGATGGACTCCACGGTGTCGCCGGCGGCATAATAGATGTATTTCTGAGACTCGGGCATCCGGCCCACATACTCCCGGAGGGTGACGGGCTTTTTCTCCGTGGAGGAATAGAACAGCAGCAGGTCCTGCAGGCTCTCCCGCTTCTCGCCGTACTGGTTCAGTACGCCCACCTTCAGCGCCCGGCCGAAGTTTCCATAGAATTTCTCGTAGCCCGCCCGATCGTCGGCGAGCATCTTTTTAAGCTCGACGATGATCTTCTTCTCCAGATTGGCCGAGATGATCTTTAACTGCCGATCGTGCTGCAGCAGCTCGCGGGAGATGTTCAGGCTCAGATCCGGGGAATCCACCACGCCCCGGACAAAGCTGAAATGCTCCGGCAGCAGCTCCTCGCAGTGGTCCATGATCATCACGCCGGCGGAGTAGAGCTGCAGGCCGGGCTTAAAGTCCTGGGTATAATACAGATTCGGCACCTTGGAGGGGATGAAGAGCAAAGCCTTATAGGTCACGGCACCCTCGGCAGCCACAGAGATGACGCTCTGGGGCGGAGCCATTTCGCCGAAGCGCTGCATGAAGAACTCGTCGTATTCCTCTTTTTTGACCTCGCTCTTTTTCCGCTGCCACAGAGGCACCATGCTGTTGAGCGTCTCCCACTCATAGACTGTCTCATACGCAGGCTTGTCCTCGGGACTGTCGGGCTTTTTCACCGAATGGGGCAGCAGCATTTTGATGGGGAAACGGATGTAATCAGAGTATTTCTTCACCAGTGATTTGATGGTCCAGTCCTGGAGATACTGGCTGAATTCATTGGGCTCCTCACCGTCGGGCTTAATATGCATGATGATGTCAGTGCCCACGGCCTCACGCTCCGCCTCTGTAACGGTGTAGCCCTCCACGCCGGTGGACTCCCATTTCCACGCCTGCTCCTCACCGTACTTCTTCGTCACCACAGTGATGTGGTCGGAGACCATGAAGGCGGAGTAGAAGCCCACGCCGAACTGACCGATGATGTCGGTATCGGCGGCATCCTCCCCCTGCTCCCGGCGGAACTTGTAGCTGCCGCTGGAGGCGATGACGCCCAGATTGTTCTCCAGCTCGCTTTCGCTCATGCCGATGCCGTTGTCGCTGACGGTGATGGTGCGTGCGTCCTTATCCACAGAGATTGTGATGGCGAAATCGCCCCGGTTCAGACCCACCTTGTCGTCCGTCAGAGACAGATAGCAGAGCTTGTCGATGGCGTCGGAGGCGTTGGAGAGGATCTCCCGGAGGAAGATCTCTCTGTGGGTGTAGATAGAATTGATCATCAGGTCCAGCAGGCGCCTGGACTCGGCTTTAAACTGTTTTTTACGCATAAAATAATTCCTCCCAGTTGAAAAGGAGATGCCTCGGCACCTCCTGACCTTTATTGACTTTATTATAATGTGCCATCCGGCATTTGTAAATGGCCACCCTGTAAACAATTTTTGAACTTATTTACAAACAAGCGGCGGCGTGCTACAATGCTTTTGCAAATCGGAAGCTGCGCAGGTCATGATATGAAGTGTTCTTATTGGGAAAACCAGTTAATAAACAGTGCAGTTCAGAGGGGTCGAAAGCTATCTTGACAGAAAGCCCGGATGTATCATGAAGTTGTCCTTGCATCTTCCGGCTTGCCGATTCTCGCGCTCCGGCATTACGGCCTCCCACGCCATTGTGCGCACCGGTTCAGAATGACACGGAGTATATTTTACCAGTATCTTTATAAGGAGCTGTACCATGTTGACCATAAAAGACTTATTCGATTTAGACCACACCATCGCCGGGGAGTATCTGGCACAATTCACCTATCCCTGGGAGGCTTTGGCGGGCATAAAGGACTTCATTTTGTCCGTTGGTCCCACCCTGGAGGGCTATGACGAGGTGGCACCCCAGGTGTGGGTGCACAAAACCGCCACCGTGGCTCCCACGGCCTATCTGGGCGCCGCCTGCATCATCGGCCCGGAAACAGAGGTGCGCCACTGTGCCTTTATCCGGGGCAGCGCACTGGTAGGTGCAAACTGCGTGGTAGGCAACTCTGTGGAACTGAAAAATGTCATCCTGTTCGATAACGTACAGACCCCCCATTATAATTATGTGGGCGACTCTATTCTGGGCTACCGCGCCCACATGGGGGCCGGGTCCATTACCTCCAATGTAAGGAGTGACAAGGTTCATGTGGTGATTCACTGCGGAGCGAAGCCAATAGATACCGGCCGGAAAAAGGTGGGTGCCATGCTGGGCGATTTCGTGGATGTGGGCTGCAACAGCGTCCTCAATCCCGGTGCCGTCATCGGCCGAAACAGCATTATCTACCCCACCTCCTGCGTCCGCGGTGTGCTGCCCGAAAGCAGCATTCACAAGAACGACGGCACCATCGTCCCCAGAAAGTAAGTCCTCCCCTTTTCTTCCTCCGCCGCGTTCGGCCGGAGGAAGATTTTTTGCGTGTCCCCCGGCGAAAAGGGTTGACAGCGGCAGAAATTTGGCATACTATAAATACGTTCCGGTAGGTAAGGCTACCGCAGGGATACGGACTGCTGCCGCGAAGTGGTGGAGACACTACAAGATGGTTTGAACAGGCGATATCGAAACCAAGGTATCATCTAACGCAGTTTCATTGCCCCGCGATGCTAAAGCTTGTTACGGTGAGCAAACGTGCAGAAGGCGTTCGTGCCCATTCTGCGCAGTCCATAACCGCAGCGGCATACCGAGGATTGCCGGCTGTGGTTTTTATTTTTGCGGAAAGGAGGAGCGCCAAATGTTCGATTACGAAGAAAATATGGACCGCTATCTGGATAATATCCGGGAGTTGGTAGAAAATAAGCAATACGCCGCCGTGCGTGACCTGCTCCTCCCCATGGAGCCGCCGGACATCGCCCAGCTTCTGGAGGAGGCCGGTGCGGAACTGATGCCCCTGCTGTATCGGCTGCTGCCCAAGGAATTGGCGGCGGAGGTATTCGTGGAGCTGGAATCCGACAGCCAGGAAATGCTCATCAACGGCTTCTCCAACACCGAGCTGAAGGAAGTGCTGGACGAACTGTATCTGGACGATGCCGTGGACATCGTGGAGGAGATGCCCGCCAGTGTGGTCATCCGCATTCTGGATAAAGCCACCCCCGAAATGCGCAAATCCATCAATGAAATGCTGAAATACCCTGAGGATTCCGCCGGCTCCATCATGAATGTGGAGTACCTGAGTCTGAAGAAGGACATGACCGTGGCGGACGCCTTCAAGCGCATCCGCCGCATTGGCGGTGAGCTGGAGACCATCAATATTCTCTATGTCACCGACCCCACCAGACACCTGCAGGGTGTTCTGTCGGTGCGGGATCTGCTTCTGGCGGATGAGGACGACCGCATTGAGGACCTTATGGATCCCAATGTGGTGTCCGTGATGACCCTGGACGACAAGGAAGATGTGGCCCAGGCCATGAGCAAGTACGACTACCTCGCAATGCCAGTGGTGGACCAGGAAAACCGGCTCATCGGTATTGTCACCGTGGACGATGCAATGGATGTTATCGAAGAGGCGACCACGGAGGACTTCGAAAAGATGGCGGCTATGCTCCCATCGGACAAGCCCTACCTGAAGACCTCCACCATCGCCACCTGGAAAGCCCGTCTGCCGTGGCTGATGATCCTGATGCTGTCGGCCACCTTTACGGGGCTGATCCTCAACCATTTTGAAAGCAAGCTGGCGGCCTGTCTGGTGCTCAATGCCTACATTCCCATGCTCTCCGGCACGGGCGGTAACTCCGGCACCCAGGCAAGCGTGGCCGTGATCCGCGCGCTGAGTCTGGGAGAGGTGGACTTTTCCGATCTGCTGCAGGTGCTGCGGAAGGAGCTGTGTGTCTCTTTCCTGTGCGGCATCTGTCTGGCAGCGGCTAACTTCGTGAAAATGCTGATCATTGACCGGCTGCTTCTGGGTAACGACGCCGTGAATTTCACCGTGTGCGCCGTGGTGTGCCTCACCATTTTGTTTGTGGTGATCTTTGCCAAATGCGTGGGCTGCTGTCTGCCGCTGCTGGCGGAAAAGATCAATCTGGACCCGGCGGTCATGGCCTCGCCGTTCATCACCACCATTGTGGATGCCACCAGTCTGCTGATCTACTTTGCCTTGGCTTCTGCCCTGATCCCCGCGCTGCACACAGTATGATGTCTTGTTAAAACCCTTGTCATTCCCAAGGAGTAAAGCGACCGTGGGAATCTGCATCATCCTGCATACGGAGAAAAACAGATCATTCCGTCAGTTGGTGAGCCGTCCGGCAATGACAATTCAACCTCCGAAACCGAAAATTTTCATTGTATAGTTTTTTTCTATACGGCGCAAAATAGACTCAGGCTTTATGCCTGAGTTTATTTTTTATGTTTATGGAGGAAGAAACTATGTCTAATTGTACCAACGACGGGTGCGCCTGCACCCCCAACTCTGCCATCAAGTGCACCGTCACCAGCTGCGCTCATCACTGCAGTGATGTCAACAACTGCGGCCTGAACACCATCCAGATCGGCACGCACGAGACCAATCCCTCCAAGGATCAGTGCACCGACTGCCAGAGCTTCCGCAAGCTGTAAAGAAACTCCCTCCACGGCAAAACCGCCGTGGAGGGACCTACATAGGAGGTGAGACCGTGGACAAAAAGTGGAAATTTCGTCTCAGCGGAGCCGCGGCAGGCCTTGTGAACGGCTTGTTTGGCGGTGGCGGCGGCACGGTGCTGGTACCGCTGCTGACCGGCTGGTGCAAAACGGAACAAAAGCGCGCCCTGGCCAGCTGCGTGGCGGTGATCCTCCCCTTCTGCGTCCTGTCGGCCGTCATTTATCTGCTGCGCACAGGTCTTTCCCTGCTGATGGCCCTGCCCTATCTGCTGGGCGGTCTTGCAGGCGGCATCGTAGGCGGCATGCTGTTTCGCAAAATGCCCGGACGCTGGCTGCGGCGTCTTTTCGGTGTGTTTTTGGTGTATGGCGGAGTACGGTACCTGCTGTGAAGGAGTGTATTATTCCGGCTTTGGCCGGGTTTTTGACGGGGATTCTCTCCGCCTGGGGCATAGGCGGCGGCACTCTGCTGCTGCTGGTGATGACCCTGTTTCTGGGGGTGGACCAACTCACCGCCCAGGGCATCAACCTGCTGTATTTCCTGCCCACGGCGGCTATGGCCCTGGTGCAGCACCGAAAAAGCGGCCTGCTGGACAGGCCCCTCCTGCGCTCTGCCATCCCCTGGGGCGTGCCGGCGGCGGCACTGGGAGCCTGGGCGGCTACAGCGGTGGATGTGGAGATCCTGAAAAAGCCCTTCGGTGTGTTTTTGCTGGCAGCGGGAGTGTATACCGTGTTTCAAAAGGGAGAATAATCCCCTCTGTACCCTTTCGTTTCTTGCCCCCGCAGTGGCATATCAAACAAAGGACGGACAAGCCTGTCCGTCCTTTTTCATATCACTTGGTCGCCGTCAATGTCACAAAGCAGTGCATCTCCTGTCCATCCCGCAGGATGGTCAGATCCACGGTGTCTCCCGCGTGGATCGTACGGCGGTAATCCAGCAGATCCCAGTTATCTCGAATGGGCTGACCGTCCGCCGCAAGAACCACATCCCCGGCCAGCACGCCGGCAGCCTCCGCCGCCTGTCCCTCCTCCACAGAACGAACGGTCACATAGGTGCTGCCGTCCTCCGCCTGTTCCGTGACGATGGTAAAGCCGAAGGTGGGGATACCCCGAAACTCGCCAAAGGCCAGAATGTCATTGACCACATAGGCCACCTGTGAGGTGGGCAAAGCAAAGCCCAATCCCTCCACCACAGCCTCGGCCCCGGAGCTGTTCTGGCTCATTTTCATGGTGATGATGCCGATGACCTGCCCGTACTCATTGATGAGGGGGCCTCCGGAGTTGCCGTTATTCACGGCGGCATTGGTTTGGAGCATGGTGAGGGTCTTGCCGTCCAGCATCATCTGCCGCTCCAGGCCGGAAATGATGCCGTTGGTGAATGTGCCCCGGAGATTGAGATTCAATGGGTTGCCGATGGCATACACCGTTTCGCCCACGCTGCAATAATCGGAGTCACAGAACTCCGCCGGAGTCAGTCCCTCCGCATTCACCGCCTTGAGAACCGCAATATCCTGCTCGGGGGCATAGCCCGCCAACCGGATCTCATAGGTCTGGCCAGAATCCAGCGCGATCATACCCTGCACGGCCCCGGAGACCACATGGGCGTTGGTGATGAAATATCCGTCCTCCGTCAGCAGAACGCCGGTGCCGATGGAGGTGTTCCCTGCCGCATCAGTGGCCAGCACGGTTACAGTGGCCGGGCCCATTTCCCAGTAGACCTCCACCGGGGTAAGAGCCGTTTCCCGCGGCGCCGCCAGCTCCATCCGCAGGCCCGGTGCCGCCGGAAGCGTGGGGATAAAACAATGCTCACTGCCGGAAATATCCACAATACTGCCGGCATTGCCGCCGTTGGGCAGGCCGGGATCCGTTTCCTCGGAGAATACCGACACCAGCAGAGTCGTAATGCCTACCACCACCGCCAGCACAGCCGCCAGGGCCACAAAAATCACCCAGCCCCGTTTTTTCTTACCCGGCGCCGCCGCCTGCGGTGGCTGCGGACGCACGCTCCGGGGCAGCGGCTCAGACTGCACATAGCAGCACACCACCTCCGTACCCCGCTCCGGGGGTACATACCAGGATATAACCTCCCGGCCCTCACCGCCCAAAGGCGTTACACTGTTTTCATCTGTCATTGTTCCTGTTCCTCTCCGTAATTGCGGGCGCTGTCCGCCATCTGCACGGTAAAACTGAACGCCGTTACACCGTTTTCACTGGTGACGGTGATTTTTTCCTTGTGCTGGTTGAGTATGGTCTTTACCACATACAATCCCAGGCCGTAGCCGTCCTTGTCCACGCTGCGGGACTTGTCCGACTTATGGAACCGCTCAAACAGCAGCGGGATCTCCTGGGCGGGAATGGTGTTGCCCGTGTTGCGGACGGTGACCACCGCCTTCTCACCCCGACAGGCAAGGCCCAGATACAGGGTGGAGTGGTCCGCCGCGTATTTTGTGGCGTTTTCAAGCAAATTATAAATCACCTGGGTGATAAGCTCATTGTCCCCCCGAACCATGACGGAATCCTCCGGAATATCCGCCTCCACATCCAGGCCCCTCTGGTTGATCTTCTGCTCCATGGACAAAAGGGCAATGCGCATACTCTCGCACAGGTCAAAGTCTTCCTTGTGCATCTCCTGGGACTGGATCTGGGAAATGTCCAGCATCCGGCGGACCAGACGACTGAGCCGGTGACTCTCGTCAGAGATGATCTGGAGGTAGCGCCGCTCGTCCTTCAGCGGAATAGTCCCGTCCAGAATGCCGTCGGTATACCCGGCGATGGAAGTCATGGGGGTCTTCAGCTCATGGGAAATGTTGGCTATAAAGTCCCGCCGCTGCCGCTCCGTTTCGGATAGGGAGTCGGCCATCATGTTAAAGGACCGTGCCAGCTCTCCGATCTCGTCGCCCCGGCCCTCGTCGGCAATACGCATATCGAAGTTCCCGGCGGCATAGGCCCGGGTACCTCTGAGCATCTCCTTGATGGGCTGGATCTGCCGCATAGACATGAAAGAACTGGCTATGAACGCAATGAGCAGCACAATGGCGGAGATCGTGAAGAACAACCCCGTAAAGGACCGCCACATTCTCATGAGCTGGGTGCTGTTGATCATGGCCAGCACCATGCCCACCACCTGTCCGTCCACTGACTTCACCGGCAAACCCACGGCAAACTGCCTCATATTATACAGGCCTGACAATGTGGTGTAGCCCTGAAAGCCGTCCTGATCGTTCAGGATCTGACTGCTCAGTTCCTCCGGCAGGCGGATGCTCCTTCCGGCCAGGGCATTGTCGGTGGTGAGCAGGGCCTGTCCCTTTTCATCGCAGATGAGGAAGTTCACCTCCGTCATCATGCTGGCCACCCCGGCCATGCTGCTGAGGCTGCTGTCCTGCTGCGATTCATCCACCTCATCCGCCGTCAGATAGTCCACAGACATCTGCGCGATAAGCTGGGCCCGCATCTTCATCTCGTCCCGCTTTTCGCCTACCAGATAGTTATAGCTCAGAGCATAAAAGGAGGCTCCCAGCAGAAGCAGTGTCAGCAGCACAATACCGGCAATGAGGCTGAACTGCTGCCAATAGATGCTGCGGAATCGATTTTTGAGCTCCTTCATCATTTCACTTCAAACTTATACCCAACGCCCCAAACGGTTTTCAGCGCCCACTGGTCGGACACATTCTCCACCTTTTCCCGCAGGCGCTTGATGTGCACATCCACGGTGCGGCTGTCGCCAAAGTAATCGAAGCCCCACACCTCATCCAGAAGCTGGTTGCGGGTGTAGACCCGGTTGGGGGTGGATGCCAGATGATACAAAAGCTCCAGTTCCTTGGGCGGCGTGTCCACTTTCTTCCCGTCTACGATCAGCTCATAGCTGTCCAGATTGATGACCAGCTTGTCAAAGGTCAGTTTTTTCTTTGTGTCGTCGGGAATCTCACTGCGGCGCAGCACGGCGTTGATGCGGGCCATAAGCTCCTTCATCTCAAAGGGTTTGACGATGTAGTCGTCGGCACCCATCTCCAGACCCGTGATGCGGTCATTGACCTCACTCTTGGCGGTGAGCATGATGATGGGCACCTGTGAGGTCTCCCGGATCTTGGCACACACCGTCCAGCCGTCCATAACGGGCAGCATGATGTCCAGCAGCACCAGATCCGGAGCCTGCTTCTCGAACTCCTCCACGGCCTTGCCGCCGTCATAGGCGCTGCGGACCTCAAAGCCCTCTTTTTCCATATACATACGGATCAGATCCGATATATTCCGGTCATCCTCTACCACCAAAATATTGCGTGCCATGGGGACTCCTCCTTTGTTTCCGCCGGAAAGCGGTCTTTTTCTCTATATTATACCGCAGAAAGAGGGGCTTTCCTAAACAAACTGTGAATTCCCGCTCCTTTCTAACCCTTTTATTGTATCACACTCATCCCCAGGTTTCAATAGAAACGCCCCGGTAATACCACTGCAATATCTCCTGCCAGGTCTTGCCCTCCTTAGCCAGAGTATTGGCCCCGTACTGGCTCATGCCCACGCCGTGTCCGTACCCCGTGACCCGGAAGGTAATGGCATCGTCGGCGCACTCCACGGTGAAGCAGGCAGACCGCAACCCCAGAATGCTGCGCACCTGCGTCCCCCGGAGGGGTACGCCTCCGATGGTGACGGATTCCACCCGGTTGGAGCTGTTCTTCCGCAGGTCCGTGACCCAGCCCGCAGGCGATCCCTCCAGCTTGGCCTCCGGCTCTTGGGCCAGTACCTTGCTTTTGAATTCCTCCGGCGTAAAGGTGTTCACGCTGTAATAATTCGGCACGCTGTCGGCTCCCTCGGGACTTTCCACGCTGACAAGATACGGACGGTCCGACACCCAGGCGTCCGAGCTTTTTGCAGTGACCCCCGCCGAAGAGGAATGAAAGGCTGCCAGAATGGGCTCCCCCTCGTAGAGCATCACCTGTCCGTCTGTTTCCTCTACAGATTGTAGTATTTTTCGATTATATTCCTCATAGTTATCTCCCCAGTTGCTTTTTGCCCGCTCCTGCGACACCCAGGCGTTGCAGCACCGGTAGTCCATGCACACATCGGCATCCGGATGAGCGGCCTTGCGCCCACCCTGCATATGGTAATAGATAAAGGTGCGCTCTGCCACCGCCTGGGCCTTCAGAGCCTCCATCTCAAAGACGGCGGGCATCTCCCCCCGCACCACTCCGGGCAGATACTCCGCCATGGTCATCTCCACAGTCTTTTCCCCATCGAAGACCTGCAAAACGGATCGACTGTCCTGCAGGACTGCTTTCTCCTCTTCCCGCCCCGGCGTGTCCGGTTTCTCCGGCTGAGCCGTTTCCGGCTTTGGAGTCACAAGCCATGCTCCGCCGAACAGCAGCAGCACCCAGGCCAGTCCCGCCATCAAGGCTTGTTTCATTGGTACCATCCCCCTTTTGGCTATCTCTATGCGACAGGACATGGAAAAATGCCGCAAAAAACCAAATGGCAGGGGACTCTTGAAAAAGTCCTCTGCCTAAATTGGTAGGAAGATTGATGAAAAAGTTTCTTGGCTGCATTTAGCATACCGTCCGGATATTAAAAAAGTTCTTTGGTTTTTATTAAAAAAGTATTAAATTTTTCTCAGCCTGCGAAAAAATTCCGTCAGCACGGCCCCGCACTCCTCCTCCAGCACACCGCCCACCAGGGCCGGCCGGGTGGGGAAGTCCTCCATGAACAGGTTCAGCACACCGCCGCAGGCGCCCATCTCCCGGTCCCTCGCACCGAAATACACCCGGGGGATTCGGGCGTTGAGAATCGCCCCGGCACACATGGGGCACGGCTCCAAAGTCACATACAGAGTACAGTCGTCCAGCCGCCAGGTGCCTAAGGCTTCGTTGGCCTGCCGGATGGCCTCCATCTCCGCGTGGGAGGAGGTCTGCTGCTTTTCCTCCCGGCGGTTGCGGCCACGGCCCACCACCTGTCCCCGCCGGACAATGACGCAGCCCACCGGTACTTCGCCGCACGCTGCCGCTTCCCGGGCCAGATCCAGAGCCTGACTCATATACGCTTCGTGATCCATGGATGTTCTCCTTTAAAAAAAATTCTCCGAGCTCGATTAAACACCGGCATAAATGGCCAAACTGACAGTAAAATGAAACAAGGCTTGTGCCGGGAGGATCGCCATGAAAAAACAAACCGCAACCGTCAATACCGATCTGCGGATGCTGGAGCTGCGCCGGGAGCTGTGGGACACGGCCCGGGAGCTGCGCTGTGCCTACGACCGCTTCGATTTCATCACGGATCCGGGTCTCATTGAGTCGGGGATCTATGACATCAACGCACTCAAATCCCGCTATGACTTTCTGCTGCGGAAGATGAAGACCATGCAGGGCCGCTCTGTGCAAGATCGCGGGTCAGTGCCGCTGCCGATGGAGCCGGCCTGCGTGCCTGCGGGAAATATGAATGGGGGAAAGTCATGTCCGTCGTAGAAAAAATAGCGCTGGGACTTGTGCTGCTATTTCTGGTGGTGATGTGCCTGCGGTTGTTCGCCGCGCCGCTGAAGCTGGCCCTGAAGGTGCTGCTGAACTCCGCTCTGGGCTTTGGAGCGGTATGGCTGCTGAATCTGACCACCGCCGTCACAGGACTGTCTCTGGGACTCAACCTCTTCAATGCCGCCATCATCGGCATTCTGGGGATTCCCGGCTTCGGCCTGCTGCTTTTGGTGCAGTGGGTGCTTACATAATATTTTGAACCTGTCTGGCATTTTCTCCGGCAGATTCCCGGCGAACGGGTCGGTATCCGTAAGCTGCTGATTTTCCCTCAAAGACTTGATAGCCTTCTTCCACCGCTCTTCGAAGGAAATCTCCTCTATTTTCTTTTCTTGCTTTTCCATCTTCAAAATCCTCCTTCAGCAAATCTTTTGCTGCGTCCATTTTTCCAATGTATAAATAATAATGTATATGATGTGTGCAAAGTGTATGTAAATATGTCATTGCGAGGGCGCAACGCGCCCGTGGCAATCCGCATCCCCCGTCCCCCAAGTCACGGCAAAGCCGTGACCGGGGGATTCTTTTTTCCACCGCACCGACAGGGCACGCGGGCCCTGTCCTACAAAGCGCTGCGTTATCGGGCCGGGCGGACAGGGTCGTCCGCCACTACAAACCACACCGTAGGGGCCGGCGTCCCCGACGGCCCACTGTACGCTCCTTGTAACGCATCCGTAGGGGCCGATGCCCACATCGGCCCGCCCCACCGCACCCCTTGTAAAAAACCATGTCATTGCGAGACCAGTGCGAACGCTGGTCGTGGCAATCCGTATTCCCCTTTTTGCCCTCCCGGGATTACTTCTCCATCTCCTCCAGATTCCACCCATACAGGGGATACCGCTGCACCGCCCCGAAAATCTTCTGCCGCAGGTTCGGATACCGCTGCTCCAGCTGCACCAGCAGCTCCTTCACCTCCTGGCGGCGGGTGGAGCCGTTGGCGGGGCAGGGATTGTGCACCACCGGCAGTTTCAGCTTCTCCGCTGTCCGGCGCACCTGGTCCTCATGGCAATACAGCAGCGGCCTGATCTGCGTGATGCCGCTGCGGTCCAGATAGGTCACTGGCTGAAAGCAGCCGATGCGCCCCTCAAAGAGAAGGTTCATCAGCATGGTCTCCACAGCGTCGTCAAAGTGGTGGCCCAGAGCGATCTTGGAGATGCCCAGCTCCCCCAGCGCCGTGTTGAGGCTCCCCCGCCGCAGCTTGGCGCACAGGGAGCAGGGATTCTTCTCCTGCCGCTCCTGAAACACGATCTGATACACCGGCACCTGGATGCGGGTGTAGGGTACCTCCAGCTCCCGGCACAGCTCCGCCACGGCGTCAAAGCTCATGCCGGGAGTGCCTGTCTCCAGAGTGATGGCGTGGACAGCAAACGGCACCGGAAAAAACTGCCGCAGGCGGGAAAGAGCCACCAGGGTCAGCAGGCTGTCCTTTCCGCCGGACACGCCCACCGCCACAGTCTCCCCGGGAGAAATCATGTGATAATCCTCCACGCATCGGCGCACCAAGCCCAATATTTGCTGCATAAGGTCATTCCTCCGAAAAAACAAAATACAATGTGAGAAAACAGGAGATAATCGAAGAAAACAGGAGATAATCGCAGGAGTTTACTTCTTAAATCGAATTCATATTGACAACAGACGGATAAAGTGCTATAAATATTTTTGCGTGTTGAGCGCACCTATTTTGTTTTCTCTCTCCCCCGATTGTAACAAGGGAGTATGAAAAAGTAAAGCAATACATTATTATACTGGAGGAAAAACACCATGTCCACTTTTATGGCAAACAAGGGCAACATCGTCCGCAAGTGGTATGTCGTTGATGCCGCCGGCAAGCCCCTGGGCAAGACCGCCGTCATCGTGGCTGACCTGCTGCGCGGCAAGGGTAAGCCCACCTATACCCCCCACGCCGACTGCGGCGACAATGTCATCGTCATCAATGCAGGCAAGGCCATTCTCACCGGCAACAAGATGGAGCAGAAGTACTATCGTACCCACTCCGGTTGGGTGGGCGGTCTGAAAGAGACCAAGTACCGCATCCTCATGCAGGAAAAGCCCGAGGTGGCCGTCCGTGTGGCCGTGCGCGGCATGATGCCCCGGAACATCGTCACCAAGGACTCTTTGAAGCGTCTTCACATTTATGCCGGTGAGCAGCATGAGCATCAGGCTCAGAAGCCCGAGTTGGTCAAGTAAGGAGGAAAAGAAGAATGTATCAGTCCAAGAATCCCTATAAGTACGGTACTGGCCGTCGCAAGTCCTCCGTGGCCCGTGTGCACCTGTTCGAAAACGGCACTGGCTCCATCACCATCAACGGTCGTGACATCAACGATTACTTCGGTCTGGAGACCTTGAAGATGGTCGTTCGTCAGCCCCTGAACGCCACCGCTACCCTGGGTAAGGTGGACATCGTTGCCACCGTTGAGGGCGGCGGCGTGTCCGGTCAGGCCGGTGCTCTGCGTCATGGTATCTCCCGCGCCCTGCTGCAGGTGAACCCCGACTTCCGTCCCATCCTGAAGAAGGCCGGTTTCCTCACCCGCGATCCTCGCATGAAGGAGCGCAAGAAGTACGGTCTGAAGGCCGCTCGTCGCGCACCTCAGTTCAGCAAGAGATAATTGGTTGCGCATTTACAATCAAAAAGGCTCAAAAACCCCGGAACCATGCGGTTTTCCGGGGTTTTTCTTTTGCTCCGGACTTGAACCTGCTCTGACTCGCTTTGATACGGTTTAACCCCTCTATGGGGGTTAAAAATGGGCTAACTTGTAGCTTAATGCTCCAATCTATCAAAAACCGCACGTGAATTATAGTGAATTACTCCAGCTCGCAAAGGGCTGGGATAATTTTATATCTGACCGCATCATTATTTGGCGGTTACAGACAATCTATGTTCTATGAAAATAATGTAATGACAGAAAAGCCGTCAGAGAACGAAGTGTTCCCTGACGGCGAATTTATTATGGCTCATTTTGATCTGAGATCACCATATCTGTCCATACGAAGAAGCCTCCGGGCATGGGATGGTTTCTATGCAGGAGTGCGTCAGGTGATCCCCCTGGCGTTATCATTTGCGGCGTTTTCTGTAGAACACTATCGCCAGTACAGCCGTGGACGAGATCGCCAGCAGGAGCCACAGCGTCAGCTGCGATCTCGCCTGTGGCTGCGGCAGAACGGGCAGCGCAGCAGAATCGGAGGTGACGCTGTTCCCAAGCTGATCTGTGATCACGCAGCGCACGGTCAGGCCGTTCTGTTCAAGCTGGACCGAGGCGATGCGATAGGTGTCCTGATCAGCGCCCGGGATGTCCGTCCATTGATAAGTACCGATCATACTCTGCCAACGGTAGCTGTAGGGCTTTTCGCCTCCAACCGCCGCCACGGAGAATATTGCATTCTTACCCTCGGTCGCAGTGATGCTTACGGGCTGATCGACAATGCACAACTGCACGGCAAGCAGCAGACGCACATGGTTATCTGAATCTGCAAAATCCTCATAATCCGCATTGCCCACATACAAATCCAATTCCGGCAGAGCCCTGCCGTTCAACAGCGTCTGCAGAGGAATATCCACGGAATAACCAAAGTCATCGCCCATAGGATTGCGGAACGTATAGCTGTACAGGGTTTTGTCACGATACGAGGCGCTCAGGATCGGCGTAACGTCCGAATTGTTATTTCCGCTTCGATTCCGAATGGTGATGTGCACATAGTCCTCGCCGCTGCGTTGGAAAAGCTGTGCGCTGAGCATCAGGTCGTGGGCATCGGTGTCAATTCCCTTGACGGCCTCGCTGCCGAGGCGCTCTGTCGGCGCGCTTTGCGCCGTGCTTCCGTGCTGAGACGCACCAATCAGAAGCAGCTCCTCCGCTGTTTGCCTGTTGCTCAGAGCAGACTCTCCCGTCACAGCAACGATCTGAGCAATGAGCGTTTTTCTGCCCTTCCAGTCGGCCGGGATCTGTATCTTGGTTTGATAGCTGTGCGTATCGCCCGGCATCAGCAGGTCAGTGCGGACGCTGCGCACCGTGCGGTCTGCGGCGGTGGCGGCGGTGATCTCCCAGCCGTCATGATTCAGCGGATCGTACATGCTGCTGATCCGGCGCAGGGCATTTGTACCTGTTATCGTATATTTTGCACCATGGAAGTAGTATTTGTTTGTGCTGAGTTCGGGATCGTCCAAATCGATGTGCATTGTCTGCACCAGCGCATCTGTCTCTGTGTCAATGATTTCCACATCGAAAGCGGAGAGAGGCACATTGCCGGTATTCTTCACAGAGAAAACCAGCTCGGTATAGTCACCGGCGCTGACGCAGGGATCGCTGAGCTCAGCCGCCTTCATCC
>SAMEA3663010__coassemble_282_pt1 | contig 22686 bp, 17 predicted proteins | sample SAMEA3663010__metabat2_high_PE_006 | metagenome-assembled genome bin SAMEA3663010 (sample SAMEA3663010) | pig gut metagenome | biome: pig gut; feature: pig-associated habitat; material: faeces | place: France | collected 2012 | reverse complement strand
TCTCCCGGCGGCCGGGGCTGCGGGCGGGCTTAGCCTCACCAACAGAGTAGCCGGGGAAGTTGTAGTGGTGCATATAGCGCTTCTCAGTCTCCTCCCAGATGGTGTCCAGCTTCTGATTGGCGGACAGGGTATCCAGGGTGCAGACGGAGAGGACCTGGGTCTGGCCACGGGTAAAGAGGCCGGAGCCGTGGACACGGGGCAGCACGCCCACCTCGGCGTCCAGAGGACGGATCTCGTTCTTCTGGCGGCCGTCCACACGGTGTCCCTGCAGCAGCCACGCCTTGACGATCTTCTTCTGGAACTTGTAGGTGAATTCTTCCAGATACTGATCCATATCCGGATACTCCTCCAGATACTTCTCGTGCCAGTGCTCGATCATCTCGTTCCAGCGGGCCTCCCGGACATTCTTATCGTCGGTATCCATGGCGGCCTTGGCCTCGTCCATAAAGTCATGAACGATCTTGTCAAACAGCTCCTGATTGAAGTCCGCGTGGGGATAGTCGAACTTGGGCTTGCCGATCTCGGAGACCATCTGGCCTATGAGGGCGATCTGCTTCTGGTTCTCCTCGTGGGCCATGCGAATGGCCTCGAACATCACATCGTTGGGCACTTCGTTAGCGCCGGCCTCGATCATGACCACCTTCTTGCCGGTGGAGACCACGGTAACATCCAGATCACTGACCTTGCGCTGCTCAGCGTCGGGATTGAACACCAGCTTACCGTCCACCAGACCCACCTTCAGGGCGCCCACGGGGCCGTTCCAGGGAATGTCGGAAATGGCCAGAGCGGCGGAGGTGCCGATGAGAGCGGCAATCTCGGGGGAGCAGTCGTGATCCACAGCCATGACGGTGCACATCACGGACACATCGTTACGGAAATCGTAGGGGAACAGGGGGCGAATGGGGCGGTCGATGACGCGGCTGGTCAGGATGCCCTTCTCGCCGGGGCGGCCCTCACGGCGGTTAAAGCTGCCGGGAATACGGCCCACGGAGTACATCTTCTCCTCAAAGTCCACGCTCAGGGGGAAGAAGTCGATGCCGTCCCGGGGACGGGGAGCGGCGGTGACGCAGCAGAGCACACGGGTGTCGCCGTAGCCCACCATCACGGCGGCGTTGGCCAGCTCTGCCAGCTTGCCCACCTCCAGAGTCAGAGGCCGGCCGGCCAGATCCATCTCATACTTGTGGTAGCCCGGGAACTGGCGCTTGGTAATGATTGTTGACATGGGTTGATCTCCTTTTGCTTCTTATTTCCCCCGGAAGACAAACCCTTTAGCACTTGAAAACGCACCCTGGGGCAAGGTACATTTTCAAACGCTAAAGGCGCAAGTTTCCTTCCGTGGGATGAGTTGAAAATGTGAAAACAGGGTGGCGCAGGGAGCCTGCACCACCCGGATTCCTGAAATTATCGACGCAGGCCCAGCTTGGCGATAAGGGAACGATAACGCTCGATGTCCTTCTTGGCCAGATAGTCCAGCAGACGACGGCGCTTACCGATCATCATCTGCATACCGCGGCGGCTGTGGAAGTCGTGGGGATGCACCTTCAGGTGAGCGGTGAGCTGGCTGATACGCTCGGTGAGGATCGCGACCTGCACCTCGGGGGAGCCGGTGTCGTTCTCGTGGGTACGGTTGGCCTCGATAATGGAGGTCTTCTGATCTTTCAGCATCATGGTTATTTTCCACCTTTCATTATGTTCTGCCCGCTGTCTGAGTGCCGGGACGGGTGAAGCATCCGCGGGACTAAGGCAAGGGCAATTCGTACGCATAGCAGCGTACTCTAATAAAATATCACAACCTTTGCCGCTTGTAAAGCACGATTTTACAAAAAAACGCACTTTTTTATTGAATTGTAATAGCATCCACGGGACAACCCTCGGCGGCAGCCTGGGCGTTGATCTGCAGGGAAGTGGGAATGTCCCCGGATTCGGCCCGGGCGGTCTGTCCGGGGGTAATGGAAAAGACCTCCGGACAAACCGCCGCACACAGGCCACAGCGGATGCAGCCTTTTTCATAGACCATTGCTTTCACGGTTATTTCTCCTTTTAATTAAATAATAATGAAATGCGTTTTGCCTCCGGCGCACCTCGTCCCGCCAGTGAGGATCCGTATTCCTGTCCTTGAGCTATTCCCTTTCATCTTGCCCCATGGGGACAGAGAATATTCCCATTTTGCCACTTGACAGGAATAAAATGCCGTAGTATATTAACTGTACTAATACGAATAGTACACTTAACACACAGAAAGGAGGCATATAGCGTGCTGCATATTGACTACCGGGACAGTCGTCCTATTCACCAGCAGGTGCGGGACGGTCTGCGGCGGCTGATGCTCAGTGGAGGGCTGCAGCCGGGAGATCAGCTTCCCTCTGTGCGCAAGCTGGCCACGGAGCTGGCCATTAACCCCAACACCATCCAGCGGGCCTACGCCCAGTTGGAGGCGGAGGGCTTTGTGTATTCCGTGGCCGGCCGGGGCAGCTTCGTGGCGGAGGACGGCGAGCAAAACAGCCGACGCATGGCGGAGCTGACAGCGTCTTTGGAGGAGATCATAGAGGAGTTGCGGCACCTGGGCATGACGGAGCAGCAGTGGCTGGCTCTGTGGAAGGAGGAGAAGAGCAATGATTGAGGTAAAAAACCTGGTGAAGACCTTTGACGGCTTTGCCGCCCTGAAGGGTGCCACCATAACGGTGCCCAGGGGCGCGGTATACGGCCTGGTGGGCCCCAACGGTGCCGGCAAGTCCACCCTGCTGCGCCACATCACAGGCGTATATAAGCAGGACAGCGGCCAGGTGCTGGTAAACGGCATCCCGGTATTTGAAAACCGCCATGTGAAGCAGAGCATAGTGTCCATTCCCGACGATTGGTTTTACTATAACCAGTCCACCATCCGGGAAATGGCCGCGCTGTATGCGGGGATGTACCCCAAGTTCGACAAGGAACGCTTTAACAAGCTCCGGGAGCTGTTTCAGATTTCCGAAAAGAAGCCCATCCGCCGCATGAGCAAGGGTATGCAGCGGCAGGCGGCCTTCTGGATCACCATGAGCTGCCTGCCGGAGTATCTGGTGCTGGATGAGCCGGTGGACGGACTGGACCCCGTCATGCGCCGTCAGGTGTGGCAGGTGCTGTTAGACGATGTGGCCGCCCGAGGCACCACGGTGCTGCTGAGCAGCCACAACCTCCGGGAGCTGGAGGATGTGTGCGACCATGTGGGCATCATGGATAAGGGCGCAGTGCTGCTGGAGCGGACGCTCTCCGATCTGCAGGACAACACTGTGAAGCTGCAGGTGGCTTATAAGACTGCCGAAGAGCCTCAACTCCCCGCCGAGCTGCAGATCCTGCACCATTCGGCGGTGGGCCGTGTGCATACCTACATCATGCGCGGCAGCAGCGAGGAGATCTGCCGCCGTATGCAAATTACCGATCCGGTGCTGCTGGAGGCCATTCCTCTGACACTGGAGGAGATCTTTATCTATGAATTGGGAGGTGCGGACGATGCTGCTCACAAGATCCTTTTATAATCCTGCCCTGCTGCGCAGCGATCTGCGCCGCTGCTGGCCCCTGCTGGGGGGCTACACGCTGCTGTGGCTGCTGATCCTTCCCCTGCACCTGTGGCGCAGACTTGCCGATGAAGCGCCTGAGTTTTATCAGTCCACCATCCAGAGGATCCTTCAGGGAGCTGTTTCCGCCTCTGTGTGGATCAACCTCTTTGCGGGGATTGTTCTGGCGGCGTCCCTGTTTTTCTACCTGTCCAATGCCCGGGCCACCTGTGGTCTGCACAGCTTCCCCATGAGCCGGGGCTGCCAGTTCCGCACCCATGTTCTGTGCGGGGCGGGCGGCGTGGCGCTGGGCAATGTGCTGGTGTTTTTGCTGGCGGTGCTGGCCCAGAGCGGCAGCGGCATTCAGTGGGGCGGGAGCCTGTCCTGGCTGGCGGCCTCTCTGCTCACCTTCCTGCTGTTTTTCGCTTTGGGCATCCTCTGCTGTGTGCTTACCGGCTGGATACCGGCGGTGCTGGTGGCTTTTGGGGGACTGAACTGCGTGGCTCTGCTGGCTCGGCTGCTTATAAATGCCCTGTGCAGCATTTTCTACCCCAGCTATAATGACAACATATTCTATATGGGCCTGAACGACACCGCCACGTGGCTCACTCCGGTGCTGCGGCTGAAAATGAGTTGCAGCGAAGTGGCACTGTACAAAGAGAGCGATAATTTCATGTCCCCTGACGCATGGAAGACACTGCTGGTCTATGGTCTTGTGGCTGTGGCGCTGCTGGTGGGCAGCTACTTCCTCTACCGCATCCGCCGCAGTGAGCGCTCCGGGGATACCCTGGCCTTTAAGCCGCTGCAGCCGGTGGTACGGTGGGTCGTGGCGCTCCTGGGGGGCGCGGGCCTGGGCCTGGTGTTCGCGGAGCTGTTCAGCGGCACCCGGGAGCTGCCCGTGCTGCTTTCCTGTATGGTGGGCCTGGGCCTGGTGTGCATGATTGGCAGCCAGATGCTCATTGCCAAGACACCCCGCATTTTCAAAAAGCTGTGGCCGGAGCTCATCGCCCTGTGCGTGGTCATCGTGGGCATTACCCTGTGCATAAAGGCGGATGTTTTCGGATATGAGAGCCGCATTCCCAGTGTGGAGCAGGTGGTGGACGCCAAGGTGAACATGAATCTGAATTACAAGTCCGGTCCCTGCGTCACCAGAGACCCGGAGGAGATTGCTGCCATCATTGAAGCACACAAGTATTTTCAGCAGCGCGAAAGGGAGGAGGGCGAGAATGCCGCCGGCTATGGCCGCCCCATCACCCTGACCTATTTCCTTGAAAGCAGCACCCTCTCCCGGCGGTATGATCTGCGGCAGGAGGATGTGAAGCACATTCTGCCCATGCTGGAAACAGAGTCCTTCCGCCGCAGTCTGGTGATGCTGACCTCGGAAAATCCCAGCGTAAGCGATTTCCGCACGGGTTATTACAACCTCTGGGGCGGAGCGCAGCAGGAGCTTACAGCACAGCAGAGTCAAGCACTGTATGAGGCCATTACGGACGATGCCGCCCATATGGATATGACAGCCATAGATCTGTACCAGGGTGAGCAGTGTAAGGTCGACATCTACCTGCAAAATCTGGATGGCAGCGTCTATGCGGAGTTGTATCTCAACACACACTGCACCCGTACCCTGCAGCTTCTGCAGGAGTGGGGTATCATCGAATCCCCGGAGGATATCTTCCTGGCATACAACGAGGACTACGACGCCCAGATGCTGAATTAACCCCATACGGAGAAAAGTCCCGCCGGGAAGGCGGGACTTTTTGCTCACTCCTTTGACAGCGTTCTGCAGGGCGGCATGAGCGGCCGCCGGCGGCAAGGAAATCCGTAATGCCCCCAAACTCCCACCGTAAAATCATCGAAACGGGGCAAATTCTCTGCTTTTTCACCGAAATCAGTTGTCCATGGTACCAATTTTTAGTATATCCTCGTATTGAAAAAGACGGATGCCGGTTTTATAATAAAAAAAACACCTATGGGAGGCGAGAGGATGAACGAAATTTATGTGACCGGACACCGCAATCCGGATACGGACTCCATTGTGGCGGCCATGTCCTATGCTGCCCTGCGCAACGCCCTGGGCGACCGACGGTATGTGGCGGCGCACCTGGGCCATATCAGCGACGAAACAGGCCGTATGCTCAAGCATTTCGGCTTTGCCGAGCCTCAGCTGCTGCGGACGGTGCGCACCCAGGTCTGCGATCTGGATTTTGATACGCCTCCTTGTTTAAGCTTTTCCGTCACCATGGATCGGGCATGGTCTGTGATGCACGAGCAGCGCATTTCCGCCGTGCCTGTTGTTAATGACGACGGCACCCTGTATGGAATGCTCTCCGCCGGGGACATTGCCACCTTCAGTATGGAAACGCTGGTGGACAGCCGGGTGGAGGAGCTGCCGGTTTTCAATCTGGTCAGCGTTCTGGAGGGCCGCATTGTCAACGAGGGAAGAGGCATTCCCACCAGCGTCAGTGGCAATGTGGTGGTAGCCATGCCCCAGACCGCCGAGAATCTGCGCTTCACCGGCAGCAATAACATCGTCCTGTGTGCCAGCCAGCCGGACATGATCCAGCGGGCGCTGGATCAGGATGTGAGCTGTCTTATCATATGCCGGGCGGATGTCGACCCGAAATTGGAGAGCTACACGGGCAGGACCTGCATCATTTCCACGCCGCTCCCTGCCGGACGGGTGTGCCGCCTGATCTATCAGGCCATTCCCATCTCCCGCCCCTGCCAGAGGGGGGAGATCGTGTGCTTCCACCTGGACGATTACATCGACGATGTGCGTGAGGTGGTGCTCAAGAGCCGCTACCGCAGCTATCCTGTGCTGGACGAGAACGAAAAAGTGGTGGGCACCCTGTCCCGCTACCATTTGCTGCGCCCCCGTCGCAAGCAGGTGGTGCTGGTGGATCACAACGAGATTGCCCAGTCCGTACCCGGGCTGGATCAGGCAGAGATCCTGGAGATCATCGACCACCACCGTCTGGCGGACATCCAGACCGGCCAGCCCATCCATATGCGCAATGAGCCTGTGGGCAGCACCAATACCGTCATCGCCGCCATGTATCAGGAGCACGGCGTCATTCCCTCCGGCCCCATGGCGGGGCTGATGGCGGCGGCCATTTTGTCCGACACGGTGATGTTCAAGTCTCCCACCTGCACCAAGCGGGACATTTCCATGGCGGAGCGTCTGGCCCGGATCGCCAATGTCAAGCTGGAGGACATCGGCCGGGAGCTGTTTGCCTCCGTCAGTCCCGACAAGTCTGTGCGGGAGATGATCGCCTCGGACTTCAAGGAGTTTCATATCGCCGAACAGGTGCTGGGCGTGAGCCAGATCACCTGTCTGGACTCTATAGATATTATGAACCGCAAGAGTGAACTGCTCAAGGAGATGAACCGCATCCGGGACGAGCACCATTACGACATGATGCTGCTGATGCTGACGGATGTGCTGCTGGAGGGTACGCAGCTTTTGTATGTGGGCAGCGACGACACTATCCGCAACGCTTTCTCCGTGGAGCCTAAGGACAACACCCTGTTCCTCCCCGGCGTCATGAGTCGCAAAAAGCAGATCATTCCCATGCTCACCGCCCTGTGGGGCTAAAAAGACAAAACACTTCCGGAAAAGAACTCTCTTTTCCGGAAGCTTTTGTATCTGCCTGTAAGACATGGCGGCAAATTATTGCCTGCCGTTACCGGTATTTGACAGCGTACGGGACATGGTGCGGCGGTTTTCCATGACGGACAGCCAAGTGTCTGTGACGTTGCACAGACCGTGCCGTAGCCTTCCCGGCAGACCCGGGTTACGGCTACACATTCCGCTTTGCCGCAAATCCTGACGGATCACCCTTGAGCGAAAAGCAGATGGGCCGTATAACCGGTTATTCTGCTCCCGTCGAATAATTGCGAACAGCAGCTCCCTCCGGAACCATCCGGAGGGAGCTGCTGTTTACGCGAGGACCGTTCTGTCTGCCCGGAGGAACAGCTCCGCCGGCTTTTGCAGGGAGGCGAACTGCCACGGGGACAGCACCGCCGCATAAGCTCCGGCGTTGGTCATCACCAATATGTCGCCCACTTCCATCCGGGGCAGGTGGATATTCTCTGCGATGACGTCCGTGCCGGTGCACAGGCAGCCCACCAGGTCCACCGTCTCCCGGGTGGTTTCTCCTGCCAGAGGATAGAAGCCGAAGCTGTCCCTGCCGGTGTACAGCGGCTCCCAGCCGGCGGGTTTTTCCGCGCCGGCGTATTTTTCCACCATCCGTGCCACGGAAGGACGGATGAAGCCGTTGAGGGTGTTCTTCAAAATCACATAGATCTTGCCGCAGGATTCCTTTTTATCCAGCACCCGGGTAACATACACGCCGTTTCTGCACACGCAGTAGCGGCCGGTCTCTATAAATATGCGGGTCTTCCGCTGCCCCACGGCACCCTGCAGCATATTTGCCAGAGCGGGGAGATCCACTTCCGTGTCCGTGGGTGCATAGGGCACGCCGATGCCGGAGCCGAGGTTGATGTACGAAAGCGTCCGGCCCAAGGCGGCCTCCACACGGTCTGCCAAAGCAAACATATTCCTATAATATACGCCGATGGCATCGGCGCTGAGCACCTGGCTGCGCAGATGCACATGGATGCCCGTGACGCGCAGGTGGGGGCAGTCATTCCGCCGCAGGAAGGCCAGAGCCTGCTCTTCGTCGATGCCGAATTTGGAGGGCACCGCCGCTCCGCCGTCAAATGCAAAGGCGGGGTTCAGGCGGATACCAACGCAGAGCGGTTCCCGCCGCCGGGCTGCCAGCTCCTCCAGCAAACGCAGCTCGTGAAGGCTGTCGGCGATGATGGTGGCCTTGTCAACCGCGCCTGCCAGCTCCATCGGGGTTTTGCCCGGGGCGGAGTAGTAGATCTGGTCGGGTGTCAGGCCGTTCTCCGCCGCCAGAAGCACCTCACCCAGGCTGGCGGCGTCTGCCCCGAAACCTTGAGCGAACACCGTTTGCAGCACCTGGGGATGGGGGTTGCACTTCACAGAGTAGAGAAATGAGGCAAAGGGGAAGGCTCCCTTGAGCCTTTCCGCGCATTCCGTGATGCCCGCCTGGTCATAGAGGTAAAAGCTGTCGTGCTGCTGTGCCAGCGTGGTCAGGATCTCCTTGGTAATGGCCATAGTTCGTCCCTCCGTTTTTTGATAAGAATATCCTACCATGCCCCGGAAAGATTTGCAAGAAAAACCCCGGCTTCGCCGCCGTGCCGTAATTTCTGACCCAATACAATCTTGACAAACACGGAGCAATAGGGTATGCTCACGGTAGACAAAACTGCATATTTTTGTGCCCGTGTTGCGGACTTATGATTGGAGGGAATTGTCATGCTATCCATGGAAATGCTGCAAGATGCCCAGAGGATCCTTGATCCGGTGATCAACCACACTCCGGTAGTTGCCACAAAGGATATCGTTCCCGACTGCGAATTTTATCTGAAGGCAGATTGCCTGCAAAAGACCGGCGCATTCAAGCTCCGCGGTGCTTATTATAAGATTGCGACGCTTTCTGATGAGGAAAAGGCGCGGGGCGTCATTGCCTGCTCCGCCGGAAACCACGCTCAGGGTGTGGCCTTTGCCGCCCGCGATATGGGCATTCCCGCCACCATCTGCATTCCCGAAGGAGCGCCCCTGAGCAAGATCGAGGCCACCCGCAGCTACGGCGCCCATGTGGTGCTGGTGCCCGGCGTATATGACGATGCCTATACGGAGGCCGTTCGGCTCCGTGATGAGAACAAGCTCACCTTCATCCATCCGTTCAATGATTACAGCGTCATGGCCGGCCAGGGCACCATCGGTCTGGAGCTGAGCCGGCAGCTGCCCGATTGCGACATCTTTCTGGTGCCTATCGGCGGCGGCGGACTCATTGCGGGCGCGGCATATGCCATCAAACATCTGATGCCCCGGTGCAAGGTCATCGGCGTGCAGGCGGCGGGTGCTGCCAGCATGGTGGAGTCCATCCACGCCAACCGCATCCTCACGCTGCCGTCCGTCCATACCATCGCCGACGGCATTCAGGTGAAGACCCCCGGTGACCTGACCTTCGACCTTGTGCGCCGGTATGTGGACGATGTGGTAACGGTGAAGGAAGGGGAGATTGCCAGCGCCATCCTTACGGTGCTGGAAAAGCAAAAGCTGGTGGCCGAGGGCGCCGGTGCTGTGGGCATCGCCGCCGCCATGTACGGCAAGGTGGATGTGAAGGGTAAGAAGGTCTGCGCCCTGCTCTCCGGCGGCAATGTGGATGTGACCATGCTGGAGCGGATCATCACCCGCGGCCTTGCCAAGGAGCGGCGCACGGCGAGCTTCGCCACGGTGCTGCCTGACCGGCCCCGTGCCATGACCAGCTTTTTGAATATCATCTCCGAAACCGGCGCCAATGTGCTGGACATCCACCATGAGCGCCGCAATACCCGCACCGACATCGGCTCATGCATTGTGCAGGTGTCCTTGGAGACCCGCAATGCGCAGCATATAAAGGAGATATACGAAAAGCTCCGGGAAAACGGTTACGAAATCAATGAGTAAAGGAGATACAACTATGAAAAAGAACATCATCGCCACCGCCAACGCCCCCGCCGCCATTGGCCCTTACTCTCAGGCCATCGACTGCGGCAGCCTGCTCATCACCTCCGGCCAGATCCCCATTGACCCCGCCACCGGCAATCTGGTGGAGGGCGACATCACCGTGCAGACCCGCCAATCCCTGACCAATGTGAAGGCCATTTTGGAGGCTGCCGGCCTCACCATGGACCATGTTGCCAAGACCACCGTGTTCCTGCAGCACATGGGCGACTTTGCCGCCATGAACGCCGTATACGCCGAGTTCTTCACCGAGGGCAATTATCCTGCCCGGAGTGCCGTAGAAGTTGGCGCTCTGCCCAAGGGCGCGCTGGTGGAAATCGAAGCCATCTGTCTCAAGTGACTGATTTTCCGTTCCGGACCAAGCGATCCCCTCTCACGCGGAGGGGATTTTTTCTGTTGCGGCCCCGGAGCGGAGGGGAATGAGACCGCGGGGGAACACTCATCTCAAGCACATATAAAATGCATTGTCGGGCAAAATGCTACTATCCGCCCAAACGCCCAATAACCAGATAGCGGGAACAGCGCCCCGCAAGCAGAAATTATAAGCCACATCTGTGGTGCCCCGCACAAAGGAGGATGCCCTTTATGAACGCAGAGGAATTGAAAAAGGAAGCAAGAGAATGGAAAGATAAGATCATTCAGCAGCGAAAGTATCTGCACGCCCATGCGGAAACAGGCTTTGCGCTGGATAATACCCTGGCCTATGTAAAGGCCGAGCTGGAGAAGATGGGCTGTGCGCCGCAGCTTTGCGGCCGTGCGGGCCTGGTGGCCATGGTGGGAGGGAAAAAACCGGGAAAGGTGTTTTTGCTCCGGGCAGATATGGACGCATTGCCCATTCAGGAACAGGCGGAGGTGGATTTTGCTTCGACCAATGGCTCCATGCACGCCTGCGGCCATGATATGCACACGGCCATGCTGCTGGGCGCGGCGCGCCTGCTGAAGCGGCATGAGGAGGACATATGCGGCACGGTAAAGCTCATGTTTCAGCCGGCGGAGGAGATCTTTGAAGGCTCTGCGGACATGATCCGGGCAGGGCTGCTGGAAAATCCGCCGGTAGAGGGGGCCTTGATGATCCATGTTATGGCGGGAATGCCCTTTGAGCCGGGCACGGTGATCGTATCCGGCCCGGGCGTCAGCGCTCCGGCTGCGGATTATTTTGAAATACGGGTAAAAGGAAAAGGCTGCCACGGCTCCATGCCCCATATGGGGATAGACCCCCTGACAGCGGCCGCCCACATGATCATCGCGCTGCAGGAGATCCACGCCAGAGAGCTTGCCATGACAGATCGGGCCGTGCTGACCATCGGCACCATGCACGGGGGCACCGCCGCCAACGCCATTGCGGATGTTGTGACCATGGGCGGCAGTCTGCGGACATTCGATGAGGAGGTCAGAGCCTTTATAAAGGAGAGAATGGCGGAGATCGTTCACAGCGTCGCAAAGACATTTCGCGCAGAGGCGGAGATCAGCTTCGGAAGCGGCTGTCCAACATTAAAAAATGACAGGGAGCTGTCTCACGACGCGTATCGCTATGTAAAAGAACTGTTGGGACCGAAAATGGCTTTTTCCGTGGAAGAGCTGAATGCCGGCGGCGGAAGCGGCGGCGCCTCCAAGTCCGCCGGCTCCGAAGACTTTGCGTATATCAGCCAGAGGGTGCCTTCCGTCATGTTGGCCCTGGCGGCGGGACAGCCTGAAAAGGGATACTGCTATCCCCAGCATCATCCCATGGTAAAATTCGACAACGACGCCCTGGATCTCGGCAGCGCGGTGTATGCCTATACGGCCATGCGCTGGCTGGAAGACCATGCGGCATACCCGGCGTTGCCGTGACCATTGCGCTGGCCATAGGCGCCGGAACTGATGCAAAATTGGTTAGCGCATATACTGCGCCACCGCGGATTGTACCTTCTCCTGTGCAGATGCCGGTGTCAATGACGAGTTCTTTCCGGTCTTCCTTAAGCGAGCCATTTTCATACTGTCAAACAAGAGTGGTGCAGTTCAAGCTTCTGCTGTTTTTCGTTGACGATGCCGGCGCCGTATGCTACATTAAAATAAATCAAAAGAGAGCGGGTGCTGTCCTATGTATGAACTGGTACAAGCGGGGGAGAGGAGCTATTACATCCAAAGTCCCGCTAAAATCGGCATTTACCGCGCAAGCAGTACAGAGGTCTACCTCATCGACAGCGGCAGTGATAAGGATGCCGGCCGGCGTTGCCGCAAGGTATTGGATGAGCAGGGCTGGACTTGCCGCGGTATTCTGGTGACTCATTCCAACGCCGACCATGTGGGCGGCTGCGCATACCTGCAAAAGCAGTATGGCTGCAAAGTGTTTTCCGGCGGCATTGAGGGGGCGATTACCGCACATCCGGAGCTGGAACCTTCTTTTTTATATGGTGGCTATCCGTTTAAGGAGCTGCGTCATAAATTTCTCATGGCACAGCCCTGTGAGGTGACGCCCTTTACCGATGGGGATTTTCCCAAGGAGGTGGAGATTCTGCCTCTGCCCGGCCATTTCTTTGACATGGTGGGCTTCCGTCTGCCCGACGGCACGGCCTTTATTGCCGACTGCCTGTCAAGCGATGCGGCGCTGGCAAAATACCAGATTTCTTTCCTCTATGATGTGGCAGGCTATCTGGCAACGCTGGAGCAGGTAGCAGACATGGATGCCAAGCTGTTTGTGCCGTCCCATGCGGACGCAGTGACGGACATTGCCCCTTTGGCGCAGCGCAACCGTGATAAGGTGTTGGCCGTTGCCGACCACATCTGCCGCATTTGCCGCCCGGGGAAAACGCCGGAGGAACTGCTGCGCCAACTGTTCATCGACTACGATCTGATGATGACCCATGAGCAATATGTGCTGATCGGCAGCACCGTGCGTTCCTACACCGCCTGGCTGAAGGACTCGGGGCGCTTAACCTGTGCTTTTGAAGACAACCGCCTGATCTGGCAGGCAGTATGAGCCTTTGCCCTGCCGGGCGCTCCGCTTCTCATCCTGCGCCGGCAAAACAAAAAGCAATGCTCCCTTCGTTTTTTATGCCGCATTTACATACCGAATGTTCCCTACTTTTGCTCGCCATCCCCTATGATATGAGGTAGAATGGCAGGGAAGGAGGCAATTCATCAAAGAAGTTCATATGGCGATAAAAAGCCGCCTATTCCCGCCGGTAGCTGCCACTCCACTCATTGGCAGCTAACGGTCAAAATAAGGAGGAATAAAATCCGCTGTGGCTGGCGGTGCGGCAGTGTGGAGACCTGTCGTAAGGCGATGCACCCTTTTAGGGGATCGTGAGGCTGCTCCTTGCGGAGGCAGAGCAGTTACAGTCAAGAAACAATGGCAAAAGTATTGCTGAAGAACCTGAAGAAAGTCTACCCCAACACCGAAAAGAAAAAGAAGCCCAAGAAGGGCGAAGAGGTCAGGAAAACCAACCTGCAGATCACGGCCGAAGGCGTCGTGGCCGTACAGGAGTTCAACCTGGAGATCGCGGACAAGGAATTTGTTGTCCTGGTTGGCCCTTCCGGCTGCGGGAAGTCCACCACATTGCGTATGATCGCAGGTCTGGAGGAGATCACCGCAGGTGAGTTGTGGATCGGCGATAAGCTGATGAACAACGTGGAGCCGAAAGACCGCGACATCGCCATGGTCTTTCAGAACTATGCCCTCTATCCCCATATGACGGTGTATGAGAACATGGCGTTCTCCTTGAAACTGAAGAAAACACCGAAAGATGTCATTGACCGGAAGGTGCGCGAGGCGGCTGAGATCTTGGACATTACCGAGTATCTCGACCGTAAGCCCAAAGCTCTGTCCGGCGGTCAGCGTCAGCGTGTGGCCATTGGTCGCGCCATCGTCCGTGACCCGGCCGTGTTTTTGATGGATGAGCCGCTCAGTAACCTGGATGCCAAGCTGCGCAATCAGATGCGCGCAGAGATCATCAAGCTGCGCCAGCGCATTGATACCACTTTCGTCTATGTGACCCATGACCAGACCGAGGCTATGACGCTGGGCGACCGCATCGTCATCATGCGTGACGGCTTTATCCAACAGATCGGTACACCCCAGGAGGTGTTCGATCATCCCGCCAATCTGTTCGTGGCCGGCTTTATCGGCACGCCCCAGATGAACCTGTTTGATGCCAGGCTTACCAAGAACGGCGACAAGTACGCCGTGGAAGTCGGCGGCATCAGCGTAGAGTTAAGCGAGGATAAGCAGACTCGGCTGAACGCCAAAAATGTGGCACCCCAGGAAGTAACCTTGGGTGTTCGCCCCGACCATATGATGCTGTGTGAGAGCGGCATCAAGGGCACGGTCGATGTCAGCGAGCTGATGGGCCCCAGCATCCACCTGCACGTAACCGCAGAGGGCAAGGATGTGATCGTGATTGTGCCCGCCAATGGCGACACGGCACGCTTCCCCATGGGCAGTGGGGTCAATCTGACCTTCGGCGGCAACGTGGCCCATGTGTTCAGCAGGGAAACGGAAAAGAATCTGGAATGGTAATGAGGAAGCGTTATATCGGCATTGACCTGGGCGGCACCAACATCAAGGGTGCTGTAGTCAATGAACGGGGCGAAATCATCCGTCAGAGCACCTGTCCCACTCACGCAGAGCAAGGCGCAGAGGCGGTGACAGCTACGATTGCCTATATGATCCATGACCTTGCAAAAGGCGAAGATATTGCCGGCGTCGGTTTAGGCTGTCCCGGCACGGTAGATGACAACTGCGGCTCGGTAGTCTACGCCTGCAATTTGGGTTGGATCAATTATGATGTGCGCAGTGCTTTGAAAAAAATGACCGGTTTCTCCGTTCGCTTGGTCAACGATGCCAACGCCGCCGCTTTGGCGGAGGTAGTAGCCGGTGCTGCCAAGGGCGCACAGAGCGCCGTGATGGTCACGCTGGGCACCGGTGTGGGCGGCGGCGTGGTCATTGGCGGCAAGTTGCTGACCGGCTATACCGGTTCGGCAAGCGAACTGGGGCACATGACTATCGTTGCCGACGGTGAACCTTGCGCCTGTGGACGCAGGGGCTGCTTTGAGGCTTATGCTTCGGCAACGGCGCTCATTCGTATGACGCGCGAGGCCATGGCAAAGCACCCGGAAAGTGCCATGCACCAAATTGCCGCAGAACAGGGCAGCGTAGACGGACGCACAGCCTTCACCGCACAGCAGATGGGTGACATGGCAGGGGACGAGGTGGTCAGAACCTATGTCCACTATCTCTCCGTCGGCATTGCCAACATTGTCAACATCTTCTTTCCGGAGGTGGTGGCGCTGTCCGGCGGTATCGCCAATCAGGGGGAAAACCTGCTTGCGCCGCTGCGCAGGGAAGTGTTACAGCAGGAATACGGCGCGGCCTACACGGCAAAGCATCCACGCATTGCCTGCTGTACGCTGGGCAATACCGCCGGCATGATCGGCGCGGCTATGTTTGCCAAGGATTGACGCGGCGGCCCATGGCCAACGGCAGCTCTCCGTGTATCCCCTATCAGAAAACCGCAGATTTCTGTTTCCCATGTTACGGAAATCTGCGGTTTCTTTTATGCTGCGTATAAGTTAAAAGGCCTTGCCGTCGCAGCCCAATACATCCACCGTTTTATGTGCGCCCATCTCCTTGATGGCGGCACGGGCAGACGGCGAGATACTTGGCTGCCGAAGCAAATCCGGGGCAATGCTCCGTTCTCCGCAGGTCCTTATCTATGGTCTTGGGCATACCCGCCACCCGGCGCTCATAGCCGGCAGAGTGCATGAATTTGCTGATCTTGCCGGCAATTGAACGCGCCGTCCTCCGCATGGGTAGGCTATGTGCCGCCCATGGCCTGCGTGGCAATGAAATGCACCTCGTTTTCCGGTTGGCGGAAAGAAGATCATTATTGACTTTACGGCATAAATGTGCTATTTTAGGTTTATGCACACGGTTGCATAGGCAAAAATGGTGTAATTAATTAAGAAAAATGACTTTTTATAGCAAAATAAACAAATTAAAACGAATGTTTTTGTAAATTATTTTGGGTGATTAGTAAACCGTGTGCATGGAGGGACTATGGGAGCTACAATAAGAGATGTTGCCCGTTTGGCGGGCGTGTCACATTCCACTGTATCAAGAGTGCTGAATGACAAAGGCACGATTTCCGAGGAAACGAAACAGCGCATTTACGCGTCGATGGAAGAGCTGAAATATGTGCCCAACGACTTTGCGCGGAGTTTTGCCAGCGGCAGTCCTCACACGATTGCTCTGGTTATAGATGTCGACAATGCCTCTGACTATGCCAATAACTTTTTTAACAACACCGTGTTTGGCATTGAAACGGCGGCGCATCGCAGCGGCTACAATCTGATGGTAACCAACGGCTCTGCCGCATTTGGCGGAACAGACGGTATCGCCCGCCTTGTCGCCGGAAAGAGAATCGACGGCATTGTATTTCCTCAGTCCATTGTCAATCCGGGATTCTTGCAGAAACTGGAGGAACTGCAGTTCCCCAGCGTGATTCTGGGCCGGCCGGAGGATGTGGGCTTGGAGTCCGATTGGGTGGACATCAACAATACGCAGGCCGGCGCGATTGCCGTCAGACATCTGATCCACAACGGCTACCGCCGCATTGCGTTTGTGTCTGACGGAGATGACAAGGTGTTCAATCAGGACAGAATTGAGGGTTACCGGCGCGAATTGACGGCAGAGGGCATCGCACCGGATGAATCGCTGGTCATGCACGGAGAGGCCGATCACGAAAGCGGCTGCGTCTGCGCAAAGAAGCTGCTGGAAGCCGAAAACAGGCCCGACGCTATTATTTGCAGCAATGACAAAATGGCACTGGGCGTGCTGAGAACTGCCAGGGCTATGGGCATCTGCGTGCCGCAGGAACTGGGCCTTGTGTGCTGCGATAACACCGTTGTTACAGAGCTTGCCCGGCCCGACATTACCAGTATTGATGTGGATACCTTCGAGCTGGGTCTTCAGGTAGAGGAAATCCTGATCAACCGTATTGAGAACGCAGCGGCCAGTATCCGACAGATATTGCTGTCCACGCGGATCATTGAACGCGAATCCACGGCAAAGAAACGGAAAGGAGGCGGCGCATGAACCTGCCTGCCGTTGTCCATCGTCCGACGCCGGAGTACATATATCCGCGGGCGCGGGATCAACTGACCGTTCAGATCACTACGGCGAGAGAAGATGTCAAACAAGTAACGCTTGTGTTCTGGCCACGCTATGAAACATCTGCCGACAGGCAGACACACATCCCGATGAAGCGAAGCCTTCGTGATGCGTATCATGACTGCTACCGCATAACGATACAGATAGAAGATGTGGCAGCTTATGTGCGGTATTACTTCGTGCTGAAGAGTGATGAAGAAACCGTTTGGCTTGGGGCAAAGGGTTTATCAGACAAAGAACCTGCCATCAACGAAAATTTCTTTGAGTTTCTCTGGCCCAATGAAGGGGACGGGTATTGTGCGCCTGATTGGCACAAACAGCAGGTGTACTACCAGATCTTTCCCGAGCGCTACCGCAGCGGTGACGATCGGCTGACGCCCTCCGATGCTGATCCCTGGGGCAGTCCGCCCACCAGAGAAAACTTCATGGGCGGTGACATCCAGGGGATCATTCAGGGCTTGGATCACATATGCGATCTGGGCGCCACCTGCCTCTATCTGACACCGATCTTCAACGCACCGTCCAACCACAAGTACGATACGGTGGACTATTATGAAATTGATCCGTCGTTCGGAACGAAGGAGGACTTGCGAAAACTGGTCAGTGAGGTGCACAAAAGAGGGCTGCGGCTGATCCTTGACGGTGTATTTAATCACTGCGGCTACTATTGGCCGCCGTTCCAGGATCTGGTGCGCAATGGGGAAAACTCAAAATATCGGGACTGGTTTTTCCCGCAAGGTTATCCCGTCACACTTGATCCGTGCAACTACGACTGTGTGGGACATTACTTTCACATTCTGTAAACGAAGAACAGGTATGAGATATCCAATGCAGCAGCACAACGCAATTAATGAGTTTTTTGATTTATTGCAAAAACCGGGGATTACAGAAGTAAAAACCGTATCTTAGAATTCAGATTCTTTAGTTTGATTACTTCATATCTTCTTTTTTATTTCCTTGGTTAAATTGAGTTTGAAAATAGGGAATACCGCAGTACACCTTTTTTGAGCTTCATGTACAGGAAAGTCATCACAGCACACCCCTTCTTAGCATTGAAGGTATACAAATGTAAAGTTTTAGAACGCTGCAGAAATATAGAAAAAGCGCCGTCTCGGGATCACTCCCAAGACGGCGCTTTTCTGTTGTGGATCAGAGCGAACATTTCACGGCGAAGCCGCCGCTGAAGAAATAGGTGTTCGTCCAATACCTGTTTGGTGGACCTGAAGGGATTCGAACCCTCGACCTCTCGGATGCGAACCGAACGCTCTCCCAGCTGAGCTACAAGCCCGGGTATCAACAATGGGGTGGAACGAATTTGTTCCACCCCATTATTATACACACTTTGCTGCAAATTGCAAGTGTTTTATTCCATCTTCGGCAGTTTGGCCATGACGGCGGCGCAGCGGGGGCACAGGGCCTCGTGTTCCCCTACGGATGCCACGCTGTGCAGCACCTTCCAGCAGCGTCCGCACTTGACGCCCGCAGCGGCCTTCACACGCACGCTCACCTCGTCACCCACTGTGAGGCTCACCTGAGACACGATGAACAGATCCGCAAGAGCCTCCTCGCTCATCCGGGTCAGGAAAGCATCCTCCTGGGGCACCGTCAGGGAAACGGCGGCCTCCAGGCTCTTGCCGATGATCCTGTCGGCCCGGGCCTGCTCCAGGGCACCGTTCACGGCGCTGCGCAGGCTGGCGATACGGCCCCAGTTCTCCATTTCCTCCTGGCTGAGGGCGTACTGGGTGTAGGGCTGCACCATTTCGTTAAACAGCACATTGCGCCCGTCGTCCTCGGCCCGGTGGGGCATAGCCAGCCACACTTCGTCGCAGGTGAAGGCCAGAATGGGGGCAAACATCCGGGTCATAGCGTCCAGGATCAGGAACAGGGCGGTCTGCGCGCTGCGGCGCTCCGGACCATCGGCCTCGTCGCAGTACAGCCGGTCCTTGAGGATGTCAAAGTAGAAGGAGCTGAGCTCTACCACGCAGAAATCGTTAATGGCGTGGGACACGGAGTGGAACTCGTAGTTGTCGTACCAGGCAAAGACCTTGGTGATGAGGTCATTAAGCCGGGTCACGGCCCACTTGTCCAGCGGCAGCATCTCCTCGGGCTTTACCAGGTCGTTGGGATCGAAGTTCACCAGGTTATCCAGACAGAACTTGCAGGTGTTGCGGAACTTCAGATAGTTCTGGGAGAGCTGCTTGAAGATCTCGTCGGAGCAGCGCACATCCACATGATAGTCGGAGCTGCCCGCCCACAGACGCAGCAGATCTGCGCCGTACTTCTCAAAAATCTCGGCAGGATCCATGCCGTTGCCCAGAGACTTGTGCATGGCCTTGCCCTCGCCGTCCACGGTCCAGCCGTGGGTCAGGCACTCCTTGAAGGGAGCACCCCGGCCCAGAGCGCCCACGGCCACCAGCAGAGAGGACTGGAACCAGCCGCGATACTGGTCAAGACCCTCCATATACATGGTGGAGGGCCAGAAGCCCTGATCGCGCTCCATGGCGGCAAAGTGGGTGGAACCGGAGTCGAACCAGCCGTCCAGAGTGTCCGTTTCCTTCTCGAAACCGGCGCTTGCTCCGCAGTGGGGGCAGGTGAAGCCCTTGGGCAGGATGTCCTCGGCGGCCATATCGAACCAGGCGTTGGAGCCTTCCTTTTCAAAGAGGGTGGCCACGGCCTCGATGCTCTCCGGAGTGCAGATGGGCTTGCCGCAGTCCTTGCAGTAGAACACGGGGATGGGCAGACCCCACCGGCGCTGGCGGCTGATGCACCAGTCGGTGCGCTCGAGGATCATGGAGCGCATACGGTCCTTGCCCCAGGCGGGGACCCAGCGGACATCGTTGCAGGCGGCAATGGCCTCGTCCTTGAAGGAATCCACGGAGCAGAACCACTGAGGGGTGGCGCGGAAGATGATGGGGTTCTTACAGCGCCAGCAGTGAGGATAGCTGTGGACGATCTCCTCGCTGGCAAAGAGGGTGCCGTCTTTCTTCATGTCCTCCAGAATAATGGAGTTTGACTCGTCGGTGAGCATACCGGCGTATTTACCGGCGTAGTCGGTGTGGCGGCCCTGATCATCCACGGGCACTACCATCTCCATGCCGTAGCGCTTGCAGGTCTCGTAGTCGTCGGCGCCGAAGCCCGGAGCGGTGTGGACGCAGCCGGTACCGGAATCCATGGTCACATAGTCTGCCAGCACCAAGCGGCTGGTTTTGGGCAGGAAGGGATGGCTTGCCAGCATATTCTCATAGAAGCAACCCGGATGGATCTCCACGACCTCATAGCTGTTGAAGCCGCCGATGCCCATGACCTTCTCGATCAATGCCTCGGCCATGATGTACATTTCGCCGTTGGGTGCCTTCACCACGGCGTAGCTTTCATCGGGGTGCAGAGCAATGGCCAGGTTGCCGGGCAGGGTCCAGATGGTGGTGGTCCAGATGACGAAGAAGAGCTTGCTCCTGTCCAGATGGCTCAGCTTGCCCAGGTCGTCATTCATGGGGAACTTCACATACACCGTGGTGCAGGGATCGTCCTTGTACTCGATCTCCGCCTCGGCCAGGGCGGTCTCATCATGGGCGCACCAATACACGGGCTTGAGACCCTTGTAGATATGTCCGTTCTGGTACATCTTGCCGAAGACCCGGACCTCCTGGGCCTCAAAGCCGGGATCCATGGTCTTGTAGGGGTGCTCCCAGTCACCCACAACGCCCATACGCTTGAAGCCATCCCGCTGGACATCGATGTAGTGGTCGGCAAACTCGTGGCAGGCGGAGCGGAACTCGGCCACGCTCATGGCCTTGTGGTTGAGCTTGTTCTGCTTGATGATGGCGCTCTCAATGGGCATACCGTGGTTATCCCAGCCGGGGATGTAGGGGGTGTAGTAGCCCCGCATGGCGTAGCTGCGGGTGATAAAGTCCTTGATAGATTTGTTCAGGGCGTGGCCCATGTGCAGCGCGCCGTTGGAGAAGGGAGGGCCGTCGTGCAGGTTGAACAGGGGCTTGCCCTCGTTCTTTTTCAGCAGCTCGTTGTAAAGATCCAGCTCCTCCCAGTGCTTGAGCATCTCCGGCTCCCGCTTGGGCAGGCCCGCCCGCATGGGAAAGCCGCTCTTGGTCATGTTCAGTGTGCTTTTGTACTCCATGATGTACCTCCATATATGTGTATTGAGAAAACAAAATTGAAAACGAACGAAAAGCCTCGCAGAGTTTGCCGCCCGCAGGCGGCAAATAATTCAAATCATTTTTCACCGCGACATGTGCGTGGGGAAAAATTCCTCTCAGGCTGCAAGTGTGGAATTTTTGTGCTCTGCGCAAAAATTATGCGCGCAGCAGCCTGCAATCCCTTTGGCAGAAAAAACGAAGTTTTTTCGCCAGTAAAAAATCGCCTTTGTCTCCCCATAAAGAGACAAAGGCGATGAAATAACCTCTGCGGTACCACTCTTGTTGCCGCAAACGCGGCCGCTCTGCTCCCACCATCCGTGGGGGAGGGGAGATAACGGCCCTCCGCCGTCCGTGCTTACTAAAGATGTCCCGTTCAGCCGGAAGCTCCGGGGTGATATTCGCCGCGGACCCGGTCTCCGCCTTGCACCGAACCGGCGGATCTCTTGGCACCGAAAGCCCGGGGTTACTCGTCCCCATCCTTGCATGTGTGCTGTATTGCTTGTCATTTTACCACAATCGGCGGGATTGTCAACAGGAAAATTCCGTTTTTACATTACGCCCAGCGCGTTCATCAGTCCAATGAGACCCATGCCGCCGTAGATCACGCAGAAAACTGCCAGGGCAATGGTGATGAGCCCGTAAATCTTACCCTCTTTCTTCTTGTGCAGGAATTGGCGGATATAGAACAGCGCGCCGCAGGTAAGACCCAGCAGCAGGGAGGAAACGCTGTCCAGCAGGGGACTGGGGGTTTCCTTGTATACCGTCAGCCGCAGGATGAGTGAGGTTAGCAGCAGCGCGAACAGAAGACCCAGGCAGATCTTCAGCCACAACGGCAGCTTGACCCGCTCCCGCTCTTTCTGGCTCGCTTTTATGTCGGCCTTTTCCTTCAGATAGTCCCTGCCGCCGTAGTTGGAGTTGTTCTTCTTGTGGTGCTGATTCTTGTTGGGATTTCCCTTAGCCTTGCGGATGGCCTCCTGCTGGCTGCGATATGGATCGTAGTTGTTTTTCTTTGCCATACTTGTTTCTCTCCTTCGCTGAATTACTGATTCTCCGTCAAATGCCGCCACAGCAGCGCGAAAGCGTGCTCGGCGGCCTGCTGCCGCACGGCCTCTCGGTCGCCGGAAAGCTGCAGGCGAACCACCTCTGTACCGTCACACGCCGCCAGGCCAATAAACACCGTCCCCACGGGATTGCCCCGGTCATCGCCCTCCGGACCGGCCAGCCCGGTCACCGACACGGCATAGTCGCTGCCGGTAA
>SAMEA3663010__coassemble_271_pt1 | contig 23732 bp, 23 predicted proteins | sample SAMEA3663010__metabat2_high_PE_006 | metagenome-assembled genome bin SAMEA3663010 (sample SAMEA3663010) | pig gut metagenome | biome: pig gut; feature: pig-associated habitat; material: faeces | place: France | collected 2012 | reverse complement strand
TGGTTGATATAGCGGATGCGGTAGATGACCGGGTCACGCATATTGAAGTTGCCGCTTGCCAGGTCGATCTTGGCCCGGAGGGTCATCTTACCTTCCTCCACCTCACCGTTCTTCATCTTTTCAAACAGGCGCAGATTCTCCTCAATGGGTCGATCCCTGTAGGGGGAGGTGGCCGGGATGCCGATGTCGCCCCGGTTGGCGCGAAACTCCTCCGGAGTCAGCTCACACACATAGGCCAAGCCCTTCTTGATCAGCTCCACGGCGTACTCGTAATCCTTCTCGAAATAGTCGCTGCCATAGAAGAAGCGGTCGCCCCAGTCAAAGCCCAGCCAGTGGATGTCCTGCTGGATGGCGTCCACATACTCGGTGTCCTCCTTGGCGGGGTTGGTGTCGTCCATGCGCAGGTTGCACAGGCCGCCAAACTTCTCCGCGGTGCCGAAGTCGATGCACAGGGCCTTGCAGTGGCCGATGTGCAGATAGCCGTTGGGCTCCGGCGGGAAACGGGTGTGGACCTTCATGCCCTCGTACTGGCCGCCGGGTGCAAGATCCTCCGTGATGAAATTGTAGATAAAATTGCTGCCCTCGGTGCGCTCCGGCTCCTGAGAGGGGACAATGGCTTTGTTTTCCTCGCTCATATCGCTCTGCTCCTTATCGTGAAATACATATCTCGTAAAAATACCATATTATTATACCGTTCATTCCGGTGAAAAGCAAGACTTCCGGGTCAGATCAGTTCACATTCTGTGGGAATATGTCTGGCCAAAGCCGCGTTACTGAAGCGGCGGTCCCCGGTCAGCTCCCGCACCACGGTGATGCCCCGGGGGAAGCGAAAGGGGGCGTCTTCCCGGGGCAGCTCGATCTCCATGACAGCGTAACTGGGCCAGAAGGGGTAGAAGTCGATCTCAAAGGTAAAGGGACCTGACTGCAGACAGTAGCGGGTCTTACGGATGGTGTGGGTCATGGGGTCACGCCGGGTGAGATAGGCCTCGTACTCCTCCGGGGTGATCTCCTCCTCCTGCTCCACCCGGGTGCAGGCGGTGCGGTCGATCTTCACGGTGTGGAAAAAGGACACACCGTCCCCCTCACGGCGGCGCACACGCTCTGTTTGATGGGGTGGGGCAAGAAGATAGGTCTGCTCCATTTGGTAAATGCGGCTGCATCGGGATTTTAATTCATCCTCCGACGGCCGGAGAATAAGAAAGCGGCGCTCGATCTCCAGTGGCTCATTGCAATTCATAGAATTCCTCCTGACTCATCAGTAGATTCAGAGCCTCCAACATGGCGTTGGGGGACAGATGCTCCGGCAGCTCCAACCTGTGAAGCAGCTCGTTCCGCGTTTGAGTACTGCCCGGGCCGATGAGGCCCTTTTCCAGCAGGTCAGCTTTGGTAATGGCGTTTTTTTCCATAGTGGGCGATTCGTCCGCAAAGGTGGCGCCACTGCGACGCAGGGCTTCCAGCAGCACCTGGGGAGACATGCCCTCTACCCCTAACTTGCCCTCCTTACCGGGCTTGCGCTTGCGGCGTTCCTTGCCGGGCATATCGGGGATATAGGCCTGCTTGATGTGCTCCTTGGGCAGGGCGCCCTTAAGGTAATTACGGATGACAAAGCCGGCACCATCGGAGTCTGTCAGCAGAATCAGACCGCGCTTTTCCGCCAATCTCCGCAGAAAGTTGAGTTTTTCCCGATCGTTGAACACGGAAAAACCGCCCGTCTCCACAACGGTGGCGTCCACCACCTGCAAGAGCATATTCCTGTCGTAGCGCCCCTCCACCACGATGACTTCCTTAATACGCTGCTTTTTCATTGCTGCGCCAACTCCATGACAAATTGCACCAGCTCACCCTCCCGGTCGATATTCTTCTCACTCTTCATCCGCCGATCCAGCGTCTGGCAGGCGGTGAGGGATCGTTTGCACCATGCGTGGTCAACATTTCCGGCGGACTGCAGCAGGAGCTTGGCAGGGTAGTCGCTGCGCATTTGCCACAATTCCATGAGCCAGAACCGATCCTTGCCGCCGTCAATGGCCATTCGGGCGGTATACAGCCGGCGCAGCTCCTTGCCGATGGCGCCCAGAATGACGATGGGCTCCGTCTGCATCCGCAGGAGATCGCCCAGTACGGCGGCGGCCTTGTCATATTCCCGGGCAGAAATGTGGTTGGTCATGTCAAAAATCCGGGCGTCCAGCACCGGCTCCGCCACGGCGTCAATGTCGGCAGGAGTGACCTGCGGCTCTTTGGAAAAAGCTGCCACCTTGCCCACTTCACAGACCAGATTGTCCATCATGGAGCCGCAGTAAAAGAGCATATAGTCCGCCGTGGACTGGTCTATTTCGCGGCCCAGAGCACGAAACCGCTTTTGCAGCCAGCGCACCAGGGCATCCCGGGGTTGGCCCTGAAACTCCACCACCTCTACATTTTTGTCAATGGCTGCGGTGAGCTTTTTCATCTTCTTGTCCGGCTTATAGGCCACAGTGTCATAGATGAACACCACAGTGCAATACTCCGGCACATCGTTTAAAAGTTCAACGAGCTGCTCTCGCTGGGACTCCTCCAGCTTGAAAATGTCCCAGTCTGTCACCGTTACAAGGGTGTTCTGGGCCATCATGGGCATGGTTTCCACGGCGTCGGCCACATCCTGCGCCGTGACGCGGCTGCCGGAGAGGCGGTGGAGGTTAAAGCCCTCGCTGCCCTTGGGAATCAGCAGCTCCTGCAGCTGCTGCACATAGGTCTGGCGCAGATAGCTCTCCTCCCCATAAAACAGGTAGGCATGGGCGGGTGTATTCTCTTTTATAGCCTTGCGCAGCCGGTCGTATGCGGCGTTTTTGCTCTTTTCCGCTGCCATAACTGATGATTCCTTTCCTCAATGTTTATGCACTGTTACGGTAATGCAGCCCTGGTCATCGGTGCGGTATATTTCCGCTCCCGCGGCTTTCAGCCGGGAGATGGCGGCGTCCGTGGGATGGCCGTAGCTGTTGTCTCCTACGCTGATAATGGCTGCTTCCGGTGAGATGGCGGATAAAAATTCCGACTGGGAGCTGTACTTGGATCCGTGGTGCCCTACCAGCAGAACCTCTACATCAGGGATGGCATACCGCTTTACCAGATCCGCTTCCGTTTGGCCTGACATATCCCCGGTGATGAGCAGATCAAAGGAGCCGCTGCTGCACAGATAGGTCAGTCCCTGCTCGTTTGGATCGCCCTTTCCCACGGGAGGAAAGACGGTGAGGCTGCTCTGCCCCAGAGGGATGGCCTGCTGCTTTGTGACAAAAATCACCTTCGTGCCCCTTTCCTCCGCCAGTGACACAAGATTGTCTCGCACACCGTACTCGTCCTCTATTTCCGGCAGGTAGAGCCGATCCACTTCCACCCGTTTCAAAATCTCCGGCAGACCGTTGGTGTGGTCGGCGTGGTAATGGGTCACAGCTACCGCTGAGAGACGGTCTGTACCTATACTGCCTAACTGCGAGAGGACCTGCTGGGCGGGGTGTTTATAGCGATTGCTGCTGCCGCAGTCTACCAAAACGGCATCTTCCCCGGACAGAAGCAGTGTGCTGGCGCCCTGTCCCACATCTATGGCCACCGCGGTCAGCTCTCCGCTGCGGTATTCCGCTGTGCGCAGATTGACGCACAGCACCAGAGCCAAAAACGACAGTACCGCCGCTACGGCGTACTTTCTGGTACGGTCATGGGTCAGCACGCACAAAATAAACAGAGCATATGTGAACACCAGCCACCAGATCAAAAACGGATTTGTATCTGTGTAGAGCGCATGATAGGGGATGGAATTTACCAGCTCCACCACCAACAGAAATATTTTACTGAAAGCCCAGCTTATATACCCCAGAAGACGGGCCGCCGGCAGAAAGACGAAGCCCAGCAGCACCGACAGAAAACCTACCATAAAGTTTCCCGATGCCAGAGGAATACATACCAGGCCGGTCAGGGGTGCCACGGTGGAGAATATGCCGAAGTAGTAGGCCGTCAGGGGCACGGTGAAGACCATGGCGCCTAAGGTGGCGGAAAGGGAGCTCAGCAGAAAAGTGCTTATTACCCGCATGAACTTGGTTTCGGGAAGGATTTTTTGCCGGAAAAAACCATAGATCCGGGGCGTTACCAATATCAGACCCAGCATGGAGGCGAAGCTCAGCTGCAGGCTCACGCCAGCGGCTGCGTAGGGGTTAAACAGCAGGATCACCAGCAGGGCTGCCGACAGGGAGGTGAGAGGATCCGCATCCCGCCGACACAGGGGCGCCAGCAGCAGGAAAAACTGCATGATGCAGGCCCGCACCACCGAGGGCGCAAGACCTACCATGAATGTATAGAATACCAGTACCGCCGTGCCCGCAATGGCCAGCAGCCGCCGCCGCTGGGGGCCGATAAGCAGGGACAGGAGGGTCAGCAAGAAAGCGCAGTGCAGGCCGGACACAGCAAACAGATGGCTCACGCCTGCTTCGGAGAATTTGCTGGACATTTCCCCGGAAATCCCGCTGCGTTCACCCAGAAGCTCTGCCTGCAGCAGACCGGACACGACACCGTCGTTCCAGATCCGGGCGATATTTTCCCGGAAGGCTTTTTCCAGCCGCTGGGGAAGATACAGGACAGACCCAACCTGCCCTTGGGTGACGGCAGGAAATTCCCGGCAGTACAGCAGGACAAACACGCCCCGGGAAGTGAAGGTGGACAGATCCGAGCTGTCTACCACGGAGGCATCCTGCCAGTAGGCGCTGCCCAGCAGCTCCTGTCCCGGCTCCAGCGCTGCCATATTTTCATCGTTCAGATAGCAAATGGCCTTTGCGCCCCGGGCATCCCTCAGGCGTACCGTGACTCGCCAGCCGGAATCTGTGGCCTCCGGCCAGTCGCACACCGTGGCGGAAAAAAGCCGGGTTTCTCCGCACTTTTCCCGGACGGGGTCGGACACAAGAGCGCTCCAGCCCCGACCGTACAACAGTCCGAACGCCATGGACAGGGTAATGAGGGCCAGATAGAACCGAAAGCGCTTGCAACTGCACAGTGACGGCAGCAGCAGAATGCAGATGCCAATGACGGCCAGACCGGCGGCAGCCCAGAAGGGCCAGCTTCCCATAGGCAGCAGGCACAGCAGCAGGATCGCCGCGGAGAATGAAAACGCAATGGCAGCCAACGAGCGCACCGGCCTGCCCCCCCTTTTTTTCTATCTGCCTTGATTATAGCAAAAAGGGGGGGCGATAACAAGAGGAAGGACCCTGCCGGTCCGGCAAAAAAAGGATCCCCCTTGCCGCGGCAAAGGGGGATGGGGGTTTCCTATCAATCGTCAAGATCCACTTCGACATTGGTGTAGCCGGAGAGCTGGTTGAAAACAGACTGCTTGCCTTCCTCCACGGCGTGGTGCAGCATCTTCATGTCCGGCTGCACATTGTCGGGACATACCATAGCCCCACAGGCCTTATCCATCTCGTAGTTTTCCAGGATGGTGCGAGCGGCGGTGACACGGGAACGCAGAGAACAGTGGCAATGGGCGGTGAACATCTGCAGCAGAGAGTACCAGGGGCTGCCGTGGCGGCCGGCCATGAGATAGAGCATCTCTCTTTTTTCCACAGCGGTCATGTTCTTCACCAAAAACAGCAGGGTCTGTTCGATGTCCTGGTCGTCATCCTCGGGTGTAATGCCGTCAAAAAGCCAGGGATACAAAAAGGCCAGATAGTACGGCATAGGGTTGCTCCCCAGTACCCGGAACCACTCCGATCCTTCGTACAGGTCCGGTGCGCTGACTCCCTTTTCCCAGTTCTGAATGGTTTTCTTGCTGACGCCCAGGCCGGAGGCCATATACTCCTGTGTTTTCCCGGCATCCGAGCGGGACAGACTCCAGATTTTTGCAAAACGTTTATTTCTTTCCGATTTGGATTCCTTTTGCGGCATTTTATCACCTGCTCATTGAAAGTGTGGGATTTTTTTCGCAAAATATTTTATCAATATGGTAATCATTTGTCAACAAAAAAGAGAAAAATAAGGTCATTTTCTCGCAAACAGATAAAACATATGTTGCACAAACACACATTCCGACATATATATACAAAAAACGGATAAAGGACATGAATGAGTTCATTAACCCCGGAAGTTTGTAAAACGAATGAGAATACGGTTGCATTGTTCCGGGATCTATGCAATAATCTAAGCACATAATGAACGCAATACTGTGGACGAATGGGAGGACACCAAATGGAGGGGACCATTGCGATGCTGCTGGAAAATACGATTCTTTCCGCCGTGGTTCGGCTGCTGCTGGCAGCAGTGCTGGGGGGACTGATCGGCATGGAACGAGCCACCAAGGGCCGTGCGGCGGGTATGCGCACACATATTCTGGTGAGTGTGGGCGCAGCCATGACGGTATTGGTGGGGATGTACGCCGCGGAGAATCTGGGGATGGACTCCGATCCTATGCGCTTGAGTGCTCAGGTCATCTCTGGTATCGGCTTTTTGGGCGGCGGTATGATCCTTGTGCGGGGCCGTACCCGTATCACAGGCCTGACCACGGCGGCAGGTCTTTGGACTACTGCGGCTATCGGGCTTGCCATTGGTGTGGGATATTACTGGGCGGCCTTGGCGGGAGCCGCACTGGTACTGGTGACCAACGTCATTCTGCCCCCTCTGGAGCGGGGCAGAAAGCTGACGAAGGATGTGATCTACGCTGAATTGAACGACGAGAGCGCCATCAACGGCTTTCTGGATCAGATGAAGGTTGCCTACGAGATAGACAGCGTCCGGGTGCAGGCGGCTAAGAGCGGACTGCCGGGGCATATCGGGTTTGAACTGGAAGTGCCGGCGGACAGCCGACAAAAGACCGAGGAGATCTACACGGAGATTCGTCAGCTGCCTTATGTGGCCTTTGCCATGGAACAGAATTACTGAGAAAGAGGAAACCAAATGTAAACCGCCCCCATTTTGCTTGCAGAGGAACATCACAGCCAAAAGACCGGGTTTTTCCGGTCTTTATTTTATAGTTGGTCAGATGCTATGGACGGCCAGATCTTCTCACCGGGCACAACAAAAAAGCCTCCAGATGATGCAACTTCAATAAAGGCTAATCGTTCGTTAAGGCATTTGTCACCAGGCCGTAAAAACAATATGGTGCGGTTTTAGGCAAAGATTTTGCCCGTATAGGGACTTCCCATGGGGGCATAGGATGGCAGAGAAAGGGGAGATGCTTATGCTGTCCGCAGCGCTGTTTTTGCTGGCCAACAGCCTGTTTTTGACCTTGCGGCTCACAGGGAATCCCGGCTCATTCCCCAAGCCATTGAGTGCAAAGGAGGAACAGATGTATCTGGAGCGCAGTCTGGCGGGGGATCTGGAAGCCCGGAACATTTTGGTGGAGCACAATCTGCGCCTGGTGGCCCACATCATCAATAACGTTTGAAGCGGGAGGAAACCGTCTGTGGTGGGCAACTGGGCTTAAAAGCTATACCGATTGCAGTTGCAAGACCATAATTCATTGGAATGTGGTTCTCTGCCCCCCAAAAAATGGACATACACTATCTGAATCAGCATAACAAACCCTTGTATTACCGAAATGTACCTTGATTCATTGCGGATTACTATTTATAATGATTACTATAGGTGTTGCCGAATAGAGCTTCCGCCAAACCTGCGAGGCAAGGCTACGGACGGCAATATGTGATTTGAGGAGAATGGACATGGGAGACTGGCTTGCGATAGCGGACTTTTTGATCAGTAGATCAGATGATATTGCTACAGCCTGCGTAATTGTGACACTCATTATTGCTGCCTGGATTGCAGTGGCGGAGCATAAGGTCGAAGTGGCGGAGCATAAGGCCGAGCTGTGGCGTTATATCACCCACCGGCGCAACAAGTGGTTCATCGGGCTGCTGGTGGTATATGCCGCAATGATCGTTTGGCTTGCCCAAAACGGGCAGATGAGTGTCGGCGGGGTGTGGGATATGATTTTGCCTTGGGTAGTGTACTGCACAGTCTGCCTGCTGTCTCTGAAGCCGAAGACCGAATATACAAATCTCATATTAAAACATTGAGCGCTGCTACCACCTGAGCGAACAGCTTTTTCTGCAGTCCGTTCTTGATCAGCAAGTTCCGGAACCGGCCAAGGGTATCCCCGTCCGGAACCTGGTTGCTGGAATCAACGCCGCAGAACTCTGAAAATGCGCGGCTGTCGATGGCTTCTGCCACCGTGGCCTCGTCACTCAGGTCATAGAGGTTTTGCAGCAGATACAGTCGGAGCATGATCTCCAGCGGATAGGGTTTGTTGCCGCGCTCTCCTTTGTAATAGCACGGCTGAATCATGGCAAGCCATTCCTTCCACGGGACGATCCGTTCAATCTGGCTGAGAAATTCTTTTTTCTTCGTCCGCACCTGCGCCAATTCGTCACTGAATGCGGAAATCGTCATCTGTTTATCCATAAGTTTATTATATCACACTTGGCGGTATCTGGCACTTTTTTTCTGTGCGGTATTGCCTTATGTATTGCTTTTTCCCTGTGGATGCAGTACAATTATATGCGACATACTATGAATATCTTAAGGAGTGCAGATGGACAAGAAGAACCTTTTGATTCTCGGTGCTGGACAATATGGTCAGGTAGTCCAGGAAACGGCGCAAGCCATGGGATGCTTTGAGAAGATTGGTTTCCTGGATGATAGTAGTCCGATTGCCTTGGGAAAGCTGGCGGATTACCAAAGCTTCGCCCGGGAGTATGGATGCGCATTTGTTGCCATGGGTAATCCAGCTCTGCGAATCCAATGGCTGGACAAGCTGGAGCAGGTGGGATATGAAGTGCCTGTATTGATCCATCCGAATGCCTATGTTTCGCCCACTGCGAAGTTAGGAAAAGGTACCATCGTAGAGCCGATGGCTGTTGTCAATACAGAAGCTGTGGTGGAAACCGGTGGACTTATATGCGCAGGCTGCGTTGTGAACCACAATGCCCGTGTTATGCCGGTCTGTCAAATCGACAGTAACGCTGTGGTTGCGTCCAACGCCATCGTATTAGAAGGAACGAAGGTGTCCAGCGGCACGGTCTATGAAAGAAAATAAGAAGACGGAGTATTACATATGTACAAGAAATTCGGAAAACGCCTAGTCGACATTGTTTTATCTACCTGCGGTATTATCGTCCTGGCTCCTTTGTGGCTGGTTCTGGCCATTGCCATCAAAATCGATGATCCAGGCCCTATTTTTTTTCGGCAGAAGCGGATTGCGCAGGATAAGAATGGAGAAAAGCAGTTTTTCCAGATCTACAAGTACCGTTCTATGAAGATGTGTACCCCCAAGGATACCCCCACCCATCTGCTGGAGAATCCGGAGCAGTACATAACGAAGGTGGGCGGTTTCCTGCGGAAAACCAGCCTCGACGAACTGCCCCAGATCTTTAATATTTTCGTGGGACAGATGTCTATCATTGGTCCCCGGCCTGCCTTGTGGAATCAGGACGATCTGTATGCGGAGCGGGCAAAGTACGGTGCCAATGCGGTGAAGCCCGGTCTTACCGGCTGGGCGCAGATCAATGGCCGGGACGAGCTGCTCATCGAAGTGAAGGCAAAGCTGGACGGCGAGTATGTACAGAAAATGAGCTTCGGCTTTGATGTCAAGTGCTTCTTCGGCACCATCACCTCCGTGCTGAAGCACGAGGGCGTGGTCGAAGGCGGCACCGGCGCCTTGGAGAAGGAAGCAGCCGCAGATGGAGAGAAGTAACGGAGTACCGAGAGACTATGAAAATCCTAGTAGTTTGCCAGTATTATTATCCTGAACCGTTTCGTATCCCGGATATTTGCCAGGAGCTTGTGATGCGAGGCCATGAGGTTACTGTAATTACAGGCGTCCCGAATTACCCGGAGGGGGTTGTATACCCCGGATATGAGGATGGAAAGAAACGCGATGAAGTAATCAGCGGTGTTCGTGTCCACAGATGCTCCACTATCCCCAGAAAACAGGGTACACTCTACCGATTCCTGAACTACTACAGCTATGTTTTTTCTGCCTGCGCTTATGCGCGCAAATGCAAGGCTCAGGATGGCGGTCCCTTTGATGTGGTGTTTGTGAATCAGCTCTCTCCGGTGATGATGGCGCAGGCTGCCATTACCTACAAGAAAAAACACCGTGTTCCTGTGGTGTTGTATTGTCTTGATCTCTGGCCCGAAAGCCTGATTGCAGGTGGTGTTTCCAGAACATCTCCCATTTATCGGGTGTTCCACCGGATCTCCCGACGAATTTATCGTGGAGTTGACCGAATTTTGGTGACATCCAGATTGTTTGAAGGATATCTGAATCATGAATTCGGCATTGACAGCAAGAGGATTGCCCATCTGCCTCAGTATGCGGAAGGAATCTTTGAGGTTCTGCCTGAAAAAGAGGAAAACGGATATTGCGATCTTATGTTCGCCGGAAATATCGGAGCAATTCAGAGTGTAGACACCATTTTGAATGCGGCGCAGATCTTGAAGGAGGATTGTCCCAATGTGCGTTTGCATATTGTGGGCGGAGGATCTGATTTAGAACGGCTTCAGAAAATTGCCACGGACAAGCACTTGGACAATGTGCATTTCTATGGCAGACGGCCCTTGGAGGAAATGCCGGAGTTCTATAAAAAAGCGGATGCTATGTTGGTGACACTGGCATCAGATCCGGTTTTATCCCTGACGCTGCCCGGAAAGGTTCAGTCTTATATGGCTGTTGGCAAGCCAATCATCGGTGCCATTGATGGCGAGACGGCCCATGTCATTCAGGATGCCCATTGCGGATTCTGTGGCGCAGCGGATAATGCGCAGGAACTGGCAGATAATGTTCGAAAGTTCCTTGCGTCCGAGGATGTTTTTTTGATGGGAAAGAACGCAAGAACCTATTTTGAAAATAATTACACACGGGATCGCTTTATGGATACGTTAGAGGCCGAACTGGCGGCATTCTGCGATAAATAAAGCTGCCTGTACGCAAATGAATTGTAAGAAGGTAAGGAAAAATAACAATGGGTGTTTTTACTGGTGGACCCTGATGATTACCGGTGGTACCGGTTCTTTTGGCAACGCTGTCCTGAACCGTTTTCTTCGGACGGATATTGGCGAGATCCGTGTTTTTCCCGTGACGAGAAGAAGTAGGATGATATGCGCCACGAATTTCAGGCCAAAATGCCTGAGGCAGCGAATAAAATCAAATTCTTTATTGGCGATGTCCGGGATCTGGCATCCGTGAAGAATGCAATGCATGGTGTGGACTACATTTTTCATGCCGCAGCGCTGAAGCAGGTTCCTTCCTGTGAGTTTTTTCCCATGGAGGCTGTGAAAACCAATGTTATTGGCACGGACAATGTGCTGACCGCTGCCATTGATGCTGGTGTAAAGAACGTGGTCTGCCTGTCCACGGACAAGGCGGCTTACCCCGTCAATGCCATGGGTACTTCCAAGGCCATGATGGAAAAAGTCATTGCTGACAGCATGGGCAAGAAAATGGTGATGCTGAAGATTCTGAATCCTGCAGTCAGTTTGGTGAAACGGTTTACCAAAGTCGGAAAGAAGGCGTTTGGAGACCTCTACTACGAAAAATGAGGGATATATGAAGAAATCGAAAGATATTTTGTTTCTTTGCCAATTTTTTATCCGGAGTATGTTTCTTCTGCGACACTGCCGTATGATACTGCGGTAGCACTGAAGAATGCCGGTTACACAGTGGATGCGCTGTGTGGGCATCCCTTCGAGTATACCGCAGACGCCAAGATCCCCCGCAAGGAGACTGTGGACGGGATTCGGATCAAAAGAGTGAAATATGTCCAAATGGGCAGAAAAAGCTTCCTTGGTCGACTAATCAATTATTTCTCTTTTGCCTTTGCAATGATGCTGCATTTGTTTGAGCTGGCGAAGTATCGGGCGGTCGTGGTGTATTCCAATCCGCCGATCCTGCCGTGGGTAGCGTCTTGGTCGAAGCTGCTGTTCAAAACAAAACTGGTATTTGTGGCCTATGATCTGTATCCGGAGATCGCCACTAAAACGGACACATTGCGGGACGGGAATATTATCTGTCGGTTGATGAACCACATCAACAAGTGCGTTTATCGCCGCGCCGATGGCGTGGTCGCCCTGTCTGAAGAGATGCGGGAGTATATCATTACCCATCGGGAAATCAGCCCGGATCGTGTTTATGTGATCCACAACTGGTATAAGGACAAACAGATCGAGAAAACCGACGGGGAAGAAAATTCTTTTTCCGAACTTACAAAGGGACGGTTCGTGGTGTCCTATTTTGGCAATATGGGCACGGCACAGGATATGGAGACGATCCTGAATGCCATGTGTATTTTGAAGGATGATCCAGATGTATGTTTCCTTTTTGCCGGGCACGGAAACAAGCTGACCCAACTGAAACAGATAGTGGAAGAGAAAAACATTCAAAATGCATATGTTTTTGAATTTCTCCACGGAAAAGAATTTCAGGATGCACTGCGGGTTAGTAACTGCGCGCTGGTTGCTCTGGCAGAGGGCTTGACGGGGCTGTGCGTTCCCAGCAAGACCTACAGCTATATGATGCAGGGCCTGCCGCTGCTTGCGATCATGGATGCGGGCGATATCGTTTCAGATATCGAATCCGGTGCAGGCATGTGGGTGAAAAACGGAGAAAGCGGCAAGCTGGTCGAGTGCGTACGCCTTATGAAAAACGACAGCGCTGCATTGGCAAAGATGCGGGAAACCTGCCGCGAGATTTATTTGGAAAAATATACAACAGAGATCTGTACAAAGCAATATGTGCATCTGTTTAAGAAACTGTTGTAAGTTTTTGCTTACAATGTGGACATTTGCACTGAGATATAACCGAAATAAGGGTTGATTTTAAAGGAAATCAAAACAGAAGAAACTTTCTGTATGAGGTGGTATTATGATTAACATTTTCAACAACGACGGCAAGGATCACAAAACTTGCGCAAATTGTGTAATGGACACAACAGATGCGTTACTTACTTTTGACGAAGCGGGAATCTGCCCACGGTGCAATGAGTACCGGCAGCGGATTGTCAAGGAGTGGAATCACGGAAAGGGTCACGAGCAGGAGCTGGAAAAGCTTCTGAACGAAATCAAAAAATCCGGCGAAGGTAAGAAGTATGATTGCATCCTTGGCCTCAGCGGCGGTTTGGACAGTAGCTACCTGCTCCACCTGGCTGTGGCAAAGTGGGGACTCAGACCTTTCGTGTTCCATGTGGATGCCGGCTGGAATCTGCCGGTAGCCGAGCAGAACATTCGGAAAATCTGCGATAAGCTGGGCTTGGAGCTCCACGTGGAAAAAATGGACTTTGAAGAAATGCGGCAGATGCAGCTGGCTTTCTTCCAGACCGGCCACGCAGGGTTGGATGCGCCTCAGGATCACGCCTTTATCGCCCAGGTGGACAAGTTCTCTGAGAAGCTGGGCGTGAAATATATCCTTAACGGCTATAACATTTGCACAGAGATCGTGGCAAACCCCGCTTCCTGGAATGAGGGTGCCGGTCCGACTGCGGACAAGACTTATCTCAAAGATGTAATGAAAAAGCACGGCGGATTTAAAACCAAAAACTATGTTTATACCACCGGCTTCCGCCACAAATTCTGGCTTCCCTATGTAAAGGGCGTTAAGACGGTGCATCTTCTGAATTATGTGCCCTTTACGAAAAAAGAGATGATCGAAACGCTGGCCAGCGAATACGGCTATGAGGCTTACAAGCAAAAGCACTTTGAAGACTTGCTGACCAAGTTCATCGAGGGCTGGTGGTTGCCTACAAGATTCAATTACGATATCCGTAAGGCACAGCTTTCCAGCTTGGTGGTAACCGGACAGATGACCCGGGAAGAGGCATTGGAGATCCTGAAGAACCCGCCTTTGACCGAGGAGGAATCCAAGGAACTGTTCACCCAGGTGGCGGAGAAGCTCCAGATCAGCGAAGAGGAGCTGATGCGCTATCACGAGCTTCCCAAAACCTATCGCAAATACCGGAACAACAACTGGGCCTTTGCTTTGGGCATCAAGCTCTATACGTTCCTGGGCCTGGACAAGCGGATCAGACAGTAATTAAGAAAGACAAAAACATGAAGGAGTCATTAGCATGTTTGCAAATAAGACCTTACTCATCACCGGTGGTACCGGTTCCTTTGGCAACGCAGTTCTCAACCGTTTTCTGAAAACAGACATCGGCGAGATCCGCATCTTCTCCCGGGACGAAAAGAAGCAGGACGATATGCGCCACGAGTTTCAGGCAAAAATGCCTGAGGCAGCAGAAAAGATCAAGTTCTATATTGGTGATGTCCGGGATCTGGCATCCGTGAAGAACGCTATGCACGGCGTGGACTACATTTTCCACGCAGCTGCCCTGAAGCAGGTTCCCTCCTGTGAGTTCTTCCCCATGGAGGCAGTAAAGACCAATGTATTCGGCACGGACAATGTGCTGACTGCGGCCATTGAAGCCGGTGTGAAGAATGTGGTCTGCCTGTCTACCGATAAGGCGGCCTATCCTGTTAACGCCATGGGTACCTCCAAGGCAATGATGGAGAAGGTCATCGTGGCAAAGTCCCGTACTGTTGCCCCCGAAAAGACCAAAATCTGCTGCACCCGTTACGGCAATGTTATGTGCAGCCGTGGCTCCGTGATTCCTCTGTGGATCGACCAGATCAAGGCTGGCAACCCCATCACCATTACCGAGCCTTCCATGACCCGGTTCATCATGAGCCTGGACGAGGCAGTGGATCTGGTGCTGTTTGCCTTTGAGAACGGCATTTCCGGTGATATTCTGGTGCAAAAGGCACCTGCCTGTACCATTGAGACTTTGGCAAAGGCTGTCACCGGTCTTTTTGCGCCCGACCACGAGATTAAGATCATCGGTATTCGCCATGGCGAAAAGATGTATGAAACACTATTGACCAATGAGGAGTGCGCCAATGCCATCGATCTGGGCAATTTTTACCGGGTTCCCAGCGACAAGCGCGGCCTGAACTACGACAAGTATTTCAAGGACGGCGACACTCAGCGCAATACTCTGACCGAGTTCAACTCTCACAACACCGAGCTGCTGGATGTGGAGCAGGTGAAGGAGAAGCTGCTGAGCCTGCAGTATATCCGGGACGAACTGGCTGCCTGGGAGGCAAAATAAGATGAATATTCTGATCACCGGCGCTGCCGGATTTGTGGGCAGGAATTTAACAGTTTCTTTGCAGGCAATTCAGGACGGCAAAGACCGCACCCACCCCGGCTTGGAAATTGGGGAGCTGTATCTGTATGATATTGATTCTCCGGTTTCCCTGTTGGAGGAGGCCTGTGAAAAGGCAGACTTTGTGTTTAATCTTGCGGGCGTAAACCGTCCGCAGAATCAGGAGGAGTTTATGCAGGGCAATTTCGGCTTCGCCTCCACCCTGCTGAATACGCTGAAAAAATACAAGAATACCTGCCCGGTAATGATCTCCTCTTCCATTCAGGCTACCTGCATCGGCCGCTATGACAGCGAGTACGGCCGAAGCAAAAAGGCCGGAGAGGAACTGATCTTTGCCTATGGGGAGGAGACCGGCGCCAAGGTGCTGGTGTACCGTTTCCCCAATTTGTTTGGCAAGTGGTGCCGCCCCAACTACAACAGTGCGGTTGCGACTTTCTGCAATAACATCGCCAACGATTTGCCCATCACCGTCAACGATCCTGCCGTAGAGCTGGAACTGCTCTACATCGACGATCTGGTGGACGAGATGGTGGCGGCGTTGGAAAGCAAGGAACATCACTGTGAATTTGACGGCATCAACACGGTCCTGACGGAAGAAGGCCGCTACTGCGCCGCCCCTGTTTCTCATAAGGTCACTTTGGGCGAGATTGTGGAGCTGCTGCATTCCTTCAAGGATCAGCCCCAGACTTTGACTATGCCGGAGATCCCTTACGGCAGCTTTGCAAAGAAGCTGTACTCCACCTATCTTTCCTACTTGCCCAAGGAAAAGGTGGCTTTCCCCCTGAAAATGAATGTGGATGCCCGGGGCAGCTTCACAGAACTGCTGCGCACGGAAAAATGCGGCCAGTTCAGCGTGAATATATCCAAGCCCGGTATCACCAAGGGTCAGCACTGGCATCACACCAAGTGGGAGTTTTTTATTGTAGTTTCCGGTAAAGGTCTGATCCAGATGCGGAAGATCGGCACGGAGGAAGTGCTGAATTTTGAGGTTTCCGGGGAACAGATCCAGGCAGTACATATGCTGCCCGGTTATACCCACAACATCATTAACCTGTCCGACACCGAGGATCTGGTAACCGTGATGTGGGCCAATGAGTGCTTTGATCCCAATAAACCCGATACTTTCTTTGAGGTGGTTGAGTAATGGATATCAAATTGGACTATTCCGATATTTCTTTTCAGAATAACGGCAAGCTGAAGCTGCTGATCATTGTGGGCACCCGCCCGGAGATCATCCGGCTGGCTGCCGTCATCAACAAGTGCCGCCAGTACTTTGACTGTGTGCTGGCCCATACCGGTCAGAACTATGACTACAACCTGAACGGCGTGTTTTTCAAGGATCTGAAGCTGGCTGACCCCGAGGTCTATATGGACGCCGTGGGCGACGACTTGGGCGCTACCATTGGCAATATCATCAACTGCTCTTATAAGCTGATGAACGCCATCAAGCCCGATGCTCTGCTGATTCTGGGCGATACCAACTCCTGTCTGTCCGCCATTGCGGCAAAGCGGCTGCACATCCCCATCTTCCACATGGAAGCCGGCAACCGCTGCAAGGATGAGTGCCTGCCCGAGGAGACCAACCGCCGGATCGTAGACATCATCTCCGATGTGAACCTGGCTTACTCCGAGCACGCCCGGAAGTATCTCCACGAGTGCGGCCTGCCCAAGGAGCGGGTATATGTTACCGGCTCTCCCATGGCAGAGGTGCTGCATAACAACCTGGCTGAGATTGAAGCCAGCGATGTCCACCAGCGGCTGGGTCTGGAGAAGGGTAAGTATATCCTGCTGTCCGCCCACCGGGAAGAGAACATCGACACGGAGAAGAACTTCCTGTCCCTGTTCAATGCCATTAACAAGATGGCAGAAAAGTACGATATGCCCATCCTGTATTCCTGCCATCCCCGCTCCAGAAAGCGTTTGGAGGCCACCGGCTTCCAGCTGGATCCTCGGGTGCGGATGAATCAGCCCTTGGGCTTCCACGACTACAACTGCCTGCAGATGAACGCATTTTGCTGCGTGTCTGACTCCGGCACTTTGCCTGAGGAGAGTAGCTTCTTTACTTCCGTTGGCCATCCTTTCCCGGCAGTGTGCATCCGCACTTCTACAGAACGCCCCGAGGCGCTGGATAAGGCCTGTTTCATTCTGGCGGGCATCGATGAAAAGAGTCTGCTGCAGGCAGTGGAGACTGCGGTTCAGATGAATCTGGACGGCAACCACGGCATTCCCGTTCCTGACTATGTGGAGGAGAATGTTTCCACCAAGGTGGTCAAGCTGATCCAGTCCTACACCGGCGTGGTGGACAAAATGGTCTGGAGAAAGGGCTAATTAACTTTAAAGGAGCATTCCGGTGAAAATAGATTATAATCGCAATGCCTTGGATGTTTTTCGGTTGATCGCAACCGTGCAGGTATTCCTCGGTCATATGATATCTCATTTTGCTATGCAGAATGCCCCGTTTATCGCAGTGTACTTTGTCCGGGGAGTACCGATCCTGTTTGTGCTGTGCGGCTTTTTGGCAGCAAAATCTCTGGAAGGCCGCAGCGTAAAGGATTGGCTGATCGGTCGGGCGATCCGGATCGTTCCCGGCTTTTGGGCCTGCATCGTGATCAATACAATTCTGATCCTGCTGGTGTATGAAACGAAACCCACCATTGTGGAGGGTGGCATCTATGCGGTCACCCAGTTTTTTGGAATGAACTTCTATACCGGCGATTGGCTTCGCGGGTATGGTAGCGGCACTCCCAACGGCGTTTTATGGACAATCCCTGTGCAGATCCAGTTTTTTGTGCTGGTGCCGTTCCTGGCAAAGATGCTGAAAAACGGAAGCGTCCGTAAAAGCGGTGCGATCGTACTGGCATTGACAGCGGTCAGTGTGCTGCTGTCAAAGGTCGAAGGATATTTGCCGGAGATCGTCAATAAGCTCATTGGCGTAACAGTAGTACCGTACCTGTATTTTTTGGTTGCGGGTATGGTGGCTTGGTATCACAGAGAAACAATTATTCCTGTTTTGCAGAAATGCAAATGGTGGATATTGTCGGTATATGTCATTTGGAAACTGATGGAAGATCACCTGGTGTTCCCCCATATTTTCGATGGTGTACTGTACAATACGGTAACAACCCTTTTGATGGCTGCGCTGATCTTCGCTTTTGCGTTCTGCGGCTGTTGGAGAATGAAGAAAGACCTGACCTATGGGTTCTATCTGTACCATATGGTGATAATTAATCTGGTTCTCCATTTTGGCGTCACCTCCTTGGATCCCCTGTGGAAGGGCGCTGTTTTGACAGCAGGCATTGCTGCTGCTACTTTGATTTGCGCGTGGTTGTCCCAACGGTTTATTGAGACACCTGCTGTAAAACGATTATAAAAAGAGGATGATCCCATGGATGAGTTGATTCGATACGCAAAGAAGCTGGCGGTGCGGGCTTGCCTTATGCCCATCAAGCTGGTTCCTATTAAGAAAAACAGGGTTATGCTCGTGAACGATCTTTCCTATAAATATGCGGGAAATCCCAAATTTATCGGCGAAGGTCTGGAACGGCTGTATCCCGGAAAATTTGAAATCGTGGTATCGGTCAACGATCCTTCAGCGTATGCCCATCTTGTAGAAAGAGGGATCAAGGTCGTTAAATTCAATTCCTTGGCCTATTTCTTTTACGGTTTGACCTGCAAGGTGTTTTTAACCAACAGCGGTGGATTTTCTTACTTGCCCATTCGGAAACGCCAGTATGTGATCAATACCTGGCACGGCGGCGGCGCATACAAAAAATGCGGCACTGATATGTACAACGATTCTGAAATGTTCCGCAAGGATCTGCGGCTACAGGGCGATCATACCAGCGCATTCCTGTCCTCCTGTAAGCGATTTACAGAGGAGGTTTCCCGTGCAATGCTGGTTCCCAAGGAGGTTTTCTGGGAGATTGGAATGCCGCGAAACGACATCATGATCCACGGAAACGATGAGCTTCGCCGGAAGGTCCGTGAGAAGATCGGTTTAAAGGAAGACGAAAAGCTGATTTTGTTTGCGCCTACCTACCGCAAGATCAATGATAACTATTTTAAGGATTCTGTGGCGATCTCCTATGGTGTGGACACGAGGAGAGTGTGCGCTGCCATGGAACAGCGATTCGGCGGCAAGTGGCGGTTTGCCATGCGCTATCACCCCTGTGTTGTCAACCGCGGCGATATGGAAGATATGGGAGCTATGGATCTGACGGATTATGAGGATATGCAGGAGCTTTTGCTAGCTGCGGATGCCATGATCAATGACTTCTCCTCCTCCATGTGGGACTTTATGATGACCGGTCGCCCCAGTTTTCTCTTTGCGGTGGACCTGGATCACTATGTGGCGACGACGGATGTCTATACCCCTGTGTCAGAATGGCCTTTCCCCCAGTCCGTTAATAATGACCAACTGGAGAAAAATATTCTGGAGTTTGATGAAGAAAAATATGCTGCAGCCTGCAAGCGGCACTATGAGGCGCTTGGCGGCTGTGAGACCGGCAATGCCACAGAGTTGGTTTGCCAACGAATCTACCAGCAGTGTTTTGGCGCGGATGCGTCCGAAAACCAACAATAAGGAGGGTCAACGATGAACGTAGCAGTGATTTTTGCCGGCGGCGTCGGCAAACGAATGAACAACACCTCTACCCCTAAGCAGTTTTTGGAACTGCACGGCAAGCCAATCATCATTTACACTTTGGAAGTTTTTCAGAGCTGCCCTGAAGTGGATGCGATTTGCATCGCCTGCCTCAGCTCCCATATTGACTATATGACGCGGTTGTGCAAGAAATTTGAAATCGATAAAGTGAAGTGGATCGTGGCCGGTGGTGCTACCAGCCAGGAGTCTATTTTCAACGGTTTGAATGCGGTATATCAGGATTGCCCTCCGGACACCATCGTTATGATGCACGATGGTGTGCGGCCGATTATATCTGGCGAACTGATCTGCGCCAATATCGCCTCTGTCCGAGAGAACGGCAATGCAGTTTCCTGTACCCGAGCCACGGAGACCCCTGCGGAAGTGGATACTTGCGGTAAGATCGTTACCATATCTGACAGGAAAAGCGCGGTCATCGCAAAAGCCCCCCAAAGCTTTTACCTCAAAGATATTTATGAGGCTCATTTAAAGACCCGGGCAACCGGGCGGAATGACTTTATTGATTCTGCCTCTATGATGCGGCATTATGGCGCAACACTGCATATGGTGGAGTGCCCTTGGGATAATATTAAGATCACAACTCCCAGTGATTACTACATTTTTAAGGCAATTACGGAAGTAAAGGAAAACGCACAGATTTTTGGTATTTAGTGAGGTGTGCTGTAATGGGAACAAAGGAAGCAAAGGCTTCGCTGGAATCTTGTGAATGGTTGAATTTGGAAGACCTGCGGGATGCTACGGTGCTGATCACCGGAGGCACCGGCCTGGTAGGATTTAATCTGCTGCAGGAGCTTGCCCGGGTAAAGGCGTCTTTGAATATAAGGATTTTTGCGTTGGTTCGAAATACGGAAAAGGCGCAGCGGGTATTTGCTCCGTTTTTGGATCAGGTGGAGCTGGTGTGTGGCGATGTGCGGGAGGAACTGACCCTTTCGGACAGTATTGACTTTATTATCCACGGAGCCAGCATTACCTCCAGCAAAATGTTTGTAGAGAACCCCGTGGAGACGATTATGACCTCCTTTATGGGCATACGGAATATGCTGGAATTGGGACGCAAGAAAAATGTGCGTTCTATGGTGTTTCTCTCCAGCATGGAGGTGTATGGCATGTCAAAGGACGACGCACTGCTTACGGAAGCGGATGTGGGTTATTTGAATCCGTTGAGTATTCGGAGCAGTTATCCGGAGAGCAAACGGATGAGTGAAAGCCTGTGTGTGGCATATGCCAAGGAATACGGTGTCCCGGTGAAGATCGCACGATTGGCACAGACCTTTGGCCCTGGTATGCAGCCGGAAGATAAGCGCGCTATTGTGCAGTTCCTGCAGAGCGCGTTAAGTCAGAAAGATATTGAGATCAAGGCGTCTGGTGAAAGTGCGCGGATGTATCTTTACACGTTTGATGCGGTCAGTGCGCTGCTCACCCTTCTGCTCTACGGAGAAGACGGAGTAGCTTACAATGTGGCAAATAAAGCGACCTACTGTTCCATTCGCACCTTGGCAGAGACTATTGTGGAGGTTACCGGCGGGAACAGTCGGGTGCGGTTGAATACAGGCACTGAGGAGGACCGGCGGATTTACCCGCCGGACAGCTTCCTGCGCTTGGATACATCCAAGCTGGAAGCACTGGGCTGGCGCGCCAGCTATGATTTGGATGCAAGCATCCGAAACCTGGCAAAATGTATAGGGGTGATTTCTTGAAAATTATTTTTTTATCAATGATGTTTTCGGATGCTGAGTCCGATATACGGAAATCCAAAACCCCGAACTCTGTTTCCGGTCATAAGTTTCAGGAGAATCTTATTAAAGGTCTGTATGAGAATGATTGCAATCTGTCTGTAATGAATATTTCCAGAATTGGAACATATCCCGGTTATCCTAAAATTATTTTGCACACCCAAAAGAAGCAGTGGTGTGGCGCAGTGGATGGAGTGGATGTGGGTTTTGTCAACTTGCCGTTTCTCAGTTATTTTAGCCAATGGTTTGTAAGTTTTTTTGCTTTGCGGAAGGAAATAAAAAAGAACAAGAACGAAAAATATGTGCTTGTTACATTTAACTCCAACCTGCATACTTGTTTTCCTATGCAGTGGATCAGACGGCTGTATAAAAATGTAACCTTGTGTAATATTATTGGCGATTTACATGGCACTTACGGCATAGAAAACAGAACACCGGGACTAAAAGGAAAGTTGATCCGGTTTGTTGAAGGTTTTCAGGATTCTATTGGAAAAAAGTTTGACTCGTTTGTGTTTTTGACCAAGGAAATGGCAAAAGCTATGGGTGTGGAGCATAAGCCACACTGCGTTGTAGAAGGTATATACACCTTAGATCAGAAAATGGCGTATATTAGCCGGGCTACTGAGGATAACACAAAAAAGGTTTTTTATGCCGGCTCGCTTTGCCAAGAATACGGAATCGAACATTTACTTCGGGCCTTTACTATGATCGAAGATCCTGATTACCGGCTGTGGTTGGCAGGCGATGGAGATATGGTGCCGCTGATAGAGAAATACGCAGCGCGTGATCCGCGCATCCAATATCTTGGTTTTATTACCCCGCAGGAAGTTAAGGAGCGGCAGAGTTTGGCAACTGTTTTAATCAGTCCGAGGACTTCTGAGCATGAGTTTGTAAAGTATAGTTTTGCCAGCAAGACATTGGAATGTCTAGCTTCTGGAAAAGTGTATATTGCCCATAAACTACCTTGTGATCCCCCTGAGTATGAGGACTACATTCAGTACGCAGAGGCTGAAAGCGATCAAGCTTTGCGGGACAAAATAGTTGAACTGTGTGAGATGCGTCAGGAGCAGAGGAATGCAATCGGACAGCATGCGAGAAAGTTTGTTCAGGAAGAAAAGAATCCAAAAGCTATGTGTAAGCGAATCATTGATATGTGGAGCGGAGTTTTAAATAGTGGTAACTAAGGAGCTTAGAATATGAATAGTAAAATCGATGCAAAAGCTGCAGTACAAACAGCCGGATCCTTTCTAAAACGGCTTTTTAAACAGGATGGGCGAGTCAACGGAGCAACGCTTCTGCCAATTCGATTAACATTAATATATCTTGCTTTTTCTGTATTGGTATATGCATTTGGTCCCTTTGACTGGCCAACATCGAAGCCTGCGCTGTTTTATTCGCTTCTTTTGTTATATATGGTAGCACTGTGGCTTGGATACCGGATAGGGATAAAAAAGACATTTTCCGTCTCAATAGAATGGAGTACAAGCAGTACAGATAAATTTATGCCAATTTTATCTGTTTTGATTGTTATCAATTACCTAATCTATGTTGTCAATATTTTCCGAGACTACGGTTTGCAAACTTTCGACTTCCCTGAGTTATTCCGCCAAATGGCAATCGGCATTAAAGATCCGGGATTGGGTTATCATTATCGATGTCTGCGTATAGAAACACTGCAAGGAACGGATGTTATTGGCGGAACAGTCTTTACGCTTGTAAACTATGCGTGGGGATTTTTTTGTTATCCCATTTTACTGATGGGTATGTTGAGTTTCAGAAAGCTCAATATATGGGGAAAGCTCTTTATGGTGCTTTACCTGATAACAATGGCGCTGTTCTACCTTTCCATCGGTACAACGATTGATGTTCTTCATATTTTTCTCTTGTTGGAACTGCCTGCCATTTTAAGCACCTTCAATGTCTGGTACAAACGAAAGTTGACCGGAAGGCATGTAGTAAAGCTGGCTGCCAGTCTTTTGGTTGGTGTTTTGTTAGTGTTGGGCTATTTTACATGGATGATGGTAAGCCGGGGAGGAATCAACAATTACGACCAACCGGGTTATAATGTTGGCGGCGTTCAATTAAATGAAAATGTTGTGCCGCAGGCAACACAGCCTACAGAAACGACACCTACAGTAACAACCCCTGCTGAGACGACCCCTGCTGAGACGACAC
>SAMEA3663010__coassemble_258_pt1 | contig 24574 bp, 24 predicted proteins | sample SAMEA3663010__metabat2_high_PE_006 | metagenome-assembled genome bin SAMEA3663010 (sample SAMEA3663010) | pig gut metagenome | biome: pig gut; feature: pig-associated habitat; material: faeces | place: France | collected 2012 | reverse complement strand
CCCCGTTGAGTTACCTGAGAGATTCCCTCCGCGATGGGAGGTTGCACCTTCGGTGGCCGGGCGTTGCCGTCCGGCCTTTTCGGAGTATCGTCCGGAACCGGTCCTTTTGCCTGAGAGCTTCTGCGTTCCCCTTCGGCGCCGCCAGCGGCGGTCTCTCCCGATCCCATCGTCCGATCAATATGTACTTTTTTTGGGGACAACGGCCCCCTCGTACATCGAGTGTAGCACCTGAAAACCCTCTTTGTCAAGAGATTTTTTGCACATTTTTGGCAGGTGATCCGTGCCGCATTCAGCATCCGGATTGAAGTCAAAAAAGGCCCGAAGAACCGTTTTTTCAGCCCCCGGGCTGCTTGCTTCAATGATGAAAAACCAGTCTCGCGCAGCCATTACCGCCCGGATTTCCCAAAACACCGGCAAGATGGAATCTTCTCATTCCTTCGTTGCGCCGGCAAGCGGCAAAAACCGGTCGCTGTTACTGCGCCTGTGAACCTGTTTCGGTATACCTTTTCAGTGCGATCACCAGAACGGGGATCAGGAGTATATGCAGGATGATGCCCGGGACCGCATTGACAAATGCGCCGGAGAGAAAGGCTGTCCAGGCGAATTCGGACTGCGCAAGTCCCGCCAATATCACTCTGGCAATGCCCCAGATGATCCGCCCGGCCAGCATGGCGGCGATCAGCGTGACATAGGTGAACACCTTTTTCCCGGGGAGCAGCTTATACAGAAGTCCCGATACAAAGCCGTATGTGGCCAGCTCGAAGCACATGGCAATGCCTGTGGGCATCAGCGGCGGCATTCCGAAAAGGGCAAAGCGCAGCAGCGGCGCCACAAGCCCCACAGCCAGCGCATACCATGGACCGCAAAAAAAGCCGCACAGGAGCACCGGGATGTGCATGGGGCACAGTGCGCTGCCCACTTGCGGGATCTGTCCCGTTAAAAACGGGAGCGCAAGGGCCAGAGTGAGAAACATGGCGGCAAGGATCAGTTGCCGCAGATTTTTATGTTTGGATGACATCATTTTTACCTCTCTCTGTGTTGATATCATCGCCTTGAACGATTGCTGTGCCTTCGTGGCAACATTATGAATGCGTTGCGTTTATGTGATCGAAAATCATCTTGAATGACTTCCTGTTGTCTCTCCTGTTTTATCCGATGCCGTCATACTTCACTTTTCACAAAGACCGGCACGGTGGGCAAATATGCTTTTTTGATCACCCGATAGGCGGGATGGTGCCGGGTGCGAAAGGCGTCGGAATGGTGAACGGGATTAAAGCCGTCGGCCCTCCAGCGCAGGGTCGCCGCCTGCAAAGCCTCCGCCGAAAAGGGCAGAAGTCCCTCCTCCGCAAGGGAAACCGCTTCGGCAAGGGCAGCCTCCAGCCGAGCCCGTCCATCGGGCCGCGGCCGCGCCGAAAGAATGAAAAGACGGCATAGGATCTCAGGTGACAGCCCGCCGCGCAGCGCCTTCAAATGCACACGGCAATACTCTCCGTCCAGCGGTTCGATTTCCGGCAGATCATCCAGTTGCGCCTCCGCCAGCTCACCCACGATCCCTCCGAGAGCGGCAGAAAAGTCGGAAACAAAATGCTCGCAGCCGAAGCAGGACTGATAAAGGTATTTCAGCAGATCCTGTATCTCCAAATCGGGATTTGCACGGCAGTATGCAGAAAGTGTATCTTTTTTCACTTTGCCATCACCCTATAATTTTCTTCAGTTCTTCCACGGTTTCCGCCGCGATCTCGCTCAGGGTGAGTTTCTTTACGCCGATCACCCGGTTGCTGCAGCGGTTGACCGGGAGAAGCAGCTTCATCGCCCTGCTTTGCCCGATAGCAACAGCCATGGCCGGGGTGATCTCGCCCAGCATGGAATCCGCGGAAATGATGCCCACGGGGCCGATAATCACATCGGCGTCACGGCAGGCCACCACCACGGGATTTTCACCGGTTGCTCCGTACATGGCGCCGCCCTTCAGCATGGCGCTGGTTGCAATGCTGTTTGTACCGATAGCAAACAGCTCACAGCAAATATTGTTTTTCACGATGGCTTCGGCGATGCTTTGCCCCAGCTTCCCGCCCTGGCCGTCGATGAGTACGATCTTCATTACGAACCCCACCCTGTTTCTGTCATTGTGTTTCTTTGGTTATTATAGCATGTCTTTGACAGTTTACAAATACAAAAATGCCGGCATAAAAGAAAACCGAAAAGCCAAGGCTTTTCGGTTTTCCTTTTTAATCAACGATATCGACCGAAACCTTCACGCCGGTGCGCTGGGCATAAGACCGCACCACAGTACGGATCTCCTTGGCGATACGGCCCTGGCGGCCGATCACCTTTCCCATATCCTCGGGTGCCACACGCAGCTCAAGCGTCAGATCCTCTGCCTCGCCGACCTCCGTCACAGTGACCTGCTCCGGATGATCCACCAGGCTCCTGGCGATATAGAGCAGCAGTTCCTTCATGGCCGCACCCTCAGATCAAAGGACATCGACCTTCTTCAGCAGGGCACGAACGGTATCGGTGGGCTGTGCGCCGGTCTTAATCCACTCGCGGGCGCGGTCAGCGTCGATGCTGATCTCCGCGGGGGACACGCAGGGATTGTAAGTGCCGATCTCTTCGATGAAGCGGCCGTCACGGGGATAACGGGAATCGGCTACCACTACGCGGTAAAAAGGAGCCTTCTTAGCACCCATTCTTCTCAGTCTGATCTTAACCATGGTCATTTTCCTCCAAAATATAAAATAATTTTTTATGATAAATGCAGTCGCACTTATTTATGATGCTGGCAAAAAATCTTCGATTTTTTTGCCAAAAGGCTTGCAGCCTGCTGCGCGCATAATTTTGAGCCATAGGCTCAAAATTCCACACTTGCAGTCTGAGAGGTATTTTTCCCCACGCGCATGTCGCGGTGAAAAATGATTTTAATTTTTCGCGTCTGCGGACGCGAACTCTGCGAGGCTGTTGTGCCCTTACTTAAACCGCTTTTTCCGGCCAAAGCTGCGCATTCCGCCGCCGCCAAGGCCGCCCATGCCACCCATCATGGCGCCCATGCCGCGCATCTTGCCCTTGGTCAGAGACTTGGTAAGCTGCTGCAGCGCCTCAAAGGACTTGAGCAGGCGGTTCACATCCACTACCTCCAGGCCGCAGCCGGCAGCAATACGGCGCTTGCGGGAGGCGTTGAGGATCTGTGGATTCTCTCTCTCTCGGGGGGTCATGGACTGGATGATGGCCTTGCTGTGGGCCATCTGCTTCTCGTCGATCCGGCTGGCATCAAGGCCCTTGCCCAAATTGCCGGGGAGCATGGAGGCGATCTGGCTCAGGTCTCCCATTTTCTGCAGTTGCTCCATCTGATCCAGATAATCCGAAAGGGTCAGGCGGTTTTTCCGCAGCTTTTCCTCCAGCTTTTTGGCCTGCTTCTCGTCATACTGCTGCTCCGCCTTCTCGATGAAGGTAAGCATATCGCCCATGCCCAGAATCCGGGAGGCCATGCGCTCGGGATGGAACGGCTCGATCATGTCCAGCTTTTCGCCGGTTCCTACAAACTTGATGGGCTTACCGGTAGCCGCCCGGATGGACAGGGCAGCGCCGCCTCGGGCGTCACCGTCCAGCTTGGTCAGCAGCACGCCGTCGATGCCCAGCGCCTCGTCAAAGGCGGTGGCGGCGTTCACAGCGTCCTGACCGGTCATGGCGTCCACCACCAGCAAAATTTCGTGGGGATGGATATTTGCCTTGATATTCTTCAGCTCATCCATGAGCTGCTCGTCAATATGCAGGCGGCCGGCGGTATCCAGAAAAACCAGATCATTGCCGTGGTCGGCGGCATATTTCAGCGCCTCCCGCGCAATACGCACCGGGTCGCCCTGTCCCATCTCAAAAACCGGGATGTCCAGTTGCTTGCCCACTACCTGCAGCTGGGTAATGGCGGCGGGACGGTACACATCGCAGGCCACCAGCAGCGGCCGCTTGCCGTATTGCCGGCGCATATGGCCCGCCAGCTTGGCGCAGTTGGTGGTTTTACCGGCGCCCTGCAGTCCCACCATCATCACAACGGTGGGGCCCTTGGAGGCCGAGGAAAGGCGGGCATTGCTGCCGCCCATCAGTTCCGTCAGCTCCTGGTTGACGATCTTCACAATCTGCTGGGCAGGCGTCAGGCTCTCCAGCACGTCGCTGCCCACGCAGCGCTCGGTGACCTTAGCGATGAAATCCTTGACCACCTTATAGCTGACGTCCGCCTCCAGCAGAGCCAGGCGGACTTCACGCAGGCCGGTCCTGACATCGCTCTCCGTCAAACGGCCCTTGCCCCGCAGACGCTTGAAGGTTTCATTCAGTTTTTCGCTCAATCCCTCAAAGGCCATAGTCTTACTCCTTCAGTGCGGCGGCACAGGTGAGGATCTCCCCTGCCAGACGCTCCAGCTCCGGATTCTCGTATTGGCGGTAGTTCATCTGCCGGATCTCATTGGCCGCGGACTCAATAGCGTCGATCTTATCCCGAAGACGCATGAAACGCCTGATAAGACCCGTCTTGTCCTCCAGATCAGTCATGGCGGCCTCCGCCCGGACAATGGCATCCCGGACGCCCTGGCGGCTGATGTCGTAGTTCTCGGCGATCTCCGCCAGGCTCAGGTCCTCGTTATAGTACAGGTCAAAGAATTCTCTTTGCCGCTGGGTCAGGATCTCGCCGTAAAAATCGAGCAGCATGGTCATGCGGTATGTCTGGTTTTTCACGGTCCGCCCTCCTTCTGTAAAGTGTTTTTGCTTTACAACCTTGCTTATAATACCTCATATGCAGCGAAAAGTCAAGGGGAAATTTGCCGCGAAGGGCAAAAAAACAGGGACACAGAGGCTGTGTCCCTGTCCCCCGTTTAGTTATTCCTCTTTGTTCCCGTTTTCGGCGGCAAATTCATCCTTGGCCTGCTGCAGCACCTTTTTATCATGCTTGGTGGTGACCCCGCTCTGGTCAAACCGCGCCCACAGGTCCGGTCGGCGGGCCATGGTGCGCTTGTAGCTCTCCTTGGTGCGCCAGTCGTCCACACCGCCGTGGTTGCCGCTTAACAGAATGGCCGGCACTCTGCGGCCGTGCCACTCCTCGGGCCGGGAATACTGGGGATACTCCAAAAGCCCGTTCCAATGGCTCTCGTCGGTGTAGCAGCTCTCCTCCGGCAGCACCCCTTCCTCCATGCGGAACAGGCAGTCCGCCACGGCCATGGCCGGAATCTCCCCGCCGGTGAGAACAAAATCGCCCACGCTCAGCTCTTCATCCACACACTCGTCGATGAACCGCTGGTCCACACCCTCGTAGTGGCCGCAGACCAAGATAATGCTCTCGTGGGCAGCTTTCAGCTCCTTGGCCACCTCCTGGTTGAACACCCGGCCGCAGGGGGACATATAGATCGTGTGGGGCCGCCGGCCCAGCTCCTGGCAGATATGCTCCCAGCAGCGGTACAGAGGATCCGCCTGCATTACGGCACCACGGCCGCCGCCGTAGGGATAGTCGTCCACCTGCATCTGCTTGTTGGTGGTATAGTCACGGATCTGGTGGGTGTGCAGCTCCACAAAGCCTCGGTCCCTGGCCCGGCCAATGATGGACTGGCCCATCATGGCCTCAATGGCGTCCGGGAACAATGTCATAATATCAATTCTCATCTATGGCCAATCCTTTCATCATGTGGATACGCATAATACCGCCCTCGACATCCACAGAGGCAATGAATACCCCCGGCACAGCGGGAATGAGATATTCACGTCTTCCGCGCACCTCATAGACCTTGTGGGCAGGATAGTGCAGCACACGATGGATCTTTCCGAGTTCCTCCCCGGTCGCGTCATCCAAAACGGTAATACCCTCCAGCTCGACATCAAAATACTCCCCCACCGGCAGGTTTGCGTCCTCCCGGCGGATGGAGACCTCCTTGCCCTTCAGCGCCAGTGCCGCGTCCATGTCCTCCACTCCCGGCAGAGTCAGCAGCAGGGTGGATTTGTGTACCCGGCGGCTCTTCACAGCCACGGCGCGGCCGTCTATATAAATCGTGTCAAATTCCGCCACGAAGTCCGGGGCAAAGCCCTCCGGATTCAGCTTGACCTCTCCCTTAATGCCGTGGGCGTTGACAATATGGCCCACAGGGATATATACAGGACGCATGAAAGTCCCTCCTTGCCCTAAAATACCGCATTTATTATACAGAAAGTTCCCGGCGCAGGCAACACCGAATCTGTCTCTTTTTGGGGATATAATTTTGTAACTATTTTGTTTTCATTCATACGAAGATCAGCAGATTTTTCCCGGAATTTTGACGCATAAAACCTGCTATTTCTGGAAAAACTTGACACATGGACAAAAAAGTGCTATACTCCTGTCAAATTTATTTTTGTTACGATTATTACATTTTGGTTACAAACAGGTTTCTTTTCCTTAACTTTTGGAGTGGAGGCCAAAGGACAAAACATCGAAAGGAGCCTCCTTCCCGACCGCAATTGCCGGAGAGAGGGAGGAAGTATCGTATGATTCAAACGCTTTTTTTCCGCATGAAGACCCTGTGTGACCGGCCTATAAAACGACGCCGGCTGCTGACGGCCTTGGGCCCGCTGACATTGCTGGGTCTGGTGCTCTGTATCTGTATAAGTCCCATCCCGGTGGATGACGACGTGTACCTCCTCATTGACAGCAAAGACACATACACCGTCACCTCAGCGTCCGATCTGTCCTATCACAGCGACCTTCTCTATACCGGGCAGAACAACAGCGGTGCTATGGATGTGCAGCTCATCCTGTCCAAGGGGCAGGATGTGCAGCTCACCGCTACCGAAGAAGGATCCTCCTCTGTGCAAAGTTCCTCCGGCGAAGTGAAGCTGCTGGCCGCCTCCACAGGCGGCAGCGAATCCGTCTCCACCTCCGTCACCACCCGCCACGAGACCGTAGCCAATCTGCTGCGGCGGTGTGATATTGAAGTGGGCGACGACGAAATGGTGGTGGTGGACATCACCTCCGGCACTCCCAGCATCACCGTCTGCCGCCAGTATACCCGCCTGCGCAGCGTGCAGGTGCAAACGGATTTCGCTGTGGAGCGGATCCCTGCTCCCCTTATGGAAAAGGGGACCGAAGAGATCGTTACCCCCGGCGCGCCCGGCTCTGTGATCCAGACCTATCTGGACATCTTCATCAAGGGCAAGCTGGACAGATCCGAGATTATTTCCGCCACGGAGGATAATTCTGTTACACAGGTAGTGAAGTACGGCACTCTGGTTGACTCCGTTTCCAGGGACGACAGTCTGGTGGATGTGCACCGCAACAGCGATGGAAGCGGTTATCTCATCTTTGCCTCCGGTGATACTATGGCCTTCTCCTCTCAGGTCACCTGCAACGCCAGTGCCTACGCCATTCACGGATGGACCGCCTCCGGCCGTCCCACCCAGTACGGCAACATCGCCGTGGATACCTCCGTGTTCCCGTACGGCACCCGGTTCTATATCTACACCGACGACGGCTATCTGACCTACGGTATGGCCACCGCAGCCGACTGCGGCACCTCCATCAAGGGCTACAAGCTGGACCTGTGGTTCGATACCTACGAAGAAGCCTGCCTCTTCGGGCGCCGCAACTGCACCGTTTTCGTGCTGAACTGAAAAAACATCCCTGTCCCTTCTCCGGGCAGGGATGTTTTTTTGCGGAATAAAGCACAGAGGAAGCCTACCGGAAACAGACAGTTGCTTTTCTTTGGGCGGCCTTTGCTATATAATGGCAGCAACAGGAGGTGGATACCATGGAAACTAAGGAAATAATTTTTCAGCTTCGCACCAAAAATGGGCTATCCCAAGATGAACTGGCACAGAAGGTTCTGGTCACAAGGCAAGCGGTCTCTCGCTGGGAAAACGGCGAAACCGTGCCGAATACGGAAACGCTAAAGCTCCTGTCACGAGAATTCGGTGTTTCCATCAACACGCTGTTAGGGGCACCGAGACAGCTGATATGCCAATGCTGCGGAATGCCGCTGGAGGACGACTCCCTAATCGGCCACGACAGCGACGGCGCGCTGAACGAGAACTACTGCAAGTGGTGCTATGCCGACGGAACCTACACCTACAGCAATATGGACGACCTGATCGATGTATGCGTCAGGCATATGGTCAGCGACAAATTTTCGGAGGAGCAGGCTCGCTTGTACATGAAGGATCTGCTTCCGAAATTGGATTACTGGAAGCGATATGATATGTTAAGCGACAATGGGCAATTTGAAGAATTCAAAAAGCAGCTGATCCGGGAAATCAATGCGCTGCATATTGACGGACTGCCGAAGGTGGAAAAATTAAATGCTCTGGTGGGAAAATATGTAAATCTTGCGTATCCCCTGCCAAATGGCAGGAGCATACAATTTCTGAACGACGAAACCACATATTTAGGAAATGAGCTGGAATCTCAGTTTGGGGGCAGCAGATGCTTCGGGATCCTTGCAAACATGGATTTTATCCTGGTATGCACCTATGAAGCCGGGGGCGCCAACCCCGAGCTGGTCCTTTACAAAAAGAGATAATCTCTTTCCTGCACTTACGGAAGCAGAGCCGGCTCTGCTTCCGTTTTTATCGCAGCTCTGCCTGAGCAAAGAATTGACGGACGCCCTGCTCATACTCCCGGCAGGAGCGTGCCTTGCGGACACATCGCAGCAGTCCCTCCGTTTCCCGGAAGCTCCCCGACAAGTAGCTCCACAGCTCCCGCATATGATGCAGCACAGCCGTATCGCCGCTGAAATCCCGGCGATAGGCTTCATAGAGCCTGTCGTGGAACTCCCGCATTTCCTCTGACGTGGCAGCCTTACCGCCCCGCAGTCTGCGCAGCAGGGACGGATCCGCCACCAGACCCCTGCCAAACATCAGCGGCACGTCCGGGGCGGCGGCAGCCTCTCCAACAGTCCACAGCTCGCCGTTATAGCACAGGGACAGGTGGGTATGCTCCCGGGTCCACGAAAAAGCATCCCTGTTGACCTCCCCCTTGTAAAATTGTGATCGCACCCGAGGATGGACGATGAGCAGGCTGATGGGATAGTTGTTGAGCATCTCCAGAAGCGCAGGCCACTGAGCAGGATCGTCCCAGCCGATGCGGGTCTTGACGGATATTCTCATGTCCGGCAGAGCATCAAAGATTCCATCCAGCAGTTCCCGCAGCAGCGCAGGCTCCCGCAGAAGCCCCGCCCCCTTTTTCTTGCCTGTTACGGTACCGGAGGGGCAGCCCAAATTCAGATTCACCTCGCCGTAGCCACGGCTCTCGCATTCCCGGGCCGCCCAGATGAAATACTCCGCACGGTTGGTGAGGATCTGGGGCACAACGGGTAAATCCCGGTTATTCTCCGGGTCAATTTCCCGCAATTCCTTGGTCTGGAACTCAAAGTTGGCATTGGGGGACAAAAAGGGCGTATAGTACCGGTCCGCACCGCCGAACAGCTTGGAGTGCACCTGCCGCCAGCGCCAGCCGGTGAGGCCCTCCATAGGCGCGGCATAATATTCCCGCATATTCCGTCCCTCCTCCCATTTTTTATATCCTATCACAAACAAGAGCCGCTTGCAATTCCGCTTTTCCTGTGGTAGAGTCTGAGAGGAAAGCGAGGCTCTGTTATGACACTGTTTGAATATTACATCGACTATATGACCCGGGTCTGTGAAGGCGCATTGCCCACCCCCGCCGGGATCGCTCTCACCGAGACCGACGAAATGCGCCGGGCCATGGAGCTGCAGCAGCAGATCTCCGCCATGGGCATCCCCGCCTTTGTGAAAGCCTGCGCCGCCGCTGCCGGGGACGAGATCCCCCAGGAGGCCTACGACACTTTCTCCATGGAGGATATGCTCTCTGCCGCGCATGCGCTGGCAAATCAGGCCCAGCAGGAAAACGCCGCCACAGAGGAAAAACCGGAGGAAAAGGCCCCGGACCCCGATGCAGGCAAGCACGCCTTTGAGGTGTTTCTGGACTGCATCGCTCTGGACGACGGGCTGGTGCAGTACCTCATCGAGGTGCTGAAAAAGAAGGATTGGCAGGAGTTTTACAAGCTGAGCCGGATCACCACCAAGCTGGATCTGGATCCCAACGAATTCCTCTATTGGCTGGGAAACAAGGAGCAGTACGCCCCCGAAGCAGAGCAGGTCTGCGCTGCCGTGATGGATGCGTGCTGTCTGCGTCTGGCGGAGGAAAAGCGGCTGGATGTGCTGGCGGCATTGCTCTCCGGAGATCAGAACACCTTCGAACTGTTCCGCTGCGAGGCTCCGGAGCTGATGCATCTGCCAGACGCCACCTTCCAGTGGTACTGTGAAAACTATCTGGACCGGGACTATCCTCTGCGGACTATCCTACGTCTCAACGGCGTGGAATTTCCGGAAACACTTCGTTGATTGCAGCAAATCGAATCAAAAAAGAGAACGCCCACAGGCGTTCACTTTTTTTATGATTCTCTTTGCTTACTTTTCCATGCGCTTGCCGACATAGTCAGTGCCCTTTTTCTTCAGGCCGAGCCAAGCCATGCCGGAGATGGACAGCACAGCACTCATGCCATAGATGGCGATGCCGGCATCATAGGTCATAGGTGCACCGGGCTTCCTCGGAGTAGGCTTAGCGACGGTGTAGTTGCCCTCTGCATCCTTGGTAGCCGTGTAACCTTCGGACACAAAAGCGGAAGGATCGTTGCTGAAGAAACCGTCGGTGACGAAGCCGGTCAGCGCGTTGGCAGCCCCGTTGCCGGTGTAGCTGGCCAAAGCATTGGCCTTCTCGCTCTTGAAGGTTCCGCCCTTGATCTCCACAACGGGGTCACCGCCGGGATAGTTGCACTTATCCACTACGAAAGCGTCACCTGTGGGATTGCAGCCGTTTCCGTAATATTCATAATCCGCCTTCGCGCCGGTGCCGATGATAGTGCCACCGGTAACGGTGGTCTTGCCGGACTTCACATACACGCCGGTAAGACCGGTGATGGTGCCGCCCTTGATGTTCAGCTCAGCGGTATTGGGATAATAGATACCCACGCCATCTTTGCAGTCCAAAACTGCGCCATCTTCAACATTAATGATTACGCCGCCATCTGCTTTATTACCAACGCCGGATATAGCAGAGTCTTTGTCAGCTTCAATCGTGCCATACACAGTAGCAGTGGTACCGTTGTTAACAAGAACCAACGTGCCATTCTTTTCGGAGTGGAGCTTTGCGTCCTTTTCGATCAGCACGTTAGCACCATTCATCGCATAAATAGCAGACATGCCTGCCTTAACCGCGCCGTTCTTCAGGGTCAAATTCTTGGAGGCAACGAAGCCAAACCCGGTGAAGGTAACTGTATTGCCGCCCAGATCCACGGTAATGTTATTCTTTACATTCGCTTGACCGACGTTGGTCACATCGCCTGCCAGCTTGATGACCGCGCCATCAGCGGCATACTTGACAGCGTTTGCCAGGTCGGTGAAGGCGCCTCCAGAAACCGAAACGACGCTCTGAGCATTCTCTTTAACCTTCAAGTCTCCCTTAGTAGTGCCGCTCTCGATGTTCAGTGTGTTCTTGTTCTGCGTGCCAGTGTCGTGATCCACCTCAACAGTACCGTTCACAACAGAATTTCCGGTAACGGTGACGGTAACATCACCATAGCTGCCAAAGCCGCCGTACACGTCAAAGGCAACGCCATTATCCGCAGCAGCGATGATAGTATCCTTAATGGTAACATTGCCGCAGTTGTTGGACATGGTGTAGGGCATTGAACCCGGCAGATTGGTGCCGTCCAGCTCAATGCCGTCCAGCGTCAGATTGCTGTAGTTCTGGATCAAAATCTTGGCCTTGGAGCTGGTGATCTTGCCGTTTTTGAAGGTGATGGTGGAATCCTTCAGCAGCTGGAAGGCATGGGTCTCGGTGCCCGCGGAGCCAACCAGATCGCCGTCCACCGTGTAGGTAAAGCCGCCGAAATCCACGGTAAAATTGCTACCGGATTTTACAACGATGCCGTCGCCGCTGGTATTATCCAGCAGCCGGATGGTGTCTCCATTCTCCGCAGCATCAAACGCCGCCTTCAGCGTCCCATACCCGTTGTCACCGATCATGGCCACATCGCCCCCGGCCCAAACGGTGGTGGGCAGCAGAGCCAGCGCCAGAACCAGCGCCGACAAAATGCCTGTGATTTTTTTCATCATTTTTCATCCTTTCTTACAATTCATTTGGGAAAAACGCACTTTGCAAAATAATTTTCTTTCCGGTTTCTCGTGCATCGTGCATTACATCACGCTATATTGGAAATGTCACCATTTTTTGAAATTAAATTAATTTTTTATATTTCGCATAATATACTTCACATTTTTTATGCGATTTGTACATTTTTTCTTTTCCTCTGCAGGTTTTCCAAAAAAACAGAGGCTGCTTTATGCAATAATGCCTTGCATTTTTTTCAAATTGTGCTATACTGCCATCTGTCATACAAATATGAAAAAGATGATTATAGAGAGGTGAGCCCATGCCCCACGGCAAGCACATTTTGGGTCGTCCCCCTACCCGCCGGGTGTTCGGCACCGCCAAGGTAGGCGACCGGGGTCAGATCGTGATCCCGAAGGAGGCCCGTGAGTTTTTTAATATCCACCCCGGCGACACCCTGCTGATCTTAGGCAGTGAGCGCCAAGGCTTGGTGGTCTCCCGCCCGGAGGTGCTGGACCGGGTAGCACAGGAGATTCTGCAAAGTACGGAGGAAAAAGAGCAATGATGAACGAGATGTATCGGCAGTTGGGCGTGGGCCTGGCCGTGTACGAATTTGGCGAACAGGTTTTAAACGGCCTGCTGGGCCGATTTGCCGAAATAGACGCCGTGGCGGAGTATAACCAGTGCAAGGTGCTCGCCGCCATGCAGAAAAACCGGGTGAATGCCACCCACTTTGCCGCCACCACCGGCTATGGCTATGATGACGAGGGCCGGGATAATTTAGAGCGGGTGTACGCCGACTGTTTCCACACGGAGGCGGCTCTGGTGCGGCCCCAGATCACCTGTGGCACTCATGCCTTGGCGGTGGCGCTGAGCGCCAACCTGCGACCCGGCGATGAGCTGCTCAGTCCCGTGGGCCGCCCCTACGATACACTGGAGGAGGTCATCGGCATCCGCCCCTCCCCCTGCTCTCTGGCGGAGTACGGTGTCAGCTACAATGAGGTGGCACTCCTGCCCGACGGCAGCTTTGACTACGACGGCATCCGCAGGGCCATTGGCGAAAAGACCCGGCTCATCACCATCCAGCGCTCCAAGGGCTACGCCACTCGCCCCACTTTCTCCGTGGAGCAGATCGGACAGCTCATTGCCTTCTGCAAGAAATGCAAGAGCGATGTTCTGTGCATGGTGGACAACTGCTACGGCGAGTTTGTGGAGATGCGGGAGCCGTCGGATCTGGGAGCCGACATGATCGTGGGCAGTCTCATCAAGAATCCCGGCGGAGGTCTTGCCCCTATCGGCGGCTACATCTGCGGCACCAGGGAGTGCGTCAGCCGGTGCGCCTTCCGGCTCAGTGCCCCGGGTCTGGGGCAGGAAGTCGGGGCAAATCTGGGCCTGATGCCCGCCCTGTATCAGGGTCTGTTCCTCTCCCCCACGGTGGTTGCCTCGGCGATAAAGAGCGCCGTATTTGCCGCTGCCTGCTATGAGAAGCTGGGCTTTCATGTGGTTCCCACCTCCTCTGAGAGCCGCCACGACATTATTCAGGCGGTGGAGCTGGGCAGCAAGGAGGCCATGGTGGCCTTCTGCAAGGGCATCCAGTCCGCAGCCGCTGTGGACAGCTATGTGACCCCCGAGCCGTGGGCCATGCCCGGCTATGAAAGCGAGGTCATCATGGCAGCCGGCGCCTTTGTACAGGGCAGCTCCATTGAGCTCTCCGCAGACGGACCTATCCGTCCCCCCTACGCCGTCTATTTCCAGGGCGGCCTCACCTGGTATCACGGCAAGCTGGGTATCCTGCTGAGTATGCAGAAGCTGCTGGACGCAGGCATTATAAAGATATAAGGAGTATTCTATCTATGTGGTTCTGGTTTTCTGTCATTGCCCTCCTGTTCTGGAGCGGCTCCGACCTGTTCTCTAAAATCGGCTGCCGGGACGCCGACGACAAGTACGCCCACCTGAAAATGGTCATGGCCGTGGGCGTGGTCATGGGTCTGCACGCAGCTTACAGCATTTTTATCGGCGGCACGGAGATCAATTTCTCTATTATCCTCACCTACCTGCCTGTCTCCCTGCTGTATATCGGCTCCATGACCCTGGGCTATGTGGGTCTGCGGTACATCGAACTGTCCATCTCCTCTCCCATCTGCAATTCCTCCGGTGCGCTGGTGGCAGTTTTGAGCATTATCACCGGCGCCGCCCTGCTGGCTCCGGCCCAGTATGCCGCCATGGCTCTGGTATGCGTGGGCGTCATCGGTCTGGGCGTCGTAGAAGCCCGGGAGGATGATGATCTGCGTCTTAAACGGCAGGAAGCGGGCAACTACCGCTACTCCAAGTCCGCCCTGGCCCTGATTTTGCCCATTCTCTACTGCGTGCTGGATGCTCTGGGCACCTTCGCCGACTCAAAGGTGCTGGAAACCCTCAACGAGGACAGCGCCAACTGCGCCTATGAGCTGACTTTTCTGCTGGCGGGCATCGCGTGCTTTATCTATGTGGTGGTCATCCGCAAGCAGAAGCTGCTCCCCAAGCGGGAGGGGCCCAAGTATCTGGGCGCCGTGTGCGAGACTGCCGGCCAGTTCGCCTATATCTACGCCCTGTCCGACAGCGACCATGTAGCTCTGGCCGCACCGATCATTTCCGCCTACTGCGTGTTGTCCGTGGTGTGGAGCCGCATTTTCCTGAAGGAAAAGCTGTCCTGGAAGCACTACCTGATGATCGCCCTGGTGGTGGCAGGTATCGTGATCCTGGGTATGTACGACGAATAACGGCATATAAAAACCAAGGAGCAGTCCCGCAGGACTGCTCCTTGGTTTATTCATTTCGCAGCGTTCGCATCCGCAGATGAGAAAATGGAAATGATTCGTTTAAAACAGGCTCACCTGACTGGTGTCCGCCATGCCGGCGAAGGCGCCCAGCGCCTTGAGCTGCTCGATATGGGTTTTGGACAGTTTGTTGCAGCAGGCGGAAAACTCCTCCACGGAGATGAATTTCTTTCCCTTTCGCTTTTCCACCGTGTCTACGGCGGCCGCCTCCCCCAGCCCGTGGACGGAGATCAGCGGCGGCAGCAGGCCGTTTTCCGTAATGAGGAATTTGGAAGCATCGGAGCGATAGATGTCAATGGTGTCAAAATGGAAGCCACGGAGATAAAACTCGTAGCACACCTCCAGGGTCACCAGCAGGTTCTGCTCCACAGCGGTGGCGTCCTTGTTGTTCTCGATTTCGTGGATCTTCCGCTCCACGGCCTCCTTGCCGGCGCAGCAGAATTCCGCGTCGAAGGCCTTGGCCCGGATGGAGAAAAAGGTGGCATAGAAGGCTAAGGGTTCATGCACCTTGAACCAGGCGATGCGGAAGGCCATCATCACATAGGCCACGGCGTGGGCCTTGGGGAAGAGATAGCCGATCTTGGCCAGAGAATCAATATACCACTGAGGCACACCATGCTCCTGCATGGCCTCCACCCAGCCCTCCTGGAAACCGCCCTTTTTCACCTTGCCCTTACGCACGGCCTCCATGATCTTGAAGCTCATCTTTGGGTCAAGACCCATGGAGATGAGATAGAGCATGATGTCATCGCGGCAGCCCACGGTCTGCAGAACGGTGGCCGTACCGCTGACGATCAGCTCCCGGGCGTTGCCCAGCCACACATCCGTACCGTGGGAGAAGCCGGAAAGCCGCACCAGGGTGTTGAAATCCTTGGGATGGGTGTCCATGAGCATCTGGCGGGTGAAACGGGTATTGAACTCCGGGATGGCCACGGCGCCGGTGGGGCCCAGAAGCTCGTCATTTTCAAAGCCCAGCACCTTAGAGGAGGTAAAAATGCTCATGGTATCCGGGTCGTCCAGGGGAATAGCCCGGGCGTTGACCCCGGTGAGATCCTCCAGCATTCGGATCATGGTGGGGTCATCGTGTCCCAGCATATCCAGCTTCAGGAGGTTGTCCTCCATGCAGTGATATTCAAAATGGGTGGTGATGGTCTCTGCATCCTCTGCGTCCGCCGGGTGCTGCACGGCGGTAAAATCCTCCACATCCATGTCGTCCGGTACCACCACAAGGCCGCCGGGGTGCTGGCCTGTGGTGCGGCGCACACCCACGCAGCCTAAGGTCAGGCGATTCATCTCCGCGCTGCTGGCTGTGATGTCCCGCTCCTCCAGATACTTGCGCACAAAGCCGTAGGCGGTTTTTTCCGCCAGAGTACCGATGGTACCGGCACGGAACACCTGTTTCTCGCCGAACATCTCCACGGCGTGGCGGTGGGCCCGGGCCTGATACTCTCCGGAGAAATTCAGGTCGATATCCGGCACCTTGCCGCCGCCGTAGCCCAAAAAGGTCTCAAAGGGGATGTCAAAGCCGTCCTTCACCAGCTTTTCTCCGCAGTTGGGGCAAACCTTATCCGGCATATCCGCCCCGCAGCCGTAGCTGCCGTCGGTGATGAACTCCGTGTGCTTGCACCGGGGGCAGCGGTAGTGGGGCGGCAGGGAGTTCACCTCTGTGATGCCCGCCATATAGGCGACCAGCGACGACCCCACAGACCCTCGGGAGCCCACCAGATACCCGTTTTCCAGGCTTCGCTGCACCAGCTTCTGGGCCGACATATACACCACATCGTACTTGCCCAAAATGCCGCCCAGCTCCACACGGAGCCGGTCTACGATAAGCAGGGGCGGATCCTCGCCGTACAGCTCATGACACTTGTTCCACACCATGTCGTGCAGCTCCTGCTCGGAGTTTTCCAGCCTGGGCGGAAAAAGCTGTCCCGGGGGCAGAAGCTCGATCTCCTCCACCATGTCCGCGATCATACGGGGATTGGTCACCACAACCTCATAGGCAGTCTCCTCTCCCAGATAGGCGAACTCCTCCAGCATCTCATCGGTGGTTTTGAAATAGATGGGCAGGCTCCTGTCCGCATCGGGGAACTTCTTGCTGGCCAGCAGAACATGGCGGTACACCTCATCCTCCGGCTCCATGAAATGCACATCGCCGGTGGCGCAGACAGGCTTGTGAAGCTCCCTGCCCAGCTTCACGATGGTACGGTTGAAGTCCCGCAGCTCCTCCTCGGAACGGGCCTCGCCGTTTTGCAGCATGAAGAGGTTGTTGCACAGCGGCTGGATCTCCAGATAGTCGTAGAAAGAGGCGATACGCTTGAGTTCCTCCCAGTCCTTGTGCTCCACCACCGCCCGGAACAGCTCTCCGGCCTCACAGGCGGAGCCGATGATAAGGCCCTCCCGGTGGGACGCCAGCTCGGTCTTGGGGATAATGGGGAAACGGCGGAAATACTGCAGGTTGGAAAGGGACACGAGCTGGTAAAGATGCTTCAGTCCCAGCTTGTTCTTGGCCAGAAGGATGATGTGCTTGGGACGGCGGTGGCTCTTGTTGCCCAGAGGACGCAGCTTCAGCATCTGCCCGTTGATCTCCTGCAGGCGGCCGATGCCCAGCTCCCGGCGCATTTTCCCAAAAAATGGAATAAGCATATAGCCCACCATGGCCGCGTCGTCGGATGCCCGGTGGTGGTTGAAGGCAGGCAGGTCCAAATGCTCCGCCACCACATCCAACTTGAATTTGCTCAACTCCGGCAGCAAATTCTGTGCCAGGATAAGCGAGTCCACATAAGTAGGGTCAAAGGCAAGTCCCGTCTGCCGGCAGCCCTCCCGAATGAAGCTGATGTCAAACTCGGCATTGTGAGCCGCCAACGGGCGACCATTCACGAACCGCAAAAACGCCTCCAGTGCGTCTTTCAGCGGGGGTGCATCGGCCAGCATGGCATCGGTGATGCCCGTGAGACCAATAATCTCCGGGGTCAGGTGGCGGTTTGGATTCACAAAGGTCTGGAACCTGTCCGTGATCTCCCCGTTTTTCAGCACCACGGCGCCGATCTCCGTGATGGCCTCCTTCATCACCTGCAGTCCCGTGGTCTCAATGTCAAAGCAGACGATCTCATCGTCAAAATCCTGATCCATAGGGCCGTGGACCGCCACACGGTCATCCAGATTGTTTACATAATATCCCTCCAAGCCGTAGAGGATCTTGATCTTCCCCTTGGCAGTGTGCCACGCATCGGGGAAGGCCTGCACCACGCCGTGGTCGGTGATGGCGATGGCCGGGTGGCCCCAGGAAATGGCCTCCTGAATGACAGCGGTGGGGTCCGTGAGGGCGTCCATATTGGACATACGGGTGTGCAGATGCAGCTCCACCCGTTTTTCCCGGGCGGTATCCTTCCGGGGTTCGTGGCTGATCTTCACGATGTTTATGGGGTTGAGCTGCATATCCTTGCCGTCCCTGGTCAGTTCCATGAAGCCCTGCACCCGCAGCCACATTCCCGGCGCAACGGCATTCTGCAAGGCGCCCAATTCCCTGGCCTGCATATATTTGCGGACGGTGACGGAGTTTTGGTTATCCGTTATGTCAAAGGTCAGGACCCACACCCCGGGCCGCCGGGTCTCGTGGCAGTCAAAGAAGAATACCTTGCCCTCCACCACCACGGTGCCCATCTTAGGGTTCAGCCCCTCCATGGAGATAGGTCGACCCTTGATGTGCTTGCCCAGCAGCACCTGCTCATCGCTTCTCCCCTTGGTGACAGAAACAAACCGCAGGCGCACCTGACGAAAGCCGTAATGCTCCTGCAGGAGCTGTTCCAACACCGTTTTCGCGGCGTCCGATACTTCCTCCCGGCACTCCACCTCCGCCTCCAGAGAGCGGCTCTCCCGATTCAGTTCTCCGGCCACGATTTTGGCGTCAGCCAATAAAGGCAGCAGGTTATGGGGCGGCAGAAAACTGCCGAAAAAGTCCAAAAATCCTATCTTATCCATGCTCAAAGTTTCTCGATTTCTTCCATCAATGCGTCCACCAGCTTGTCCTCCGGGACCTTATAGAGAATTTCGCCCCGGCGGAACACCAGCCCCTCGCCCTTTCCACCGGCGATGCCCACATCGGCGGCGGAGGCCTCGCCGGGGCCGTTGACCACACAGCCCATCACCGCCACGGTGATGTTCTTGTCACAGCCCTCCAACCGCCGCTCCACCTCCCGGGCAATGGGGATCATGTCATATTTCGTGCGGCCGCAGGTGGGGCAGGAGATGAGATTCGGCCCGAACCGCCGCACGCCGGAGGCGGAAAGGATCTGCCGGGCCGCCTTCACTTCCTCCACAGGATCCGCCGTCAGGCTCACCCGCACGGTGTCCCCGATGCCCAGGCACAAAAGACCGCCGATCCCTATGGCGGATTTTAAAACGCCCATGGTGGGTGTACCTGCCTCAGTGACGCCCAGATGCAGGGGGTAGTCCGTCTGCTCATGGAGCATCCGGTACGCCCGCATATTCACCGGTACGGCGGAGCATTTCACGGAGATGCAGATGTCGTCGAAATCGCACTCGTTCAGCAAGCGCACATGGCCCATGGCGCTCTCCACCAGAGCCTGGGCCGTGACGCCGCCGTATTTTCTCAGCAATTCCTTTTCCAGTGAGCCGCCGTTGACGCCGATGCGGATGGGTATGCCCCGCTCCCGACAGGCATCCGCTACCGCGCGCACCCGCTCCTTTGACCCGATGTTGCCGGGGTTGATGCGTATTTTATCCGCTCCCTGCTCCACGCAGGCAAGGGCCAGCTTATAGTCGAAATGAATGTCACACACCAGCGGAATGTGGATACGACGTTTGATCTCGCCCACGGCCCGGGCCGCGTCCATATCCGGCACAGCCACACGAATGATCTCACATCCGGCCTGCTCCAGCCGCAGGATCTGCGCAGAGGTGGCCTCCACATCCTGGGTGGGAGTGTTGCACATGGACTGGATGGATACAGCCGCGCCGCCGCCCAATGCAACGGTTCCCACCATGATCTGCTTGCTCATACTCTCTCCCCCATTATGTGAATAGTTTCCAGACATCGTGGAAGGTCACCGCCAGCATAAGCAGCATCAGCAAAACAAAGCCGGCAATGTGGACATAGTTCTCGAATTTCTGCGGGATCTTTTTCCGGAATACCAACATACACAGTGCGTTGATGAGGAGAAAGAATATCTTTCCGCCATCCAGCGCCGGCAAAGGCAGCAGGTTCATCACCGCCAAATTCACGGCGATCATGGCCGCCAGATACGCAATATTCCGCGCGGCAGCAGAGGTGGAGGCGCTGCTCTGTCCCACATCGGTGATAATGGTCACGATGCCCACAGGGCCGCTCACATCCTTGACGCCGGCCTGACCTGTCAGGAGCATCTTTATAGACAGGCGCACAATGCGCACAAAATCCGCGGCGTTGGCAAAACTCACCCGGAGCCGGTCGCCGAAGGTGGCCTGTTTCACCGCGAAATTCAGGCCGTATCCGGTGTAGACGCTGCCGTTTTTATCGGTGTATTCCTGCTGCGGCATCAGCACGCCGAAAAGCTCCATTTCCTCGCCGTTACGGAGGATCGTCAAGTCATGGCGGTCGTCCTGCCCCATCCCCAGAAGCATATTCACATCGCTGAAAACATAGATTCTTTCCCCGTCAATGGCGGTGATTTCATCTCCCGCCTGCAGGGTCTCCTGCAGGGGACACCCCTCGGCGAAGTCCGCAATGACAGGTGTAATAAACGCCTTCGCGCCCATGTAGAGGCAGAGGATGATGACAATCCCCGCCAGGAAATTCATCAGCGCGCCCGCGGCGAAAATCAGCAGCTTAGCCCAGAAGCCCTTGTTCTCCAGCGCCGCGGGATCATCAGAGGCCTCGTCCTCCCCCTCCATGGCGCAAAAACCGCCGAATGGCAGACAGCGCAGAGAGTAAAGCGTCTCGCCCTTTTGCTTTTTGAGGATGGCAGGACCCATGCCGAGGGCAAATTCATTCACCCGCACGCCGCAGGCCTTGGCAGTCAGAAAATGTCCCAATTCGTGGACAAATATCAGCACACCAAATATCAAAGCGCCAACAAGTATATATACAAATGTCGACATAGCCTCTCCGTTCCGACGCCTCCGGCGTCTGTCATTTTCGGGCAGCCTCACGGCCCATCCGGTCTGCCTCCAGTATATCCCCAAGGCTCGGCTGATATTTCACCGGCACCCGGAAAAGTGCTTTTTCCACCCGGCGGGGAATATCGTTAAAGCCGATCTCGCCCCGTAAGAATCGCGCTACGGCCACCTCATTGGCTCCATTCATGATGGCGCAGGCAGTGCCACCGGTCTCAGCGCACTGCCGGGCTATGCGCAGGCAAGGAAAGGCCTCCGTGTCGGGGGCGCTGAAGGTCAGCGGCCCGCAGGAGAGCAGGTCAAGCGTCTGATCCGGGGTCTCGGCCCGATAGGGATAGGTCAGGGCGTAACGGATGGGCAGCTTCATGTCCGGCGTGCCCAGTTGGGCCAGCATGGCGCCGTCCCGGAACTCCACCAGAGAATGCACGATGCTCTGGCGATGGATCACCGCCTCCACCTGCTTTAGCGGCAAGCTATACAGCCGCATGGCCTCGATGATCTCCAGACCCTTATTCATCAGCGTGGCGGAGTCGACGGTGATTTTGGCGCCCATGGTCCAGTTGGGATGCCTCAATGCGTCCGCCGCCGTCATTTTTTCCAATTCCGCAAAGGATTTGCCGAAAAAAGGCCCCCCGGAACAGGTGAGCAGCAGGCGCCTGATCTCACCCCGGTCCCGGCAGCCCTGCAGACTCTGGAATATGGCGGAATGTTCCGAATCCACCGGCACGATCTCCGCGCCGTATTTCTTTGCCTCAGCCATCACCAGTTCTCCTGCGCAAACAAGAGTCTCCTTGTTGGCCAGGGCGATGCGTTTCTTTTTGCGGATGGCGGAAAGAGTCGGCTCCAGGCCCACGCTGCCCATAACCGCCGTGACCACGGTGTCCGCATCCTCCAGCTCCGCCGCCGCTACAAGGCCCTCCATGCCGCCCACGACCTCCGTGGGGAGGTCGGAGAGACGTTTTCCAAGCTCCCGGGCCGCAGCCTCGTCAAACACGGCAACAAGGCACGGGCGAAAACGCCGTGCCTGCTGCTCCAATAAATCAATTTGCCGTCCGGCAGCCAGAGCTGTCACCGTAAGGCCCAGCTCCCGGGCCACTTGCAGCGTCTGCCGGCCAATGGAACCGGTGCTGCCCAAAACAGAAATACACTTGCTCATTCTTCTTACATTCCCGTGCTGCAGGCGATCATCCACACCACCGGAGCAGCAAAAATGACGCTGTCAAACCGATCCAATACGCCGCCGTGTCCCGGCAGCAGACGGCCATAGTCCTTGATGCCGCACTGGCGTTTGATGATGGAAAAGCTCAGATCGCCCAACTGACCCATGAAGGCTCCCACCAGGCCGATAACCATGCACCAGCCGATGGACAGGGGGTGCACCGTGACGAAAAAGAACACAATGCGGAAAATCACCATACCCAATACGCCGCCCACGAGGCCGCCCAGAGCGCCTTCCACCGTCTTCTTTGGGCTGGCCTTGGACGCCAACTTGTGCTTTCCGAAAGCCATGCCCGCAAACAGAGCCATCGTATCGCTCATAAAGGCGGCAACCAGGGGCATGAGGACCAGTCCGCCGCCAAATTCCAAAAGCCGCAGGCGCAGCAGGCAGGATAGTGCCAACGGAATGGCTATGCCACCCAGCAGTACAGTGCAGATATCCTGAAATGCCACGGCGTTTTCACGGCCGTACCACCGCACGGCCAGTAAAAACAGCAGCGCAACGGCGGCACACAGCAGCCAGGGCACCGCCGCAAGAACCGTACCCTGATACTCCTCCCGGCCCGAATAGGTGGCGAAAACAGTGCAAACAGCCATAAATCCCGCCAAAATCCAAAGCTGCTTTGTCTTTTCCAGGCCGCTCACCGCCGCCAGAAGCTCATGGGCACCGATAAGGCTCAGCACCGCCAGCAACGCCGCAGTGCCCCAATGGGGTGCCCAGCACAGCACCAAAAGCAGCAGCGGCACACCAACGACTGCCACCAGAATTCTCTGTTTCATAGCCTTGTTCCTCTTTATTCTCTCTTGATTTGCTCATTTTACACCGCCGAACCGGCGATCACGCTTCTGGTAGGCCACAATGGCAGCGTCCAGATCCGCCTCGGTAAAGTCCGGCCACAGCGTGTCGCAGAAATAAAACTCCGAATAGGCGCACTGCCACAGCAGGAAATTGGAAAGCCGCAGCTCGCCGCTGGGCCGGATGATCAGCTCCGGGTCGGGAATGCCGGCAGAATAGAGGTGCTTTTCAAAGTTCTCCTCCGTCAGCTCCTCCCCGGCAGCAACGCAGGCCCGGGCGGCATGGAGGATCTCGTCCCGACCGCCGTAGTTCAAGCAGATATTGGCCTGAAAACCGTGGACCCTCCGGGCCACTTCGTCGGCCTTATGGGCCAGGTCCCGCAGCTCCGGACTGAGCGCCGACAGATCACCGAAAAAGTGGAGCTTCATCTGATCCCGCTCCATGGTGTCGATGGCCTCCAGCATATACTTTTTCAGCAGGCCCATAATGGTGCCCACTTCGTCCGCCGGCCGCTTCCAGTTTTCTGTGGAAAAGGCGTACACCGTCAGGTACTCCACGCCCAAGGCCTTGCAGTACAGCGCGATCTTGCGAAAGGTCTCCGCTCCTACCTTATGGCCGGCAGTGCGAGGAAGGCCGCGCTTCTTCGCCCAACGACCGTTGCCGTCCATAATGATAGCGATGTGGCGGGGAAGGCGGTTTTTGTCCACCTGCCCCGCCTTGTGAGAGACTTTTTTTACAAACAGTCCCATCAGACAGACATCAGTTCCTTTTCTTTGTTTTCAAGGAGCTTATCCAGTTCCTTGCAGTTGTCGTCGGTGATCTTCTGCATATCCTTTTCTGCCAACTTCAGCTCATCCTCGGTAATCTCAGAGGCCTTCTGCATCTTCTTGAACTTATCCATGGCGTCCCGGCGGATATTCCGCACGGCCACCTTGCCGTTCTCGGCATACTTGTGGATCTGCTTCACCAGCTCTTTGCGGCGCTCCTCGGTGAGCTGAGGGAAGGAAAGACGGATGCACTTGCCGTCATTCTGGGGATTGATGCCCAGATCGGACTCCAGAATCGCCTTTTCAATTGCACGCAGCAATGAGCCGTCCCAGGGAGTGATGACCAGAGAGCGGGGATCGGGAGAAGACACGGAGCCAACCTGCTGGATGGGTGTAGGGGTGCCGTAATAGTCCACGGAGATGCGATTGAGCACAGCGGCGTTGGCCCGACCCGCGCGCACTGCGGCGAAATCACTCTTCACGGACTCGATGCTCTTCTTCATTTTTTCCTCGTAAATCTTGTATTCATCTTTCAGCATGGTTTTTATGCCTCCTTCACTATTGTTCCGATTTTTTCTCCACGCAGGACGCGGATGATATTCTTGGGATCCTTCAGAGCAAAGACCAACACAGGGATGTGGTTATCCATAGACAGGCTTGTCGCCGTGCTGTCCATGACGGACAGGGGGCGGGCCAGCACATCGTCATAGGGGATGGAATCGAACTTCTT
>SAMEA3663010__coassemble_255_pt1 | contig 24795 bp, 28 predicted proteins | sample SAMEA3663010__metabat2_high_PE_006 | metagenome-assembled genome bin SAMEA3663010 (sample SAMEA3663010) | pig gut metagenome | biome: pig gut; feature: pig-associated habitat; material: faeces | place: France | collected 2012 | reverse complement strand
ATACATCAAGGTGTCCAATATTTTAATGTCTACTTTTTAGGTATCATATCAACTTATACTTTTTAATTTTGCTCCCTAAAAACATACCGATCAAAACACCCAGAGCCAAGCCCAGCACAGCGTTTCCTAAAGTCTTCCCTACCCAATAGCCGGCCAGCATACCAATACCGATGCCCTCCATCATCCAGGAGTTTTGCTCATCCTTACCCTTGTCGGTGTGGCCTTTCCCCTTTTTGCGGAATAAGTCAATAATACCCGGTATTAATATGGCCGCAGAAATGCCACAAACGATCCATGGCAGGGCAGTCTGTACAGCTTCGCTCATAGTTTTCTCTCCATTCTTTTTTTCCGATATAATTTGCCTTCCGGATTCATATTTTCAAAAAAAGAGCCTCTGTCATAGGGCAGAGGCTCCAACGAATCAGTTTACTTTCTATCCAGCCAAGTAGGGCGCATATAGAGTTTAATGGGGTAGATCACCATATCATCCATAGCTTTCTCAGCTTTGACCTTTTCCAGCTCCGGCACCAACTTTTCAATGCAAGTATTGTAGGTGATGGGCACATTCAGTTCCCGGGACAGATCTTTACATAGCTTGTAGCCCTTGAGAATATCTTCCACTTTGGTTTCACGCAGTAGGTGTGTGTTGTTGATAAGCCCTTTAACTTTCAGTCCTGTTTCTGCTTCAATAGTTTGGATGTGGTATAAGGCGCCCTCCACGGTATCTGTTTCCGGGCGGTTGGCGTTGATCACAATGAGCATTTCACAGTCTGACTCGTCCACAAAGTACTTCTTGAACTGATTTAGCACCCGTGCGCCGGCGTTATCGCCGCCCACATCGGCAACCACGATGTAGTCTTTGTTCTCCAAGGGGGCCTTCATGCAAGCGGAAAGAGCCGGCAGATCCTCGGTAATATCATATCCAAAAGAATTGTGGTGCACGGCAATGTCCATATCCTCCAGGAACTCCTGCCGTTCCCTGCTGCGAAAGTAGGGATTGGCAATATCCATATCCAGGATAGCGACCTTATCAAATTGCTTTTTCAAGTTGATGACATGGTTCACGGAAAACTCTGTTTTGCCGCTGCCATAATGGCCTACAATAAGCGTAATTCGTTTCAAGGCAATTCTTCTTTCTTATTCTTTCCAAGCGGACAGAGCTGTCTTGTTGGCGGGAATCAGTTTTTCCTTCTTGCCGGTCATGGTCTTGGCCAGGACCTTGTCCATAATCTCCAGACTGACAACACCGGAAGCACGGATAATAGCGCCCAGCATGACCATATTTGCGGTCTTACCGTTGCCGACTTCCTGCTCAGCAATATGGGTGCAATCCACATAGTGGACATTCACATCGGTGCGGCGAGCCTTATAGTTGATAACAGAAGCGTTCACGAACAGATGACCGCCGGGAACCAGCATGTCCTCGAACTTATCAAGAGAAGGACCGTTCATAGCCACCAGCACATCACAGGAGGTGACCAGAGGAGAAGCAATGGGCTTGTCAGAAATGCAGACAGTGCAGTTGGCCGTACCGCCGCGCATCTCAGGGCCATAGGAGGGCATCCATGTGGCCTCTTTACCCTCGTACATTGCAGCGTAGGCCAACATCTGGCCGATCAAAAGCACGCCTTGGCCGCCGAATCCGGCCACAAAAACCTTTTTAGTAGCCATTTACTTTACCTCCTTGACTTCCTCGGGGCACTTGAACTGCTTCACAGGATAGTAAGGCATCATGTTCTCCCGCAGCCACTCCATAGACTTAGGAGCGGACAGACCCCAGTTGGTGGGGCAGATGGACAGGAACTCAACAAATGCGAAGCCCAGCTTCAGATCCTGCACCTTAAAAGCGCGGCGGATAGCGGATTTTGCTTTGCGGACATTAGCGGGCGAATCCAGAGATACACGCTCCACATACACTGCCCGGTCCTGGCAGGAGATCAGCTCACACATACGCATGGGCATACCGGCCTGCTCCACAGTGCGGCCTTCCACGCAGGTGGTAGCCTTCTGGCCGATCAGGGTGGTGGGAGCCATCTGGCCGCCGGTCATGCCGTAAATAGCATTGTTAATAAAGAAAGTGCAGAACTTCTCACCACGCTCAGCGGCGTGAATGATCTCGTTGGTACCGATAGAAGCCAAATCGCCGTCACCCTGGTAGGTAAACACCGGAGAGTTGGGATGCACGCGCTTAATGCCGGAGGCAACAGCGGGCGCACGGCCATGGGGAGACTCGATCATATCAACATTCATGTATTGGTGCGCCACAATGGAGCAGCCAACGGGAGAAACAGCGATGCAGTTGCCCAGGTCGCCACGCTCTTCCAGCACTTCCATAATCAAGCGATGAGCAATACCGTGAGTACAACCGGGGCAGTAATGCATCTCGGTCTCACGCATACCTTTGGTATATTCAAATACGGGCTTCAACTTACTTCACCTCCATAATCTTCTTGGTCCGGTCAACGATCTCCTGGGGATCCAGCAGCATACCACCGACACGGTTAATGAGGCTGACGGGCAGCTTGCATTCCACGGCCAGTTTCACATCATAAATCATCTGGCCCTGAGACAGCTCCACAGAGATGATGTGCTTAGTGGTGTTGAAGTCGATCTCCTTAAAGGCGTTGTTGGGGAAGGGCCACAGGGTCTTGGGGCGAATTAAACCGACTTTGATGCCCTCGTTGGTCAGAATCTCCATAGCCTCCATAGCAATACGAGAGGTGGAACCATAAGCCACGAACACAACCTCGGCGCCGGCAAGATCACGGGACTCCCAATCCTGCAGCTCTCGCTCGGCCTTCTCATACTTGGGCCAATACTCGTTGATGTAGTTCTCCAGCAGCTCCTGCTTGAGCCAAACAGAGTTGATAGCATGACGGTCTCTCTTGTTTTTGTGGCCGGTCAGAGCATAGGGCTTAATCATGGGGATCTCGTCCTCGGTGGGAGCAGCCTTAGCCTCGGGCATCAGAACAGGCTCCATCATCTGGCCCAGCATACCGTCGGCAGCGATGATGACAGGATTTCTGTACTCATCAGCCAAATCGAAAGCCTTGCCGATCATGTCAATGGCTTCCTGAATGGAGTTGGGAGCTAAGACGATGGTATGATAGTCACCGTTAGACCCGCCGCGGGTGACCTGATTATAGTCAGCCTGGCCGGGCTGGATGGAACCAATGCCGGGACCTCCGCGCATGACGTTGATAATGACAACGGGCAGCTCTACAGAGCAGAGCAGACCAATGGACTCCTGCATCAGAGCAATACCGGGAGAAGAAGAGGTGATGAGCACACGGCCGCCGGCAGCAGCAGCTCCGTAAGCCATGTTGATCGCGCCCAACTCGGACTCAGCCTGAATGAACGCACCACCGGCCTTCTTCAGCTCTCTGGACATATACTCGGGAACCTCGCTCTGCGGGGTGATGGGGTAACCGAAATAGTATCTGCAGCCGGCGTTGATAGCGGCGGCAGCGAAGGCTTCGTTACCCTTCATTAATTTCTTTTCTGCCATTTCTTTGTTACCCTCCTACTTATTCCTCAACATAGACATTGATAATGCCGTCCGGGCACATCAATGCGCAGCTGGCACAAGCAATACACTTGTCCGGATCCGTCACGCTGATGGGATGATAGCCCTTTCTGTTCACGGCAACATCATCAAGCTTCAGGATCTTCATAGGGCATGCGTTCACGCAAAGTTCACAGCCCTTGCAACGGTCTGCTCTGAAAACCAGTTTTCCTTTCTTTGCCACTTGACTCACTTCCTTTTCTGTTTTCCGGCGGAAAATAATCTCCACCCGATGATTATATTATAACGAAAAATGGCAGGACAGTCAACGAAATTAATTCCCATGTAATTGTTTAAATCAAGATTTCATCTATTTACTTAAAATTGAGAATAAATTTTGTGCAAGTTTTTTCGCCGTTTATTCTGCAGAAAGTCTTGTTGCACATGGTTTCTCATTGTGAAACAAATTGTTGACATTCTTGAAGAGTATTGCTATAATTTACTAAAATAGGAGGTGGGGCCTATGAGTTCCTTTTGCTACCATGTGGGTCAGCGTATAAAAAAGTACAGAAAAAGCCGGGGATATACCATTGAGCAGTTCTCGGCCATGATCAATAAGAGCAAGGCAACGGTCTCTAAATATGAAAATGGAACCATTACCATTGATATTGATACACTCTACGTTATTTCTCAAAAACTGGACATTGATCTAAAATGTTTTCTGGACTACCAGCCCCCGGTCCTGCGTAATGAGCCGGTGCTGCCCAAGAATTTTTATTTTAATCAGCCCCGAGCCTATATGTACTTCTTTGACGGCCGCATCCGTCAGATCGTCCGTTCCTTGCTGTGCTTCTCCCCTTCCACGGCCGGCGAGTCCGTAGATGTGATGCTCTATGTAGGTGTAGAGGATTTTTCTAATCCAGATCGATGCCAGCATCTGTTCACCGGCGAAATGAAGGCTTTTGATACCATTACTCACATGGTGTTGAATAATCAGATCAATGATGCCGAAAAAATGTACATCTGCATGCTCAATCCTATGCAGACCCGCACCCCGGCCATCGGCCTCCTCTCCGGCATCGGCAGTACGCCTTTCTTTGCGCCCATAGCGCTCAAGACCCTGATTTCCAAGGAGCCGCTGGAGGAGAATGACCGCCTGCTCAACACGATAAAGCTGGATAAGGACGACTATCACCTACTGAAATACTACAATATGATGGTGGTCAATCGTCCCGCTGCGCAGTTTTTAGAATAATATTTTCACTTTAGTGCCGGATCTAAGATCCGGCACAATCTCTTAGCTCATTTTCTGTATTTCACGCTTCAGTCGCAGGATGATCCGCTTTTCCAGACGGGAGATATAGGATTGTGAGATACCCATTCTGTCAGCCACTTCCTTTTGGGTCATCTCCTTTTTTCCTCCTAAGCCAAAGCGAAGTGTGATAATATCGCGTTCTCTTCTGGATAGTTTTCCAACAGCATCCCGTAGCAGCTTCCTGTCCACATCTGCTTCTATGGGTCGCATTACTGTATCTCCATCTGTGCCCAGCACATCACTAAGAAGCAATTCTTTTCCGTCCCAGTCTGTACTCAGTGGCTCATCAAAGCTGACCTCAACCCTTTGACCGGCATTTTTTCGCAGATACATGAGGATCTCATTCTCAATGCATCGGGAGGCGTAGGTGGCCAGTTTGATGTTTTTATCAGCCCGGAAAGTATTGATGGCTTTTATCAGGCCAATGGTACCAATGGATATAAGATCTTCCATATTTATTCCTGTGTTCTCAAATCTTCGAGCCAAGTAAACCACAAGCCGCAGATTCCGTTCAATCAGCGTCTGTCGCACGGAAAAATCTCCCTGTCCCATTCGGGCGATCAGCTCTGTTTCCTCCGTTCTTGTTAATGGTTGCGGAAGCGTATCGCTGCCGCCTATGTACATGACCTTATCCGGCCTGGCGATCCGCAGCAGCCAGATCCACATCCGCCTCAGCAGCCTTTTCAATTCTCTCCTCCCTTTCAGATCCGCCCCACAGGGCGCAGTATCCTCCCCCGTCGCTCACCGGCCCGGTTGATAGGGCGATAAGCGTATGGGGAATTTTTCTGCGACGAAGCACAATGTAATCACTGCGCACAGCCAGCAACAGACCTGACTCCGTACCCACACTGCAAAAAGGCAAAAGAGTAAAACGCAGTTCACTCCCGGCGGCATAGAGCCTTTCCATGGTCTCTTCCGGCGAATATTTTTCCATAAGTATCCGCACGTCCATTTCCGGCAACAAATCCAACAGAGCCGACTGCTCCATCACCAGCACCGGACGTCCATCAACCGGATTCCTCAGTGTATTACCTGTATCATGAAGTGCTGTAAAGCTATTTACCTTTCCATTTATGGACACCTGAACAGTCATCAATTCGCCTCCTCCATGCCTGGCTCCCTGCCGAAAGAGTAGATGCAGCACAACGGATAAGACTGCTGTTCCACCCAAAAGCAGTTTCCAATCAATTTCTGCCCGATAGATCTTCCCCAACAGCAACTCCGGCGCGCCAATGCAGAATCCAACAGCCAGAACGATTCCTGCCAATGCCCCGGACAGCAGGAAGAACAGACCAATCAACTTGATTATGTGCCGTTCTCGGCCAAAGGCAATCCAAGCCATACCCGCGCCGACAGCAATTTTACACACCGGATGTGACAGCCAGATAAGCCCCGGCAGAAAAATTGCGGATGCATACAGGCCCCCTCCTGCAGAACACAGCAGAAAGCGTAGGCGGCGCAGGGGAGTTCCTGCCAGCTTTGCCGCTGCTAACAGTAGCAGATAATCCACCGCAAGATTCAACACAAATACACGGTCTAAATAAATACTCATATGTTCCACCTCCCTGCCTGCCCATTGATTATATCGCTGCCCGAGCGTAAAATCCGTCATATCCGGGCGCAAAAAAAGTACCCCGCCGGAATTGGCGGGGTACAAAGCGCAAGATGCGGCAGTTTTGGCTCAGAAAGCCTTCCCTTCACAGCCCAGAACATCCACGATCTTGTGGGACACCATGTCCTCAATAGCCTGACGGGCAGGCTTGAGATACTGGCGGGGATCAAAGTGATCCGGATGCATAGTCAGGTATTCGCGGATAGATGCGGTCATGGCCAGCCGCAGGTCGGAATCAATATTGATTTTGCATACAGCCATGGAAGCGGCCTTACGAAGCTGATCCTCCGGTACACCGATTGCTCCGGGCATATTGCCGCCGAACTTGTTGATCTTTTCCACAAATTCCTGGGGAACGGAGGAAGACCCATGCAGCACAATCGGGAATCCGGGCAGCTTCTTCTCTACTTCCTCCAGTACGTCAAACCGGAGCTGAGGCTTGGTGCCGGGCTTAAATTTGTATGCGCCGTGGCTTGTGCCGATAGCGATGGCAAGGGAATCGCAGCCGGTCTTGGAAACGAACTCTTCCACCTCCTCGGGACGGGTGTAGGAGGACTCCTCGGCAGACACATTAACCTCATCCTCAATTCCGGCCAAAGTGCCCAACTCAGCCTCCACTACTACACCGCGGTCATGCGCATACTCCACCACCTGACGGGTCAGCGCAATATTTTCGGCAAAAGGCTTAGAGGAAGCGTCGATCATAACAGAGGTAAAGCCATCGTCGATGCAGCTCTTGCAGATCTCAAAGCTGTCGCCGTGGTCCAAATGGAGGCAAATGGGCAGACCGGTCTCGATGACTGCGGCCTCTACCAGTTTCATCAGATAGGTGCGGTTGGCATAGCTGCGAGCACCCTTGGACACCTGCAGGATCACCGGAGCCTTCAGCTTGGCGGCAGCACCGGTAATACCCTGAATGATCTCCATATTGTTCACATTGAATGCGCCGATGGCGTAGCCGCCCTTATAGGCTTTTTCAAACATTTCCTTAGAAGTAACCAGAGGCATAATTGTATTCTCCTTTTCATCATTATTTCTTGAGTCGAACAGTCTCCATTACATGCAGTAAATTGTATCATATTTTTTTTATTTTGCAAGGGTTTGGCGTTTACTTTTTGAAGATTTCATGGTAAAATAGAATAACAAAAAAGTATCAAAATATTCCAATACTTTTCATTTTAGGAGGATTTTGTTTCATGAATGTACTAAAAGGAGCCTGTATCATCGGGCAGTCCGGTGGCCCCACATCCGTCATCAACGCCAGTGCATACGGCGTGATTGATACCGCGCTGAAAAGCGGAGTTATTACCCGCGTTCTGGGTGCTGAGCACGGCATCAAGGGCGTTCTGAATGATCGTCTGTTTGATATGGGACTGGAGGATCCCGAGGAATTGCGTTTGCTGAAATACACCCCCTCCTCTGCCCTTGGATCCTGCCGCTACAAGCTGGCTGATCCCGCCGTGGACGACACGGATTACAAGAAGATTTTGGAGATCTTCAAGAAGTATGATGTCCGGTATTTCTTTTATAACGGTGGTAACGACTCCATGGATACCTGCAATAAGATCAACCAGTATATGCAGTCTGTGGGCTATGAGTGCCGTGTAATGGGCGTGCCAAAGACCATTGATAACGACCTTTTCGGCACCGATCACTGCCCCGGCTACGCTTCTGCCGCCAAATATATCGCCACCTCTTTCATGGAGGTATATCTTGATTCCCATGTATACGATACCGGTATGATTGTCATAATGGAAATCATGGGCCGTCACGCGGGCTGGCTGGCCGCCGCCTCCGCTTTGGCCAGCGAATACGGCGCAGGCCCCGACCTCATTTATTTGCCTGAGACCGATTTTGATATGACAAAGTTTATCAAGGACGTCAAGCGTGTCTATGCCGAAAAAGGCAACTGCCTGGTAGCTGTGTCTGAGGGCATCCACTATGCCGACGGCGGTTTTGTGTCCGAGGCTAAGGTTGCTAAGGCTGATGGCTTTGGCCACGCGCAGATGGGTGGATTGGCCGCCATTTTGGCTCAGGTCATCAAAGAAGAGACCAACGCCAAGGTTCGCGGTATTGAGCTGAATCTGCTGCAGCGCTGCGGCGCACATTTGGCCTCTGAAACAGATATTGAGGAGTCCTACATGGCAGGAAAAGCGGCTGTAGAGAATGCCATCGCAGGCATAAACGGCCGCATGATCGCCTTTGAGCGCGGCATCCAGAATGGCCGGTACGCCTGTAAAACCAAACTGGTGCCGCTAATGGAAGTGGCCAATGTGGAAAAGAAGATCCCCCGCGAGTGGATCAATGAGGACGGCACCGGCGTCACCCATCGCTTTATTGAATATGCTCTCCCCTTGATTCAGGGTGAGCCGGATCTGCCCAAGCAGGATTCCCTTCCCCGCTTCGCCAAGTTGAAAAAAATCCTCGCTAAGTAAAGCTACATAAAAAACGGCAGCCATTGGGAGAGACGCATAACGAAGTAATTATATAGGATACGGTGCAGTCTCTGAAAAGGGGCTGCACCGCGTTCTGCTTTATGCAGAAGTCTTGAACTGCTGCGGGTTTTGACGGATATCCTCCATTGCCGCCTGCATCTCTTTTTCCGTAGGAATAGAGAATAGTCCAACGGCAGTGAAGTAAATATCGACCTTGACCTTCTTGGTTTCCTTATCCTTGCTGTGAACCTCGATGCGCCGAATCAGCGCATTAACGATATCCGGCGTAAGCTGTCGAATGTCCGTATAATCCCGCAGTGCTTTCATCAGCAGCCTCAAATCCACCTTGGTTTGCTCCGCTTCCAACAGATTTTTCTTACCGTCAGCTACGAGCTCCAACAGATCCTTCTGCTCCTTTTCGTAGTTGGCGGTCATTTTTGTGAAACGCTCATCGGTGATTTTTCCGGAGATATTCGCTTCAAACAACCCTTCAATGGCTTTATCGATTGCTTGGATGCGCCGTTCACTGGTGGTAATGACCTGCTTCAGCTTCTGCACCTCGGACTGTCGTGCAGCGGTGTTGTTTTTCGCCAGCAGATACAGGAAAATCGGCTCATAGCACCGCACAAAGTCTGCGAGACTACCCACCGCTTCCGCCACGATCTGCTCCAGCACCACATTGCGGATATAATGAATATTGCAAGTCCCTCGTCCGGAATTGTAGTTGGCGCAGCGGTAAAATTCCTGATTGGGTTTTAAGCTCTTGGCGGCACAGAAATGAAGCTTGGCTCCGCAGTCGGGGCAAAACAGCAGGCCTGCAAACAAGCTCGCCCGTCCGGTTTTCGTATTTCTGCGTTTATGGCTGCGAAGCTCCTGCACACGGTCAAACAGCTCTTCGGATATGATCGGCTCCTGCATATTCGGAATGATTTGCTGCTCCGCTACGGGGTTGTAGATCTTCTTGTGAACTTTGAAGCTGACCGTTGTGCTTTTGAAGTTTACCGCGCACCCGGTGTACTGTCTGTTTTCAAGAATGTGTTTTACAGCCTCGTCTGCCCATAGATACGGATTTGCCGGAATTGGGTTGCGGGTAGCTCTGCCTACGCTGGCATAATATGCCGTAGGCGTGAGAATCTTTTCTCTTTCAAGGTCACGGGCAATTTGTGATGGGCCACGCCCCGCAAGGCATAGGTGGAATATCCTTCGTACCACCTCCGCAGCAGGCTCGTCAACGATCCACTTTTCTCTGTCCTCCGGCGACTTTTTGTAGCCGTATGGAACAGTGGAAGATACCCGTTTGCCGTGTTCCGCCTTACTCTTCCAGACCGCACGAATCTTCTTGCTGGTCTGCTCGGCATACCACTCATTGAAAATGTTGTAGAATGGCATCATCTCCAAGCCGGTTTTGGCGGCCGTGTTCACATTTTCTTGGATGGAAATGAAGGTCACACCAAGGGACGGATAGACGATCTGTGTCAGCCGTCCCATTTCCACCTGCTCACGACCAAAGCGGCTGAGGTCCTTCACAATGATCGTACCAATCAAACCGTCCTCTACCATTTTCTGCATCTGCTGAAAGCCTTCCCGCTGGAAGGTAGTGCCGGATACGCCGTCGTCTACAAAGAATTGCGTGTTCCGATAGCCTTCCCGACGGGCGAAGTCCTGTAAAATCTGCTTTTGATTCGTAATGGAGTTCGACTCCATATCCTTATTATCATCATCCACGGACAGGCGGCAGTACAGTGCCGTAATGAGTTCTTCCTTTTGCCCTTTGGTTTTGTTTGCTGTTGCCATAATAAAATGCTCCTTTCTGACAACCGGGCATAGCAAAGACAAGTGTATTTTACTATGCCCGGTTGCCTTTTTCGATTATGCGGTTATATCAGATTTTGCGAGAGCAGCAGGTCACGGAACTGCTGCAGCACGCTTTGCTTACCATCGGTACTGAAATGGGTGGATATCTCATAGACCGTGCCGCCGATTTTCATTGTGTAATTGCCGATGCCGTAACGCTGTAATTTTCCGTCCTCAATACGCTCTCCGGTGCTGTCAGGAAGGAACGCATCAACATACACAAAATCCTCGGCGCTTTCCATTCGTGGCGGTGTAGGTAGCCATATCAGGTTGGGATTCACAATCATTTCTTCAGTTTTAATATTCATCTGCGCACCTCCTTATCGCTCCCGCTCGGTTCGTCGGCGGTAGTCCCGCTCGCAGAGCTTCACCACGGCATCCTCAATCTGGGCGGCGGTATAGCTTTGCGGGAAATACTTTCGGATGCGCTCCATTGGGATTTTAAGGCGGGCCTTCTGGTTAGCTTTTTCCTCCGACATAATGGTTTGAATGACCGCCGTGGTGAGCGTCCCCTCCCGCTCAGCCCTGTGCATCCGCCACGCCTGCGAATAGGACGGGGTGCAATCGTTCATTTCGCACTGTTCCAGCACCTCCCGCTGGATGGATTCGTCAAGGAACGAAAGCTCCACACCGACAGACAGGGCGATTTCACCCTCGTCCATCTTTTCAAGGAACTCAGGGATGAGATAGGTCAGGCGGATATAGCGCCGTACCTGAGATTTGCTGTCATCGGACTGCTGTGCAATAATCTCAGCGGTTTCCAACTTCCGACCAACTTGGTCGGAAGTTAGGTCGGAGCGGTGTCCTTGTCTGCTCATTGCTTCCAGTTTCATTCTGTACGCAAACGCCTTTTCAGAGGGCAGAATATGCTCTCGGTGTAGATTACTATCCACCACTGCAATGGCGGCGGCATCCCGGTCAAGGGCATAAATTAAGGCAGGGACCTCGGTGATCCCTGCCTTTTGTGCGGCGTGCAAGCGGCGGTGGCCGCTTACGACTTCATATTCATCTGTATTTTCTATTGGTCGGACGATCAGCGGCGAGAGAACGCCTTGTGTCTGTATGCTTTCGATCAGCGTGTTCATCTCGTCATCGTCCCTGACCTTGAACGGGTGTCCGGTAAAGGGATGCAATTTTTCTACCGGAATTGCCACCGGATTTTTCATCGTATTTTTCATTCTATCTACCTCTTTCTTTGTATCTTGCACGGGCTTTTTTCTCCAGCTCGTGCTCTTGTTTTAATAGTTCATACAGGTGCGGAGATTTCTCTAAAATCCTCTCCGCACGGCGAAGCCGCTCCCTTACAGGCTTCATCTGTCTGGATACCGCCTTGCGGCGTTCCTTGTTTTGCGCCTGTTCCTCCGGCGACTTGGGGCGGCGTATGCGGTTGCTGATGCCGCTGCGCTCACGCTCCAAAGCGGAAAGCTCTGACTTGGACTGCTCAATATTTGCTTGCAGGTCGGCTGTCGTATGGATACCGTGCTCCTGTAAGAAGTGATAGTCGGCAACCAGCTCCTTCAAATCCTTTTCAGCCGCCCGCAGATCCGGCGACAGTAGCATTACATCGGCAAGCTCGGCGACGATTTGGATCACCGTTATGACAAGATAAAACACCGCATCCACCAGAACGGTGGCGGTGTCATAGCTGTGCTCAACGGAGAAGCCCAGCTTTCGCAGCTCGTCCTCCAGCGGAAATTTCTTCGGCCTGTATGGTGGACGATACACCAAGGTGAACAGCTGATAGCGGTTTTCAGCGTTCTGTCGTAGCTGTGCGTTGACACGCTCCTTTGAGAAGCCCATACTATTCAGCCGCACGGCACGCTCCCAATGCTTTGCCTTGACCGAAAAATGCACAGGGTCAAGCGTATAACCGAGCGCAAAAAGCTGGTCTTCAAATTCTCTCGGAGAGGTGGCAAAAGACAGGCAGTATTCCACATCCTCACGCAGATAGTCCCGATGTGTTTTTCTGCCTGCTTTGTGAACCCAATATTCCTTTTTCTTGCTCTTGCTGTAAAATTCGCTGTTTTCCAATACCGACAGCTCGTGCTCCCGGCAGATTTCATCGGAGATTCTACGCAGCTCCTTGTGGTCGCCGATTTTGTTTTTGAACTTTGCGCCGTCCTTAAAGGACACGGGATTCACAACAAAATGGCAGTGAACATTGTCGGTGTTCAGGTGGACGGTAACGAGCACCTGATACCGGTCGCCCCACATCTTTCTTGCTGTTTTCTTTCCGATTACAAAGGCTTGCTCCGGCGTGACCTCGCCCTTACGAAAGCTCTGAATGCCGTGGTAGCCGACGACTTTTCCACGCAGACCGAATCGCCGCTGCACAGCGATCATCTCGGCATAGGCGTTCTGTGCCGAGCAGTTGATACCGCCGACAAACATTTTGCGGTCGGTTTTATCATCGTTCTCTGCGTAACGCAGGGCAGCATACAAATCCTCGTCCAGATATTCCGGTGCGGTGGTCTTGTCGGGATTGTCGGCGTAGTCCAGTGTGGCTTTGAGGTTTTTGAACACAGGCCAGAATCCTGTCACCGCCATACCGCATCACCCCTTTTCCGGCAGCAGGAATTCTGCTGTGATCTGCTTCAGCACCGTGTAAATTTCTTTGTCCAGTTCCGGTGAACTGGCTTTATCCGCAAGCTCGCCCAGCTTTTCAAGGCAAGCAAAAAGAGCGTCAGGCGGAACCGCTCTCGGTTCGTACCCCAACGCTCTTTGCTTGACATATTCGGTTGTACTCAGCCCGCATTTTCGGGCTTTGGACTGGATTTTCTCTTTTTCCTTTGCCGTCACACGGACGGCAATACGAACATCTTTCCCCATACGCATCTCTCCTTTCGGGGGATTGGGGGCTGCGCCCCCAAAGAGGCAGCCGATTTCGGCTGTGATTGGGACTTTTGTGGCACACAAAGTCCCTGCTTGCTATACCGTGAGACGCACCCCGCAGGGCATAAAGAAAAGCGGCTGTCAGATACCGAGATTTCAGCGAATTTCTACGCTGCACGATACTGAAAGTCGCTTTCTTGCCCCTTGGGATACATCTTGTTTTTGAGCCATAATGGCTCTGATTTTGCTGCAAATACTGCAATTTGAGCCACATATCGGCGTTTTGGCTCAGCCGAACATTTCAAGGTCATCCAGCACACTCTTTGCATTTTCGGCTTGCTGCTCCTCGGTCAGCTCCGATTGTACCGGCTCAAAAACAGGAGGTGCCGCAACAAACGACATCTCCTGTAGTTCCTCCCGTATGACCTGCCGAATGTCCTCTAGCAAAACCCCATTTGTGGATGTCTGCCGCTGCATTTCATTCAGAACCGCCGTTATCATAAATGCGTTGCGAGATTTATCCAGCGCCTGTAAATATTGTGCGGCGTTCGCCTCTTTTGGCTTGTCCAAATCGAACCGCACATTGATCCGATATTTGCTCATTTCTTCGCCTCAGCCTTCATCTGCGCCTCGGCCATATACTCATATCCCTTTGCGGCGGCGCAGATGTCCTCGACGAATTTCACCCGATCAGCGTTAAACTTATAAAAGTTCTTCACAAGGCAGCCGCCTCCGCCGGTCACATACAAGGTTATCGTGCTTTCGTCATAGCCGTGCTCGCGCAGCCTGCGGAATATATCCCGCACATACTCGGCGGCGACGCCCTTGATGATTTTCAGGTCGGCAGGCGCAATATTTGCCGTACCGGTGATCAGCACCTCGTCGATGATGGCGTCGTTGATCTCCCGCTGCGTTTTCTGCATAAACGCCTCACGAACGGCAAGGGTACACTGGTAAGTCCCGAATTTCTCGGTGAACATTTTGCCCTGCTGCGGCTTGCCGTTGATCATATACAGGGTGTTCATTGTGCCGTTGCCGATGTCGGCTATCAGGTTCACGCCTTTAAGCGCCGTTGCGAAACTTGCAATGGCGGCGTAGCCCTGTGGATAGATACGCACATCGTCAATATAGAGGTGGTAGTCCGCCTTTTTGTAGGAGAACTCCACCTCTGCATTTTTCATCAGATATGCTCTAAAATCTGCCTTTTGCCCGCTTGTCCAAGTCAGAGGCAGACCGGCGGCAACCACAATGTGCGCCTCGGTAAGATTTTCGGCTTTCAGCTCCTTGGCGATGGCCGCAAGAGTCAGCACATAATAATCCTCGTCCTTGATCTTGTCCGGCACAAACTCCTTGTGCCCCTCGCCGATGAGATAATACCTGCCGCCGTAGACCAGCATATCCGCCGTGAACAGTGGCTCGTGGTCATATGCGGTGATGCCGGTGGGAAAACAGCAATTTGCCGTTTTCATATTCCCGTACCCGTGGTCGATGCCGATGATTTTTGTGTTGTGGATCGTTTTCATCATAAGTCCTTTCCTGCGCATGGCGCATTTCAAAATATTTCGGATAACTCTTTTTCGGGCGGTTATCCATTGATCCCGTTTTGCCGTAAGATTTCTGTGTACAGTTCCTTTTCAGCCGGTAATACCGCTTTCAGAAAATAGTTGCAGTAGATACCGTACCGAGAAATGAGCTGCACGCATTTCGTTTCCTCACCATCATCCAGCAGCAGACAGTTGCCCTTATAGCAATTACAGCAAGCTTTGCGCACAAGGGCGTTGATTTTTGTCCGCTGCTTCGGCGTGATTTTGAGTACCATAACATAAACCTCCTTTCCGCTTTTCGGGCAGCAAAAAGCCGCCGAGTGTGATCTCGACGGCTCGATGACTGCCTTCTGTATATTGAATAGGGGAAACGGCTGAAAAGGGTATGTTTATAGCAACACAGTAAAAATGCTGTCCGCAACATCGGGAAAAAGCCTTGAATATCAGGCGCTTTTCTGCTACAATTATATAGAACAAATGTTTCTATTTGGCGATTCGGAGAAAAAACATCTTGGCTTTTTATCGCCGCAAGACCGGTTTATGGGACACTTGGCTTGATAAAATATAGAAGGAGGCAGGGCGTATGAGCGATGGACTTGGCTTTCTTACTGCCGTTTACCGGGACGGTCGTGTACATATAGGCGGCAAAAGCTACCCGGCAGGAACCTTTGCGGTGCAGCTTTTGAATCAGTATTATAAAGATGACACGGCGGCGAGGATCGCCGTGTTCCGGCAAAGTAACTGGAATGTACAGGAGCAGCTATGTGCCGGGTATCTGAACGAAACAGATTTTATTAAGGCCGGAAAGGAGATTCTGACAATTCTGCAAACCCTGCCAAAGCTAAAGCCTTTTTCCTCCTTGGACATTGCAGCGGAGAAGCAGCGAATTGCAGAGCTATTCACGGAAGGCAACGCTGCTGCCCTTTCCGACTATCTGCGGCGCAGGGCAGCAATAGCACAATTCGATGGTGTGTTCCCTCCTGAATACGATAAGGCTCTATTCAAAAATGGCGAAACGATGTGCGCAACCGTTTTGAGTACCCTCCGTTTTTATGATACCATCCCGGAGGACATGCGCAAGGCGTTTGAGCAATTTAAGAAATTCGCTTCCCGTGTAGACGAAGCCGACCGATTTGATGAGCAGCATTTGCTGCCCATTGCTACGGAGATATTCGGGACGAATTCATTTCCCTTGCACACGGAATATATTGCTCTCCCGAAACGGCGAAACAGTCGCATCCTTGTCACTGCCCGAAGAATGACCTTTGAGAGCTATTACAGCTTTGTGCTGACGGACTTCTTTGAAGGACTGCACCACGGGCATTACCCGAGGCAGTGCGAGGTTTGCAAGCAGTATTTCCTGATGCAGAGCGCACGGCGGCAGAAATACTGCACCTATGGCACGGCACCGGAGTTGTATCACGGTGAAAAAATCAGCTGCCGCCGGTACGCCATCATTCAGGGCAAAGCGGAACGGGCAAAGGATAACCCGCTGAAAGCCGCCTATGACCGCCGCTGCTCGGCGATTCGCTCCGAAAAGAGCCGGGGAACGATCTCTGCCGAGTTTGCGCAGGCGGCGCAGGAAATGGCAAAGCGCCGGTTGGAACAGGCGGAGGAGGACGATGCCTACGCCAAAACAAGTTATTATGCAGATTTGGAGCGCGCCAAGCTGTACGCCGACACGGACAAAAGAATGAAATGACAGGAGGTGCATCTGGTGTCCGAAGAACAGAATGAAGTTTTAGAGCAACAGCGGTATCTTTTGGAGCGCCGGATGTACCGCCTTGACCCTGCGCCGCCGAAGCTGCCAGCCCAGGAATACATCGTCCGCTATCTCACCGAAAAAGAGGAAAAGTATCTGGCTTGGTATCTGCACGATCAGGAACCTGCGCTTAATAAACTGGCGCAGGCCGCCTGCGAGCGATACGCTATGACGGAGCATTTTGCGGATATCAAACAGGCGGCGGTGTGCGGTATCCTGGCCGCCCTTCAAAAGTACGATCCGGCTGTCGGCGCACCGTTTGCCGCTTTTCAAAAGCGGTATATACAGGACGGTATTGATGATTATATCCGCACGGCGCAAAGCGGGGTTATCACCATGACGGCAGACACCTATCCTGTCCTGCGGCGCATTATGGCGATTTACCATCTAAACGGCGATGATTGCAGTGACAGCAGCATTCAGCGAATTGCCGATGAAACCGGAATGGGGGAAAAGAGCGTCCGCAAGTACATTGCGATAGGCACGCTGAATGAACGCCGAGTAGATTTTTACCGGCAGTACGATGAGGACGGCGAGGAAACGGCGGAAGACATTTCGGTGGACACCACCTCGCAGCCGGACAAACTGTATTTTCGGGCGGTGCTATATGACGCACTGCACGAGGCTTACGACAGCCTGACCTACCGGGAACAGCGCACGGTTGCCAAGCATCTTGGCTTCTGCGATACCTGCTGGTCGGTCAGGGAAGCAGTGCTGATAAACGGCGAAATCGAGTACAAGTCCATAAAGCCCATGACCTTTGAAGAAATCTCTTACTCCGCCAGCCGCAGGTCTGATAAGGCCTCCGAGCGGACTTATAATAACGCCTTAGAGAAAATGAGAAAAACGCTGCTTTTCCATCTTGAACTGTGGCAATAAATCAAACCATATAAACGCAAAAAGCCCCGATGAGTACAGAGAAAATCTGAAACGCATCGGGGCTTTCGTTTATATCCGCACATTCGATTCTTGTCACTGCTTTTTCTACAATGAACAGTGACAATTTTTGTTTTCATACTTTTCGAGTAGAATATTAAAAAATGCTCGGAGGTAAATACGCAATGGAAGGACGAGTTATTACGACAGAGATGATTGCTGAATTCAAAGATCATCTGATCTTGGAAGAACGGAGTGCAGCAACCATTCAGAAATATATTCGGGATATCAAGGCATTTGCGAAGTACGCAGAAGGAGCGGTCACAAGGGAAACTGTCATTGCTTACAAGAAGCACTTGCAGGAGCATTACGCCGTGCGGAGCGTTAATTCCATGCTGGCCAGCATCAACAGTCTGTTTGTGTTTCTTGGCTGGCACGATCTGAAGGTAAAAGCCCTGAAGCTGCAGCAGCAGGTTTTCTGCCCTGAAGAAAAAGAGTTGACAAAGGCAGAGTACACCCGACTGTGCCGGGCAGCGGTGCGAAAACACAATGAACGGCTTAACCTGATTTTGCAGACGATATGCGGCACAGGTATCAGGGTCAGCGAATTGCAATATATAACGGTTGAGGCGGTAGAACACGGAGAGGCAGTCGTAAACTGTAAGGCCAAGACCCGATCCGTATTTATCGTAAAGGAACTAAGGCAAAAATTGCTCCGCTACGCAGCAGAGCAAGGAATCAAGTCGGGTATGATTTTCGTGACCCGCACGGGCAAACCCATCAGCCGCACGAATATCTGGCGGGAGATGAAGGCGTTATGCGTGGAGGCGAATGTCAATCCACAAAAAGTGTTTCCCCATAACCTGCGCCACCTGTTCGCCCGTGTGTTCTATGGAATTGAAAAGGACATTGCAAAGCTGGCGGACATTCTCGGTCACTCAAGTATCAATACCACACGAATCTACATCATTTCCACCGGCATGGAGCACCGCCGCCGGATGGAAAATATGCACCTAATTCTATGAAAAAAGCCGCCGAAAATGGCGGTGAGTACATAATCCGCATTATGTTGCAGTCGTTTTGCCAGCACGAGAGCTTGCCTATGAGGTATACCGCTACCAACCTGCAAAACAGCGCAAAAATCCAAGCCTATTCAATTTTTGTTTTGAAAAGGCTCTTCTTTGCTGTGTCCAGATAGACAATTTTCGGCAGAATCATACTTTTCTCTGCTAATTTTATTGCGTTACGCTAAAATAGGTGATAAAATGCTAATAAATAATCGAATACCTTTAGAGAAATTTCGCCTAAATGTAACATAATGCGGATTATGTTTTGGGCAATTTTATGTGGAGGGAATGTTTATGGGAAAAATCGCAGATCTTATCAAGTACGAGGGGGACAACAGCACCTTCATCTGGAAGCATCCCTGTGAGGACTTTAACAGCATGACGCAGCTGGTGGTCCACGAATCACAGGAAGCAATTTTCTTTATGAACGGCCAGGCTCTGGACCTGTTCGGACCCGGGCGCTACACACTGGAAACGGAGAACATCCCCAAAATCGGCAAGCTGCTGAATCGAGCAACCGGCGACACCTCCCCCTTCCACTGTGAAGTCTACTTCATCAACAAGACCGAGCAAATGTCGGTGAAATGGGGCACGGACAGCAAGGTGCAGTACATTGAGCCCACCTACGGCTTCCCCCTCTCCATCGGTGCCAGCGGCGAAATGAGCCTGCGGGTGGAGGACAGCCGCAAGCTGCTGGTGAAGCTGGTGGGCACGGAAAATTTCCTGGGTCAGCAGAAGCTGGTGGGCTTTTTCCGGGCATTTCTCATGACCCGGGTCAAGACCTACATCGCCCAGGTGATGAAGGCCAGCGCCATCAATATTTTTGAAATTGACGAACATCTGACCGCATTTTCCGAGAGCATCCATAAGCTGCTGATTCCGGACTTCGCTGACTACGGCGTGGCGCTGGAGCGGTTCTTTGTCACCACTATTGTCAAGCCCGATGGCGATAAGCAGTATGAAAAATTCAAGGAACTGCACTTCCGCCAGTACGCCGACATTGCCGAGGCGAAGCTCCGCCAGCAGACGGACTTGATCTACGCCCAGACGGAGGCCCAGAAAGTGGTCATTGACTCCCAAGCGCAGGCCACCAAGCGGGCCCAGGAGGGCTATACCTACGCCCAGGAGCGTGGCTTCGATGTGGCGGAAAAGGTGGCGCAGAACGAGGCCGTGGGCCAGTTCACCAACATGGGCGTTGGCCTGGGCACCATGGCGGGCGTGGGCGGCGCAGTGGGCGGCGTGGTAGGAAATGCCGTAAACGGAGCCATGCAGGCAGCGGCGGAGCCTCCCGCCCCGGCGGCACAGCCCGCAGACGAGATGGCGGCCTTCAAGGCAAAGGTGGAGAAGCTGGGCATTATGAAGGAATCCGGCCTCATTACCGACGAGGAATTTGCCGCCATGAAGGCTGAGCTGCTGAAAAATATTTTGTGATAGGGGGAGAGACCGATGAAAAAGAATTTTAAGTCCTATGCGCTGATTTGGGCGATTTTCCTGGTGGCGTTCAATGTTATAGTCTTTTTAGTCCGGCCCATCATTCCGGGCTACGAGATCCATTATGATCTGCGGTTTTGGATCGCGTGGCTGTTTGTGATGGCCGCGTTTGTAGGGAATCTCCTGTGCGCGAACAAGGCGTTCCAGGCGGAGAATCTGGAAAAGCTGTTTTACAAGGTGCCGCTGATCTCAGTCAGCTACCGGGGCCTGATCGGAATGCTGGTGCTGGGCGGGGCGCTGATGCTGATCCCCAACTGCCCGGCGTGGATCGCAGCCATTGTGTGCGTAGCCATTGCCGCTTTTACGGCGGTGGCTGTAGTCAAAGCCGATTGGGCCGGGGAGGCTGTCAGCGCCACCCACGAGAAGGTCAAGGCGCAGACGCAGTTCATAAAGCTGCTGACGGTGGACGCCGAGACGCTGCTGGGCAAGGCCACGACCCCGGATGTGAAGATCGCGACCAAGAAAGTCTATGAGGCGCTGCGGTATTCCGACCCTATGAGCAGTGAAGCGCTGGGCGAGATTGAGGCAGAGTTGGCGGAGAAGTTCAAGGCATTGGAAGCCGCCGTGACCTCCGGGACTGACTCGGAACCCGCAGCGGAGGACTTTCTGACAACGCTGGAAAAGAGAAATCGGCTGTGCAAGGCGATGAAGTGAGGGTGATGCCATGAAAAAACCGATCAAGCTTTGGATCAAAAAGCACAAGCGTAATTTCTTATTTCCTTTGTTTATGATATTTCCGTTCATAATTATAGGGCTTTACGCATCACCTATATCTCAGTATATCGCAGTCGAATCTGGCGATCTCCTTTCATATTACGGCGTAATATTTGGTATAGTTGGCTCCTTTTATGTATACCGCAAGGAAAAGGAAAAGAGTGATAAAGAGCGATCGCGCGAGTTGAAGCCAGCTTTTGCCGTGGATGTGAAACAGACAGAGCACAATCCGGACATATTTGATATTGCTATCACTAATCTTTCCCAAAACAAAGTGAGCTATTTGTACTTTTACGACGAGTTTATTTCAGCAGAAGTGCAAGAGAAGTATCATTTTAAGGTCACATTTAACAAAAGCAGTGCTGATATGCAGAAAATCAAATGTGATTACAATATCACCAATGATTCTTCAATAATTGGCGCGGACGGCTTTCCCAAATATGTCCAATTGATTTGTGATGACAGGGACGGTAACGGCTGGGATTGTTGTTTCCATAAGGTAAATGACTACGGAAAAGTATACTACTATCCGGATGATTTTGAAATAATTTAGGAGGAAAAAATGACAATCTTCAAATGCAAGATGTGCGGTGGGACGCTGGAATTTAACCCCGGCGACACCGTGGCCGTGTGCGATAGCTGCGGCACCAAGCAGACCCTGCCCAAGCTGGACGATGACCGGCGGGCCAATCTCTATGACCGGGCCAACCACTTCCGCCGCAGCAACGAATACGACAAGGCCATGGGCATCTACGAGCAGATTTTGGCCGAGGACAACACCGACGCCGAGGCCTACTGGTCCCTGGTCCTGTGCCGCTACGGCATCGAGTATGTGGAAGACCCCGCCACTCACAAGCGCGTGCCCACGGTGAACCGGGCGCAGTTTACCTCCATCTTTGACGACGACAACTATAAGTCCGCCCTGCACTATGCCGATGCCGCCCAGCGGGAGGTCTACGAATCCGAGGCCAAGGCCATCAACGAGATTCAAAAGGGCATCCTGGCCATTTCCCAAAAGGAGCAGCCCTTTGATGTGTTCATCTGCTACAAGGAGACGGACAATAGCGGTCGCCGCACCCCGGATAGTGTGCTGGCCAACGACCTGTACCACCAGCTCACTCAGGAGGGCTTCAAGGTGTTCTTTGCCCGCATCACGCTGGAGGACAAGCTGGGCACCGCCTATGAGCCCTACATATTCGCCGCCCTCAACAGCGCCAAGGTCATGGTGGTGCTGGGCACCAAGCCGGAGTATTTTAACGCCGTTTGGGTGAAAAACGAGTGGAGCCGCTACCTGGCGCTGGTGAAGAACAGCGGCGGCAAGAAGATGCTGATCCCCGCCTACAAGGATATGGACCCCTATGATCTGCCGGAGGAGTTTTCCCACCTGCAGGCCCAGGACATGGGCAAGCTGGGCTTCATGCAGGACCTGATCCGGGGCATCAAGAAGATTATCTCCGCCGATGCGCCGAAAGCGGCGGCGAAGGAGACTGTCGTGGTAAGCAGCGGCAATGCAGCCGTGGAGCCGCTTTTGAAGCGTGCCTTTATGTTCTTGGAGGACGGCAACTGGCAGGAGGCGGACAGCTACTGCGAAAAGGTGCTGGACCAGGACCCGGAAAACGCCCAGGCGTATTTGGGGAAGCTGATGGCGCAGCTAAGAATTCCCACGCAGGATGAGCTGAAGGAGAATCCCAACCCACTGGCAGAGCTGGATAACTACAAGAAAGCCCTCCGTTTTGCGGACGATTCTCTGCGCACAGTGCTGACGGAGGCGGATGAGTACATCCACCAGCGCAATCTGCAAACCGCCTACGATAATGCAAAGCAGCAGATGGAAACTGCTTCCAACGAGCTTGAATTTAATCATGTTGCCGAGCTGTTTTCCGGCATCAGCGGTTTTCAGGATGCCGATGAGCTACGAGAGGAATGCATTCGCCGGGCAGGAGAATGTATGAAAGACGAGATGTATTATTCTGCCAAGGGGAAGATGGACGCTGGCCGGTATGAAAAGGCAATCGAGGAGTTTAAATCTATTTCTGATTGGCGAGATTCGGCAGAGCTTATAAGCATTTGCCAGCAGAAAGACGGCGAAAAGACAATCGCTCTAAAAAAGCGCAGAAAAAAGATATATATACTTGCCGCTGTGGCTGCATTGGCCATAGTTGTAATCATCGCTGCCTCTTCGATCATCAGTTATGTCGGTATTCTCCAGCAAGCTAAGGCCAATGTTTCTGATGCCAAAGTTGGTAGCATAGTCACATTTGGTACTTATACGGAGGAGTTTGATACCTTGGAGAAAAGCAAAATCGTTTGGAGGGTACTGGCCAAAGAAGATGACCGAATTTTGGTTATAAGCACTCGTATCATCGATGCTATGCCTTACCACAATGTATCCGATGTGGATGTAACATGGGAAACTTGCTCACTCCGAAAGTGGCTGAATAGTGCATTTATAAACAGCGCTTTTAATTCTGCTGAGAAAAAACTTATTATTGAATCCGAAGTTCTTGCAGAAAAGGCCTCCTATTCCGATACAGATCCTGGAAATAACACCAAGGATAAAATATTTCTTTTAAGCGAGAGTGAATTTGAGAAGTATTTGCATTCTGATGGGAGTTGCTTTGCTACTAATTATGCTACAGAGAAGACTGCTGAGGGATATTACACGCATCTTTATTCTTGGTGGCTAAGATCCCCGGGCGCAAATCCGTATTCAGCTTCAGATGTTTTTATTTCCACTTCAGATGTAGATTCCACTTATGCTGCCTATTCCCATAATGGTGTCCGCCCCGCCATGTGGATCAGCTTGGAGTGACTCCGACAGCAGGAAAACCCAATATAGTCGTCATAAGGAGGATGAACATGACAATATCTGATTTCGCAACAAAAGTTAAGACTTCAGAGAAAACCGTCATCAGGTGGATAAATAACGGTTATATTCCGGGTGCCAGCGTTGAGAACAACTATATTCCCGATTCAGCGAGAAAACCGTATACAAAAGCACGCGCTAAAAACAGCGATGCTGTCTATTGCAGTATAGTAAAGGCGTGTATGAATTTCTGCCATGTAGTCCCAGCCTTATATAATATGCGTGATGATGAGTTTAATGGATATATTGATCGCTTGATTGCTGCAGGCTACATATCCACGCGGGTTGCAGACGGTGTCACATATTACGATGCAGCAATAACCGCAAGCAACTTCAGCAAATCGAAATTGCTAAAGGATTTGCTGCCAATCATCAAGGCTGCATCCGAAGGTGTTCGACTGCTGCGCTAAAATATGTGGACAGCAAGTTGATTTGATGTCCGAGCAGCGAAAGACAAATTAAGGCCCAACATAGCCCCGGGGCACTGCGACGCAGTGCCCCGGGCGTTGTTACATGGCATATTCTCTTGCTAACACTTACCCTTTATTCACCTTGCCTTGCGGTGGCGCAAGCTGTTTAGAGTGGACTGCCAAATAGGTAGTCCGCTCCATTTACGCATATATCAGTTCGCTGTTTGTGATTTCTACCGCTCGGTTACGGATGCTATTCATCTTCCGCACCCACTCCATCGAATTGGCTGCTTTCAGCTGCTCGGTCACACCTTCGCACTCTGCCATCTGCTTTACAAGACGCTCGAACATTTCCTCCGCCTGTCGGTCGATGTCAACAAGGTAGCTGTTCAGCTTGCCGCTGGTCAGCAGGTTGGCATAGCGTACACGATGATGTTTCTTGAGATACCGAAGATGGCGCTGTCCCCATATCCCGATATATGCCTGTTCTTCTTCCGGCAGTTTCAGACAAG